>Ga0066798_10001317_pt1 | contig 10934 bp, 9 predicted proteins | sample PersoiDNA2013203_FD_70961 | JGI IMG/M metagenome (GOLD analysis project Ga0066798, IMG submission 70961) | Permafrost soil microbial communities from the Arctic, to analyse light accelerated degradation of dissolved organic matter (DOM) -... | ecosystem: Environmental > Terrestrial > Soil >...
GAGGAATTCTCGGCCATAACTGTAGTGAGCGACCTCGGCGATGAACGAGCGGCGCGGAAGCCGCTCGACCATCGTTTCCGGCGGGTCGTTGAGAAAGTCCTCAAGTGAGATCACATTTAAGAGGGTAGCATCGGATGCCGAGGGCGTCGAGATCCTCGGCAATACCTCCAATCGCGAGATTCCTGGTACGGCTATTCCCGCGAGCCGGGCGTGCTCACGAGGTGGTCCCCTCGACGATTCGGATCTCCTCGTCGGTCAGCCCGTAGAGCTCGTAGACCAGCTCGTCGATCTGCCGGTCGGTGGCGGCGATCTGGCGTTCGATGGCGGTCTTTTCTGCCGGGTCGTTGGCGGCGCTCAGTCTCTTATTGAGCTCGAGCATTTCCGTAACGAGCGCCACAATTGCCACGAGACGAGCTTGCGCGGGTCGGTCCGAGGGGTCGATCTCGCAGATAGGAAGCTGTTCAAGATACTGCTTCACATAGAGATAGGCGGTTTGGTATGCGCGCATTGAGATTTTCCGCAAGAACCAGTCTATCAGGGCGCTATTGAGTAGCCCGAGTACAAACCTCGGCTCGTGCGAGTCGTCGACTGAGATACCGTATCCGCCCGCGCCGCCGCCGGAAAAGAAGGTCTTCCCTTCCAGGTCCAGGCAATACGAGGCGTGCGCGTAATAGTCTGGTGTCATGATTTTCGTTTGGGTCATCGCCGTCAGCGCTTGAGATCGCGAGTACGCGTACCATAGCCGGCCGCTAAACCGACCTCCTTCGCGGCTGTCAAGATCGGGTTGCCGCTCCCTCAGGTATCGCCAAGCGAGGGGAAAAGTGGTCTTCAGTTCGTCCGGCGGTATGAGTGCTCCCGAGCGATACGGAAAGAGGATTCGTCGAGGCGATTCCTCGAGAGTGTAACGACGCATCTCGCCGCCTTTGGCAAGCGGCCGGAGTATCGAGGTTTCGATTTCGCGCTCCTCGAGGGTCCCGGAAATCTCGTATTGCATTCGGCTTGATCCGGCCTTCTTCCGGAGCAATGTGCCGATGAAGACACCGTCGGCGCCGGTCTTCAGGCCTTGGAAGATTCGGGCAATTGCTCCAAGGCGCTGGCGGTTAACGGTGAGTTTGTGCCAGATCGATTCCTCATCCCGCCCAATGAACACCCAGGGATCGGCAGAGATGCGGTCGGCGTTAATAGCCGACAGCACGAACTGATCTGAGCGGCCTAGATCGAGTTCCTCCAAGCTATTGTGGACAACCGGGCCGAGGGCCCGGTTGAAGCGAGCCCTCGCGTAGGCGAAAGTCGGACGGGCTTCGCTCGAGAGCAGGAGAACACAGGTGTTGATGCTCGCCTGTTCGAAAACCATGAATCCGTCAAAATCGATAATCGAAAGCGTCGCCCGCTCTTGGGAGAGTAGTCCACGAAGGCCCTCGCCGTAGGCGGTTTTCATGAAGCGATGGGGCAGGATGTACCCAAGGAGACCGCGGTCGTTAAGAAGGCCGAACCCCTTCTCCACAAAAAGGCAGTAGACGTCATAGTTTCCCGAGGCAGATCGGAATGTTCTGCTGAGATACGCGAGGTCATTCTCTTGAGTTGTTTGGATTCGAACATACGGCGGATTTCCGATGACCGCGTCGAATCCCCCGGCCTTCATGATCTCGGGATATTCTGCGTCCCAGTCGAAGACGTTGACCCGCATCCGCTCGTCGTCGTCGATGAGGAGCATCTGCTGGCCGGCGTAGAAATCCGGCCCGATGAGTGAGTTTCCGCATTTGATGTTCCAGGCGAGGTCGGGAAGCGCCCGCTCGTGGAACAGCTTGAACTGCTTGCGAAGCGTCTCTTCGCTCTCGCCCTCGAGGACTTTGAGTAGCAGCGAGAGCTTCGTCACCTCGACCGCCTGCGGGTCGATATCCACGCCGAAGATGTTGTTCAGAAGAATGCGCCGCTTTTCCTGTGTCGTCAGCAGCCACCGGCCGCCCGGTCCCTGGAAGATCTCCTTGGTGTGTTTCGCGGGCCCGTTCTCGACGTACCGGTCTCGGTGCCAGTCCATCAGGTGCTGGTAGGCCCCGATCAGGAATGAGCCCGAGCCGCAGGCGGGATCGAGGATGCGGAGCTTGGCCGCCTGCTTCGGAGTCTTGCCCTCGAGGAGCTTCCCGACCGTGTTCTTGACGATGTACTCGACGATGTAGGCGGGCGTGTAGTAAACGCCGCCGGCCTTGCGGACTTCCGGCTTGTCCTCGATCTTCGCCTGGTGGCCTGCCGTCAGCCGGATGACCTTGCCGAGAAATTGCTCATAGACCTGGCCAAGGATCTCAGCCGGGAGCACCGAAAACTCGTACGGGCTCTCGGGGTAGTAGAGCCCACCGATGATGTCGCGCAGGACTTTGTCGTCGATTGAAAGCTCGAGCGTCCAGGCGTCGGGCGCCTCGTTCTCGTTCTTCTCGGTGTGGAAGTGGAAAAGCCCCGAGTTGTAGCGAGCGTCGGCGTCCTCGAAGACCTGGGCGAGCCGGGCGTAGACACCCAGGCCGTTGACGAGCCCCTGCAGCCGTTGGTAGGTCTCGATGCCGCGGTCCTCGCAGATACGCAGGAAGATCAGGCGGTCGATCGTCTTACCGACGGCGTAGTTCAGGTCGCGCTGGGAAAGCTTCGGATTGCGCAGCGCAAGGTTCTTCGCGAGCGTCTCGCGCCACGACTCGATCTCGCCGAGGAACGCCTTGTCGACGGTCGTGGTCCCCCGTTTGGCCTTCGCTGTCGCCGCGTACTTGTCGAACGACCCTTTGAGGACGGCGTCGCGCGAGAAAATCGACGCGAGCTCCTCCCATCGCGTGTCGAGCTCGCGCGATGTCACATAGAGAACGCGGCCGACGGACGCCGCATCGCCCGGTGACGGTCGCTGGCGGCAGTCGTAGACGGCCAGCTCCTCGAAGTTCGTCAGGATCGAAAGCGGTAGCTTCGCCGACCAGGCGTACCTCCGAAGCTGGTAGGCGGAACCCTCCCCGTCCTTGAGCTTGACCGACGGCTTCTTGGCCTCGACGAAGAACTTTCGGGTGCCGCCGACCCGAAAGCTGTAGTCAGGCGCCCTCGTCGAGCCCCCGATCTTCACCTCGTCCTCGTGGATGACGTCCTTGTACGCTTCGGCGTAACCCTGCCTGTTCTCGACGTCCCAGCCGAGAGCGGCGAAGAGCGGGTCGAGGAATTCCCGGCGAATCTGGGTCTCGTTGTAGCCCGAGGAAAGGTAGGAATCCCGATTTCGCTCGAACCGTTCAACGAGCTCACGAACCTGCTGGGGCGCGGGCATTGCTACGGAGTGATCATCTCGTCGAGCCTCGGAGGATCGCATCGAAGCGAGCCTGCGATTCCGGCGAGCCTTTCAGCTCGAGAAGCGGATCGAGCTCGCGGTGGACGAGGTCCACATCCAGCCGACCGGCCTGGCGGGCCACGATTCCAGTGACGTCCGCCCAATCCTTGTCGCGCCCGGCAAAGACTTTGTGCACGACGAGATCCTCCGCCGAGCACGTGCGGAGCGACTTTCCGGGCTCGATCTCCCATGCCGACGACCGTTCGATCGCGCGCTCCTCGAAAGGCATCGCCCCGAGCGAAACATCGAGAGGTACATCGTTGCCCGCCGTCAGGAGCAGGACCCGATTCCGCAACGCAAAGTCCCGCGCGTTGGTGAGACGACCCGGGAAGCAGCTCAGCAAAGCGTCGGTAAAGGATGATTCATTCCCGAAGCCGGTCAAGATCGTGAGATCTGCATCGAGGGTGAGGCGCGGCTCGCCCCAACGCTGCACGGCTACGCCTCCGATGAAGCAGAATCGCCATCCCCGAGCCGCGCAGAAATTCTCGATCTCCGCCGCGGCGGCGAAGATCGGGTTCACGCTCGTCGTCGGTGGAAGAGCGCCTGCTGAGCGACGAGGCCGGACTCTCGGAGCCGGTCGGAGGGAAGGGGCGTGGCGGCCGCGAGCGCAAGGAGGATCTCGCTCGCGCGGAGTGCCTCTTCGTCGGTCAGAGCCGCGAGATTGGAGCGATGCAGCTCGGCGAGGTCGCGCTCGGCGCTACGCCACTGCGCCATCCAGGCCCGTTCCTGTTCGGTCGTCGGCATCTCTAAATTATACCGCCGCGGTGTCGCGTGCGTCCGGCTTTCGATCGCCCGATTATGCCGTAGAATCAGCGGTCTGAGGGGAATCGATGGCGGAAGAGGTTAAGGCGAAGGCTCCCTTGTCGGAGGCCGAGGTGCGGCGCGTCGCCGAGGAGGCGCGCGAGACGGAGTGGCGCGAAGCGAGCTTCCTGAAGGAGCTCTTTCTGGGCAACTTCCGGCTCGACCTGGTGCACCCCTTCCCGCAGCTCCCGGCGGAGCGTTCCGAGTTTCGCGCCTTCTACGACCGGATGACGCGCTTCCTCGCCGAGGAGGTCGACTCCGACGCGATCGATCGCGAGGGCAAGATCCCCGACGCGGTCATTCAGGGTCTTCGCGAAATGGGCGCCTTCGGCATGAAGATCCCGAAGGAGTATGGCGGCCTCGGGTTCTCGCAGTACGAGTACGAGAAGGTGATCGAGCTCATCTCGACGCGCGACGGGAATCTCATCGCGCTCCTCTCGGCCCACCAGTCGATCGGTGTGCCCCAGCCGCTGAAGCTCTTCGGAACGGAGGATCAGAAGAAGAAGTATCTCCCCCGCCTGGCGCGCGGCGCGATTTCGGCCTTCGCGCTCACGGAAGCCGACGTCGGCTCCGACCCGGCCAATCTCGCCACGAACGTCACCCGGACGCCCGAGGGCGACTTCGTTCTCAACGGCGAGAAGCTCTGGTGCACCAACGGCACGCTCGCTGAGCTTTTCGTCGTCATGGCGCGGCACGCCGATACAGGCAAGATCTCGGCCTTCATCGTCGAGGCCTCCTGGCCCGGCGTCCAGGTTGTGCATCGCTGCCACTTCATGGGCCTGAAAGCGATCGAGAACGGCGTGATCCAGTTCACCAACGTCTCCGTGCCGAAGGAAAACCTGCTTCTGGCCGAGGGGCGCGGTCTCAAGCTCGCGCTCGTGACCCTCAACACCGGGCGGCTCACGCTCCCCGCCTCGTGCGCCGCGGTCGGCCGCCGGTGCCTGTCGATCTGCCGGGATTGGGGCAACGAGCGCGTGCAATGGGGACAGCCGATCGGCCGCCACGAGGCGATTGCGATTCTGCTGGCCGAGATGGCGGCGACGACGTTCGCGCTGGAGTCGATCACGCAGCTCACGAGCCTGATGGCCGACGCCGGCGGGCGCGACATCCGGCTCGAAGCAGCGGTCGCCAAGATGTGGAACACCGAGCAGGGCTGGAAGATCGTCGACCGCACGCTGCAGATTCGCGGCGGCCGCGGCTACGAGACGGCCGATTCGCTGCGCGCGCGCGGCGAGCCGGCGATCCCCGTCGAGCGGATGATGCGCGATTTCCGAATCAATCTCATCTTCGAAGGCTCCTCCGAGATCATGCGCCTCTTCATCGCCCGGGAGGCTCTGGACCGCCACCTCGCCGTGGCCGGAGATCTGGTCAACCCGAAAGCCCCGCTTTCCCGGAAGGTGGCGGCGCTTCCGCGCATCGCCGCCTTCTATGCTGCGTGGTATCCCACACGGTGGCTCGGATGGGGCCGCTGGCCGAGGTTTTCGGAATTCGGTCCACTTGCGACCCACGTCCGGTACCTGGAGCGGACGACGCGCCGCCTCTCGCGAGCCATCTTCCACTCGATGGTCCGCTTCGGGCCGAAGCTCGAAAAGCGGCAGGCGACCCTCTTCCGCTGTGTCGAGATCGGCGCCGAGCTCTTCGCGATGACAGCCTCGGTGTGCCGGTCGCAGGCCATGCGCCTCGCCGGCGGCGCCGAGTCGGCGCGCTCGGTCGAGCTCACGGACGTTTTCTGCCGCGGTGCCGCCGACCGGATCGAGAAGCTCTTCCGCGAGCTTTCTCGAAACGACGATGTCGCCAAATCGCGCCTGGCCCGCCGCGTGCTCGACGGCGAGCACGCGTGGCTCGAGGGCGATCTCGCTCCCGCCTACGAAGAGCCCGAGGAGCCGGCTTCGGCCGGCCGCGCCGCGTCGTAGCGCTCCGGCCTTGAAAGTCGTCTTCCTCGGCACGCCGGAGTTCGCCGTGCCTTCGCTCGAGGCGCTGATCGATGCCTCCGACGTCGAGGTTCCTCTCGTCGTCACGCAGCCGGATCGGCCGGCCGGGCGAGGGCTCTCGCCGCGTCCCTCGCCGGTGGCGCTGGCCGCTGAGAAGGCCGGTCTGCCGATCGAGCGGCCCGAGCGCCTTCGCGGCGAGCCGGAGCTCTCGGCGCGGCTGCGGGCGACGGCCTGCGATTTTCTCGTCGTCGTCGCCTACGGCCGGATCCTTCCCGACGAGATGCTCGCCGTGCCGCGACTTGCGCCCGTCAACGTTCACGCCTCGCTGCTGCCCCGGTTCCGGGGGGCCTCGCCGATCCAGGCCGCGATCCTCGCCGGAGATGCGATGACCGGCGTGTGCACCATGCGGATAACGTCCGGCCTCGACGAAGGCCCGATATACGCCTGCGAAGAGATCGCCATCGCTCCCGACGACGACTCCGCGAGCCTCGGAGCCCGGCTCGCCGTCGAGGGAGCCGCGCTTCTGCTTCGCACTCTTGGCGGGATCGCGGCCGGCACGCTTCGGGAGCGGCGGCAGGTCGGCACTCCCGTCTATTGCCGCCCCGTTGCCCGTTGTGACGGAGAGGTGAATTGGAGCCTGCCCGCCGGAGAGATCGAGCGAGCCGCCCGGGCCTATCGCCCGTGGCCCGGCCTCTTCACCTATCTGGGGCCCGCCCGCATCAAGCTGCTCGACGTCGCGCCCGCGAGCGCCTCGCTCGATCCGGGATCCGCCGAGATCGCCGGCGAGGCGCTCGTCGTCGGCTGCGGAGGCCGCACGGCCCTCGAGGTCCGCACGCTCCAGCGCGAGGGAAAGCGGGCGGTCTCGGGCGCTGAGCTCGCGCGCAGCGTCGGCGGCCCGGTGCGCTTTGGTCGCTAGGGGCGACGCCCGCTCCCGCGCCTCGGCGGCGCTGCGGGGCTTTTTCCGGGAGGCGACGGCGATCGACCGGGCGGCTCTCACGGCGGGGCTCCCGGAGCGCGACGGGGATCTCGCCCGGGAGCTCGTCTCGGGGGTCCTGCGCAACCGCGTGCGGCTGGACTACGAGCTTTCGCACGTTTCGCGGTTTCCGCTGGAGAAGCTCGCGCCGGGAGTGCGCGAGGCGCTCGAGGTCGCCCTCTACCCGATGCGCTTCCTCGACCGCATCCCCGTCCGGGCCTCGGTGCACGAGGGTGTGGAGGAGGCCCGCCGCCGCGGCGGCGAGGGCGCCTCGCGCCTGGCCAACGCGGTGCTTCGGCGCCTTGCGCGCGAACGGGTGCCGCTGCCCGCCGGCGACGACGCCGCTTCCCTCGCGGCGCTCTTTTCGCACCCGACCTTCCTCGTCGAGCGATGGCTCGCGCGATTCGGCCTCGAGCGCACCCGCTCGATTCTCGCCGCCGACAACGAGCGGGGCGCGCTTTCTCTCCTGTTCGACGCCAGAAGGACGGATGCCTCATCCCTTCTACGGGAGCTCGCGGAGGAGGGCGTCATCGCTGAGCCCTCGCCGCTTTCCTCCTGCGGCCTGCGCGTGACATCCGGCCACCCGCTCCGGACGGCCGCCTTTCGCGATGGCCGTCTCTACGTCGCCGACATCGGCTCGCAGATCCTGGTCAAGCTCCTGCCGGCGGGCGGGGCTCTCCTCGACCTGGCGGCCGCGCCCGGCGGAAAGTCGATCGCCGCGCTCTTCTCGGGTCTGTTCGATCGGGCGTTCGCGCTGGACCGCTCGCTTTCCCGGATGCCCGCCTTGCTCCAGAACCGGCGCCGGCTTCGTCTGGCGGCGCTCGCCCCGGCCGCGGCGGATCTTCGCCGCCTGCCGATCGCCCTCGGGTCGGCCTCCCGTGTGCTGCTCGATGCGCCCTGCACGGGAACCGGGACGCTGCGGAAGAACCCGGAGATCCGCTACCGGCTACATCCGGAGGCGATCGCGGGGCTCGCCGCCACGCAGCGGGAGCTACTGGCGGCCGCCTCGAGGGTCGTGGCTCCGGGCGGCTTTCTCCTCTACTCGACCTGCAGCCTGGAAGCCGAGGAGAACGAAGGCGTCGTCGCGGCCTTTCTCGCGGATTCGGCGGATTTCGCCCCCGCGGGCATCGACGCACCGCCGGAGCTCCGGCCGTTCGTGGACGGCCACCGCTTCCGCATATTCCCCGATCATGGCTCCGACGGGTTCACGGCACACCTTCTCCGGCGCTTTGACAAAGCTCGCGTCGGCGAATAGATTCGGGCGCGAGGAGGGCGAAATGGCAGGAAAAGCCGAAATCATCGACACGATGGCGGAGAAGGCGGGGGTCTCGAAACGGGATGCGGAAACCGCCTACCATGCCTTTCTCGACGCCGTGACGAGCTCGCTTCGAGGCGGGGAACGGGTCGTCGTTTCGGGCCTGGGCTCCTTCTCGGTCTCGGACCGTGCCGCGCGCGCCGGCCGCAACCCGAAGACCGGTGAGGCCATCAGCATCCCGGCCTCCCGAGCGGTCAAGTTCAAGATGGGCAAAGAGCTCAAGGAGCTGCTCAACTCCGGGACGAACTGACGCCTGATCCCGCTCCGCGACACCGTCGTTACCCGGAGGACGCCATGGGTCAACTGGCTGTTGATCGCGGCCAACGTCTGCGGATTCGTCTACGAGCTGTCGCTCCCCGGGCCGTTCCTGGCCCGGTTCCTCGAGATCTTCTCGTTCGTCCCCGCCCGGATGTGGTCGGGCGAATACCGGCCGCTCGAATCGCTGCTGACGATCTTCACCGCCATGTTCCTGCACGGGGGGTGGCTTCACATCCTGGGCAACATGCTCTTCCTCTACATCTTCGGCGACAACGTCGAGGATCGCCTGGGCCACTTCCGCTACTTCGTCTTCTACCTGGCGTGCGGTGTCGCCGGGTCGCTGTGCCACGCGTTCTTCAACCCGGGCTCCAATCTTCCGTCGCTCGGCGCCTCCGGCGCGATCTCCGGCGTGATGGGAGCGTTCTTCTTCCTGTACCCGCGGGCCCGCATTCTGACGCTGGTGCCGTTCTTCCTCTTCTTTACCGTCGAGATCCCGGCGTTCTTCTTCATCTTCTACTGGTTCGCGATCCAGTTCTTCTCGGGAGCGGTCTCGGTGGCGGGGCGGCACGAGGGCGGGACGGCGTACTTCGCGCACATCGGCGGATTCGTCGCCGGTGTGGTCCTACTCGCGATCATGAAGCCGCCCGCTCTGCGGCCGCGGCCGGCCTGGTGACGCCGTGACCCGGGCGGTTCCGCTGCTAGACCTGACCCGCCAGTTCGCCTCAATCGAGACCGACGTGATGGCCGAGGTCGCGCGCGTCTTCCGGTCGCAGAAGTTCATCCTCGGCGAGCAGGGGGCCGCGCTCGAGAAGGAGCTCGCGGACCATATCGGCGTGCGGCACGCGATCGGCGTATCGTCGGGGACGGACGCGCTGCTCGTCGCGCTGATGGCGCTCGGCGTGGGCTCAAGCGACGAGGTCGTCGTTCCCTCCTTCTCCTTTTTCGCCACCGCGGGAGTGGTGGCCCGTCTGGGCGCCCGCCCCGTTTTTGCCGATATCGACCCGGGGACCTTCAATCTCTCGCCGGCCTCCTTCGAGCAAAGGATCACGCCGCGCACGAAGGCCGTCATTCCCGTGCATCTCTATGGGCAGTGCGCCGCGATGGAGGAGATCGGCGAAATTGCCGACCGGCACGGCATCGCGGTCGTGGAGGACGCCTGCCAGGCGATCGGCGCGCGGCGCCTCGGCCGGGCCGCGGGCTCGTTTTCTCGTATCGCGGCCTTCTCGTTCTTTCCGACGAAGAACCTCGGCGCCGCCGGCGATGCGGGTCTCGTGACGACACAGGACGACGCGCTCGCGGCGCGCCTGCGCCGCCTGCGGGTCCACGGCATGGAGCCGAAGTACCACCACTCCGAGGTGGGCGGCAACTTCCGGCTCGACGAGATCCAGGCGGCGGTCCTGCGCGTCAAGCTGCGCCATCTGGCGCAATGGAACCTCCGGCGGCGCGAGATCGCGGGCGAGTACCGCGCCCGGCTGGCGGCGGCGCAGCACGAGGGGCGGCTCGTCCTGCCCGTCGAGGATCCCGCCGGCGAGCCCGTGTACCACCAGTTCGTCGTCCGTGTGGCGCGGCGCGACGAGGTGCGGGCGGCGATGACCGCCGCCGGAATCGGCACGGAGATCTACTACCCCGTGCCTCTCCACAGCCAGGAATGCTTCCGGGGTCTCGCGGCAGCCGACCTGCCCGAGTCGGAGCGCGCGGCGCGGGAGGTCCTCGCGCTCCCGATCTTCCCGGAGCTCGAGGCGGGCGAGATCGAGGCCGTCGCCGATGCGCTCGCCGCCGCGGCGGGCTGACCTTGCCGCAGCGGGTCCTCCTCGTCGTCGGGACGCGCCCGGAAGCGATCAAGATGGCCCCGGTCGTCGAGCGGCTGAGGGCGGAGCCCGACACGTTCGAGACGATCCTGTGCGCGACGGCGCAGCATCGTGAGCTCCTCGATTCGGTGCTCGGCCTCTTCCGTCTGCAGCCGGACATCGATCTGGATCTGATGGAGCCGGGACAGTCCCCGACGCGGGTGCTCGCCCGCGTGGCCGAGGCGTTCGACGCCGTGCTTGCGCGCGTCTGCCCCGACTGGGTGCTCGTCCAGGGCGACACGACGACCGTGATGGCCTCGGCGCTTGCGGCATTTCATCGCGGCGTGCGCGTCGGGCACGTGGAGGCGGGGCTCCGGACGGGGAATCTCGCCAATCCCTTCCCCGAGGAGCTCAACCGCCGCGTGACGGATCTTCTGGCCTCGGCCCACTTCGCGCCGACGCCGCGGAGCGCGGAAGCCCTCCGGAAAGAAGGGGTACCCGGAGTTCACGTGACCGGCAACAC
>Ga0066798_10001319_pt1 | contig 10924 bp, 8 predicted proteins | sample PersoiDNA2013203_FD_70961 | JGI IMG/M metagenome (GOLD analysis project Ga0066798, IMG submission 70961) | Permafrost soil microbial communities from the Arctic, to analyse light accelerated degradation of dissolved organic matter (DOM) -... | ecosystem: Environmental > Terrestrial > Soil >...
AACCAGCCCAGCGCCTGTCATTAAAGGCAGCACGGGCGGCACTGACCGCAGCATCAATATCTGCCGCCTTGCCACTTGCTGCATCAGTCAGCTTGCGACTATCAATCGGCGACAGACACTCGAAAGTGCTGCCATCTATGGCATTAACACGCTGACCATTGATGACCGCGCGGCCATCGATCTTGAGTGCCAGGGCACGAGCGTGCCAGTCTATTGGTGCTTGAGTAGGTGCATTCATGATGGTTTTTCCTTAAATTCCTGCCATAGCTACATATTTAATTTCTAGATACTCATCAATACCATGGTGTGAACCTTCGCGCCCCAGGCCAGACTGCTTGATACCGCCAAACGGCGCAACTTCGTTGGAAATCATGCCTGTATTAACCCCCACCATGCCATATTCAAGCGCCTCTGCCACACGCCAGATGCGGCCAATGTCGCGGCTAAAAAAGTAGGCAGCCAGCCCAAACTCTGTTCGATTTGCCAGTTCTATCACTTCATCATCGGTTTTAAAACGGAATAGCGGCGCGACCGGGCCAAAGGTTTCTTCGCGGAAAATCATAGCGTTTGGGCTCACATCAGCCAGCACGGTAGGCTCAAAAAATGTGCCGCCTAGTGCATGGCGATTGCCACCCAGTATTACGCTGGCACCTTGAGCGACAGCATCTGCGATATGACTTTCTACTTTCTCAATCGCGGCTTCATCAATCAATGGGCCTTGCGTGGTTTCGGCCAGAGTACCCTCACCTACTTTAAGCTGGCTGACCTTGGCGCTCAGTTTGGTGGCAAAAGTATCAAAAATACTATCGTGTACAAACAGGCGGTTAGAACACACGCAGGTCTGGCCCGCATTGCGGAACTTGCTCACCAGCGCGCCTTCAACCGCAGCATCCAGGTCAGCATCCTCAAACACAATAAAGGGGGCGTTACCGCCGAGTTCTAGCGATAATTTTTTAATCGTATCGGCACATTGCCGCATCAAAATACGGCCAACCTCGGTAGAGCCAGTGAATGAAAGCTTGGTCACTATCGGGCTTTCACACATCACCGCGCCAATTTGACGTGGGTCACCAGTGATAATCTGCAATACGCCTGCTGGAATACCTGCCTCTTCGGCCAATACACCCAGGGCAAAGGCTGATAAAGGCGTCTGCTCGGCAGGCTTGATGATCATGCTGCAGCCAGCAGCCAATGCAGGTGCGGCTTTACGTGTAATCATGGCAATGGGGAAATTCCACGGCGTAATGGCGGCAGTGACGCCTATAGGCTGCTTGATCACCAGCAAACGCCTGTCACTCATAGGCGCAGGAATCACTTCACCATACACACGCTTGGCCTCTTCACCAAACCATTCAATAAAACTGGCACCATAAGCGACTTCGCCGCGCGCCTCAGCCAAGGGCTTACCCTGCTCTGCGGTGAGCAATAAGGCCAAATCTTCCTGATGCTGCATAATCAGCTCAAACCAGCGTTTGAGATGTGCTGCTCGTACTTTGGCCGTGAGGACTTTCCATGATTTTTGCGCTATGTAGGATGCCTGCACCGCACGCTCGGTTTCTGCACGCCCCATCAAAGGCACTTGTGCAATGACTTGTCCGTTCGCAGGGTTGGTAACGGCGAATGTCTCGCCTGAATCTGCCCCTATCCACTGCCCAGCTAATAGACAACTGGAGTCTTTCAATAGGGTGGGATGGTTTAATTTAAGGGACATTAACTTAAGTGACATGAAATTTCTCGAAAATAACATTCAGGCGGTTGAGAGCCGCCCGAATGCTGTGATTTTTAATGCGATTTACTGATTAGAAATAAAACTTATCAATGACGTATTGAGATATCTACTAAATTAGATAGTGCTGCTTAAAAACTCAGCACGGTAGATAAGCCTAACAACTGGTTAAAGTTTTTGTAATTACTACCACTTTGATAATAGAACACTGGGAGATCGGCGTAATCAAAGCGATATTCAGCTTTCAGCATAATATTGGTCTGTAATGCATAGTTCAGACCAAGCGCGATCGCTGAGCGATTGGCACCTTTGATGCTTATAGAATTGTCGTTGTTATAAGCGGCGGCAGCTTGCGCTGTTGGACCAAAACCATTGCGATAATCACCAGCACCTAATACCGCAGTAGTATCCGTACTTGCTACAGGTAAACCACTTGCGTTTAACGAATTAAATGTAGTATCAATCGTACCACCGCCATTCTTATCATTCTGCAGATAATCCAGGCGTATCATGCCTTCAAGTCTGGGCTGGAATTTATAGGCCAGCAAGGTGGAGAAGCCTGCCCATTGCGCATCGCCACCATTAAATGCACCGTTTTTCCATTGACCGTAGGCGACGTGCCCATCAAGCGTTAGTGGTCCACGGATGTAATAACCGTCGAACTCAATCATATCAAGCCATTTTTGTGCACTGGCATCTTCACCACCTGCATACTCACCTTCAACACCAGCAAAACCAACACCAGCATATTCATTGACAGAGTAATCGCCACGATATGCCAATACCGCGCCACGATCTCCATCGAGGCGGCTGGTAGTATTCATATTAGCGATCAGGCCCTTGAGCTCCAGATTGCCATTGGTGTAATCGAGTCCGGCACCGGTGTAATAAGACGGGATGGTGAAGTCAAATAACAGGTTATGTGTAATAAATTTATTCTGGTCGCCAAAGTAGTATTCGTAACCACTCCAATCTGGAATCTGACCCGCAATCAATTTAAGATTCTGGCCAGTCAGTGGTACCGACATACTGGCCTCATGAATGATATCCGTCAGGTTGACGCTTTTACTTGGCGCAAAGGTCAATTTGAATTTAGTACCGCCTTCCAGTTCTTTATCAAATTGCAGTCGCGCCTGGCCAAAATAGGAGTTGTCATAGGCATACACATCTTTTCCTGTGCCATTAAAGTTACCCAGGAAATTAAAACCAGCAGTACTACGGGCACTATTAACAATGTAAGTTGGATCAATCATGCCGCTGATTTTCAGATCTTTAAAGCCTGAGGTTTCCTGATTGTCGGCCATGGAATCAACCTTGACTCTGATGCGATTGAATTCCTGTTTGTCGTCATCGCTATCTGCGGTAGCTGCAACGGCAGCATCGGCTTTCAGTTCAACGGCATCGGTCTTGGCAGCTACAGCGTCGGTTTTAGCCGCTACGGTTGCGGTTTGATTTACGACTTGCGTCACCATGTTTTGCAGCTGTTGTACCTGGTTTTCCAATTGCTCAATGCGCTTTTTCAGCTCTTTTTCGGACTTCTGATCCGCCAATGCAGGCAACGAGCCACAGAACATCACCGCGACTATGACTGCACTCATTTTGGGTAGAAGATTTGATTCTTTGCTATGGCTCATTGTTGCCTCCAAATTAAAGTCATTGATAAAAATTAAAGCTTGATCACGCTGTTACTACTCATTTACTAATGCCTGCTTCGTAAAAATAGTCAATTCCACTTACTGATTGCCATCGCTATAGGCTTGCGCCATTTCGCGCATACGCTGTCTTTCCGCTCGTGATTGGTATAGGCTGGAAATAATCACCCCAATAGTCACCACGGCAATAGTGACCGAAGCAACTGCATTGATTGATGGGCTTAAACCTAGCCGTGCACGAGAGAAAATCACCAAAGGCAAGGTGGTAGAACCTGGCCCAGAAAGGAAAGCGGCAAGCACCACATCATCAAAAGACAGGGTAAATGTAAGCAGGAAGGCAGAAACCAGTGCTGGCACAATGAGCGGCAAGGTGACCAGCCTGAATACCTCCAATGGCTTGCAACCTAAATCCATGGCCGCTTCTTCAAGCTTGCTATCCATTTCACGCAAGCGGGACATCATGACCACTGCGGCATAGGCAGTGCCGACAAAAGCCTGTCCAAGTAAGATAGTCATCAAGCCACGCTCAGGGAAACCAAACGCGCGCTGTATTGATACCAGCAACAGCAGTAACGATAAGCCGATCAGTACATCTGGCATGACCAGGGGAACATTGGCCATGGCTGACAATAAAGTACGACCCTTGAAGCGACGGTAGCGTACCAGGGCAAATGCCGTGAAAGTACCAAACACGATGGATAAAATACCAGAGAGAAATGCCAGTTTAAGTGATAACAACAAACCAGCCAGAATGTCATTGTCACTCATCAGTTTGATATACCACTTGAAGGTAAATCCTGACCACACAGTCACCAGTGGTGAACCATTAAATGAGAACACTACCAGCGTAATAATCGGGACGTAAAGAAACACATAGACGGCAAACATCCATGATTTACCAAATATATTGGTCATGATTTGCCCCCTTCATTACTTTCAGACTGGTATTTATTGAATACAGCTAAGGGTACCAAGATGGTTAAGATAAGGACAATCGCTACGGCTGAAGCCATCGGCCAATCATTATTGCTAAAGAACTCATCCCACAGCACTCGACCAATCTTGAGCGTTTCTGGGCCGCCTAGCAGTTCTGGTATGACGTACTCCCCCACAGCAGGAATAAATACCAACATAGAACCTGCAATAATGCCCTGCTTGGAAAGTGGCACGGTCACTAGCCAAAAGCGTTTCCAAGGGCTAGCACCGAGGTCGGCAGCAGCTTCCAGCAACCTGACATCCATCTTCACCAGGTTAGCGTAAAGTGGCAGTATCATGAATGGTAAGTATGCGTATACCATGCCGATCATCAGGGAGAACTGGGTGTTCATCATATGGATAGGCTCAGGCACGATACCCGTCCATACCAGAAAATTATTTATCAGCCCATTATTGTTGAGCAGCGTCATCCAGGCATAGATACGTAGCAGGAATGAAGTCCAGAATGGCAGCATCACCAGCATCAACAACAGAGGGCGCAAATGGGCTTTGGCGCGAGCCATAAAGTAAGCAAAAGGATAGCCAATCAGCAAACAGAAAAAAGTCGTGTCAAAGCCAAAGCGTATCGAGGAAATATAGGTGCCTACATAAAGCGGGTCTTGAAAAATAAACAGGTAATTTGAAAAGTTGATTTTCAAGGTCAATGCATTGTCGACCCATGCCCATAAGCTGGTAACGGATGCAACATCCATTTCGGCAAAGCTGATTTTTAGCACGATCAGGATTGGCGCAGCCGTTAGTAGGAACAGCCAAACATATGGCACACCGATCACGAATTGACGTCCGGTGAAATAAGGCTTCAAGCGCGAATGTAATTTTTTTATCATCATTCTCACCTTTAATGGGTTAAAACCACCATGGCCAGATCATCCCATTTCGCAAAAGCTTGGTCACCCCCGGTAAGCTCGCAATCCAGATGACGGCTACGATTTGGCTGTTGAACTTTAAGCACCATGCCGGTAGAAAGTGTTAAGTGGTAAGTGGTATGCGCACCAAAGTAAGCAAGATCAGTGACTTCTCCTGCCACCCAGTTGTAATCACCTTCTGGCTGCGTTTTGGATAGCAATATTTTCTCCGGCCTGAGCGCTACACCTACTGGCATGCCACTGGTTCCAGTAATACCGTGACCCACGTAATGGGTGCATTCAGCACATTTAACCGTCACATACTCTGGCTGGTCTTCGTCGACTACCCCTTCAAAAATATTCACGTTGCCAATAAAATCAGCAATCATGCGGCTGTTTGGTGTTTCATAGACTTCATCAGGCGTACCCACCTGCAAGAAAGTACCTTCGCTCATCACTGCGATGCGCGAGGACATGGTCATTGCTTCTTCCTGATCATGTGTGACCAAAACACAGGTCACGCCAACCTCTTCAATGATGTTCACCAGTTCCAATTGCGTACTTTCACGCAACTTTTTGTCCAATGCACCCAGTGGTTCGTCCAGCAATAATAATTTTGGGCGTTTAGCCAGACTGCGCGCCAACGCTACCCGCTGCTGCTGACCACCCGACAATTGATGCGGTTTACGTTTAGCGTACTTGCCTAGCTGCACTAGTTTGAGCAGCGTTTCTACACGCTCAGCGATATCGTCCTTAGGCATGTGTTCACGGCGCAATCCAAAGGCAATGTTGTCCCACACGCTTAAGTGGGGAAACAATGCATAAGACTGAAACATCATGTTAATGGGACGTTCATAGGGCGGCAGATTGGTAATATCCTGGTCACCCAAATAAACTTTGCCTGAGGTAGGCGTTTCAAACCCTGCCAACATACGCAGCAAGGTCGATTTACCACAGCCCGAACTCCCCAGCAAACCAAAAATTTCACCCCTGGTGACTGTCAGGGAAATATCATCGACTGCTTTTATTACCGAACCATCATAAATTTTGGTCAAATTCTCAATGCGCAATAACTCTTCTTTAGCCAGATTTTCGCGCCAGCTAGTTTTGCCTGGAGTTGTAATTTTCTCAGCAGTCACAATCATGCCCCTTTAAATTAAAACCGTACAAAATGAATGCTTTATTTTTAACGACATATCCTGCAAGTGCACTTGCACTTGCACTTGCAGGAAACTTAATTACAGACCTGTTTTGAAACGTGTGTAAAGACGGGTAATGGTACGGCGGATGTCATTACTAATGGCTTGCGGCGGAAACATTGCCGCTTTATCTTTATCGTTGAGGAACAGGGTTTCGTTATGGGCTAACTCAGGCTTTACAAACTCCAATGATGCTTTGTTAGGGTTTGCATAAAAAACTGAGTTTGTGAGAGAGGCATCCACCTTGGGTTGCAGAATATAGTTGATCCACAGCAAGGCATTTTCAGGGTGCGGTGCATCAGCAGGAATCGCCATGGTGTCAAAGAACAGAACGGCACCAGCCTTAGGGATCAACACCTGGATGTTTTGCCCTGATTTATTATCAATTGCGCGTTGACGGGCAATATTCATATCACCAGACCAGCCGAGCGCCACGCAGATAGAGCCATTCGCCATGTCGTTAATATAGCCTGATGATGAAAATAGGGTCACGTCAGGACGAATCTTGGCCAGCATGGCAAAAGCATCGTTATAATCAGCAACATCTTTGGTGAAAGGATTTTTGCCCTGATATATTAAAGCTGCATCAGTAATATCTTCGCCAGAATCCAGCATTGAGAAGCCACAGGACTTCAATTTGTCTGCATATTTCGGGTTAAAAACCAACTCCCATACATTGTCTGGTAATGGTTCGTTACCAAGTGCTTTTTTCACTTTATCCACGTTAATGCCCACGGTGGTATAACCCCATAACCAGTTCACCAGGTACTGATTACCTGGATCCAGCTTGGCCATCTGCTCAAGAATTGCTGGATCAAGATTGCCCCAGTTGGTGAGCTTACTTCTATCCAGTTTTTTAAGTAATCCGCCCTGTATCTGGATTTTCGCCCAGTTGGAAGAAGGTACCACTACGTCATAGCCTGTTTTTCCAGCCACCAATTTGGCATGTAGCGTTTCGTTACTGTCAAAATTGTCATAACGTACCTTGATGCCCGTTTGCTTTTCAAAATTGGCGACAGTGTCTGGTGCGATGTAATCAGACCAGTTGTAAATATTGAGAACCTTTTCTTCATCAGCCCAACCAGGGGCAACCATTCCAATGCTGGTAATAGCCGCTGCAACAATAGCCATCACGCTTTTTTTACTAGGCAAACGCTTGATATACGGTGAAATCATACTAAGTTCTCCTTAAATTTAATGACTGATAAAAATACTGACCTACAAAAAATTGCTTGCTGAAACATGGGTCGATGATTCAAATACAAAATCGATCTTGTTATCCCCCAATAACTTTACAATCTGACACCAATAATCGCTACTGTTTTAACTGAGCTTATTCAACTCAGATTAGCTAAATTTAATACAAGTTAATAAGCTATTATTCAATGCGTTATTGCTTATTTTTTGAGCAATTTCTATACCCAAACATTCATGCCTTATAGGGCAGTGCAAGCACCAATTCAAAGCAGTTTCAGTAATTCTGTAGTGAGAAGACTCTCGCTTGGTGCATCTTTGTGACTAAGCCACTTTAGGCATATCATCAAGCAACCAGCCGCGCTGGCGAATATCAGCCAGCGTTGCATCCAACACTTTGTGAATCAGGCTCATCATTTCATCAATCTGTGTTTTAGTAATACATAGCGGGGGAGCAATAATCATACGGTCACCGACGGCTCTCATGATCAATCCATTAGCAAAGCTGTGATTGCGGCACAGCATGCCTACTTCCAGTGACTCATCGAAGGGGATATGGTTAACTTTATCTTTCATCAAAGCAAACCCAGCAACCAGACCATAAGTTTCAGCGCCACCGACGAGTGGATGATGAGCAAGTTCTGCATAGCATTCAGCGAGATATGGGCCAGTTTCTTCACGCACCCTATCGACCAAGCCCTCTTTTTCGAGGATATCGATATTAGCAAGTGCTACCGCACAGGCCACTGGGTGACCAGAATAGGTATACCCATGGTTAAAGTCCCCGCCCTGGTTGATAAGCACATTGGCCACACGCTTACCGACCACCACGCCACCCAGCGGCAGGTAGCCAGAAGTCACGCCTTTGGCAAATGTAATCAGATCAGGTTTTATACCCAGCACCTGTGAGCCAAACCATGCACCCAGTCGACCAAAGCCACAAATCACTTCGTCGCAAATGAGTAAAATGCCGTATTTATTGCAGATACGCTGTATCTCAGGCCAGTAGGTTTTAGGCGGGATAATCACACCACCCGCGCCTTGTATAGGCTCAGCGATGAATGCAGCTACTTTTTCGGCACCAACTTCCAGTATTTTTTGCTCTAGCCAGCCAGCAGCTTCTATACCAAAAGCATCTTTGTCTTTACTTGGGGCAAGGCCGTAGTGATAAGGCTGTTCAATATGCACGATGCCTGGGATAGGCAGCCCGCCCTGCGAATGCATGTAGGTCATACCGCCTAGTGAAGCACCAGCCACGGTCGAGCCATGGTAGGCATTGTTACGGCTAATAATGAAAGTACGCTCAGGCTGACCTAGCGTGGCCCAATAATGACGAACCATGCGCAGATTGGTATCGTTAGATTCGGAACCCGAACTGCTGAAAAATACATGCGAAAAATCGTCCCCTGCCAAGCCAACGATGCGCTCTGCCAGCTTGACAGCTGGAACGTTGGTGGTCTGGAAAAAACTGTTGTAATAAGGCAACTCCTGCATTTGCTTGGCAGCAGCATCGACAAGCACTTGACGACCATAACCCACGTTCACACACCATAAGCCAGACATGGCATCAAAGATTTTGTTATTTTCGGAATCCCAAATATGAATACCATCAGCCTTGGTAATAATTCGTGCACCCTTGCCCGCCAGACTTTTATGGTCGGTAAAGGGATGCATATAGTGCGCTGAATCTGTGGCTTGAATTTCACTGGTGGTTGTCATGGCGTTCTCAATTCTTAATCATTCGATGTTAATTAATCGCTTATACATGCATCAATAAATGCTCGCGTTCCCAAGGGCTTATCACACGCATGAACTCATCGTGCTCGGTTTCTTTCACTGCTAGATACACATCAATGAAACTTTTTCCTAGCACGTCGTGTAATGCTGTGGCATTTTCGAGTACACGCAATGCCTCAGATAAACCACGCGGTAACTGGTAGTCAGAGGCATAAGCACTGCCTGTAGTCACTTCAGTGGGTTGCAAGTCCTCAACAATCCCCTGATAGCCGCAAGCAAGCGTGACCGCCATTGCCAGATAGGGATTGGCATCTGCACCAACTACGCGATTTTCAACGCGGCGTGCATCTGGATCTGAAATCGGTACGCGGATACCAACCGTACGATTGTCATAACCCCATTCAATATTGATAGGCGCTGCACCATCGCGCACAATGCGACGGTAGGAATTGACGTAAGGTGCCAAAATCGCCATCGCTGCAGGCAGGTATTTTTGCAGCCCTGCGACGTAGTTAAAAAACAGCGGAGATGCATTACCGTCTGGTTTGCTGAAAATGTTTTGTTTGGTTTTTGTATCAATCACGCTTTGATGGATGTGCATGGCAGAGCCAGGCTCACGCTCCATCGGTTTTGCCATAAAAGTAGCATACATATTGTGACGCATGGCTACTTCACGCAGCGTGCGCTTGAAGAAGAATACTTTGTCAGCAAGTAGCATAGGCTCGTCGTGCAAAAAGTTGATTTCCATTTGCCCGGCACCGAATTCGTGAATCAGCGTGTCCAACTCCAGACCCATGATGCCGCAATAGTCATAAATATCTTCAAACAGTGGGTCAAACTCATTCACAGCATCAATACTGTATAACTGACGGCTGGTTTCAGAACGACCACTGCGGCCAACGGGTGGCGTCAGCGGTAAATTAGGGTCAATATTACGGGCGAGCAGATAAAACTCTAATTCAGGGGCTACGATGGGTGTCCAGCCCATCTCTTTATAAAGACCAGTCACACGACGCAATACATTGCGCGGCGCGAAGTCAATGGGCGAACCATCATGATGCACACAATCCATAATTACCTGGGCGGTTGGGTCAACAGCCCAAGGGACTAAGCGCACAGTGGTAGGGTCTGGTAGCAACACCATGTCTTTATCGGTAAAGCCAAATACATTGTCATAGCCCACGTGGCCTTCTGGCGATTCACCTGTGACTGTTACACCCAGTACGGCTTCTGGTAGGCGCATGGCACGTTCTGTGGTGAATTTTTCGCGCGGTAAAATCTTGCCGCGGGCAACGCCTGTTAAATCAGGTACCAGGCATTCTATTTCGGTGACATTGTTATCAGTCAACCATCGATCCATGTCTGTATGGTTAAAATTACTGCAGTCTGTTGTCATTTTTTACTCCGCTACTTTTCTATTTTTTTAATTTGCTTAAATATCTTCATTGATTCACTTGATTGATTGTGGAATTTTCGAACTAATCTGGCGCCGCTCGCCCTCTTGCTTTCAATTGTCCTGCGGCTCTCGCCATGCAAGCATCACCGAATGCTTTAAAGATGGATAGATAGACTGGA
>Ga0066798_10001320_pt1 | contig 10910 bp, 10 predicted proteins | sample PersoiDNA2013203_FD_70961 | JGI IMG/M metagenome (GOLD analysis project Ga0066798, IMG submission 70961) | Permafrost soil microbial communities from the Arctic, to analyse light accelerated degradation of dissolved organic matter (DOM) -... | ecosystem: Environmental > Terrestrial > Soil >...
GAACCCCGCAGGGGCCGGGATCGCGCGGTCGCCTTCTTTTGCTTAGCTTTTCTTGGCGAGACAAGAAAAGTAAGCGGCTGCCGGGCCGCTCCCGGCAAGCTCGTCCGAAGAAAACAAAGATTCAACTACGCACAGAGGTAACCGGCAAGGTAGTCCGAAGAAAACCAATCATCAGACACCAAGCAACCAAGAAACCAAGCAACGACCGACCGAACGACGTTTCTTAACTGAACCGCATTACTGCCGCCCCCTTTGCCAATAACATCCTGCTGGCTCGATTGTGCAGCGCAAATGCAACGTCGGCAGATCCATGCTTGACGCTTTTTTTCGCATCCACTATATTGCGCCCATCTTATTTTTATAGGCGCACCACGAAGTGGACAGTTGCTCTGGACATTCAATGACGACGGGTCGATAGCCCGGATACGCCTCCCCTCGCAGCCTCCTTCTCTTGCTGCAGCCGAAGTCGTTCCGGTTGCAGTGTCGCGGTGAACTCTCACTCGCGCCCTTATCTCGCTGTTGCTCCCGTCTTTTTATTTTTTTTGCTTGCGCAGGCTTGTCGTCGTTCTGACCGACGGACTTGATGCTTGCCATTGCCATGGACTTGCGCAATCAGCGCGAGCATGTGGCTCAACACTGGGAGATTGACTCATGACAGCAGACGTTTTCGCACTACGGATTTTACTGGCACTGATTCTGGGCGCCATCATCGGCGCCGAACGGCAAATGCGCCAGCGCATGGCTGGCTTACGTACCAATGCGCTGGTGGCCACCGGTGCTGCACTGTTCGTGATGGTGTCGGCATTTGAGTCCGACCCGCAAGGCGCGACCCGAATCGCTTCGTATGTGGTGTCTGGTATCGGCTTTTTGGGGGCCGGCGTGATCATGCGCGAAGGCATCAATGTACGCGGCCTCAATACCGCTGCCACACTGTGGTGTTCGGCTGCCGTCGGGGTGCTGTCCGGTCTCGGCCATGCGCTGGAAGCAGCCATCGGCGCTGGTGCCATTCTTGGTGCCAATGTGCTGTTGCGCAGTGTCGCTCATTTGATCAACCGGCAAGGACTGGAAAGCGCCACCGAAGTCGAACAGGTCTACCGCCTGTCCATCGTCTGTCGTCCCGAAGACGAAGTGCAGGTCCGCACCTTGATGCTGCATATGCTCAACGGCATGCCGCATCTGGTGGTGCAATCGCTGCACAGCGAAGACCTGGCCGACGGCAAACAACTGGAAGTACGCGCCGACCTGATCACCTCGCCCAGCAACCATCTGGAACTGGAACAGATCATCAGCCGCGTCAGCCTGGAAAAAGGTGTCAGCGCTGCACGATGGGCGGTCTGCAATGTCGTCGAAGTGTAGTCGCCAAGCGTTATAGGAACAACAAGCTCATCAACAGCGATCGCCAACGTCACCGATCGTGTGGAAACCACGGAGAAAGGAGCGCGTCATGCGTATCACCAAACTGGAAACCAAGCTCGACAGCATACTCAACGGCAACTATTTTATTGCCGGAAAAGCCTTGCCGGAAAATGACCTGCGCCTGCCCTACCAAGTACTGGTAAGCTGCCGCAGCAGCGCAGCGACGGCGATCAATCAATTGATCCTGCTGCAGTTGCAGGATGGATTCGAGCAGGGTTATACGCTCAATATCAGTAACCGCGCCAATCAGCCGCTGGTGCACTTCACCATCGCACTCGCCTGCACTACCCAGGAACGTGCCGCGCTAGTGCGTCTGGTCTCGCGGCTCGGGCTGGAAACGGATATCCGTAGCGTACGCTGGCAAAATGCCCCACCCTCTCCCAGCATCAAGGCACCTGATGACCAAGTCGTGTGATGACTGCTTCACATACAGAACGGCATTCGCTGGATTGAATCAGCGTGCCGGTAAGCGGTAAATTAGCATGGATAAATCTACCTATTCGCACACATACTGGGCATCATTGCTGCTATCGTGAGTACCTGAGCGATAACAACAACTAATAGTGTTTGCTCCACCCGGCCACCGCTCGCGAGCGGCGCCGCAATTCAACGATATCCGACCACAAAAACCTGCTGGAATCGAACTCGATGTCTCTTTCTGACGACAACAATGCCGCCACGAACGCCGAATCTGCAGAATCTGCCAACGTCATCGCCCAAGACGTCGGCATCAAGCGCTATAGCGTGCTCCATCTGGCCAGCGTGTTCGTGGGCCTGGTTTGCGTATCGATACTGGCCTTGCACATTTTCTTTTCGTGGAGCCTGTATCACAAGAATGTAGACGATGCACAAGTCGCGACCGTCAATCTATCGCGCGCCCTGGCCGAACATGCCGAAGCCACATTCGCCTCGGCCGACTCGGTACTGTTCGGTATTGTCCAGCGACTGGAAGTTGAAGGCATGGACCGCGACGCGCTGGCGCGCCTGTATCCGCTGCTGGCATCGTATGTCAAAGAGCTGCCGCAATTGCAGGGCTTGTTCATCTATGACAATACCGGAAAATGGCTGGTCAATTCGATGGATGACTCTCCCTGGCAGCTCAATAACGCCGATCGCGAATACTTCCAGTATCACATGACCCATGCCGATCGCGGCGTCCATATCGGCGTGCCGGTCCGTAGCCGGTCTACCGGTGACTGGGTCATTCCGGTTTCGCGCCGCATCAATCGTCCTGATGGCAGCTTTGGCGGGGTGGCGCTAGCCACGGTGACCATCAATTACTTTCTGACTGTCTACAACAGTTTCGATATCGGCAAACATGGTGAAATCCTGCTGGGAAACCAGGATGGCACCCTGCTGGCGCAGCGGCCGCTGTCGCAAGATTTAATTGGCAAGAATATCCGCAACAGCGACATCATCAGCGAACACGTCGGCCGCAACAACCATGGCGTGGCGATCTTTGTGGGCGAAGATGGCGTCAAGCGTCTGCACAGCTATAAACGCCTGCCCAAGTTTCCCTTGTTCGTCATGGCAGCGCTATCCTACGATGAAATTCTGGTCGGCTGGCGAACCGAAACACTAATGCAGTCCATCGGCGTGCTGGTGCTGGTGGCGATGCTGGCATGGATGGGGAAACGCCTGATTGATCAAATCAAATTGCGCTCGCAGGCGCAAAGAAAGTTGCTGGAGGCACGCGAAAAACTGGTGCAAATGAACCTGATGCTGAAAAAAATGGCGCTCGAAGACAGTCTCACCGGCGTCGCCAATCGCCGTCAGTTCGATACCACGATAGCCAATGAATTCAACCGTGCCAAACGCGAACATCAGTCGCTGGCCCTGCTGATGATTGACGTCGATCTTTTCAAGAAATACAACGATACCTACGGCCATCCGGCCGGCGACGTCTGCCTGCAAAAAATCGGCCAAGTGATCAAGATGAACCGCTCCGGTGACTTGTCAGCGCGCTATGGCGGCGAGGAGTTCGCCATCTTGCTGCCCAATACCGATCTGGCTGGCGCCATCAATGTCGGCGAAAAACTCTGCCAGGAAATCCGCAATCTCAACATCGCTCACAGCAAGAACCAGAATGGCATCATCACCGTCAGTGTCGGCGTGCATGCCTGTGTGCCGGATGACCACCACAGCAATCTACTCGACCTGGTCAGCGCCGCCGACAAGGCACTCTATACCGCCAAGGCGCGCGGACGCGACCAGGTCTGCAGCAGCAAGGACCAACTTGACGTGGCACCAGCGCCCAACCAGGCGCCCGGATCAGTGTCGTTCTAACATTGCCACAGCGGCCTTGCGCGCCTCTTGTTCGGCTGATTTTTCGTCGTGAAATATGGTATCGATCAACACCCGCTGCGATGGAAACACCGGCTTGCGGTGCATGGGATTGGTCGAGGGGCCGAAAATGGCCACCGTAGCAGCCCAGTCGTTACTATTGGCAGCCAGCCTGACGCCGGCATATTCGATGTCGTAATTTCCCAGATGCTCTGTTGGCATGCTCGTCTCCTCCGGTCTTCGTCTCAGGCGCACACCGGCGCCGGTCGGTAGCACTGTGTCAATGCACGTCGCTGTCGCTGGTACGATCATCGAGATGGCTGATCGCATAGCCTTTTTCGCCGAGCTGATCGAAGGCATCGTCGGGCTTGAGCGTGAAACGCGATTTGCCACCGGGTTCGAAGTCGACATTGAGTTCATGCACCAGCCAATCGGTATTGGCAACTTCTTCGGGCAAGGTTTTTTGATTCGGGACAATCAGGTAGGAACACAGATTGTGGCCTTCGCTACGTTTGTACACGTCCACTTTCATCATCTCTCCTTTACGGTCTTGATTAATTCAATGCCAACATGACATCAAAACAAGCCTGGCTTGGCAGCATGGCATTCTGGTCCGACTAAAGCAGTTATCTTTAGTTCACCCTCGTGCAAGCCGCCGCAACCGACAGTCCGTGCAGACACATGCGTGGAAAAAGTTGGCATACCGATCACTATCGGATCAAACGGCGCGCCCCGGCATTGGCCAGATAATCTTCAAACAGGCGCGTGCAATCGTCTACCGACAATGGCTTGCTGAAGTAGTAGCCTTGCAGCTTGTCGCAGCCATTGGCCTTCATGATGTCATACTGTCCCTGGTCTTCCACACCTTCGGCCAGCACTTCCAGATGCAAACTGCGCGCTAGTGCAATGACGGCTTTGGCAATCGCCAGGTCGTCGGCATCGGTGGTCACGTCGCGCACAAATGAACGATCGATCTTCAACTGATCTACCGGAAAGCGCTTGAGATAATTAAGATTGGAATAACCGGTGCCAAAGTCGTCGATCGACAGGCGCACGCCCATGGCCTTGAGTTTTTTCATCACTTCGATGCTACGCTCGGGCGACTCCATCGACGCGCTTTCGGTCAATTCCAGTTCCAGCAGACGCGAATCAAAGCCGCTTTCACGCAGGGCATCGCCAACCAGCGTATCGAGATTCTTCTGCGCAAACTGCTTGGCCGACAGATTGACCGCCATGACCAACTCCGGCATGCCCAGATCACTCCAGCGTTTGGCTTGCTGACAAGCAGTGCGCAACACCCACTCGCCAATTGGCACAATCAGGCCGGTTTCCTCGGCCAGCGGGATGAACTGCAACGGCGACACTGTGCCGCGATCCGGATGCTGCCAGCGCAGCAAAGCTTCCACGCCGACAATGGCACCACTGACCAGCGACACTTGCGGCTGGTAGTGCAAAATCAATTCATTTTTCTGGATCGCCTGACGCAATTGCGATGCCATTTGCAAACGGTGACTGACCTGATTATTGAGTTCCGGGGTGTAAAACTGGAAGCGCTCCAGCGTATTATCGGTGGCCCGATGCATCGCCACTTCGGCCAATTGCAGCAAAGCGTCGCCATTATCGCCATCGTTCGGGTAGACGGTTACGCCGATATTCGATTCCAGATAGACGCCCTCATGGTCATCGACATGGAATGGCAAGTCCAGCACATCGATGATTTCCTGCACCAAAATGGCAATCTGATCCTGTTCCATCACATGCAGCACGATGGCAAAACTGGTGTCGCCAAAGCGCGCCAGCGTGGTGTCGTGCAGCAGTAATCCGGACAGCCGCAGGCTGGCTTCGCACAGTGCATCCTCGCTCATTTGCAAGCCCAGGCTTTCACGCACGGCAATTGCACCGTGCACGCCGACCAGGATCACTGCAATCAATTCTGCACTGCGTTCGCGTTCGACCCGGTTAATGCCTTGCTCGAGCCGGTCACGCAGCAGGTTGCGGTTAGGCAAACCGGTCAGCGTATCGAAATTGCTGAGCCGATGGACCCGGTCTTCGGCCTGGCGCCACTGGGTGATATCAATGCCGCTGCAAATAAAATGGAATGCACTGCCGCCGTCTTCCTGCAAAAAGGTCGTCGACCACAAGATTTCGCGGCGTTCGCCAGCAGCGGTCAGCCAGCGGCTCTGATATTGCAGCGGTTGCGCCTGCACATGCCATTGCAAAAAAATATCGCGTTGCATGGCGCGTTCGTCGGGCGGGAAAAACAGGTCCCAGAAATGCTTGCCTTCGGCCTCCGACAGCCCATAGCCGGTAGTGCGTTCGGCCGCCTGGTTGAAACGCAGGATGCGACCATCATTGTCCAGCATCAGTCCGAGCGCGCCGGTGGTATCAAAAATCATCGACAGCAGATTGCGTTCAGCCTTGAGCGCCAACTCCATCTTGTTGCGCATTTCCTGCTGATGGGCTTCCGCCAACGCGCGCTCGACTGCCGATGGCAGCCGCGCCAGATTCGATTTGAGCACGTAATCGTAGGCACCTTGTTTGAGTGCACGGATGGCGCGCTCTTCCCCCATGGTGCCGGAGACAAACAAAAAGGGCGTATTGGGCGCGTTTTCGCGCACGATCTGCAGCGCCGACATGCCGTCGAAGGTCGGCAGCGAAAAATCGCACAACACGATATCGGGTTGATAACGGCTGAGTGCGTCAAGAAATTCGTTTTCTGTTTCCACCTGTTGCAACTCACAGGCGATACCGGCGTGCGCCAACTCATAGCGCGTCAGTTCAACATCGTGCGGATCGTCTTCCACTATCAGGATTTTCAGCGTGCTGCGTCTCATCCTTGTCCCTCGTTGTTAGGCTGCAAAACTGCTACGGTCAGCGCAGTCATCCCGCTGGTACTTGATTGACCAACATCCAGTAAAAACCGGCCTTGCGTACTTCTTCCTGAAAACTCTCAAAGTTGACCGGTTTGACGATGTAGCTGTTGACGCCTAGCTGATAACACTCCTTTAAATCCTGACCTTCCGCCGATGAGGTCAGCATAACTACCGGGATCGACCGCATCTGCGGGTTTTCCTTGATCCGGCGCAATACTTCAATACCGCTGACCTTGGGCAGCTTGATGTCGAGCAAGATCAATCGCGGCGGTTCACCTCCTGAACGGTCAGTATAGGCGCCTTCGGCAAACAGGAAATCGAGCGCATCGGCACCGTCCTGTATCCACTCTACCTTGTTGGCGAGCTTTTTTTGCTGCAACGCCCGTAACGACAATTCAGCATCGCAGGGATTGTCTTCGACCAGCAGAATATCGATTTTTTCATACTGCCTCATCGGTATCGCTCCTGGTCTGGTCATGATCGTCACCGAGTGCAGCACGGGTATCGCGCGGCAAAGTGAAATGAAACACGGCACCTTCGCCGACCACTGCTTCCGCCCAGATGCGGCCGCCATGGCGGGTGATGATGCGATGCACGATGGCTAAGCCGACGCCGGTTCCTTCAAACTCGCTGACGCGATGCAGACGCTGAAAGACGCCGAACAATTTGTTGTAATAGCGCATGTCAAAACCGGCGCCGTTGTCACGCACGGTATAGCTGAGCATGCCCTCCTCTGCCGCAACCTCGTCGGCGCTGATGCAGATCTGCGCCTGCTCGCGCTTGGCGCTGAACTTGACGGCGTTCGACAGCAGATTGATCCAGACCTGCTTGATCAAGGTGATGTCGCCATAGGCATCCGGCAAGCCAGCCAGTTCCAGATGGAACTTTGGCTGGGCCACGCCATCGGCGCCGACGATGCTGTCAAACGCCGCACGCGCCAGCGCCGCCATATCGAGCCGGCCGAAGCGCAACTCCTTGCGACCAAGCCGGGAAAACTCCAGCAATTCGTCGATCAGACGCCCCATGTTGCGGGTATTGTTGCGAATCACATCGAGTTTGCGGCGCGCCTCATCGTCGAGCTGGTCGGCCACATCTTCTTCCAGCATGCGCGCAAAACCATCAATTGCACGCAGCGGTGCACGCAGATCGTGCGATACCGAATAGCTGAAACTTTCCAGCTCGCGATTGCTTTCCTCCAGCTTCTCGATATTGCGCTTGAGCTCCTTGTTGAGAGCGGCATTGGTGTCCTCAAGCGCCTTGCGTGTCAGGATTTCCAGCTTGAGCGAGCGGTTCAATGCATGCAGATGACGGTTGCTGGCAATCGTATCCTGATCCAGCGTCGGCAGTTCCAGTTCTGCCGGATTGCAGACCGGCACCGTGCGTTTGTCGATTCTTTCGGGCTCAGAGATACTTTTTTTGAGCGTCACATACGCCGTCACATCTTCAGCACGATGCATGATGTAACGAATCACGCCCTGTTCATCAAACACCGGAAAATTGGATGGACTCCAGTAACGTTCGGCAAAACCATGTCCTTCAGGATGCGGCACATCGTATCTCTGCAGCGGCATGGCATCGGCGGCGCCTGAGGCCAGCACCCGTTCGAGCGAATTGCGCAGGTTGCGTACACCATCGGCATTGGGGGCGTCGGGATTGTCTGGAAAGACGTCGAACAGCTGATGCCCGACGATTTGCTCGCGACGTGTCAAGGTGGCCTGCAAATAGGCATCACTGGCGCCGACGATGGTGAAGTCAGGCAGCAGAACCATGAAGAGTCCTGGCACCGATTGAAATAGCAATCGAAAATCTACAATCTCCATTTCGGAGACGTGTGAAGTCATCGCTGAGGTCCGTTCACTTTATGCGTCCGTCATGGGCACGCTGTTGCCAGATTGCAGCAGCATGGGTGTTGCCACGTGTCATCCATTCTTAAAATGTTGCCCCGTCTTTCAAACTACTAATGACATGAACCCTCATTTATTGCATTTTTTAATTGTTATAAAACGAGTGTCACTTCGAATGTACCTAAATGACAAAGACAATTCAAGCGCTCATCCGAAGAATTGAAAAAGTGCAGACAAAGCGTGTTGTTTGGCGAGATGCGCCGAGGTAGTTTTTTTCTTGATAAGTCGTGGACAGGCTCAGTCGAGCCGCCCTTGCAACCAACGCAAAGCACCGCTGATGCTGCGAAAATCGGCCAACGAACGGCATTCGATCTGCGGGTGCCGCTCGCGCAACATGCGTGATAGCGCAGCGCCCGGCCCGAGTTCCAGTGCCACGCTGATGCCGCGCTCGGCACAGGCATCCAGGCAGGCCGACCAGTCGATGGTGTCAGTCAATTGTTGCAATATCGCCGTTTGCGCCGCCTGCCGGTTCGGCAAGCACTGGCCGCTGACACCAGCGATCAACGGTGCCAACGCTGGCTGCCAATCGACCTCTTGCAACAGTGCCGCAAACGGCGCCTGGGCGGCTGCCATCAACGGCGTATGCGAAGCAATACCAACCGGCAACATGGTGCAGTGCGCCCCCGCCGCCATCAGTTGCTGTTGTGCTTGCATCAAGTTCTCGCTGCGACCGCCTGCGATCACTGCGTCCGTGCCGGTTTCAATGGCAATGAACAGACCCCATTGCAGCAAAATAGAACGCACACTGGCTGACAACAAACCGCTGACAGCCAGCAAGCCCTGCTGCGGTACCTGTGCCAGACATTGATCCATGCACCGTGCACGCGCCAGCGCCAATGCAACGGCAGTGGCGGGCGACCACAGCCCGGCAACACTGTAGGCCGTCAATTCGCCCACGCTATAACCGGCCACCAGAGACGGTGGCGGCAACCCCGCACGCAGACCATGCCAGGCTGCCAGCCCGGCGGCCACGATCAAGGCCTGGGCGTTACGGTTGGCAAAGAGCAAGGCGGGATCTGCCAGCACCTCGGCCAAAGCGACACCGTTGGCATTGTGCAGGGACTGCGACAGACCGAGTTGCTGCAACAGTGCCGCGCTGTGTGCATCCTGTTGCAGGACATCAAACATGGCGGCATGCTGACCACCCTGGCCAGGACAAAGGATGGCGTAGGCAGTAGCCATGTCAGGCAGCGCCGCACACGACATGTACCAGACAAGCTGCTGCCAGCATGTCGGCGGCGCCGCCAGGCGACAGTCGCTGTTGTACAAACTGCTGATGCATCTGCAGCGCATGGGCTTGCCAATCGCTGGCCGCCGTCGCACCAGCGGCCAGAAAGGCTTGACTTCGCTCGCGCACCAGCGTCGCCCCGGCAGCACCACCGCGATGGTAGACATTGGTATCGCTAAGCTGCGCCATCAAGGCAAACAAGGCATCGAGCTTGGCACAGTGCCAGTCACGCCCGGCCGCCAATGTCGCCTGCAATTGCGGCAATGCCGTTTCGAACAGCGCCGGGAAGCCCAGCGCGCCCTCTTCGCGTGCACCGCCCACGCCATGTTGCGCCGCCACGCACAAACCGTGACTGGTGGCCGGCACGGTTCTGACCGTGGCATGCACCATCAAGGCATCGCCCCAGCGGATCAGCAGCATGGCGCGGATCGCCGCGGGCGACAAAGCTACCTGTTGCGCCCGACAAGCACCAATGGCGGCACACATCATGCCCAGGCAAAAGATCGCCCCGCGATGGGTATTAATGCCGCCGGTGGCGCGCAACATGCGCTGCTCGGCCGTGATGGCGAGCGCTTTCAATTGGGCAAACGGTGCCGCCGCCATGCCAGCGGCGGCAATCTCCCGGAAGTAATGACGCAATGCGAACAGACTGCGCAGAAAGCTGCTGGCGTCCATGTCAGCGTGGCTGCCATTGTCGACCAGCGATACCAGTCCGGGCTTGGGATAAAGCACCAGTTCTTGATACAGGCTACGCACCGCCTGTCGCGCCAGTTGCCGGCAAAAACGCAGGTCTTGCTGCAGCCGGCGGCGGCGCTCGGTGTAGTGCAATACCGGCCGCCCCTGCATCAGCGCCATGCCAGAGCAATTCAGAGCAGGCATGCCGACACCTCCGCTTGCATCAATGCGTTACCAGCCAGGATGTCATCGACCCGCATCAGGATCACATCGTCACGCCGTTTGAGCAACACGCGTGCGGCCGGATTGTCTGCCGCGCGGTGCCATTCCTTCCAGGCCACAGCGCCAGCGGGAAACTGGATTTCGCCGTCCAGCGGCAAGCGTTGCGCATACTCTGTCAGCAAGCGCACGCCGCGTTCCAATTGGAAACGATTGCCGGGGGTGAATAACACATCGATGTCGGAACTGGCACGCAGATAATCGAGACCGGTCAAGGCTTGCAATGCCAGCGAACCATAGACGCGCAGGTCA
>Ga0066798_10001322_pt1 | contig 10907 bp, 12 predicted proteins | sample PersoiDNA2013203_FD_70961 | JGI IMG/M metagenome (GOLD analysis project Ga0066798, IMG submission 70961) | Permafrost soil microbial communities from the Arctic, to analyse light accelerated degradation of dissolved organic matter (DOM) -... | ecosystem: Environmental > Terrestrial > Soil >...
CAAGCACGGTCCCATCGCGCTGATCGACGAGGGCCAGCCGGTGTTCGTCATCGTGCCGTCCTCGAGCGGGCGCGACTCGGTGCACGACAAGGTCATCTCGAACATCCAGGAGATCCGCGCGCGCGGCGCTCGCACCATGGTCATCGCGGAGGAGGGCGACACGGCGGTCGAACCGTTCGGGGATGACGTCTTCTTCGTTCCCGCGACGCCGACGCTGCTCGCCCCGCTGGTCTCCGTCGTCCCGCTGCAGATCTTCGCGTGCGAGCTCGCGACGGCCCGCGGTCTCGACGTCGACCAGCCGCGCAACCTGGCGAAGTCCGTCACGGTCGAGTGAGTCGCTGAGGGGACGGCGAAGCCGTGATCATCGGGGTCGGGATCGACGTGGTGGACGTCGCTCGCTTTGTCGCGACCCTCGCCCGCGCGCCGCGACTGGTCCTGCGACTGTTCACCGCGGAGGAACGGGAGCTGCCGCCGGCCTCGTTGGCGGCGCGGTTCGCCGCGAAGGAAGCCTGCGCGAAGGCGCTGGGAGCCCCTGCCGGGCTGCGCTGGCTGGATGCGAGCGTGTCGCGCGGGCCGGCCCGCGAGCCGTCGCTGCGGATCTCCGGCACGGTGCTGGCCCGAGCGCAGATCCTCGGCGTGGACCGCTTCCACCTCTCCATGTCGCATGACGCCGGCATCGCGTCGGCCATCGTCATCGCGGAACGAGGCGACTGAGCCGTGCTCCGCGCATACACCGCCGCCCAGGTGCGCTCCGCCGAGGAGCCGATTCTCGCCGCCCTCGGTGACGGTCTGATGGAGCGCGCCGCGTTCGGTCTTGCCATGGTGGTGCTGCGCGGGTTGAAGCAACGCCGCGGCCGGGTGCGGGGTTCGTGCGCGGTTCTGCTCGTGGGCGCAGGTAACAACGGTGGAGATGCGCTGCATGCGGGCGCGCTCTTGGCACGGCGCGGAGTATCCGTGCTGGCCGTGACGGTGGCGGCGCGCGTGCACGCCGCGGGCCGGGCCGCGCTCCTGCAGGCCGGCGGGCGGGTGGTGAGTGTGGCTGAGGACGGCGCGGACGGGCCGGTGTGGCTCGGCGATGCGGTCGCCGAGGCCTTCACCGCCGATGTCGTCCTCGACGCCCTGGTCGGCATCGGCGGAACCGGACCCCTGCGCGGTCCGGCCGGGCAGCTGGTGGCCGTCTTGTCCGGCCTCATCCGCGCCGAGGAGTACGGGTCACCGTGGGTGGTGGCTGTGGACGTGCCGAGCGGCATCGGCGTCGACGACGGCACGGTCGCCGGTCCCGTGCTCCCCGCGGGCCTCACGGTCACGTTCGGGGCGACGAAGCCGGGTCTGCTGCTGCCGCCGGCGCGAGAGCTGGCGGGTCACGTCCAGGTGGTCGACCTAGGTCTGGTGCCCGGCCTGGTGCGCGGCGGCGAGCGGGCCGTCGCGAGCCTCGAGACGGCGGACGTGGCGGCGCTCTGGCCGGTCCCGGGCAGCCGCGACGACAAGTACTCGCGGGGTGTGCTCGGGGTGGTGGCCGGTAGTGAGCGGTTCCCGGGCGCGGCGGTGCTCGCGACGAGTGCGGCGGTGCGCTCGGGTGCCGGCATGGTCCGATACCTCGGCCCGAGGGCGGCGTCGCTCGCCGTGCTGGCCGCCCGGCCCGAGGTGGTGACGGCTGACGGCCAGGTCCAGGCATGGCTGCTCGGGCCCGGTGTCGATCCGCTCGATCGGGAGCAGGCGGACCGGGTCGAGGGGGTGCTCGCTTCAGCGCTCGACGGCCGCCCGGTTCCCGTCGTGGTCGACGCCGGTGCCCTCGAGCTGCTCCCCGAGACGTGCGCCGAGCACGTCGTGCTCACCCCGCACGCGGGCGAGCTCGCGCGGCTGCTCGCTGCGCGCGGCCGGGCGACCGAGCGCGGCGCGGTGGAGGCTGAACCGCTCCGGTTCGCGCAGCTGGCGAGCCGGTTGACCGGCGCCACCATCCTGCTCAAGGGCTCGACGACGATCGTCGTCTCTCCGAATGGTGCCGTTCTGGCGCAGGGGTGCGCTCCGGCCTGGCTGGCTACCGCCGGCGCGGGAGACGTTCTCGCGGGGGTGCTCGGGGCACTGCTCGCCGCGCACAGCCCGCGGGTCCTCGCGGAGCCCGGACTGGCCGCACGCCTGGCCGCGTCGGCCGCCCTGGTGCACGGTCGGGCAGCACGGCTCGCGGCGGGGCGCGGGTCGGCCCGCCGCGCGCCAGACGGTCCGTACGCGACCGACGGCGAGAACGCGAACCTGGGCCCGATCGCGGCGCTGGACGTGGTCGAGGCGCTCCCAGCGACGATCGCGGCCCTGCTGGCCGGGTCCGGACGGTGACCGGTCGGTCCGAGCGCCCTGAGATCCGCTCGTTCGAGCAGGCGACCGCGAGTGCACGCGCACTGATGACGAGCGGGCGGCGGCGCATCCTCGGGATCGTCGGTGCGCCCGGAGCGGGCAAGTCGACCCTCGCGGGTGCGTTGGTTCGCGAGCTCGGGCCGGAGACCGCACTCGTCCCGATGGACGGCTTCCACCTGGCTCAGGCCGAGCTCGAGCGCCTCGGCAGGGCGGAGCGCAAGGGCGCGCCGGACACCTTCGACGCGGCGGGCTACATCGCTCTGCTCCGGCGGCTGCTGGCCGCCGGCCACGGTGAGGTCGTGTACGCGCCGCGGTTCAGCCGCGACCTGGAGGAGTCGATCGCCGGCGCCATCCCGGTGGCGCCCGAGGTCACCCTGGTGGTCACCGAGGGGAACTACCTGCTGCTCGACACGGGCGCCTGGGTCGATGTCGGAGAGCTTCTCGACGAGGCCTGGTTCATCACGGTCCCGGACGAGGATCGGCTCGAGCGTCTGGTCGCCCGGCACCTGGCGGGCGGCAAGAGTCCTGCCGAGGCGCACGTGTGGGCGCATGGATCGGACGAGCGGAACACCGAGCTCGTCGCCGCGACGGCCGACGCGGCTGATCGCTCGGTGTCGGCCGGGGTGGTCGCCGAGGTTCACCGGCGAGTGATGGAAGACTGGGCGCCGTGAGCAGCTACCCCGCCCGCGCCGTCGTCGATCTTGCGGCGATCCGCGCCAATGTAGAGACCCTGGCGGCCCGCGCGCCGTCCGCGCAGGTGATGGCGGTCGTCAAGGCGGACGGCTACGGCCACGGCCTGGTGCCGAGCGCTCGCGCTGCCCTCGCCGGCGGCGCGACCTGGCTGGGCGCCGCGCAGGTGCCCGAGGCGCTCGCGCTCCGGGCGGCCGGGCTGGACGCCCGGATCCTGACCTGGCTGTACGCCCCGGGCGCGCCGCTCGCCGACGCCGTCGCGGCGGACGTCGACGTCTCCGTCTCGGCGCCCTGGGCGCTCGACGAGCTGGTGGCGGGTGCCCGCCAGGTCGGCCGCAGCGCGCGGGTCCACCTCAAGGTGGACACCGGACTCGGGCGCAGCGGGTCGATGCCGTCGGAGTTCCCCGCGCTGCTCGACGCCGCGCTGCGAGCGGAGGCGTCCGGCGAGGTCCGCGTCGTCGGCATCTGGTCGCACTTCGCGCGGGCCGACGCGCCGCAGCACCCCACCGTCCGGGCGCAAGCGGAGGTCTTCGCCGCGATGGTCGGGCTCGCCGAGAGCCGAGGCGCCCGGCTCGAGGTGCGGCACCTGGCGAACTCCGCGGCGACGCTGACGAACCCGGCCGTGCACTATGACCTGGTCCGACCCGGCATCGCCGTCTACGGCCTCTCGCCGATGCCGGACCTGGCCGACGCGGCCGAGCTCGGCCTGGTGCCGGCGATGACCCTCGAGGCGGAGCTCGCGCTGGTCAAGCGGGTGCCGGCCGGCCAGGGGGTCGCGTACGGGCACCTGTACACGACGGCCGCCGAGACGACGCTCGGGCTGGTCCCCCTCGGCTACGCGGACGGCATCCCGCGGCACGCCTCCGAGCGCGGACCGGTCCTGGTCGGCGACCGCCGGCTGACCGTCGCCGGGCGTATCTGCATGGACCAGTTCGTCCTCGACCTCGGCCCCGAGGCTCGCGAGAGCGCGGGCGACCGGGTGGTGCTGTTCGGTCCGGGCACCGCCGGCGAGCCGACCGCGGAGGACTGGGCCCGCGCGTCCGGCACGATCGGTTACGAGATCGTCACCCGGATCGGCGCGCGGGTGCCCCGGGTCTACGTGGGGACAGAGTGACGCGCACGGGGGAGCGGTGACGACGATCCAGGTCGAGCTGCCGGACGCCGACGCGACCCGGGCGTTCGGGGCCGCCCTGGCAGGCGTGCTGCGCGCGGGGGATCTCGTCGTGCTGACCGGGGAGCTCGGCGCCGGCAAGACAACCCTGGCCCAGGGCCTCGGCGCGGGTCTCGGGGTGCGCGGTCAGGTGGCCTCCCCGACGTTCATCATCGCTCGGGTGCATCCGTCGATCTCCGGTGGACCCGCGCTGGTGCACGTCGATGCCTACCGCTTGACCTCGCTGGACGAGGTCGAGGCGCTCGATCTCGACGCGAGCCTGGACGAGTCGGTGACGGTCGTGGAGTGGGGTGCGGGGTTGGTCGAGTCGCTGACCGGGGACCGGCTCGAGGTGACGATCCACCGGCCGCGCGGCGCCGACGGCGGCGACTCCTTCCTCGACGACGACGCCGAGGCCGGGGTCCGGCACGTCGCGGTCACCGCTGTCGGGGACCGCTGGGCGGGCGTCGAGCTCCCGGCTGCGCCGTAGGCTAAACTCCCGTGCCCTATCTCGCGATCGACACGTCCTCCGCGGTCGCCGTGGCGATCGTGGCCGACGACGGCGCGACCCTGTGCGCGGCCAGCGCGCTCGAGCCCCGGCGGCACGCCGAGCTGCTGGCGATCATGATCTCCGACGTGCTTCGGGACTCGGGGGTGGCGCGTGACGAGCTGGTCGGCGTGGTGGCCGGGACCGGCCCGGCACCCTTCACGGGGCTCCGGGTGGGCCTGGTCACGGCTCAGACGCTCGGGTTCGCACTCGGCGTGCCGGTTCATGGCGTGAGCAGCCTGGACGCGCTCGCCGCGGGCGCGGTCCGAGCGCTCGCGCTGCCCACGGGCGTCGAGGTGCTCGCGACGGGGGATGCGCGCCGCCGAGAGGTCTACTGGGCCCGGTACCGGGTCAGCGAGACGCCCGGGATCGAGCTCCTCGCGGGTCCTGGTGTGGCTCGCGCGGCGGCTCTGGTGGCGAACGGGATGGCAGCGGGCGCCGTCGTCGTCGGGCGAGGTGCGGCCGGCTACGCGGCCGAGCTTCCGTCGGCCGAAGGAGCGCCGCTCGACCCTGATCCGGCCGATCTGGTGCGTCTGGCACTCTCGCGGCTCGCCGCGGGCGAGGTCCTGCCGACGGAGCCGCTGTACCTGCGTCGGCCGGACGTGCACGGCACGCCGGCGCAACCGTGAGAGCTGTCCGGTGGATCCGGGACCTGGGGCCGGAGGACCTCGACTGGGTGGCCGAGCAGGAAGAGGCAATTTTCGGTCCCGCCGCGTGGTCGCGAGCCATGATCGAGGACGACTTCCGCTTTCCCGGTCATCGGTACATCGGTGTCGAGGACGACGGCGCGCTCGCCGGCTACGGCATGACGTCTTTCGACGGCGAGGCGCTGCACGTCCTCAACCTGGCCGTTCGCGCCGATGCGCGGAACCGCGGGAACGGGGCGGCGCTGCTCACCGCGATGGTCGAGCAGGCACGCGAGCTCGGCGCGAGCGAGATGTGGCTCGAGGTCCGCGTCGACAACGAAGCCGCCCACCGGCTGTACGAGTCGTTCGGCTTCGTGCCGGTCCGGATCAGGCGGCGCTACTACCAACCCGAGGACGTGGACGGGCTCGTGATGCGGCTGCAGCTCGGGGATCGGGCCTAGACCACCCGCGCGGCCTGCTCTCGAGTGGAGGGCAGGGGCACCGGCGCACCGTGCGCGCAGCCCGCACTCCACTGCCCGGTGGTGAGATCCGCTCGATCGAGCGAGGGGTACCGGGAGGCCCCGGCTCCAGACCGTAGACTCCTCATCCGTGAGCGCAGACGGACGGCTCGTCCTCGGCATCGAGACCTCGTGCGACGAGACCGGTGTCGCCTTGGTGCGTGGCACCGAGCTGCTGGTCGACGTGATCGCGAGCTCGGTCGACGAGCACGCCCGGTTCGGCGGGATCATCCCGGAGATCGCCTCGCGGGCCCACCTCGAGGCGATGGTGCCGACCATCCGGCGCGCGCTCGCCGAGGCCGACGTCGATCTCGCCGAGGTCGACGCGATCGCGGTCACGGCGGGGCCCGGGCTGGTCGGCTCGCTCACCGTCGGCGCCGCCGCCGCCAAGGCGCTCTCCGTCGGCCTGGACATCCCGCTCTACGGGGTGAACCACGTGATCGGCCACGCCGCGGTCGACGAGCTCGTGCACGGTGAGTTCCCAGCGAGGGTGATGGCGCTCGTCGTCTCCGGCGGGCACTCGTCGCTGCTCTTGGTGGACGACATCGTCACCGGCATCACCGAGCTCGGTCAGACTCTCGACGACGCCGCGGGCGAGGCGTTCGACAAGGTCGGCCGGCTTCTGGGCCTGCCGTACCCGGGCGGGCCGCACCTTGATCGCCTGGCGCGTGGCGGCAACCCCGAGGCGATCCGCTTCCCCCGCGGCCTCAGCCGGCGCGAGGACCTCGAGCGGCACCGCTACGACTTCTCCTTCTCGGGGCTCAAGACGGCGGTCGCACGCTGGGTCGAGGCGCGCCAGGACGCGGGGGAGGAGATCCCGTTGGCCGACGTCGCTGCCTCGTTCGCCGCGTCGGTCGCGGACGTGCTGACCGCGAAGACGATCGCCGCGTGCCAGCGGCTCGAGGTCGACACGCTCGTCATCGGCGGCGGCTTCTCGGCCAACTCGCAGCTGCGGGACCTTGCCGCCGAGCGCTGTGCGGAGGCCGGCATCACGCTGCGCATCCCGCCGATCAGGTTCTGCACCGACAACGGCGCGATGATCGCCGCGCTCGGCTCGGCGGCGCTCCGCCGCGGAATTGCTCCGTCGGATCTCGGCCTCCAGGTCGACTCGTCCATGCCGCTCACCCTGGTCACCGGGTAGAGCCGCGGCCGGCCCGACGCGGGCGACGCCGCTTCCTCAGCGCGCGCTCGCGCGCGTCACTGCACTGGTGGCAGCTCTGGCGGTGCTGACGGCGCTCTTTTCGAGCGCACTGCCGAGCGTGGTGGCGGTGGGGGCCAGCCCGGCGGCGCCGAGCGAGGCGGGCCGACCCGCGCCGGTCTCTGGTCCCTCGGCGCCGCCGCACGAGAGCCCCGTGGGGCTCGATCTGGCCGGCCCGGCTCACCGCGTCGCCATCGCCCTCGACGGGCCTTACGTCTTGGCGGGTTCGACGGCCAAGGCCAGGATCGCTCTCCACGGCCGCACCCCGGAAGCGTTCACAGCGCTCGTGGCCGTGGTCAGCGGGCACGCGATGGCACTCGGGCTGCTGCCGGCCGCTGTCGGCCGCTTCCCGTTGGGAACTGGCTGCCCGGCCTGAGCCGCTCGCGCTTGCTCGGGCCCGCACCGGGCCCTCGGTCAGCCGCCCGGGATCGGCGCGGACGTGGCTCGGCGCGCGTGGCGGCGTTGCAGCCACGCCGGCCGGTAGCGCCATGCGCGGGCCGCGAGGAGCGTGACGACGAGGATGACGGCGAGCGTGATGCCCGATCCCGTGACTTCCGCGGCCATGCGGTGGTCGCCCTGCGTGACCGTGGCGGTCGTCCACAGCCACGTCGTCTGCACGGTCACGGTGCGACTTCCGCGCAGCTGCGTCACCGCCTCGATGAGGCCGTTCAGGGTGGCCAGCATCATGCCCGCCCCTGCGGAGAGCACGATCGCGAAAGCGAGCACGCCAGTCCACAGGTGGGGCAGCTTGCGACCCTCGGCCTGCTTGAACTGGTGGACGAGGGCCGACGCCGGCCCGAGGTCGCGGACCGCCTGCGGCATGCCGACGTCGGCAGCCGCGGCTCCGAGGTCCGCGCGCAGGTCGCGCCGCAGCTCCTTGCGGAAGCCGCTGGGGACGTCCTGGGCCAGGAAGTCGACCTTGGTCACGTACCACTCTCGTCGCAGCCGGTCGCGGAGTGTCAGGTGCGCTGCCAGGAGGGCGTTCATGCGGGATCCTCTGTGGTGTGTCGTGGGTGCGCGGCGTCGGCCGTCGAGGTGGCGGGCGAGCGGCCAAGGGTGACCGCGACGGTCGCGGTGAGCTGGCGCCACGCACCCGTCGAGCGCGTGAGCTCGGCTTGTCCCGCGGCGCTGAGCACGTAGTACTTGCGGGCAGGGCCTGACGACGAAGCGACGAGCCGTGAGATGACGAGTCCCTCACGTTCCAGGCGGGTCAGCACGGGGTAGACCGTGCCCGTCGCGATCTCGGTGAGGCCGTCGGCCTGCAGCCGGGACACGAGCTCATAGCCGTACGACTCGCGCTCTGCGAGCAGCGCCAGCACCACCATGGGGAGCACTCCCTTGAGGAGCTGGGGGTCCCGGCCGGGCATCATGCAAGGAGGTTATACCTGCTATTCGATATTGCCAAGTACTAGACCGCTAGAGCGGGCGGCCGGCCCGCATCTCGGCTACCAGCGAGGACACCACCGCGTCCAGCTCGCCGTTGTTGCGCCGGGCGACCGCCCGTTGGCGCTGGTACGACGCGCCACGTCGCAGGATCAGGCGGACGTCGTCCAGCTCCTTCGAGCAGCCGAGGCGCGCGGCAACCGGCTCGAGCACGGTCAACCACCGCGCGACGTCATCGGTCACGAGCTCCTCGCGCCCCGCGGCATCGAGGATCACGATGGCGTCCATGCCGTAACGCGCCGAGCGCCACTTGTTCTCCTCGACGAACCACGGCGGCAACGCGGGCAGCTCGTGACCGGCGTCGAGCTCGCTCGAGAAGTGCTCGACCAGGCAGTGCGAGAAGGCCGAGAGGGCCAGCACCTCGGTGATGTTCGGGGCGCCGTCACAGACCCGCATCTCGAGCGTCCCGAACCGGGGCGAAGGGCGCAGGTCCCACCGGATCTCGCTCAGCTCCTCGATCACGCCGGTGTGCCGCAGGTCGGCCGCGTAGGCCTCGAAGTCGGACCAGCGCTCGAACTGGAACGGCAGCCCCGCGGTCGGCAGTTGCTGGAACATCAGGGCGCGGTTCGACGCGTACCCGGTGTCGCGTCCGTCCCAGAACGGCGAGGAGGCGGAGAGGGACTGAAGGTGCGCGAACACGGTGAGCATCGCGCGCAGGATCGGCAGCACCTTGGCCCGGGCCTCGATCCCGACGTGCACGTGCACGCCGTAGATCAGCATCTGGCGGCCCCACCACTGGGTGCGATCGATCAGGGTGGCGTAGCGCTTCTTGTCGGTGACCTTCTGCTGGGTCCAGCGCGCGAACGGGTGGGTTCCGGCGCACATCAGCTCGACCCGCAGCGGATCGGTCACCTCCCGGATCCTCTCGATGCTCCGTTCGAGGTCGGCGCCCGCCTCGGCCACCGTCCGGCGGACGTCTGAGACGACCTCCACGGTGTTGAGCAGGAGCTCCTGGCGGATGTTCGGGTGTTCACCGCCGTCGGCCGGGCGCACGTCGTCGAGCACGGTCTGCGCGACCTGGCGGAGATCGCCGCTGTCGACGTCGACCAGCGCGAGCTCCCACTCGATGCCGACGGTCGAGCGCTCCGACCGCGCGAAGGGTATCTGCACCCGCCCATCTTGCCGTGCTCGACGCCGACCGCGCTGCTCAGTCCATCCCGGACGTGCCGAGTGGCGAGACGACGAGCACCATCTGAGCGCCCGCGACCCGGGTCAGCACGACCGTCGCCTCCTGGCTTCCGCGCAGGTCGAGCTGACGGCGGAGCTGTTCCGGCACGACGGCGGTGCCGCGCTTCTTGATCGTGAGCCGGCCGACGTCGCGCTCACGAAGGTAGGTGCGCAGCCGCTTGAGGCCGAACGGCAGCACGTCGTGGACGCGGTAGCCGGTAGCGAGCGCCGTCGTGACGAGCGCGTCCGAGGTGACGTACGCGATGGTGCGGTCCAGCAGCCGCCCGGACACCGCCTCGGCGACCAGGTCCACGAGTCCGGCCCGGATCACCGCGCCGTCCGGCTCGTAGAGATAGGCGCCCGGAGAGCCGACCCGGACCGGTTCAGGACGCTCGCGCCGGCGGGCGGACACAGCGGCGTCGTCGCGGATCACCAACGCGGTTCGCCCAGGTCCGTCCGGCGCGAGCGGACCGAACCACAGGCCGGCCTCGACGACGTCGCCGTCCACCGAGATCCACTGCGCCTCGGCTTCGGCCGGCAGGTCGGCGTGCGCGATACCGGGTCCGACCTTGACCCCGAGCGCGGGGATCGTTGCGCGCAGTGCGAGCACGTCGGACAGCGGTGGGGCGTAGGAGTTCGGGTCGAACAAACGGGTGCCGGAGCGGGTCCGTCGCGCCGGGTCCGCGAAGACGCCGCCGATCCCGTCCGCGTCAAGGTCGGCACCGAGGCCGTCGGCGTGCCGGACTTCAGCGTTCGGGAAGTGTCGCAGGTTGACGGTCGCCAGTGCGGCGGTGAGCTCGTCCAGCTCGAAACCGACGACCCTGAGGCCGAGCGCCGCCATCGCCATCGCGTCGCCGCCGATCCCGGTCGTGAGGTCAGCGACCGCGTCGATCCCGGCTGCCGAGAAGCGCTGTGCGTGCCGTGCTGCGACGGTGAACCGGGTGGCCTGCTCGAGACCCGCCTCGGTGAAGAGCATGCCGTCGGCGAAGTCGGAGAACTTGGCGTGTGCCTTCGCGCGCAGCCGCGACTGGGTCAGCGCCGCTGCAACGAGCTCGGGATCGATCCCCCCGGCGCGCAGCCGCTCGGAGATCGCCATCGTCCGTGACTCGTCGTACGGCGGCAACGTCCCGAGCAGCGCCCAGCCGGCCGGGCTGAGCAGCTTGCTGAGCGCGCTGGCATCCACACGATGATCCTTCCACGGCTCGCACCCGGTCGGTGT
>Ga0066798_10001324_pt1 | contig 10899 bp, 8 predicted proteins | sample PersoiDNA2013203_FD_70961 | JGI IMG/M metagenome (GOLD analysis project Ga0066798, IMG submission 70961) | Permafrost soil microbial communities from the Arctic, to analyse light accelerated degradation of dissolved organic matter (DOM) -... | ecosystem: Environmental > Terrestrial > Soil >...
CGCCGTTTCAGCCGCCTGTTAGCGGTATTTCTCGGCGCACGTCATGATTGCGCGGTTCGTGGCCAAATCCAGACAGGCTCTTGCGTCGGAGCCCGCCTTCGACCGGAGCGGCGGCTTCGCCGCCGGCGCTGCGGGCTTGGTCGCGAGCGAGCCGATGCGCTCCCCAGCCTGCGCCGAAGCGCTCTTCACTTCTTCCAGCAGCGAGGCATACACGATGTCGGTGAACCATTTGCTGTTTTCCGCCTCGTAAATCCTGGCGTACTCCTCCAGGTCGGCGTCGCTCGCATCCTTGAAGCTGAATGCCAGGTTGAGCAAGGTCGCATTGCGGATCTTTTGCGTCGCGGAAGCGCGCTGTTTTTCGATCGCTTTGTCGACTGCGGCGGCCTTCCCGGCTCCCTCGCCAACGATGCCCGATGCGATCGCCTTCATGGAAGAGAACGCGACGTCGACAGCCAGGTCGCTTGCCCTGGTTGCGGCATCGATGCGCTTGACCAGACTCGCGCGCTTGGACGAAGGCCGGGTCGCGGCCGGGCTGCGGGCGAATCGAGCGAACTCCTCGGGCGACGGCGCAGCGTGCTCCAGTTCGATCATGCGCTTTGCCGCCGGCGTGGAAAAATCCTTGAGCAGCGCCTGCAGGCGCTTCTGATCGAAATTCTTCTTCAGATTGGCGCTTACCCGGTCATGAAAACCCTGTGCCGTAAACGACTCTGCCACCGCATTTTCGATTGCCTTGACGACCGCGGGCGGCGCTTTCGATTGCTGCTTGCCGGATTGCCTGACGCCGGCGATCAACTGTTGCGGCAGCTGGTCCAGTTGTTGTTTCAACCCTGAAGCGACCAGCGCGTCCTCGATCAGCTTGTCCCGGGCCGGGCCCGCATCGGCCGGCACGGCGGCTTTCGCCGCTGCGGGCTGTTTTGCCGCCGCAGGCTGAGGGCTGCTTTTTGCAACCGGCGCCGGTCCGGTACCCTCGAAGTATTGCCAGCCGAACCAGCCGGCCGCGGATACCAGGACCACCCCACCGACAATAGCCAGAATCTGCTTCTTGGTAAGAGTAAGCGCCATTTTTGGACTCCCTTTATCGCGGTTATTGCCCTTGGCCGACAGTGGTTATCAGGCGCCGAGGACTTGTCGCAGCCTATTGTAGGACAAAAGATTGCGTTTCAGAACTTCGGCGGCGCGCATGCCGCTCGGCCGGCGCGACAGTAGCCATCCTCGGCGCGAGGTCGAACATGATCGTCTATTTTGTTCGGTCAACGCGCTGTCAGGCGGCAAATAAACGCGGCAGGTTCGGGAGATAAAGCGCGCCATGACTCCCGCCTGGTTCGGTGCTTTGGGCGCCGTGATAAGCAGCGTATGCAATGCGCGTTAACCAGGCGACCGCGACGATAGCGAAGCACAGGACGACAATGCTGGACAGACGCCCCCGCGGCGGATGTTTCGGCGCGATGAAGCGGATGTGGAAGTCGGATGCGGCCCTGCCGGCGCCGAGAGAGATCAGGGCGAAAAAAAATACCACCGTCAGCCAATGGGCGTCCAGGTTCCGGTACAGGAACGCGGGCCAGACCCAGAAGTACAGGGCGCTGATAAATCCGGTGGCGTAATAGGGATTCATGTCGACAAAGAGTTCATTACAAAATGAGGGGATACCTCCCCTCATGCTCCCCTAATTCAGGGGCCGTTTCGGTAATTCTGAAACGGCCCGTAAGGCTGGCCTGCAGTTCAAGGGTTCGCAAAAATGCGGATCATCACAGTACGCGTTGCCCCCCGATGCCGTCAACCATCCTTCGAATCAAGGTGTTGGGAATTCGTGGCCGCGCCGGCGCGGCTCTGGCGCGCTTGCGCGAGAACCCGGTCGGCCGGCAGCCAGTCTAAGCGTAGAATGCAGCCTTTCGCCCGAACCCCGACGGACCCCATGCAGACTTTCACCGTTTCCCACGCGCAGACGCAGCTATTTTCCACCGCCGAATCCTGCCTGCTCGCGCCCTACGACCTCGGCGCGGGCAAGCTCGAGCAGGTGTTCGGCTCGATCATGGCGCACCGGATCGACTATGCCGACCTGTACTTCCAGTACGTGCGCTCCGAGGGCTGGAGCCTGGAGGAGGGCATCGTCAAGTCGGGCAGCTTTAATATTGAGCAGGGCGTGGGCGTGCGCGCCGTCTCCGGCGAAAAGACCGCCTTTGCTTTCTCCGACGACATCAGCCTGGTGGCGCTGGAAGATGCGGCAAAAGCCACGCGCGCGATTGCCCAACGCGGCCAATCGGGCCGCGCGCGCGCGCGCGGCCGCGCCGCGGTCGCGCGGCGCGGCGCCGGGCGCGACCTGTATCGCCCGGCCGATCCGCTCTCATCGCTGGCGGATGGGGACAAGGTGCGGCTGCTGGAGCGCCTGGAGGGCCATGCGCGCGCGCTCGATGCGCGCGTGGTGCAGGTGATGGCGGGGCTCGCCGGCGAGTACGAGGTGGTGCTGGTGGCGCGCTCGGACGGCCTGATGGCGGCCGATGTGCGCCCGCTGGTGCGCCTGTCGCTCACCGTGATCGTCGAAGAAAATGGCCGGCGCGAACAGGGCAGCGCCGGCGGCGGCGGGCGTTTCGACTACGCCTACTTCGACGACGAGCGCCTGCGGCAGTATGCCGGGATGGCGGTGGACCAGGCACTGGTGAATCTGCGGGCGCGGCCGGCGCCGGCGGGCAGCATGACGGTGGTGCTCGGGCCGGGCTGGCCGGGGATATTGCTGCACGAGGCGATCGGTCACGGCCTGGAGGGCGATTTCAACCGCAAGGGCAGTTCGGCCTTCTCCGGCCGCGTCGGCGAGCGCGTCGCGGCCAGGGGCGTCACCGTGGTCGACGATGGCACCATTCCCGACCGGCGCGGATCGCTCAACATCGACGACGAGGGCAATCCGAGCCAGCGCACGGTGCTGATCGAGGATGGCATCCTGCGCGGCTACATGCAGGACAGCCTGAACGCGCGCCTGATGGGCGTGCCGGTCACCGGCAACGCCCGGCGCGAGTCCTATGCCCACACCACGCTGCCGCGCATGACCAACACCTATATGCTCAACGGCGACAAGGAGCCGCAGGAGATCATCGCTTCGGTCAAGCGCGGCCTGTACGCGGTGAACTTCGGCGGCGGGCAGGTGGACATCACCAGCGGCAAGTTCGTGTTCTCGGCCTCCGAGGCCTACATGATCGAGAACGGCAAGGTCACCTATCCGGTGAAAGGCGCCACGCTCATCGGCAACGGCCCGGATGCGCTCAAGCGCGTCATCATGATCGGCAACGATATGCGCCTCGACACCGGCGTCGGCACCTGCGGCAAGGAAGGTCAGAGCGTGCCGGTGGGCGTGGGCCAGCCCACGCTCAGGATCGACGGCCTGACGGTGGGCGGAACCGGGTAGGGTGGCAGGCTCGCGCATCGTTGAGCAGCGTGAGGTGCGAGTCAAGTCGCTGCGTGCCAGGACGGCCATTGCGCGCTCCGCGCGCCAACCGTGTTTTTCGTACGGATGAAAAGCGCATCCGTACGAAAAACACGGTTATGGATAAAAACATAATTAGCGTAGGGGTTTTATCCAAGATCGCTGATTGGGCGCGGACGTGCTTTTCGTCCGTGCCCAATCGGCGATCCGCGCGGACGGGCCGCCGGCCGCGCAAGCTCTGGCGCCACAGCCCGAAGTATCCTCCGGCGGCCGCCGAAGTGGGCGATCGGCTGCAGCCCGCTAGCGCTCGATCCAGTGCTTCGCGCGTTCCAGCGCGCGCGCCCAACCGGCCATGCGCGCTCGGGCTTCGGCGCGGTTCATGGCAGGCTCGAAGCGGCGCCCGACCGCCCACTGGCGGCCGATTTCGGCGGTGTCTTTCCACACGCCTGTGGCGAGTCCGGCCAGATAGGCCGCGCCGAGCGCGGTGGTCTCCAGCACTTTGGGGCGCACCACCGGCACGCCGAGGATGTCTGCCTGGAATTGCATCAGCATGCCGTTGATGGCGGCGCCGCCATCGACGCGCAGTTCCTTCAGCCGGATGCCGGCGTCCTGTTGCATCGATTGCAGCACTTCCGCCGACTGGAAGGCAATGGCTTCGAGCGCCGCGCGCGCGATGTGCGCGCGCGTGGTTCCGCGCGTGATACCCAGCATCGTGCCGCGCGCATAGGCGTCCCAGTGCGGCGCGCCCAGGCCGGTAAAGGCCGGCACCAGGTAGACGCCGCCTGCGTCGACCACGCTCGCGGCGAGCGCTTCGACCTCGTTCGATGCGCGAATGATGCCCAGGCCGTCGCGCAGCCACTGCACCACTGCGCCGGCGACGAAGACGCTGCCCTCCAGCGCGTAGCGCGGCTTCGCGCCGCTCTGGGCGCAGCGGGTGGTGAGCAGCCCTTTGGCTGAAGGCACGGCTTTGGCGCCGGTGTTGAGCAGCATGAAGCAGCCGGTGCCGTAGGTGTTCTTGGCCATGCCCGGGGCGTGACAGGCCTGGCCGAAGAGGGCCGCCTGCTGGTCGCCGGCGATGCCGGCGATCGGGATCGGGGCGCCGAAAATTCTTTTTGCGCTCTCGCCGTAGAGGTGCGAAGAGGGCAGCACCTGCGGCAGGAGCGAGCGCGGAATCCGGAACAGGGCGAGCAGCCCCTCGTCCCAGGCGTCCGCGTGAATGTTGTACAGCATGGTGCGCGAGGCGTTCGACACGTCGGTGACGTGCAAAGCGCCGCCGGAGAGCTTCCACGCGAGCCAACTGTCCACGGTGCCGAATGCGAGCTCGCCGCGCTCCGCCTGCAGCCTCAGGCCCGGGATGCTGTCGAGCAGCCAGGCGAGCTTGGTGGCGGAGAAATACGGGTCGAGCACCAGACCGGTCTTGCTGCGCACGGCCTCGGTCCTGTCGCGCCGCTTCAAGCTGTCGCACGCGGCGGCGGTGCGCCGGTCCTGCCAGACGATCGCGTTATGCACCGGCTTGCCGGACTTGCGCTCCCATACGATGGTGGTCTCGCGCTGGTTGGCGATGCCCAGCGCCGCAATATCGGCCGCTTTCAGGCCGGCCTGGGCGAGCGCGCGGCGGGCGACCTGCAACTGCGAGGCCCAGATGTCCTCCGGGTCGTGCTCCACCCAGCCCGGGTGCGGGAAGATCTGGCGGAATTCCTGCTGCGCCATGGCGCGCATGCTGCCGTCTTCGGCAAAGACGATTGCGCGGGAGCTGGTGGTGCCTTGATCGAGGGCGAGGATGTGTTTCATGTCGGTTTGCGCATGGCGGCAATTCTAACGAGTAAACAAGAATCGTGAATCGCGTGGTGCTGTTTACGGCCCACTCTTTGTGCTTCGCGCCTTCGATCTGGGGGCATGCGATTGTGTTACCATTTGGCCCTGGTTTCAACGACATTTTTCCCACAAGCAATGCCGCTGTCCGCAGCCCCCGTCTCCCGCATCCGCAAACACACCCGCAGCGTCCGCTTCGAAGGCTATGCGCGCGCCGACGGTTTGTGGGACATCGAAGCCCATCTCACCGACGTCAAGCCCGACGACTATCCGCTCGCCCCCGGCGTGCGTCCGGCCGGCAGCCCGGTGCACGACATGTGGATACGCCTCACCATAGACCGGCGGATGAACGTGGTCAGCGCCGAGGCGAGCACCGACGCCATGCCCTATCCCCCGCATTGCGCCGGGATTGCGCCCGATTACGCCGCTCTGGCGGGACTGAACCTGATGCGCGGATTCCGCAAGGTGCTGTACGAGCGCTTTGGCGCTGTGCGCGGCTGCACGCACCTGACCGAGTTGCTGAGCCAGTTTCCCTCCGCGGCGATCCAGGTGCTCGCAGGCGAGCAGCGCGACAACCACGACGACGGCAGGAAGCCGTTCCAGCTCGACCGCTGCCATGCGCTCGATACCGGCGGCGAGGCGGTGCGACTGTACTATCCGCGCTGGCAGCGCGACGCGAAGACCGGCACCGATTGACGCCGATTGACCTGGGTCAATGCGCTCGCTTGCCCGTCTGCCTGAAGATCCCATTGCGATTCAACCAGGAACCGAGAAATGAAAATCCACGAATACCAGGCCAAGGAAGTGCTGCGCAAGTACGGCGTGCCCACGCCGCGGGGAGTGCCCTGCTTTTCGGTCGACGAGGCAGTCAAAGCCGCGCAGTCCATCCCGGGCAAGGTGTGGGTGGTGAAGGCGCAGATCCACGCCGGCGGCCGCGGCAAGGGCGGCGGGGTGAAACTGGCGAAATCGCTGGACGAGGTGAAAACCTTCGCCGGCCAGATTCTCGGCATGCAGCTTAAGACGCACCAGACCGGTCCCGAGGGGCAGAAAGTTCGGCGGCTGCTGATCGAGGAGGGCGCCGACATCAAGAAGGAACTCTACGTCGGCATGGTGGTGGACCGCGTCACGCAGAGAGTGTGCCTGATGGCCTCGAGCGAAGGCGGCATGGACATCGAGGAAGTCGCCGCGCACACGCCGGAGAAAATCCACAAGGTATTCGTCGATCCCGAAACCGGGCTGAAGAACGCCGAAGCCGACGAGGTCGCGGCGCAAATCGGCATTCCCCCGGCATCGGCGCCGCAGGCGCGCGCCGTGCTTCAGGCGCTGTACAAGGCGTTCTGGGACACCGATGCCAGCCTGGCCGAAATCAACCCGCTGGTGCTCACCGGCGACGGCCGCGTGGTAGCGCTCGACGCCAAGATCAACTTCGATTCGAACGCCCTGTTCCGCCATCCGGACCTGGTCGCGCTGCGCGACCTCGACGAGGAGGACGCGGCCGAGATCGAGGCGTCGAAATTCGACCTGTCGTATATCTCGCTCGATGGCAACATCGGCTGCCTGGTGAACGGCGCCGGGCTGGCGATGGCGACCATGGACACGATCAAGCTGTACGGCGCCGAGCCGGCCAACTTCCTCGACGTGGGCGGCGGCGCCACCGCCGAAAAGGTGACCGAAGCGTTCAAGATCATGCTGAAGAACCCGAAGGTCAAGGGGATACTGGTCAACATCTTCGGCGGCATCATGCAGTGCGACACCATCGCCAGGGGTGTGGTGGCCGCGGCGCGCGAGGTCAATCTGTCCGTGCCGCTGGTGGTGCGCATGAAAGGCACCAACGACGAGATCGGCCGGCAGATCCTCAAGGATTCCGGCCTGCCGATCATTTCAGCCGACAACATGGCCGACGCGGCGCAGAAAATCGTCGCCGCCGTCGCGGGCAGGTGAAGTGAATGTAGCGGCTGCCACAGGAATTTTTGTGGCAGCGCCAGAGTAGGGGAGCACGAGGGGAGACGCCCCGAAGGTCTCGATCCCCCTAGAGGGGAAAGTCCCCTTGGGGGATATCCCCTCCTATCCGGGAACAAAAGGGAAACGAAATGTCCATCCTGATCAACAAGAACACCCGCGTCGTGACGCAGGGCATCACCGGCAAGACCGGCCAATTCCACACGCGCATGTCGCGCGATTACGCCAACGGCAGGAACTGCTTCGTCGCCGGCGTGAACCCGAAAAAAGCGGGCGAGGATTTCGAAGGCATCCCGATCTACGCCAGCGTCAGGGAAGCGAAGCAGAAGGCGGGGGTCAACACCTCGGTGATCTACGTGCCGCCGCTCTTTGCCGCCGCGGCCATCTGGGAGGCGGTCGATGCCGACCTGGATCTGGTGATCTGCATCACCGAAGGCATTCCGGTGCGCGACATGATCGAGGTCAAGGACCGCATGCGCAAGCAGAACAAGCGGGCCCTCCTGGTCGGGCCGAACTGCCCCGGCGTCATCACGCCGGAGGAGATCAAGATCGGCATCATGCCCGGCCATATCCACAAGAAAGGGCGCATCGGTGTCGTTTCGCGCTCGGGCACGCTGACTTATGAAGCGGTTGGGCAGTTGATGGAGCTCGGCCTGGGCCAGTCCACCTGCGTCGGTATCGGCGGCGATCCGGTGAACGGCATGAAGCACATCGACGTGATGAAAAAGTTCAACGACGATCCGGAAACCGACGCCGTGATCATGGTGGGCGAGATCGGCGGCTCCGATGAGGAGACGGCCGCTCTGTGGGTGAAGGACAACATGAAAAAGCCCGTGGTCGGCTTCATCGCGGGCGTCACCGCGCCCGCGGGCAAGCGCATGGGCCACGCCGGCGCCATCATCTCCGGCGGCAAGGGTACGGCGCAGGAGAAGCTGGCCGTGATGGAGGCCTGCGGCATCAAGGTGACGCGCAATCCGGCCGAGATGGGCAAGACACTCAAGGCGATTCTGAAGTAGGCGCGGGGCACGAGCGAGTCGTTTCGAGCCGGGAGCTTGACGTTTGGCTCAGCTGTCTTGAGCGCAAACGCGTTTTGCATAGAGGACATTTGTGAACCAAGTCATCATCCCGATCAAGACCGAGCGCAAGCTGCGCTCCACGCTCAAGGGCCGCGCGCTCGATCCGAAGGCGCTCGCAGAAGTGCAGGCGCTGCTCGGCGGGGAGCCGCGCCGGCGCGACCTGCTCATCGAGCACCTGCACAAGATCCAGGACCGCTACGCTCACCTATCCGCCGCGCACCTGGTCGCGCTGGCCGAGGAAATGAAACTGGCCCTGGCCGAGGTGTACGAGGTCGCGACCTTCTATCACCATTTCGACGTGGTCAAGGAGGGCGACGCGGCACCTGCGGCGATCACGGTGCGCGTATGCGACTCGCTCGCGTGCGAAATGGCCGGGGCGAAGGAACTGCTCGAAAAACTGCCCGCCATTCTCGGCCGCGACGTGCGCGTGATTTCCGCGCCTTGCGTCGGCCGCTGCGAGACCGCGCCGGTGGCCGTGATCGGGCAGAATCCGCTGCCGCACGCGACCCTGGACGGGGTGAAAGAACTGGTCGCGGCCAAGGCGCAGAGGCATAAACCGGGCAAGTACATCGCTTACGCCGAATACCGCAAGAACGGCGGTTACCGCATCCTGCAGCAATGCCTTGCGGGCAAGCGCGACTACCGCGATCTGACGCAGACGATGGAGGATTCGGGCCTGCGCGGCCTGGGCGGGGCGGGTTTCCCGGCCGGTCGCAAGTGGAAAATCGTGCGCGCCGAACCCGAGCCGCGCCTGATGGCGGTGAATATCGACGAGGGCGAGCCCGGCACGTTCAAGGACCGCTACTACCTCGAGCGTGATCCGCACCGGTTTGTCGAAGGCATGCTGGTCGCCGCCTGGACCGCCGGCATTGCCGAGGTCTACATCTATTTGCGCGACGAATACGCCGGCTGCCGTGCAATCCTCGAAAACGAGATTGCGGCGCTCAAGGCCGATCCGCCCTGCGCGCTGCCGCCGATACACCTGCGCCGCGGCGCGGGCGCCTATATCTGCGGCGAGGAATCGGCGATGATCGAATCGATCGAAGGCAAGCGCGGCATGCCGCGCCTGCGCCCGCCTTACGTGGCCCAGGTCGGGCTGTTCGACCGGCCGACGCTGGAGCACAACATGGAGACGCTCTACTGGGTGCGCGAAATCCTGGAGAAGGGCGCCGCCTGGTTTGCCGGCCATGGCCGCCGCGAGCGCCGCGGCCTGCGCTCGTTTTCGGTCTCCGGGCGCGTGAACAAGCCGGGCGTGCATGTTGCGCCGGCGGGCATCACGGTGAGGGAACTGCTCGAGGAGTACTGCGGCGGCATGCTCGCAGGGCACGCGTTCTACGCCTACCTGCCCGGCGGTGCCTCGGGCGGCATCCTGCCTGCGTCCATGGGCGACATCCCGCTCGACTTCGACACCCTGCAGCCCTACGGCTGCTTCATCGGCTCGGCCGCGGTGATGATCCTGTCCGACCGCGACCGCGCAACCGACGCGGCGCGCAACCTGATGCGATTCTTCGCCGAGGAATCCTGCGGCCAGTGCACCCCCTGCCGCGTGGGCACGGCCAAGGCGCTGAAGCTTCTGGAACAGCCGAAATGGAACCAGGCGCTGCTAGCCGAACTGTCACAGGTCATGATCGACGCCTCGATCTGCGGCCTGGGTCAGGCTGCGCCCAATCCGGTGCTGTGCGTAATGAAATATTTTCCGCATGAGCTTGCGTGATGGATAGCCGGGAGAAGAACCTATGACTGCAATCACGAAACAGGAAATCGCGGCGCTGCCGGTGGAATTCAAGCTGAACGGCAAGACCGTAGTCGGTCGCGCGGACGAGACCATCATCGAAACCGCCAAGCACTACGGCATTGAGATTCCGCACCTTTGTTACAAGGAAGGCTTGCGGCCCGATGGCAACTGCCGCGCCTGCGTGGTCGAGATCAAGGGCGAACGCGCGCTCGCGCCTTCCTGCTGCCGCACGCCCAAGGGCGGCATGGAAGTCACTACGGACAGCGCGCGCTCTGTCGCCAGCCAGAAAATGGTTCTTGAACTGCTGCTATCGGACATGTCGGAGCAGTCCTATTCGCCCGATTCGGAACTCGACCAATGGGCGCAGAAGCTGAAGGTGGGCAAGCCGCGCTTCGCCCGGCGGGCGCAACCTGCAGCCGACGTTTCGCACCCGGCGATTGCGGTGAACCTGGACGCCTGCATCCAATGCACGAGGTGCCTCAGGGCCTGCCGCGAGGAGCAGGTGAACGACGTCATCGGCTACGCCTTCCGCGGCGAGCATTCCAAGATCGTGTTCGATTTCGACGATGCCATGGGGGCGAGCACCTGCGTCGCCTGCGGCGAGTGCGTGCAGGCCTGCCCGACCGGCGCCCTTGCACCGAAGGTGCTCCACACCTCGAAGGTGCTCCACACCTCGAAGGTGCTCCAGACCTCGAAGGTGCTCCAGACCTCGACGGCGCTGCATCAAGGGCTCCCGGCGCGCAATGCGCTGCTGACGGTTGCCGACAAGACGGTCGACTCGGTCTGCCCTTACTGCGGCGTGGGCTGCCAGCTCACCTACCACGTAGCGGACAACAAGATCGTCCACGTCGAGGGCCGCGACGGCCCGTCCAACCACGGCCGCCTGTGCGTGAAAGGGCGCTACG
>Ga0066798_10001325_pt1 | contig 10883 bp, 12 predicted proteins | sample PersoiDNA2013203_FD_70961 | JGI IMG/M metagenome (GOLD analysis project Ga0066798, IMG submission 70961) | Permafrost soil microbial communities from the Arctic, to analyse light accelerated degradation of dissolved organic matter (DOM) -... | ecosystem: Environmental > Terrestrial > Soil >...
ATTTCCTTGCGCGCTTCGACAAAATCGGCTGAACTCAAGGGGTTTTTCTGGTCAGGCCAATGACTGACGGCCCATTCCTGCAAGCCTTCGAAGCGCCGCCACAATTCCGCGATAAACGCGCGGCGCGCTGCTTCCCTGGCTTCTTCCAGTTGCTGGGGCGTCCTGGCAACGCCCTCGCCCACCGATTCACTTACAGATTCATTCACATTCGCTGGCATGATCGCTCCTGGCTGATGGTGTGCGTACCATGGTAAGCCAGAAACGAAAAATCTTCCGTACGCGAGCGAACGTCCAACCTATTGTGGCATCTTGCGAAAACCCACTGCGAGGCGGTTCCAGGTGTTGATGCTGCCGATGGCCAGGGTCACGTTGACCATTTCCGCCGGCGACAATTGCGCCGCCAGCTCTGCATAATCTTCGTCGGACGCATGGTTTTGCGGCAGCAGGGTCAGCGCTTCCGTCCAGGCCAGCACGGCGCGTTCGCGCGGTGTAAAAAATGGCGTTTCGCGCCAGACGGAGACGGCGTACAGGCGGCGCTCCGTTTCGCCGGCCTTGCGCGCATCGCTGGTATGCATGTCCACGCAAAAGGCGCAGCCATTGATTTGCGAAGCGCGCAAACGGATCAGCTCCAGCAAGGAGTGCTCCAGGCCCAGTTTGGCAATCGCCGCTTCCAGCGCGTACATGGCCTTGACGGCGTCAGGCGAGGCGGATGTGAAATCGAGTCGTTGCTGTGTCATGATGCATTCCTTGATAAAGTAAAGATGCCTTATTGTAGAAGCGCAGCACCCTTGCGCGGCAGGCCAATCCGGCCGAAAAAAAGCAGACCAACAGCAGGCGATCAGCAGGCCATTCATGGAATTACACATCACTATCGACGGCACGCGCGACCTGAGCGGCCAATTGTATCGCCAACTCAGCGAAGCGATCCGCAGCGGGCGCCTGGCCGATGGCCAGCAATTGCCGCCCACGCGCCTGCTGGCCAGCCAGCTGGGACTATCGCGCCAGACGGTGTCCGACGTGTATGAAAAACTGGGCTACGAACAACTGCTGGTAGGAAAGGTGGGCGTGGGCAGTTTCGTGCAGACGCCACACACCTCGCCGCAGCGCCGCAATATCAGCACGCAACTGGCCAGCGCCCATCGCATCGCTCGCTGGGAAGCGATGCCGGTACCACTGCGCCACTCGGCGCAGGAAGCGCCCGCCCGCTACGCTTTTATCGGCGGGCGGGCCACGCCTTCGCACTTTCCCCAGGATGAGTGGCGTGCCTGCGTGCAGCACGCCGTGCGCCAGGATGTGCAGTCGCGGGGCCGCTATGGCCCCGTGGAAGGCTTGCCTGCATTGCGCACGGCAATTGCCGGCCATGCTGCTTTCAGCCGGGGCATTCATTGCAAACCAGAACAGATACTGGTGAGCAACGGCGCGCAACAGGCATTGAGCCTGCTGGCGCAAACCCTGCTCGAGCCAGGCGATACGGTCGTCGTGGAAGAGCCGGGCTACCCCGTGGCGCGCCAGGTGTTCGCCGCCCAGGGCGCGCGCGTGGTGGGCGTGGACGTGGATGAGGATGGACTCATCGTCGAGCAGATACCCGACGGCACGCGGCTGATTTATGTGACTCCAGCGCATCAATTTCCACTCGGCATGCCGATGAGCATGGCGCGCCGGCATGCGCTGCTGGAACGCGCACGCTGGCTGGGCGCCATCGTCATCGAAGACGATTACGACAGCGCCTTCCGCTATGAAGGCCGGCCCACGGACTCGCTGCAAAGCATGGACCGCTATGGGCTGGTGGCCCACGTGGGCAGCTTTTCCAAGATCATGCTGCCGGAATTGCGCCTGGGCTATGTGGTGCTGCCGCTGGCCATCGTGCAAGCCGTGCAGACGGCGAAGTACCTGAACGATTGCCACACGGCCAGCCTGGGACAGCATGCGCTGGCCAAGTTCATCCAGGATGGCCATTTGCTGCGCCATATACGCCGCTGCCACGATATCTATGCGGGGCGCCGCGAACGGCTGCAGCACTGGTTTGACGGCGCCCTGTCACCATGGTTCCGCCTGGTGCCGGCCAGCGCCGGCTTTCACGTGGCAGCGCTGGCGCAGGCGCCGCTCGATATCGTGGAATTGCTGCGACGCGCGCGCCTGGCCGAGATCAGCCTGTATGCGCTGTCCGGCTTTTATCATGGCCCGGCCCGCCACGAAGGCCTGTTCCTCGGTTACGGCGCCATCGACAAGCTCGACATCGATACGGCGCTGGCCATCGTCCACACTATCTTGCTGGAGATGGCGCCGCTACGCTGACCTTTTTGCCCAGGCAATGATACTGTTGGCGTCCATGGCGCCCGGCTGGCGCGCCACTTCCCGGCCGCCGCGGAACAGGGCCAAAGTGGGAATGCTGCGGATATTGAAACGGGCGCCCAGGTCTTGCGAAGCTTCTGTATTGACCTTGACGACACGGAAGTCTGGCTCCAGCGCCTTGGCCGCCTGTGCATACCAGGGCGCCATCGTGCGGCAGGGACCACACCAGGGCGCCCAGAAATCGACCAGTACGGGGATGTCCGTGCGCCCGATATGCTTGAGGAAACGGGCACTGGCCAGGTCGACTGGCTGGCCCGTAAACAAGTCTTTCTGGCACTTGCCGCAGGTGGGCTGCTCGCGCAGGCGCGCTGGCGGCAAGCGGTTGACAGCGTCGCAATGAGGGCAAACGATGTGCAGGGCGTCGGATGTGGCAGCAGTCATGGTGATCCTTTATACAGACAGTAGACGGTATTTTAAGATGGATTGCCCAGAGCCGAAAGCACTGTTACTGCCGCGTTTGCTGTACCCTCTGCTATAGAAAAATAACATTTTCCACGCAGGAGAACCATGGACATGCCACACAATACGCTGGAGAGCACCTTGGCCCAGCAAAAGGCTGCCTATCTGGCCCAGCCCGCCCCCACGCTAGCTGAACGCCGGCGCGACCTGCTGACTCTGCAGCGCTTTATCCGCGACCACAAGGCAGCCCTGTGCGAAGCGATCAGCGCCGACTATGGCAACCGGTCCAGCCACGAAACTTTGCTGACGGAAATTTTTCCCGCCATCGATGGCATCGACCATGTCTTGAAGCACTTGCGTTCCTGGATGAAGCCGCAGCGGCGGGCTGTGGACTGGCGCAACTTTTTTGGCGCGCGCAACCGTGTGATTCCGCAGGCGCTGGGGGTGGTGGGCGTGATCGTGCCGTGGAATTTCCCCCTGAACCTGAGCTTGATACCGCTGACCTACATCTTTGCGGCAGGCAACCGCGCCATGGTCAAGATGAGCGAAAATTCGCGTCACCTGGCCAGGCTGCTGATAGACAAGATGCCTGCCTATTTTTCAGCGGAAAAACTGCAGTTTTTCGATGAAACGGGTGGCGTAGGCATTGCCTTTTCGCAACTACCCTTCGACCACTTGCTGTTCACAGGATCGGGCCAGACGGGCCGTGCCGTGATGGCGGCGGCGGCGCGCAATCTGTGCCCGGTCACCCTGGAGCTGGGCGGCAAGGCGCCAGCCATCGTGTGCGACGACTTTCCGCTGCGCACGGCCGCCGAGCGCATCCTGTTTGTAAAATATTTGAATGCCGGCCAGATCTGCACCACCGTCGATCACGCCTGGCTGCCGGCAGCCGGCATTGATGAATTCGTGGCGCATGCGCGCGCCATCGTGCCAGCGCGCTACCCACAGCTCGATACGGTGGATTACACATCCATCATCGACCAGCCTTCGTTCGAGCGGCTGCTGCAGGCGCTCGACGATGCGCGGGAACGGGGTGGACAAGTCATTTCATTGCTGCCGGGGCCGGCATTTGACCGTGCCAGCCGCAAGATCGCACCGCATATCGTGATCGATGCGCCGGAAGACAGCGTGCTGCTGAGACGTGAAATCTTTGGCCCCATCTTGCCGCTGCGCAGCTATACGAATCTGGAAACAGTGATCGACAGCATCAACGCGGGGCCGCGTCCGCTGGCCATCTATCCGTTCAGCCATGATCAAGACACGGTGCAGACGCTGATCACCCGCGTGATGTCGGGCGGCGTGTCCGTCAACGACGCCCTGTTCCATGTGGGCCAGCACGACTTGCCTTTCGGCGGCGTGGGCGATTCCGGCATGGGCCATTATCACGGCCACGAGGGCTTTCTTACATTCTCCAAGCTGCGGCCCGTGTTTTACCAGGCACGCTACAGCTCGCTGAAATTCCTGTGGCCGCCGTATGGCAAACTGGCCAGCCGTGTGCTGGCCTTTCTGACCCGCTGATTTAGAAAAACAAGGAGGCGGCGATAGCCCACATCACCAGCGCGATGATGCCGTCCAGCACGCGCCAGGCCATGGGCTTGGCGAACACGGGCGCCAGGTAGCGGGCGCCAAAACCCAGCAGGAAGAACCACAGGGCCGAAGCCATGATGGCGCCACCGGCAAAGTAAAAGCGGCCTACGCCTTCATGCTGGCCACCGATAGAGCCCAGCAGTATCACCGTGTCGAGGAAGGCGTGCGGGTTCAGCAGGCTGAACGCCAGCGCCGCGCCGATCACGGCCCAGTAACCTTCCGGCGCCTTGGCGGCCGAAGCCGTCAGGGCGGATGGACGCCAGGCCGATTTGGCGGCGCGCAAGCCGTAGGCGATCAGGAAGGTCGCGCCACCAGCCTTGGCCCACAACAAGAAGTCAGGATTGTCGGCAATCACGCTACCCATGCCGGCCACGCCAGCGGTAATCAGCATGGCGTCGCACAGCAGGCATACCAGGATGCAGGTGAGCACGTAATGACGCTTCAAACCCTGTTTCAACAAGAAGGCGTTTTGTGTGCCGATGGCAACGATCAAGCTCGCGCCCAAACCCATGCCTTTCAAGAAGATAGTGCTGTCCATATCGATTCCTTTATGTTTGAGTGCTTTCCAGATTGCGCACGGCCGCCCGCTCCCGGCCGGCAAAAGCTCGGCAGAGCAACAAGAATGGTGTGTGGACGGTGCGGCGGAGCCTCAATTGGCTGCGCGGCAATGTGGAATGTTTATCCTATGACGCTAGTGTAAAGAAAATGTAAATATAAGTATAATGAATGATTCTAACCATACATAAGAGAAACTTATGCGCGTCGTGGACTACCGGGGCTTGGCTGCACTCGATGCCGTGATCGGCCTGGGCAGCTTTGAAAAGGCGGCGCAGGCTTTGATGATCAGCCAGCCTGCCGTGTCGCAACGCATACGCACCCTGGAAAACCTGGAAGGCACTTTGCTGATCATCCGCAGCCAGCCACCCACCCCGACCGAGGCGGGCCAGCGCCTGATCGCCCACTACCGGCAAGTCAAGCTGCTCGAAGCGGCGCTGGACGCCCAGCCCGGCCCCACCACGCAATTGCCGGAACTGGCCATCGCCGTCAATGCCGACAGCGCCGCCACCTGGATCCCGGAAGCGCTGGGGCCACTGCTGACGCCGCCGTCCTGCCTGCTCGATATCCGCCTGGACGACCAGGACCATACCTTGAGCCAGCTGCGCGAAGGGCGCGTGTTTGCCTGCGTCACCAGCGCTTCCGACCTGGTGGCGGGCACGACGGCAACACCGCTGGGCGCCATGCGCTATCTGTGTGTGGCCTCGCCCGCGTTTGCCGCACAATGGTTTCCCGATGGATTTACGGTCGAAGCGGTCAGCCAGGCGCCAGCCATCACCTTTGGCAGCAAGGATGCGCTGCACGAACGCTACCTGGAGCACCGCCTGGGCTACACAGGCCGCTACCCTCACCATGTACTCGGTTCGGCGCGCGACTTCGTGCGTTTCATTGAAGCGGGCTATGCCTATGGCATGGTGCCGCTATTGCAGGCAGAAAACGCGCTGGCCAGCGGCCGCTTGATGGACGTGGCGACGGGCCAGGCGCTGGACGTGCCTTTGACCTGGCATGCCTGGGATATCCAGACACCGCTCACGCGCACCTTGTCGGATGCGGTGATCGCCACGGCCCGCAAATGGCTGCTGCAAAATGGCTCGACCCTGACGGGACTGGCGGGAGTGACAGAGACGGACGCGGGACAAGCCTGAAGTCCCATCGATAGTGCGCGCGCAAAATACGCCAATTGTCTTACACTAGCGCAACCATCCTCCGCCCGAGAACACCATGACGATCGCGCGCACCGCCCTGTTCTCCCTGCTGGCCCTGATTCCCCTCGCGGGCGGCCTGATCGCCTGTTCGCCGCTCACGGCAATTAACGCCCTGTCATCCGGCAACGCCTCGCGCGTCACGCCGGACCTGGCGTACGGACCGCTGCCACGGCAAAAACTCGATGTCTATGCACCAAAAGTTCATGCTGGCCCAGTGCCTGTCGTGGTGTTTTTCTATGGCGGCAACTGGGTTTCGGGCGAACGCAAGGATTACGCCTTCGTCGGCCATGCACTGGCATCGCGCGGCTATCTTGCGATTATTGCCGACTATCGCTTATACCCGGACGTGCATTATCCCGAGATTTTGCAGGATGCCGCCAGGGCCGTGGCCTGGGCCGCCATGGAAGCGGGCCGCTACGGCGGCGACACCTCGCGCCTGTTCGTCATGGGACACAGTGCGGGCGCCTACAACGCCGCCATGGTGGCGCTCGATCCCAGCCTGCTGGCCCGCCACGGCATGCGCCCGCAAGACTTGCGCGGCTGGATAGGACTGGCCGGCCCTTACGATTTCCTGCCGATTGAAAACCCCACCACCCGCCCAGTGTTCTTTTTCCCGGAGACGCCCGCTTCCTCGCAACCGATACACCATGTGACGGCCGACGCGCCACCCGCCCTGCTGATCGCGCCCCAGCCGGGCAAGGACAAACTGGTCGATCCGCAGCGCAACACCGGTGGCCTGGCCACCGCCCTGCGCGCCCGGCAACGCCCCGTCACGGAAATCTACCTGGACGGCGTCAGCCATACCACCCTGGTCGCCTCGCTGGCCAGCCCCTTGCGCAGTCTGGCGCCCACATTGGACAGGGTCAGCGCTTTTATCGATCAGCTTAGCCGCCTGCCTGCTGCAAAAGAGCCGCAAGATACAGCAGATGCACAACATCAGCGGCAAAATCCAGAACAAGCTTCAGCAAACCCAGCCTTTAACGTAAAAACGCCCATCCGGTAAGGGACGGGCGTCGTATTTCAGTCAAGACAAGCATGCCACATCCGGCTAGACCAAACCATCCGGGTCTCGGTCCCCGGAGAGGCTAAGCAAGCCAAGCCGCAAGGGTCTTGCGGCTTGAGGATTACTCTTTGCGGCCGGTGCTGCTACTGGTTTTGCCTTGCCCTGCACTGCCAGCCGTATGTGCGGCGCCAGATTCAGCACTGCCCGACTGCTGGCTACCCTGGTGGGTGGCGCTTTGCAGGCTTTCGCCAGCGCGGCTTTGCGTTTGAGCCTGCGCGCCGCGCTGGTCACGGCTGCTGCCGTTTTGGAAAGCCTGGAACGGTTCAGAGATACGCTGAATCGCGTCTTGCTGCTTGCGCACATTTTTTTCCGTTTCTTCGGAAGCCGTGCGCGCCACTTCTTCGGCCAGTACTTTGGCCGTGCGGCTCGTTTCAGCCACATGTTTCTCTGCCACGCTGGCCAGGTCAACTTGCGCATCGGCCGCCAGGCGCGATGCCTGCTGCTGATAAATACGCAATTGTTCGGCCACCGGCTGGCCGGAAGCGGCGGCTGCCTGGAAGAGATCTTCCGCGCGGTCGACCGTGATCAGATGCTGGCCAGCAATCCTGGACTCTTCCAGCAAGCCTTGCGCAAATTGCAGATTCAGCTCACTGAATTGCTGTACCGAACGGAACAGCGATTTCGAGATACCGTTAAAAAACGACAGTTGCGCTTCCAGATGGCTTTTGGCAGCAGGGCTGACACTACGTGAATATGGATACATAGAATTTCCTCATGAAAGTGCGGTGGAATGAAAAACCTGTGCGGCCATGCACTGCAGCGATGTGGAGCTGAATATCCATCAAACAGGCTAGGCCGCGCTACGCGAAGAACATATCCGTTTTGGTGGAGAGATGCTTTGCAACGCGAATTCCAAGGCTACGTGAGCACCGGTCAGGAGGAATGATGTGGATCAAAGGTGTGAAAGGTGGCGGGCAAAATAAGAAGCCAGCCCTGCCGTTAATCAATTTGCTGCAGTCTATCGCCACCAGAAAAGTCGGGGCACTTAAACAGGAGTATCAGAGAACGCGTGCATAGCCATGGCGCCGCAGCGACGCCGCCAGCCAGCGGTTGCCATACCAGCCGCGCAGCAGGAAGTAGCCCAGTTCGGCGACCAGTACCAGCAGCATCAAGGGGAAGATGCGCAGGTTGACGGCCAGCTGGCTGCCAAACCACAGGCAAGCCTCCACCCCCAGCATGGGCAGCAAAAACCACCAGCGGCGCTTGGCGACCGCCCACAGGGGGCCGAGAAAGAAGGCGGGCCAGGAAAAGCCTTCATGCACATAGGCATAATGACCAGCTGCATCCATCAGCAATGAGGTATTGCGTTTCATTAATTGAATGGTTTCAGGCTTCCGGGGCATGGCAAACGGCTTCGATATTGTGGCCATCGGGGCCGATGACGAAAGCGCCGTAATAATCAGGGTGGTAGATGGCGCGGATGCCGGGTGCACCGTTGTCCTTGCCGCCAGCGGCCAGTGCCGCCGCATAGAAATCACGCACCTGGGCCCGGTTGGCGGCCTTGAAAGCCAGGTGCATGGGCGCATGCGCCTGGGCGCCGGCGCCAAACCAGAAGTCAGGCTTGCCGTCCTTGCCATAGCCCACCCAGCCATGCACTTCCGTCACCAGGCTAACACCCAAGGGGGCCAGGGCGGCCGAAAAAAATGCCTTGCTCGCCTGCGTATCGCTGACGTTCACACCGATATGATCGAAAATCATGATGAATATTTTGCAGTAGGCCAAGAAGAACTGCAGTATGCCGCAAGCTTATAGAACAGACAAGCAAAGGCGGCAGGCCTGATACAAAACAGACCTGCCGCGCATTGCTGGTTAACGCAGGTTACCGGTGTGACCCAGCGAATAGCGGCCTGGCTGCGGCCAGACGGTCAAACCGTGCGGCTCCTGGCCTACTTTCACTTGCGTTACGGAGCCGTTGTTCGTGTCGATGCGGTAGACCACATCGTCAAAACGACCCGACAGCCACAGATACTTGCCGTCGGCGCTGACGTTGCCCATGTCGGGGCTGCCGCCGCCCGGGATCGGCCACTGCGCAACCACTTTTTCGGTGGCGAAATCGATCACGCTGACGCTGCCCTTGCCCTTGCGCTTGCCGTGGATGCGGTGCGTGCCACGGTTGGCCACGTACAACTTCTTGCCATCGCGGCTGGGGTACAGGCCGTGCGTGCCCACGCCCGTCTGGATGAAGCCGATTTCCTTGAGGGTGGCGCCATCGACCACGTGCACGCCATCGGCGTCCATGTCGGCGATGAAGAATTTCTTGCCGTCCGGCGAAATGCGTATGTCTTGCGGCATGCCTTTCTTGACGCTGCAGATTTCATCGGCGGGGCCGCCCACGGGGCCAGACTCGGCGAAACGCTTGCTCGGCATCTGCAGTTTCAGATAGCCATCTACCTTGCGCTCCACCATGTCGATCTTGGCGATGGTGCCGTCGAATTCGCAGGTAAAGATAGCGTAGCGGCCATCGTTCGAGAAATCGGCGTGGTTGATGCCGCCGCACTGCGGTGTATCGATGGAGTACTGCACGGCCATGGTCTTCGGATCCCTGAAGTCCAGGCGGTGGCGCGCTTCGGCCACCACGATGGCCGACTTGCCGTCCGGCGTGTAATACATATTATAAGGATCGTCGACCGGCACTTCCTTGCCCGGCTTGCCAGTCAAGGGATCGATCGGCGTCAAACTGCCCTTGTTGGTGCGCTCGGCGTTATTCGCCACCCATAAGGTGCGCAAGTCCCACGATGGCACGACGTGCTGCGGGCCGCTGCCGACCTTGAACTTGTCGACCACTTTCAGGCTTTCCTGGTCAATCACATACACATCGTTCGAGCGCAGATTGGGCACATACACACGGTGCAAATGGTCTTTGACCACCGGGCTCATATTGCTGCTGGCTATGCTGCCATACACATTTTTAGGATCGACCAGTGGCGGCATGCCGGGCAGCGGAGAATAGGCTGCTGCGGCCGGGGCAGCCGGAGCCGGGGCACTGGCGCCGATGACCTGGCTGGCGACACCGAGGCCGGCGGCTGCCGCGGCAATGGCGGATAAGGTGACGATAGTGCGTCGTTGAGGTTTTTTCATGGATTTTCGCATGTTTTCGTTGCAAATACCGGCACGTTACAGACGGCCGGCGTGGTATCAGTGTGTAGAATATTTAACGTTGCAGCAATTTCCTGATGGCCGCCACCGAGGTATCGACCTGCAGCTTGACGCCGATCTCGCCCAGCTCGGCGGTCGCGCGCGTGGCGTCGCCGCGCACGCCGTCCGCCACGCCAGGCTTGGGACCGTGGGCCATGGCCTCGCTGCGCACCAGCGACGGATCGGTCGCCAGCATCAGCGCCGCATCCGCCAGGCCTGCGTGCAAGCCGATCTCGGCATTGCTATAGCCGCGCTTCTGCAATTGCGCAATATACGCCGTTTGCGTAATGTCATAGTAATCGAGCAAGGCGTGCGCGCGCGCATCGCTCGCAGCCGGTTTCGTCACGGCCGACTTGCTCCAGGCGTGATTGAGCTTGTTGGCCACGTTTTGCTCATTTTTTTGGTAGCCGCCATGGTCGCCCACAAAGACGATGTCGCGGAAACCATGCTGGCGCAAGCTGGCCGCCGTGCCTTCCAATATCGCTTCGAAAGCGGCTGGCGGTATCGAAATCGTGCCCGCATGGCGCATATGGCCGGCCGGTGGATTAATACTGCCTTCCGGCACATAGGAAACAACGGGGGCGACA
>Ga0066798_10001327_pt1 | contig 10877 bp, 15 predicted proteins | sample PersoiDNA2013203_FD_70961 | JGI IMG/M metagenome (GOLD analysis project Ga0066798, IMG submission 70961) | Permafrost soil microbial communities from the Arctic, to analyse light accelerated degradation of dissolved organic matter (DOM) -... | ecosystem: Environmental > Terrestrial > Soil >...
AAAAGGGTGCGTTGCCCATCATTTATAAAATTTCTACCGAACTCAACCTCTTTACCATGCGAACTAATAAACAGCCCACTTTTACCATTAACACCTTTTTTACCATTAACTTCGCGCACACTGACTTGCGCCCAATATCGATGAAAAACGACAGTAGTGCTTTCTTTATAATTTCTTTTTTCAATCACTACATTGTCATCTTCAATCGTGATGCTTTCAAAATCACCTGAATGCAAATAGATATAATAAAAAGCATATGCAAACGCTGCTATTTCCAACCCTGCAAATGGCAATACCAGCCAAGCACCCATCTGCGTAAAAGCTAGCGCCACAACCAGCACCACAACTATCATTGCCGTCAACAGCTTCACACTACCCTCTGGTGAGAGTGAATTATTTGGTCTAGCAATGATTTTATAAGCCAAATCAGATACCGCCTTACACTGTCCTTTATGTCAAGAAAACCTAAAAATTAAGTTCTCATACAGCTTTTTGACATGCGTCATTTTGACGCAGTTCTAAAAAATAACACAAAAAACATTTTGACTCAAGAAAATTGTTACATTTTTGTAACAATTTGATAAACTTTTTAACAGATAAATTTTAAGAGTGAAGATCACAATTGTTTGGACGGACAAATAATGTTGTGGAGGAAGCTCTAATATTTGCAAGCAAATATAAGCGCGAATGTAACTCGCCCACCCGTGATAAGTACCACCATAATGTACCTGTTATTGTTGAAATGGCTGATACATCACAAGACCAATACTATGTAAATGACTGACACGGACTACTGGCTATTCGTACGGGAGATTATTGCTTTGTCTAAATCGCAGTCTGCTCATTTAGCGCACTTTAGTTAGCTTGGTCGCTGCGCAAAATGTAACTGCAAATAAACACGTAGTCACTTCAAAACTACCCGCATAATCAACAAGGTTACGTAATAGCTTGCCAGCATCTTGCTTGCTTTGCATTCGTCATGGGTATTTTTCGCTAACTTGCTTAATCAGGCGCTCGTCTTTTAGTGGGAGTGGGGTTTCTGATATGAGTTTGTCACTCAATGCAAAGTCAAACACGTTTCTAATCCAGCCGCGTAATTTATCCATCAATTCTAATGCGCCGCGTTTTTGCATGATCTGCAAACATTTACGCATCTGCATATTATCAATTTCACTAATCAGGTATTTACCAATCACACCATAAACATTTGCATTAAATGTTTGTTTGATTTTTAAGTGGGTAGATGGTGCCCGCGTGCGCTGTTTAATCAATAGCCATTCTTCAGCTATTTTTTTAAAGGTGTTATCAGCGTCTTTAGATTTTTGCTGATTAACTAGCTTTGCTTCAAGTATAGGTGCGATATGGTCAACCTTCACTAGCTTGTGTTTATCCCGTGATTGTTCACGCACATCACTTAATGACAATTAAGGATAGGTGCCTAACTGTTTTTTTAGTTTGCCGTGCAAAGTAGTGCGAAAGTGAAAATATTTATCTCCGCTAGGGTGTATTAGCAAAAATAAACCATTGCTATCACGTAGCGTATATTCTTTCTCTTCAGGCTTGCAGCTTTGATTGTGAGGTCGTCTAACAAATCAGCGTTTAGTTTTGCCATATTAATACGTACAAAAAATTACTCAGGCTTTATTTGTACGTTTTTGTACGTATTGTAAAGCAACCACATGCAACACTATGCGCTGACAATAGACGTAAAAAAAGCCTAGAAGGCTGAATTTACTAGGCTTTAGATATGTTTTGATACTTCCTGAAACTACTCTGTGGTGCGGGAGGGGGCATCAAATATATAGCTGTAAATGCCGTATCTATTAGAATAAAATAATTATTACAATATTTTTATACCTATTTTTATACCTTTATTACCTCGCTCACCCTTTATTAACTTTGTTAGTGTAGTTAAGACGGCAAATTACCTAATCATCAGTGCTGCTCACCTCATGCTACTACACGCACCACACGCCCTATGCCCTTTGCTAGTGAGGAGGAGCGTGCTGCGCCTCCTCTCCGTGTAGTTAGTTGTTAAGCTTGCAGGCGTTCTCGTGGCGACTACTTATGACATTGTCATAGCGAAGCACTGGCACCACGGGCGGTTATATGACAATGTCATATGCTGTGGCGTTGTCGGGGGCTGTCATGACGTTGTCATGAGGGTGACGTATACCCTTGTTATGACAATGTCATATATAAAAATTGTCACACTGCGCGCGCGGACTTTTAAAGTTTTTTAAACTTTTTGGAGGCTTTGGTTTACTGGTTTTTACTTACTGCTTTTTTAACTTCAGCTACTCCAACACTAATACCAGCATCAAAGTCAGGATCTTTATTGCATCTCGACGGTTTGACAAAATCGTATTCACTAGGGCAAGTTGAAGCAAGTCCAATAGCAACAACAGTACTGCATTTCCCATACCGAACCCCTGCCTCCATGCAACCCATTCCTTTTGTTTTTGAGGACTCTTTAGCTAAAACTACCGTTGAATTAAGAGTAGCAGTAAATCCTATTAAGATTAGAAACAGTTTTATTAATGTCATTTTTTATCCAATGTAATAGACGAGTTGCATTATTACACCATTTACAGTTAATTTAGTTTTAGATTCATACCTCAATATAGGGGTTGTGCAATAATGTCCTAAAGTATACTAACTAAGAAAGCTTAATATGAACGTCAAAAATCTTACTATGACAGCGTTATTATTATCTGCAACTCTTGTTACACTTTCTGTGAGTGCGGAAGTCGTAAAAAAGGGATTGCCAGCTTGCAGCAGTGAAGACCTACTAGATGAGCTAATTGGATATTCTGCCAAACATGATAATGATGGAATGATGGAGCTGTTAAAAAATGGTAGTTGCACCTTCCTTAAAGAAGGCGACAAGGTTTCAGTTATAAGTCTTGGTTTTATGACTACGTCAATTCGCTATAAAGGCATTAAATTATTTACACCTACCGAAGCCGTTCACTAATCTAAGAAGTGCGATAGTTTGGCTTAGTAATCGTCTAACAGTTAAAACTGGCGCAGATTGTTTACCCGTCTGCACCTTGTTAAACCTTACGGCACGCCTTCCCTGCAAGGTTTTCACACCACCCAACTCCCAAGGTCGACGCTGCCTAAACATTTCAGCGTAATACTGTCTTCTAGAATTAGTCCATCTAGTTTGATTAGACATTATTTATTTGGACTGCCACCACTGGTGCGGGTGTTGTTAGCAAGGCATTTGTAGCAACTATAGTTTTAGCTGTGGTACTAAAGCTCTTCAGTGCAAGCTCTAAGATGGTGACAGTTAATTCCTCACTTTGGCATGAGTGAGCATCGGACAGTAAGCGCTCAGATAATGCAGAAAGCAATGCTGAATGCGTTACCATAAGCTCTACTAACTTGGTCTTATCGCCACTAGTCACGGCAGACTTTAATGCCTCTAAGGATGTTTGAGCTTCTGCAACCTCTGGTGCATTGCTGAGGTTAGCTAAAATTGTGGCTGCATCAATTCTAGGTAAAACAGTTTTCTCAGCTAGTGAAGTTGGATTAGCTGTTAATTTTTCTAAATCTGTTGGTTTATCTATCATAAATATATTCTCGTTTTTTTCGGTGTCGGGGAGTTCCAGTTGTGGGGAGGGACGGGATAATTGGGAGTTTTTTTAGTAAACTTTCTCTAGCAGTTTTTCTATTAGAGCTTTACCTTAATCAATCCCTACTATCCCGTTCCTCCCTAAAAAATTAAACTAGGAGCTGTAAGCCATCATAAATAATCACACTGTTTTTATGCTTTTTGAACCCTCGCTCTGTAAGTTTCTGTCCGACCCTTTTAGCGCTTAATGCATTAAGACCATTTGCTTCAACCCACTCCCGATAGCTGGCATAGATCCCAGTAGCAGTGCATTTGGCTGATGGTTTTATTTCGCAACACTCATCTAGCCACTGACCAAAAGTATCCATATCACGTTTATAGCTACTAGTGGCAACCCTAACCACCTCTGGTACAGATAAGCCGTGTTTTTGCCAATCTAAGCAGCCCTTAAGCGCCCAGTTTAAAATACCCGAATATTCGTCGGCTAGTTTGTTCAGTAGTTGGCCGTCTCGCTCCCCCCTCTGGTATGGTTATGCTGAACGGCAATAAAATTATGCGACGCCAGATACCATAGTCATCACCGTTGATAATTGGCCTATGGTTTGCTGCTAACCATATTTTAAACATAGGCTTGTACTCAAAGTATTCGCCATATAAAAAACGCGCGGTCACTAAATCCCCTCCCGTTAATTGCTTCACCTGAGATTCTGCTAGCCGCTTTCCATCCTCAACCTCTGAAGTACTTACAAAGCGGGCAGCGCGTAATCTTGCAATGTCGTTGTTAGCGCCACTCGCGTTCTGCTTCATCATAAGCGTTTCTGATTGCGTGCTGCTAGCATGGTCGCCCAATAGCCCAGCGATAACATTAAGAAGCACTGACTTCCCATTGGCCCCAAAACCATACGCTATAAAGAGGGCTTGTTCTGAACAAAGTCCAGTTAATGAATAGCCGATTGCCCGTTGAACGAAATGAATCATTTCAGTATCATTAGCGAAAATTCTGTTTAGAAAATTCAACCAAGTAGGGCATTGAGCGGAGTTGTCATAAACCACGAGAGCCTGTTTAGTGATTAAGTCTTCGCGTTTAGATTCACGTAGCATGCCAGTTTTTAAGTTGACAGTGCCATTTAGTACGCACAAAAGGTATGGGTCAGCATCTAACTGATTTAGTCCTACTGAAACACCTTGCACTGATTGGGCATGCTCTATCTGATTCTTAAGGCTTTTCAATGATTGTGATTTCATTGCATGTTTATAAGTCGCTATTGAAAGTTCAGAATTCCCAGATTGAGCTCTTTCTGATGCTTCCTCAAACATCTTAAACGTTGTGTCTTCAGCCAAGCGCATAATCAACTCACTGCTGAATTCCCAGCGCCCACTAGAGCTATTCCAAAAAATCCATGATTTTGATTCTCTGCAATATCTAATATCTCCAATATTATTACGCACTAACCTATGCCCATTACCTACATCCGTTAGCAGTTCCTCAGCCAATCGCTCGCTTATATAGGAAGTATCTTTCCAATCACCATGCGTCTTAGCTAAGTAAAATAACGTGGCGATAGTTATTCCGCCTGAGGGCTTTTCACTAAATGAGTCCCAAAGTTTATCGCACGCGTTTGCATCGTGATTTTTGGCTTTTTTGCTCCATTCTAGAAAATCATCAAATAGTACATCTGATTCTGAATGCATCGCCATAGCAACCTCTTTCCAAGTATCCCGATTTTCTGCAAGTTCTTTGGGTATACTGAAAAGCGCTGACCTGATGCGATCTAAGCCATTGTTTCCAATAGATTTGATGTTTGCTATATATTTGCTATTATACGAAGTGACGCTGGGGAGCGTTTTAGAAGCAGGGTTAAGGTCTAAGCCTAGGCCCTGCTTGATTTCTTCTGTTGTATAAGCCTCATTATTGTTAATTTCAGCAATACGAGTTTGAAAGTACGGGTTATCTGCGTATTTGTGGTGAAGAAAACCTGGCAATCGCATTACTCGGTCTTTATTATTGATTGCAGGGTCTGAGCCTAATTTTGCGGCTATGGCTTTTTGCAAAGGCGTAAAATCATCTAAGCTACAGTCATTTACTAACCAATATGCATGAAATTTGCCTAGGCTACTTTCCACAATTGCGTGAGGCTTAAGCCCGCATGAAGCAATAGCGGGCAGCCCTGTGCCGACAACATCCCAGTCGCCAAACAAAGCTCTTACACGTGTTACATCAGCAGCCTTACGTCCTCCGTTAGTCTCATTGATTACAACGAAAATGCCACTTTCGCCTTGGTTAATTCTTTCAAGCTGTTTTGCATGTTGACTCAAAGTACCTACCAAAACATTAGGATTAATCCCCTTGCGTTTAACTTTAGGATTAACACCTTCATTAGAGCTGTTATTACAGAATGTTTGAAAAACATGCTGTGCGTCCCGTCCCGCAAGAGTGTCTAGGAATTGGGCGGCCATGTTTAAGTCTATTGCAGGAGCGGGGCTTAAGTTTAAAGAAACCATATTGTAACCCCTTCATCAACTACTTTCAGTTTCCGAGTATTAGGGTCAATCGCTGTGGTCGGGCAGGTAAGCTCGCACCTGATAAACACACCTTCTTTAGGTAACTGCTGCTCACTTACAACGAATTCAGGTAAATTTACTATGACGCTTGATAATTCTTTCTCATTTTGCGCTCTGTCAATTTTGTCCACCTTATTTGCGATAGCTTTAGCTTGCTCGTAAGATAAGATAACATTCAACCAATCAAAGGACACAATATCATCACCTTTTATGGTTTTTTTAATAAGGTTAGTCCAACAAAATAATCTCTGCATAATTACGCCCCCTTCTCTGTTAAAGAAGCAATGTAGCTGTCAATACTCGAACTCCTCCAGCCAACGGCTCTTGAGCCTAAACTCACCTGTTTGGGGAACTTACCTTCAGAGATAAGTTTGTAAATTGTGCTTTTTGCATGCCCAGTTCTAGCCATTACAACTGGCATACGTTGAATGCTAAAACTAAGTAAGGGCTGGGTGGTGTCGTAAAGCGGGTTGATTGCTGCTTGATTTGGTTGTGTGGCGCTAAGTCCACTTTTTATATCGTTTTTCATGCTGAGCTTTCCCTTTCGAGGAGTGAAGGGTAGGCTCGATGCAATTTAGCTGGACGAGACCCTACCTTGATTTTTAATCGAAGGTAGGAGTTGGGCTCGACTCCTGCAACTTTTTAGTTCTCACATCGCGTGAAGGGTAAGCATTACCCATTAGCATCATTTAGCGGCTCGTATTCACTTCACATAGAAGGCGTTACGTCATGCTCTCAACTAACTTAATCCAAACAGCCTTCGCAAACTGTTTTTAACTCAAGTGTAGCCCAGTCATATTTCTGTTTCAACCTCGACTGTTCAGCGATGTTAAGCTGATAGCTAAAGTCTAACATGGGCGTTTCTAGATATACAAGGACTATTTTAAATGTTGGCACGAATATTGCTAAATACCATGCTTGACATCATTGTTTCCCGTTATTAATTGCTTTTTCATTTCTGGTTTCTATCGCTTGTTTCTTTCCTTCAGGGAGCTGATCGTACATTTCGCGTATCGTCTTCGGATGCGAAATCATCTGCTCAGCGATGATATTGACAAGTAAAAGTAGTCTTTGAGCTGTGTCACGATCATCCTTAAGATCTATTACCCCAGGGTGCACAGCTTCGTTTCCGATAACACGCACTACGTCGAGTGATTTCTGCACAAGAGGATTTAAGCCCTTTGCGACAAGGCTTGCAATATCGTCATCAATATTTTTACCCTTCTCTCCTAGAAAGGCGCAGAGCTTTTGAACTGAAAGTCTCAGTAGCGCAGCAGCTCCACGTGGTGAGTAGTTTAAGATGCTTCGCGCCTCCTCGAAGTCTTGAACAATTACATCTGGCAGATCTGCATTGGGTTTTTGACCGAGGCGCTGAGCAGGAAATACAAGGTTATGATGAACCCATACTGCAATTTTTTTGCAGTTGTAGCACTGGCTCAAAAAAAGGTTATTCACATCGTTGTAGCTATATGTACCTTGTTTATTCTGCTCGATAAAAACTAATCCGCTATCCATTTTACTAATCCACTCAAGGACGCCTTCCATATTTTCTGCGTCAAGCCCCTTGGATGAGGAAATACCCTCCTTCATCATTGCATCAGGTATGGTAGGCAATCTACGTTCTTTGTCTATATGATCAGCGTGTAACTTGAACCAATACTGGGTAGTGAATGCGCCGCAGTGAGGGCAATCAAAGGCTGTTTCAGAAGTAGATGGCGGGGTGTTTTTCGTAGTCATTTTGGCCCTATCTTATTAGCTTAGCATGGTGTATGTGACATCCTGCCAATGAATTATAGGACGCCGAGTTATTGCGCAGCTCCCTCGAATGCAGGTTAGGCCAGACAAAGCAAAAACCGCTGGGTCAAAACTTGCCTCTTTGTCCTTGGGTTTTATCTCAGCGAACTTGCACAAGTATCTAGACTAACACTGTATTCAGTAACTTTACTTTGGTTTAAATCGAAATACACGAATGTGTAATACAACCCCTGTTTGAAGGCATCATCTTTCACATGGTTTTGGCAGACTTTTGGAATCATCTCCGCTTTCCACTCTGATACAAGCTGATCAATTTTATATTTTGGTGTGTCAAGGCGATAGTGCCATACATAACTATAAATGACATTTTTACCGACGGATTTAGCCGTAAGGGTAGATGTAAATCCGTCATCAGCCTTCGGTGGATTCGCATTGAACTGTTCTGCAATTTGTTTAGCAAGTTGCTCTAAATTTAGATTGGCAGCAAAAACATTAGCTGTTATCAAAATAAAAGATACGAAGAGCGCAAATGAAAATGAACGAGAGAATGTTTTTCTAGGCATACAAGTATTCCTCTACGATTAGTAATATAGCAACTACCTAACGAAATCTATTGCTCATTTTTACCTGTTGCCCATCCTATTATGAATGCTGGAATGCCAGTAAGCACAAAAGCCCCTATGAACATGAAAATGGCTTCCACAACACCTCGAGCCGTATTCTCTTGGCCGAATGCAGCGAGAATTTTGAAGCCTACCAACGCAGCCCACAGCAACATGACAGTTTTTAACCACGTCACACCTTTTTCAACTTTCCCACTCATGATCTTCTCCCCTTTGAAGTTGTGGCGATTCAGAGACACCGCCACCGGTATAACGTATTGCTAAGGGGCTGCGCGCTTTTGCGCAGTCCCGCTTGCGCGCAGGGTTGGGCATTGCTTATTTTTTGCAAGCAATTACCATTGAGCGCTCATTGGTTTTAACAGATGAGCCACTGACACTGCCGCTAGTTCTGTTTACGCTACCAGAAACAGAGGCAAAGGACGCATCTTCACTACTGCGGTCCAAGATGTCGTAACCAGCATCTTTGCACATTTCACCTGCCGCTGAATAGCATTTATCCCAGCCACGAGCCAATCCGCTGCAATTTAAGGAGTATGCCTTGCGACCATCAGGGGCGTATGTTTCTTTTACGGTAGCACAAGAGCAAAGTAGCGTGGAAGCGAATAAGGTGATTAGTAAGCGCTGCATTAGTATAATTCCCTTTGATGAAAAGCTGAACTTAAGATGCCCAACAATATTAAGCGGACATACGTCCGCCTAATACTATTATGAGTTGTGATTGTGACAATTTTATTCTCTTGTATAGTCTTGCTAGTGCTTTGGCATATTAGTGGCAAGGCCTGTGGCTAGCGAGGCCAGAAAATATTTATGCAATTACGCTGCTTTCTTAATCATTTACTATGCTTGCTTAAAAGCTAATACCTTTGCACCGTCTCGCATAACATCTAACTGGTCACTCCACCATTGTGCTAATTCCATGCGCTCTTTATCGTAAGTAGCTTCGTTATAAGTTGCTCTAATTTTGTCTTTATCACTATGTGCTAAAAATGACTCAATCACATCACGCCGAAATAATCCGCTTTCATTAGCTTGGGTACTAAAAAAGTGACGACAACCATGTGGCACGACATGGTAATCAGTGAATAATGTTCTAAATGCTTTGCGTATTGTTGCCTCAGATACAGGCCGGCTTGCCAGCCTAGCTGCGAATAGATACTCACTGCTACCTGAGTATGCTTTCAACTCATTTAACGCTGCTATGGCTTGTTTTGATAGCATGATGGTATGAGGCTTGGTCATGTACTTACGGCTTTTAGATTGCGCTAGTGGTAATGTCCATATTGCTTTAGCTAGATCAAAGTCAGCCCATTTAGCGCATCTAAGCTCGCTTGGTCGTTGTGCAAAATGTAGTTGTAAGTAAACACACGCCGCCACTTCAAAGCTGCCAGCATAATCAACAAGGTTGCGTAACAGCTTACCTGCGTCTTGCGTGCTTTGCAGGCGTGGGTATTTCTCGCTAACGTGCTTGTCTAGTCGCTCGTCTTTTAGTGGGATTGGGTTTTCAGATATGAGCTTGTCACTTAAGGCAAAATCAAAGACATTTCTAATCCAGCCGCGCAATTTATCCATCAATTCTAATGCACCGCGTTTTTGCATAATCAATAAACATTTTCGCACCTGCATATTATCAATTTCACTAATTGGGTATTTACCAATCACTCCATAAACATTTGCATTAAATGTTTGTTTGATTTTTAAGTGGGTAGATGGTGCCAGCGTGCGCTGTTTAATAGTTAGCCAATCTTCGGCTATTTTTTGAAAGGTATTATCAGCATCTTTAGATTTTTGCTGCTTCACTAGCTTCGCCTCAAGGACTGGGTCGATATGCTCGTGCTTTACTAGCTTGCGCTTCACTCTCGATTGCTCACGGGCTTCTCTTAACGACAACGCAGGATAAGTTCCTAATTGAATAAGCTTACGCTTACCGTGTAGCGTTGTGCGTAGCTGGAAGTATTTGCTGCCGTTAGGGTGAATAAGTAAGGTAAGCCCCTCACCATCCCTCAGGGTGTACTGCTTAACCTCAGGGTTTGCAGCTTTTATTTTGAGGTCGTCTAGTAAATTACTGGCTAGTTTTGCCATAAGAAGGTATAAAAAGTTATTAAGGTATGTTTTTATACCTTCTTTTATACCATTTGTATATAGACCTTAATAGACCACTTTAGATGGTTAAGGACGATATACCTGCCTTAACCCATTGAATCCACTACTTATTTAGACTGCTTTGGACTGCTATGTACCACATCGTGGTGCCGGGAGGGGGAATCGAACCCCCACGTTGTTACCAACGCGGGATTTTGAGTCCCGTGCGTCTACCAATTCCGCCATCCCGGCTTTTGGAAAATACATTACTGTATAAT
>Ga0066798_10001331_pt1 | contig 10862 bp, 7 predicted proteins | sample PersoiDNA2013203_FD_70961 | JGI IMG/M metagenome (GOLD analysis project Ga0066798, IMG submission 70961) | Permafrost soil microbial communities from the Arctic, to analyse light accelerated degradation of dissolved organic matter (DOM) -... | ecosystem: Environmental > Terrestrial > Soil >...
TTGAGCTATCTCTGGGCATGGAATTGCTGATAACTGTATGTATAATCAGTATATCGTGATTCATCTGAAAAGCAAGAAGGCTGCCGCCTCCCGCGCTGATATCACCGCCCTGAAGGACGGGGTTTTACGCGCTCTTTGGATAAAAAACGATAGGCATATAGTCAAAAAAATAGTCCGTTATTCACACCAGTATGCTTATTGTTTAGGAGAAGCGAATTGGATTACTCATGTGCTTGTCTGTTTGTTAGTTTTGGGTTTTATAAAATTCTATTTTAAAAAACAACCGTCGTAGTTTAAATAATATTTAATAACATCTAAAAACGTTTACAAACATATAGGCAATGCAGAATCACTGTTTACGGGGGTTTCCAGCGAATTAGGTGATGATTACAGATAGCATGGGTGATAAAAAATAATAGTTTAGGGTTGTGGATAGAATAGGCAAGGTGAGAATAATTGATAGTTAAGGCCTGTGGATAGAATAGGCAATAAAATTAATGGTGATGAAAAAGAATAGGGGTTGTGGATAACTCAATAATTGTTATTTTAGGTAGGGTGATAGCAATATTTATCATCTGGCCATATCTAAAATCTTACCAGTCATCATAATGGTGATAAAAAATAATATCCTAAAATAAGAAAATTAATAATTAAATAATAAAGTGATGATTTTTAATAGGTCTTCAAGAATTTAGATGAGGTTATTTTACGAAAGATGGCGAAAATAGATATTCATTCGCATGGTGTGTATCTGAAATATGTGAGCCATATATGTGAAGGTGAGAAAAAATAATAACCAAAGCGTAGATTTATCGATGTAAATAGTGAAAGGTGATAAGAAATAATAGGCAAGCGAGAATTCACCTGAGATGTAGACATGAATTTTGAGTAACAAATTTACATTCATCTAACTAAAAACTTAATTTTAAAAAAAATATGAGTAAAAGTGAGAGAAATGAATAGCTTAAAGTAAGCCATTCATTGAAAGGTGAGAAAAAACAATAGGGTTACGTATAAAATTCGGCTTTAGGTGATAAAAAGTAATAGGTAGATGATGAATGAAGCCTGTCTGTGACCTTTATTTACAGGTCAATTTTGACGTCCTCCCCGCCCTCAGTCTAAAGACTGCCGCTTACGCGGAAACGACGGGGATTCCTACAGCTAGCTGATCTTTTTGAATTGCTTACGGCGAGTGGCGTATTCTTCGGAAATTGCTTGTATTGTCTGGGAATGAAGTGGAATACCTTCTTTACCAGCGCCTTTGGTGAATGGGGCAAAGTCGTAACCAGAGAGGAAACGCTTCTCGCGACGCCACACTTGCTGCTGCAGGTCATTGCAGTAATTCCAGACCTGGTTCGCCCACACCGCACGCAGAACGGAAGCGTGTTTGTCTTTGATACGCAAGCGGAGTACTCGCGTATTGAAGATAGGTTTGTCGGTAGGTGTTGAGCTATCTCTGGGCATGGAATTGCTGATGACTGTATATATAATCAGTATATCGTGATTCATTTGAAAAGCAAGAAGGCTGTCGCCTCCAGCGCTGATATCACCGTCCTTCAGGGCGGTGATATCAGCGCTATTTGGATAAATCAATTTTCACATCAAAATAATTTAAAAAAAACAATTAAAATGCGAGGAATTAGGTAATTCAAGATCAATATGATTCGAAAGGTGAGAAAAAATAATAGCCTTTCGAAAGATTAATACTATTGAAGCGATGAAATACTCTAACGGTGAGAAAAAAGAATAGGGTATCCGAGAATAAATTAATAAAATAACAATTATTGTTGCCTTAATCCGCAAGATCGGTTCAAATATCGGAATAGGAAAGGATTTGTAAGTACTTACAAACGGAAAATTTCGCTAACCTATTCAAAATTCTCACCTCAATTCGAAAGAAGCCTGAAATGTGTATCCTTATGATGATTAAAGTCGCAAATTAAATTTGAAAATAAAGCATCTTCGTCAGGAAACTGACATCGTCATACGCAAATGCGTCTAAGCCATTTTGGCAAACAAACCCACTGGGATTCAGATCCCGATGGGATTTGGCTCCTAGTCTTTTCCTCTGGAGCTAAATAATGAAGCCATCACAAGTAATTGAATCTTGCATCCGTTCAATTAGCAATGATCGAAATCGTAATACGCTAATACTCGGTCAACCTGGCATTGGAAAAACATCCATCGCCAAACTCGTTGCACAAAAGATGCATCGAAAAATCATCACTACCACCCCAGCTGTCAGTGATCCTACGGATGCAAAGGGTCTTGGTTTTCCAAGTCCAGACGGTACTCATGCAATATTCCTTCCACTTGGACAAATGTATGAGTTAATCAACGCCGTTGAGCCCGTCCTGTGGTTTATCGATGATCTCGGTCAGGCTAATAATAGTGTTCAAGCCTCCTTGATGCCATGGCTACTGGAGCGTCGATGTGGACAACACAAACTACCAGATTGTGTTTCTATTATTGCAGCTTCAAATGAGCGTGGACACAAAGGTGGTGTAAGTGGTCTTCTCGAGCCTGTAAAAAGTCGTTTTCATAAAATCATTACTATGGAAGCGGATTATAAGGAGTGGAGAAGCAACTATGCGATTCCTAACAACGTACCGATGGATATGCTCGCTTTCCTCGATTTTCATGGACACAGAGCTGAAAACAAAATGTTCAATAATTTTGTTCCATCAAATGATATGAAGAATTCACCAATTCCTCGTACATGGGCAAACGCAGCAGATCTCATCAATGATTATTTTGAGGACTATCAAACCACTGCAAACGATTTTGGTACTGAGTTTGATGATGTGAATTCAATTTTGTTTGAAGATGTGTCCGGCGCAGTAGGGCAAGCCAGTGCAGCGAGTTTGTGGGGTTTCAGAAAAATCAGAAGTCAGTTAACTCATTCGATTGACTATATTTTAGAAAACCCAGGGACTGCATTCATTCCGCAGTCGGTTGATGCGCAATTTGCTGTAATTAATGCGCTGTCGTCAAGTGCAACAGTCGACAATTTTGGGTCCATACTCAAGTATGGAGAGCGCCTTTATAATGCGATACCAAAAGAAATCGCTGTGTCATTAATGAACGATTCGGTTTTGAAAAATCCGGATTTGAAAGAAACGAATATATTTGTCAAAATTGTAACATCGACTGTATTCGCAAGTTCATTCGACGGATCTCGATCAGGATAGTTACTGTCTAATTTGTGAATCATCCTTCCCTCGTAAGAGGGCAGGGTGACTCCGATTGCTACGTTCTACAACAAAGCAATCGGAGTCATCCTGCTCAAACTACTTGGAGGTAATATGCAAATTCAGACTGAAACAATGCAAGCGAACAATGCGAAATTCATGGATGTACAGGGTGTCGATAAAATCGAAATATTATGGTTAAATGGAGTTATGGGAACGGCATTTATGGTTCATCCTGTAACCAAAACAAGGGCTCGCAAAATATTAAATGAGGTTTTAACTCAGACGAACAAACTAGCTTTGATTTCACATCAAGCAGCGTAGTGTTGAGTCCTATTTAGACATGCTAAGAGCATGTCTAAATCAGATTTTACCGCAAGGCAACTTGCATCGTTTTACTCTGCTTAGGCAGATTCACGCCAAATTGGCACATTCATCTCTCCATGGGGAATCATTTCCCTATGGGGCATGGTTTCCCTATTTTTTTAGGAAAAACCATGAACACAACAAACCTCCAAAATATTAAAAAGAAAGTAATGCTGGCCTCTCTGAACATTTCAGCGTGGACGGGTCGTGCATTTGATAACAAAGCCACCGGCACTGTTGAAAGAAGTTTTGCAAGCAGCAAGATAGGTCGTTTTAATAAGGATTTAATGCCAGGTAAGCCAGAATCCTTCGATAGCCTTTTGAAGGCTGGTACGCGAATCAGAAAAGACTTTTCGACCTACACCCTAGCGTATCAACAAGACGGTGTGCGTTTAATGCCAGCGGGAGTATATCTGGAATATTCAAAGCAAATTCGTGACGAACAAAAAGCGTACGAAGGGCTCGTAGAAAAATTCATTTCAGAATACGAGGACATTAAACTAGATTCGCAACACAAGCTTGGTGATCTCTATAATGAGGATGATTATCCAAATATTCCAACTTTACGGGATAAATTCGGAATTAATTTCTGGGTACTTCCTTTTCCAGATGCCGAAGATTTTGGCGTTGAGCTCCCCGCAGCAGAACTGTTTGAGGAAAAAAGAAAGATTAATTCACGGATGCAAAATGCTATTGATTTTGCTCATGATGATCTTTCAACCAGACTCTATGATGCAACACTTAAGCTTGCCCAACGGGCTGCAAGTGATGGAAAGTTTCACTCAAGTGCGTTAGAAAATTTGCGCGAAATAATTCAGATCCTTCCGAAACTCAATTTCTCTGAAGATAAAAGACTGACTGAATTAGCAAATCAAGCTAGTCGTGAACTTACTGTGTTCGATGTTGACGCTTTACGTTCACAACCTAGTTTACGTCGTGACGTCGCTGATCGGGCTACCGGTATTGCGTTAGAGATGTCGGAATATATGGGGAAACCCTTCGATAATTCTTTGTTGTACGATGATTCATCCGATCAACTAGATTTACTTACAGCTTGATATTGAAAAAAAACAAAGCCCAACTTACGCGAGTACGTTGGGCTTTTTCTTTAGGATAGAAAATGAAATCACTATACGAAAAAATAAGTGCAGACAAAGTGTATCTGATCCTTAACCATGTGTTTTGGGGCGTTTGCGGGAGTCGTCTAGAAGTTATTGAGGATAAGACGTGTGATACTGCTTACACGGATGCCAAAATAATTGGATATAACCCAACATTTATTGGTTCATTACCCGATATAGAAAGACTGTTTGTCATTGCGCATGAAGTCATTCATGTTGTATTAGGACACTGCTTTAGATGTTCTGGAAAAAACAATGAGATATGGCAAGTGGCATGCGATTATGCAGCAAATTTGATGCTTGTTGATATGGGTTTTAAAATGCCGGAGGGTGGGTTATTAGACCGAAATTATCAAAATATGTCTGCTGATGAAATTTACTATTTGTTGACCAAGGATTGTAATTCACAATCTGAAAATAAACAGAAATCGCAACCAAGCGATAGCTCACCTGAACAAAACAGCAGTTCTTCTCAATCCCAAGATATGACGTCGGGATCCGGAGAGAACGAGGGCGTCGATCAGGGGAATGCGACAAATGCTGTGGATGGTTCTAAACCAAAATACAGAAAATTTGGTGAAGTTCGACCCAACTCTGATCCGAATGCAGAACTTGACTGGAAAAACAATGTAAAGTTGGCGGGACAGCAAGCTTTGAGACACGGTGCATTATCTGGAAGTTTGCGTAGAATTATCCAAGAAGTTTGCTCTCCAGAAGTCGATTTTAAAGCTTTGGCGTATATGTTTGTTCAAAACATAACCCCGAGTGATTATAGCTGGAGTAGGCCAAATACTTCGTATCTAAGTATGGGACTATATGTGCCTTCATTATACGAAAAGCGACTTGGGAAGCTCTACTTCATTAATGATACTAGTGGATCCATCAGTGATTATCAACAGTCGGTATGTCAAGCTCTCTTAAGAGATTTAGTCGCTGATTTGAAACCAGAATCACTAACTGTTATTCATTGTGATGCGGAAGTAAAAAAGGTCGAAGAGTTCGAAGAATTTGACAAAATTGTTATTGATCCAGTAGGTGGCGCAGGGACTGATTTCGGTCCTGGATTCGTCAAAATTGGCGAGTTGGATGAAGCTCCAGCTGGTGCCATCATCCTGACTGACTTGGAAGGTAAGTTTCCAGAAAAAGTTCCAGATTACCCAGTGCTTTGGATATGTACGAAGAGAGGTAAGGTTGCACCTTTTGGTGAAACCATTTATCTAGATTTACGTACAGCATAAAATGTCAACCCCACAGAAATGTGGGGTTTTTTTTTGTGTAAAAATTACTTTAATGACAATCCAGTCCAAATATTTGGACTGGAGTTAAAAAAACAGAAGTGCAATAAGCCATTAATAAATGGCTCCCTTATCGAAAAAAGGCTATCGAAACTTAAGACATTATAAGAATCAATATTGGAATTCTTATTATGTTACTGACACCGATCGAGCGCGCTTCCTTTGACTCTTTTTCTTCGATCTTGCAACCAATCAAATCGTTGCAAGAGGATCCATCTATTTCTGAAATTTGCATAAACAAGTTTGATTCAATTTTCGTAGAGCGAAATGGCCGCTTAGAAAAATCTGACATTGTTATTGAATCCAACAAGTTAAGAATGGCAATCAAATACTTAGCTACTGGTGTTGGTAATAAAGAAGCTATTCCAGGAACAACATCAGGGATCGTCAATGCTGCTTTTGAGGGTATGCGTATTGCAGCAGTGATGTATCCAACAGCAATTGACGGCGATGCTATTTGCATTCGAAAACATAGTAAAAAAAACTACACAGTGAATGACTACCTAGATAAAGGAGCATTCGACCGGAAAAAAATTGCAGCTGAAAAACACCATACGGATAAGCAAATTAGTCCATCCGAAGATATGGAGAATGAAAAATTAATTGAGTTTATAAAACAAGAAATTCTTAATAAAAAAAATTTTCTTATTTCAGGTGGTACTAACGCTGGCAAAACATCACTGCTCAACATGTTTCTCCAGTTTATTCCTTTGGATCAACGGGTTATTACTATTGAAGACACCGAAGAACTTAAGCCGGTAGTTCCAAACCGAGTTCGCTTACTTTCAAATAAGTCTCAAGGCGTGACATCACAATTATTAGTTGAATTATGTCTACGGATGCGCCCAGACCGGATTATTGCGGGGGAGGTTCGCAATGCAGAAGCTCTTGATTTTTTACAGGCATTAAATACTGGACACGACGGTGGCTTTGCTAGTTTGCATGCAAAAAATGCAGAGATGACGTTAGTACGACTGGAGAGTTTAGCAATACGGGGTCTCCCACCAGGAATAAAAATGTCGCCAGACGCAATAAAAAGAGACATCGTGGATTGCATTGATTATGTCATTCATTTCAAAAAATCTGCATCTAGTGAGTTTAGATATTTGAACGAGCTAGTTCAAGTAGTTGGAGTTGAGAAAGGCGAGTATTTAGCCAAATCATTATTTTCGTGTTAACCAAAAAGGGAGAAGTGTATGTTTTCAGGAATTATTTCGGTTATGTGCGGTTTCGCACAATTTTTATTGGGCCCATGGGTTTGGGTTATTGGTGTATTTGGTATTGGTATGGGAGGTCTAGCTTTAGCCTTGGAAGAAGGAAAATTGGCGAAAATCGTCGGTGGCTCAATGCTCGGTATTGGCTTCGTAATTGCTGCTCCAAAAATCATGGATCAGTTGACATCAGGCGGGGTAGCCAACCAGTGCACTAGCGGTTCCGCTTCAATTAACCGATAACATGCGACTAAGCAAAGTTTATGCAATATCACAGCCAAAAAAGGCGTTAGGTACGGACAAGAATTTGGCATTTCTGATTGTCCTAGCTGACGTCATGATTACTTGGATGACGTTCGATTGGAAAATGGCTGTTGGTAGTTTTTTAGTTTCATACATCCTGCTTAAATTTGCACAAAGTCGTTCAAAGAAAGATCCATGGTGGTTTAAGTTATACAAGCCATATAACCGTTATGCGGATATCTACGTCCCTTGGCCGCAAAAGACGCTATCTGAGAGATTTATTAGACCTTATGGGTTTGGCAGAGATTCGAAATTGTGATGAAAAAGAGAAAAATTGCTGGGCTTCAAGAACTACTCCCTTGGTTATGTCCTGTAACCGAGGGATTAGTTCTTCAAAAAGATGGTTCCTTACTCGCTAATTATGAAATTGGCGGGATTGACATTGACCATAGAAACGAAGAAACGCTCGATGCAGCCCGTGAAGCATTGGATAGAGCGTGCGCGCCATTCGCGGAGGATATAACCGTTTGGTGGCGCGTTGATCATCGACCAACACAAACATCGATTCCAGGTGACATGCCAAATCAAATAGCTCAGATGGTTAATGACCACCACCTGCGATCGATATCGCGAGGAAACTATTATGAAAATAAGCATTACCTTTCGCTAATATGTACGCCCCAAAGTGGGCTCGATAAATTTTTTGAAAAAGTTGGTCTTCACATGGATAACAATAAATCTATGTTTAGATCATTCATAACCGCGATAAAGGAAACTATTTTTAGTGGTAATAGTTTCTCTTTTTCTGCAAACCAAACAAAAAGTCAGATCAAATATTTCGAAAATCTTTTGAATGGGTTTGATGGTGCAACACCTTTCTTAAAATTGAAAAGACTTGAACTTACTGATCAATACCAGTTCTTGCATCAGTGTGCTAATCCTGCGGTGCCTCCGCGCAGCGTTCAATTTCCTACGTCGTTAATGGACAATGCTTTAGCAGAGAACGTCATGACTGGTGGAAATAATATGTTGCTATTCGAGTCAGTTCATGGGAAAAAGTATGTTGCAGCACTCGCTATTAAAGAAATTCCAACGTTCACAAAAAGTGGAATTCTTGATTCGATATTAGCTGTTGATGCGGAAGTCAGTCTATGCACAATGTATAGATTTTTAGGAAAAGATAAAGCTCATAAGATAATTAAAGATATCGAGCGCCACTATAAATTTACACAATTCAACTTAAGAAACATTATTCGAATAATTTTGAAGAGTGAAGAAGAAGTTGATAGTGGTCGCATGCAAATCGCTGCTGAAGCCGAAGATGCATTACGTCGAATTACTGCCGAAAATCTTCAATTCGGCTATGCCAATACGACCATTCTTTGCTACGGTGATACTCAAGAAGAATGCGCTTTAGCGGTATCTAAAGTGGCTAAAGCATTGAGTTTAGATAGCTTTGGTTGTATTCAAGAAGATTTTAATATTACAGCTGCGTTTGCTTCATCGCTTCCAGGGCAGTGGCGCGAGCAAGAGCGGTTGCAACTTATATCAACACCAAATATTTCTGATATCGCACCAATCAGGACTACGTGGCCAGGAGAAGAAACTAATGCCTGGCTATCTGAACAGAGTGGAAAGACTCAGTATGCGCTTACAGTATTACCTACACGCTTTAAGACACTGACAAAAGTAAATTTTCATGTCCAAGGTGGTTCTGGGCACTTAATGGTATTAGGTCCAACCGGTTCCGGTAAGTCTGTGTTCATGAATTTTTTAACTTACCAGACTGACAGATATCGTCCTCGTAGATACACGTTTGATCGTGATCGTTCATGCCGAATTTCTACCCTAATGAATGGAGGTAGATTTATAGATATTACTGGCAAATACCAGACTGCCACAAAGATCAACCCATTGGTTTTACTGAAGGATCCGCGACACATTCCGTACGTTATCGAGTGGATCCAATTAGCTATCGAAAGTTATGCCGATTATTCTTGTACAGCACTTGATATTAAAGAAATCTCAGAAGCAGTTAACCACTTCTCGCATATGTCTCATGAGCGTTTCAGGCTACTCAATTTTACAGGTCTACTATCAGAGCATCTGAAAGATCAATTAGCGCCGTGGGTCGAGGGTGGTAAGGAAGCTAGATTCTTTGACCATGTTGAAGATGCATTTGAGTTGACTGATGAAGTTTGTATTGAAATGGGTGATTTGATGGACAATCATCAGAAAGCTGCAGCATTAGCCATCGACTATTTCTTTTACAGAATTACAGATAATCTTTCAGAAGGTGATAAGCGACCGACCTATATCAAGATTGAAGAGGGATCATTTTTCATAACTCATCCACTCTTTTCTAAGCGACTAAATGACGCAACTGTAACGGTCAGAAAGCGCAATGGTAGCATATGGTTAGCCACGCAGTCGTTGCAACAAATTAAGGAAGCTCCTGGCTTCATGATCTTACATGAAAACTTCAAAAATAAGCTTTATCTTCCAAACGAATCAGCAAACAAAGAGCTGTATATGAATACCTTTGGACTCACTACAGTTCAATACAATATGATCAAAACAGGTGTTCCAAATCGTGATTATTTGTGGGCGAACTCGAAAATCAATCGATTGTTTGAGGCTCACTTGCCAAGAGAAATTGTGGCGGTTACCCGTTCCGATGAACGAGCTCAAAATATTTTTGATAAACATTATAAGAATCGTGAGCCGGGCTGGGAAAAAAACTATGTTAATGAAATTCTCGCTGATTTTGAATCTTAGAAACTATTGAGATACGTAAGGTTTGTAATAGAATTTTTTGATATAAATTTGTTGGGGTTAATTATGAATATTAAATATTATTTAAAAAGCGCGGTCGGCCTTTCATTTGTTTTCGCTTGTCAGTCTAGTTTTGCATTTATCGTATTTGATCCCACAAATTGGGTACAAAACTACGCATCAGCTATTGCGGCAGTTAAAAACGAAATAAATACGGATATGCAGTACGTAGCCCAGCTTCAGCAACTTAGAACTCAACTACAAAATCTTAATTCGATGAGTGTGGCTGGGACAGCTGCACGACTAGCCGGTGTGCAGTCAGAACTAAACACGATTATGCAGGTTAAAAACGCTACGCAAAATTTGTATACAAGTTTGCAGAATGGAAGTAACTACGTGCAAGGTATTCAGAAAATGATAAATGTTTCTGGAAGTACACCTCAAGCATGGCTCGCAAGAGAACAAAATCTAGTTTCTCAGAAAGATGGTAACGCAACCAATCTAATGATGACAGGTCAAGCAGTTATCAATGCAGTTACACAAGCCCAGCAACAACGAGATCAGATCTTATCTGATAACGATATAAACGAAGGAATTCGAGGCACTGCCATGAAAACAAATGCTCTTCTTGGCAATCTTGCTTCAGTAAATTCTGCGACT
>Ga0066798_10001332_pt1 | contig 10860 bp, 9 predicted proteins | sample PersoiDNA2013203_FD_70961 | JGI IMG/M metagenome (GOLD analysis project Ga0066798, IMG submission 70961) | Permafrost soil microbial communities from the Arctic, to analyse light accelerated degradation of dissolved organic matter (DOM) -... | ecosystem: Environmental > Terrestrial > Soil >...
AAACTTACACCAGCTCTTTCACCATAGGAACACAAGCCAGTTGAAGCCCGGAGGGCGAATGGTAAATCGCAGGGGCATCACCAACGAAACCGCATCGCCGGTAAAACTCTGCAGCGTTCAAAGTCGCGTCCAGGTTGACTTTCTCCAGCCCCAAGTTGCGAGCCAGGTGTTCAAGGTGGTCCAGGACCTTCATACCGATGCCCTGCTGCATAAAGCTTGGGAGTACAAAGATCGCGCCGATTTCACTTTTCTCCAGATCAAGCATGCCTGTCGCCACGGGGGTACCCCGAATACATCCCAGATAGAAGTGCTTTTCCATCAGTTCGCTATACCCATTCTCAGGCGATCCTGCTGTCCAGGCCAGTATCTGCTCTGTGGTATAGGCGCCGACGCATTGGTGCCGTATCGCTAGAAGGCGAATGTCGAATGCTGTTTGGGAGTCGCTTTGCGTTGCTCGTCTAATCGTGAACATGTTTATTCTCCGTTAGCCAGAGGCGGACGGAAAACTAAAAAGCCCCGTCCATTTTCTGGCGGGGCCTTGGGGTAATTACGTCATGTTTTAAGCGCGCATAACCTCATGGCCCGCCAGAAGCGGTCATCAAGGTGCACATCACGTTCATGCTGGGTGTATGGATCATAGTCAGATGGTCTTCTGGATGATCGGATTTGTCAATCTTGGGGCGGAGTCAAGGTTCAGCCCTGAGCGCAATAGCGGTAACGACCCGTGCTACGCATTGGGTCGCTGATACAGATAGCGTTGCTGTTATCTAGTCCACTTCCTGAAAACGGGGAAACAATACATGGGTTTCCTGGATGTGGAAGCCACTCAGCAGCCTCGGTCCTGTGTCGAAGGTGGGCGTTGAGCCGTCGTCCAGGCAACCCAGGCTCTTCAGCAGTAGCGACATGCTGCCAGGCATCACTGGCCAGAGTGCGAGCGCACCAAGTCGCAACGCATCCAGGCAGGAGTATAGAATCTCCCCGACACGCTGTTTGTTCTCGGGCTGTTTGATCAGCCGGTAAGGCTCCGTTAGGTTCACGTATTGGTCGATGGCGCGAAAGATCGTCAATGCTGATGCGATCATCTTACGAAGGCGTTGGCAGCACGAATATCGAGTTATCGGCGTTTTTCAAGGTAGTTGTCGCGTCACCGTCTAACTATGCTGCTCTTTTCTCAAGCGGCTGCTCCCGATCCGGGTTCAACAGCACCGTACCCATCGGCTCCTAGTTTCGCGTCTGTCCAGACCAGTGTTCCGGGCTTTTCTCCCGGGCTTGCTCGTACAGCTCATGACGCCGAGCCAGGATCTGATGATCCTGACCACGGTGCCGTTCGGCCGGGGGTCACGAAGCGGATTCGGCTGTGCCGGTGCTCGTGGTTATACCAACGCATAAAATCCATGACCCAGGCGCGTGCGGCGTCCAGGCTGGCAAAGCCATCTGCCGGCCATTGCGGGCAGTATTTCAACGTCCGAAACAGTGATTCCGAGTACGGGTTGTCATTGCTCACTCGCGGTCGGCCACGTGACGGCGTGATGCCCAGCTCATGCATTTTGCTCAACAGCGTCAGCGATTTCATCGGGGCCCCATTGTCCGAGTGCAGCACCAGTGGCTCGTGCAAACACTGCTCGCCGATCGCGCTACGTTGCAGTAGCGCAGCCGCCTTCTCGCCGCTTTCCTCTTCGTAAACCTCCCAGCCCACGGCCTTGCGGCTGTAAATATCCTCGATCAGGTACAGGTAGGTGATGTCCCACGACCACACTTGGTTGGGTCCTTGGGCCTTGGGCCGCGTGAGTCGTCGGCACGGCGTGGCGCCGGGGACGCTGGCTACGACCACGATGCTGTTGCTGACCCGCCGCACGCCGCACCCGATAAAACGTCGCTTCCGACGCCAGATAGCGCTGTTGGTCGGCCAGCCTCGGCACGATCTGGTTGGGCGGCAAATGGGCGTAGCCCGGGCTGTTGCACAGCTCCATGATCGCTTGTCGTTCGACCTCGCTTAGCGCATTGCGCGGCTTGGGCCGTGCCGTGGTCGTTCGGGCGTCCGCCTGAACAACCTCGGTTTCAGTCCAGCGCTGCACGGTTCTGAGCGAGAGACCAACTTCCTGGCAGGCCATAATTTTTCGGGCTCCTGCCATCCGAGCCTCACTCAACCAGGTCACCAGTAACTGCCGTTCCGGCAAGGCGGTCAGTTGTCCTCGTTGTCGATCCCCCAGTAATCGTTGAGCTTTTTTCGCAGCACCAGCAACGCGGCGGTTTCAGCCAGCGCCTTGTCTTTGCGGCGCAGTTCGCGCTCCAGTTCCTGGATGCGTTTCTTGTCCTTGCGGGCTTGCTCGCGATCGTCTTTTTGCTGGGCTTTGTCTGCCTTCTGGCCGTTGATGCAGGCTTGCCGCCACGCCTTGATTTGCTCGGGGTACAGGCCTTTGCGACGGCAGTATTCACCCAGTTCAATTTCGGACAAGCCGGCGGTTTCAAGGACGACGGCAAACTGGGTTTCGGCGGTCCAGCTCTGGGCCGGTGGGGTGTTCTCGGACACTGCGTTTCCTTCAGAGCGGGCCTTTCTGCGCCAGTTGGCCAATGACATATCGCTGACCCCTTCGCGCCGAGCAACCTCGGCCATCGACAGGCTCAGTGGGGGACGCAGTATCTTGAGTAATGCGGCTTTGCGTTCCGGTGAATAGTACGGCACGAACAGTCTCTTTCCGCCCCCGATCTGCCTTTTCAGGAAAATTCAGAAAGGCGACAACTATCCTGACACCGGGGGGGAGCGCCGAGATGAGCTTGAATGTGCTCGCCTACAACTTGAAACGGGTCATGAAAGTCATCGGTGCCAACGCTTTGATGAAGGCGCTTTCGGCCTAAAAAACGCCGGTTTTGGCCCATCCAAGAGGCTGTAAAACAGCGTTGGCCTACTCTCGGTCATCACCGATGCAAGCCGTAACGCTGACCATGCGATCACTCAGCCAACGAGCGTCGATGCTCCAAAAAATGATGCCCATGAGCGTTTTTACACCCTCTGGGCCTTTGCTGCCTGTCACGACAGGCAGCAAACGGCGGCCAGCCGACACGCTATTTCTGGAATGCAAAGGGAGGAGATATCTTGAGCATGATACATGCGAGCCCGTGAGGCGATGCCATCGCAGGCTGGCGGGTAAAATTTTTTCTAAAACAGCACATTAATTACAACTGTTTCTCGTCTTGGATGTTTTCCGGAGTGTGGATTAGTCTATATAAAAAGGAATGAATCGGCCTTGTATAGCAATGCCAAAAAATTTAAGTATGCTATCCTGGCTCTCAGCGGCCAGCCGCAATAACATCCACTTCTACTAATGTACCTGGTAGCGGCAGGGCGACAACCTGAACGGCGGTTCGAGTTGGCTTGTTTGGCTGGTCTGAAGTCCCAAAAAACATATTGTAACCCTGCTGGAAGCCTGAGAAATCGAGTTTGCCGCCCAGCTCTGCGGTTCCAACAAGAAAGACTCGAATTTGAATAATATCCGCCATGGATAAGTTGCACTCTCGTAGGATGTTATTGATTTTTTTAAATACCGAAATGGTCTGTTTTTTTGTATCGCCGTAGGATGATGCTGTGCCTGGAGGTGCATCGATATCAACAATATCCGCCAGAATACCGCTGACGTAAGTAAGAGAGGAAGTGGCCGGGATAGTTACAGTCTCTAAATATGCCGCAGTTTTTAGGCCGGTGCGCTTGATGTCAATATTCATGTATAAATATCCTTTGCTGGTTGGTTCTTAGCGACAGCTAGTCACTCGACTTACATTATCGAGGTCGCGACTGTACGGAATAAGTACGATAGTTGAATGAGCTTTAGTTGAAATCAAGTGAATAGGATTCACTCAAGACCCGAGCTTTTTTTAAGTTGCACGATTTAAAACCTTGTTGCAAGGAATTTCGACGTTAGCCCAGTGATGAAAAAATCTTGCGGGATTTACTGCTTTTTTTTACTGTGAAGATCGTTCCTTGACCGTTGTGCTGCCTGGGGCAGACGCCAGGAACAATGTTTTCAGGTCGAGAATCGGGTGTTGACTATCTGAAATAGAAGCTTTACATTGATTGGAACGATCATTCCAGAGCGCGCAACCCTATGAGACCCAAGGAGTTTGACTCAGATGCCATAGCCGAGGCGGCTATGCGTGTTTTTTGGTTGCGAGGGTATAGCGGGGCAAGCATTCAGCACCTTGTAGAAGGAACAGGTCTTGGGCGCGGAAGTCTCTACAACGCCTTCGGCAGCAAACTAGGTCTGTACGAATTTGCGCTGCGTCGTTATTACCAACTCACTGCGCCAAACATTTCGATTCTATCTGGGGAAGGTTCGGTACGAGATATCGTGCGCAAACTTCTGATGAAAATTGTTTCGGAAGAGCTCAACGACATAGAGAGTATGGGATGCATGGTCGCCAATGCCTCGTTAGAGTTGGCAAGGCATGACCAAGACATAGCAAATTTGGTTGCTCAAAACTTTGCCCGCATGGAACGAGCCCTCAAAGAGCTGATAAAACGAGGTCAGGAGATCGGCGAAATATCGGCAGAAAAAAATCCAGGCGCCCTCGCCAGATTTTTTGTCAGCACAATTCAGGGTATTCGGGTGCTGGGTAAGGGCAGTGCTAAAGAAGAGCGCGCGGAAAGACTGGAAGACATTGTTGATATCGCAATAAGTACTCTTTGAGAAAAATTTTACAGTGGCTAGACGAGTAGATTTTTTTTGCCTAGTATTGTACTGATCATTCCAGAATGAAGATTTTTTGGATAACCGTGTTGATGGGATGTAAACGGGCGCCGAGTACCTTTAGTGCTAAAGCGCCTGCTGTACCGATTGATAAACTAAAGCTAACGATCGATAGGGATATAAAATGACTAACTCTGCGCAAGCATCCGCTCAATCCAAAACCGTAGCGGTACTTGGGACAGGCATTATCGGGGCTGCGGTAGCGCGTAACCTCCAGAAAAATGCATTCAACGTAAATGCATGGAACCGAACTTATGAGAAAGCAACAGCTCTTTCGGTTTCGGGCATCGAAGTGTTTGAAAAAGCAGAAGATGCGGTACGTGGTGCAAGTATTGTCCTGACTGTGTTGAAAGACGGTCCAGCGGTACTGGAGGCGATGAAAGCCGCGCTGCCAGGCCTTGCAAAAGGCGCCGTTTGGGTTCAGTTGAGCACTGTAGGTGTTAAAGCGAACGAAGAACTGACTTCATTCGCCGAGGAACATGGTCTGGCGTTCTATGACGCACCGGTTCAAGGCACTCGTGGGCCTGCGGAGCAAGGGCAACTGATAATCATTGCATCCGGCGGCTTGTCGCACCGAGAAGTGATTCAACCAATCTTCGATGCAATCGGCAAACGCACCTTGTGGGTTTCCGAGCAAAGCGGTGTTAGCAGCAAGCTGAAGTTGGCCCTTAATAGCTGGGCTTTTGCCCTCACGCACGGCATTGCAGAAAGTCTGTCTATTGCGGAAGCACTGGGTGTTGATCCTGCTCTGGTGGTTGATGTTGTGAAAGGCGGTCCTATGGACAGCATGTACTTTCAACTGAAGGCGGCGTCGATTCTGTCCGGTGATTATACCGTTAGCTTCTCTGTGGCGAACGCTGTCAAGGACGCTGAGTTGGTAGTTGAGGCCGCCAAGGAAGCTGGCGTAAAAGTGGATGCAGTAGAGGCTGGACTCAATCGCTTCAACCGCGCTCTGCAAGCCGGCCACGGCGACAAAGACATGGCCGCTTCGTACCTTGCTAAATAACAGCAACAACCCGTTGTAGATCCCTCGAACTTTATAGGTCGATGCTAATACCATCGGCCTTGAGATTAATTATGTTTGATGCTCTTGGATATCGACTAAAAATAGGGATCGTTCTCCCTTCTACTAACACTTCCATGCAACCTGAAACAGATTCCCTGCGGGTCCTTGGAGTTACCAATCATGCAAGCAGGATGTTGATTCAAGACCAGTTGATGGATAAAAAAGCTGGTTTTAATAGTGTCTTGAATAATATCCGAACGTCCACTGAGGATGCTATCCATAGCTTGCTCACTTGCAAACCAGACCGGGTGATTATTGGTGTTTCACCTGAGAGTTACTGGGATGGCCTTGGAAGTCATGAACGTGTAATGGATTCATTTTTGACCATGACCGGAGGTGTGCCCGTAACGACCAGCCCGGATGCATATCAGGCGGCGTTTAAAGCCTTTGGCAACATCAAGCGTATCGCGGTGATTACCCCGTACTTGCCAGTGGGTGATAACACCGTCAGCAAATTTTTTACGGATAATGGCTATGAGGTCGTTGCTATTCAGGGGCTCGGAGCCTACAGCCCAGCCCAGATATCGCACATCTCGCAGGAAAAAATATTTCAGGCTATCAAGGAAATTGATAGCGCTGATGTAGAGGCCATTGTTCAGGTCGGCACCAATGTCGCAATGGCGGGTGCTGCTACGATTGCTGAGGCTTGGTTAAACAAACCGGTCATTTCCAATAATGTTGTGCTCTATTGGCATGCTTTGAGACAGAGTGGCATTGTGGACACCTTCAGTGGATTTGGGGCTCTTTTAGAACATCACTGATAAAATTTATAATCAGTTCTGAAACGTTCGTTTCGGAACTCTGCATCATGAAAGTCGGCGCGATGGTGCTAGCCGCCGATTAATTTTCAATGAAATACCTACCTTGGCGATCATGTTTAATGATGCATCTAGCCTCGCTGTGCCGATTTTTTAAATACTAAAATAAAGGAAAGGAATCAAATGAAGGCTGCAAATTCAATCATTGCAGGGAAGCAGACGTCTGATAAAGCGAAGTACGATAAATTTTCGAGTGGCAGTGATTGGACACTGGTGGATTTGTTTCTTCTTCAATGCTCGGAGTCTCCAGAAGCTGTTGCTGTAATTGGGCAGGAAGGAGCTTTGACCTATTCAGAGCTGGATGTAAAAAGTAAATTGCTTTCTGATGAGTTTGTGAGTTTCGGTGTTCGAGTAAACGAATGTATCGGTATTTATGCTGAGCCCTCAATGGATATGATGATTGGTACGTGGGGGATTCTCCGCGCCGGTTGTGCCTATCTGCCGTTAGCCCCAGAGTATCCCGATGAACGAGTCCGTTATATGATTGAGGACTCGAAGATTAAAGTTATTTTTACTCAGGTTCATTTAGTCAAGAAGCTGAAGGAGCTAGCTCTTTCTGACGTGATCATTGTCACGCTGAACGACGTAAAGCTGAAATCAAATTTCGAGGCCGACTCCGCAAATTCGCGGACAAAAAGGCTTGTGGGTAGTTGCTTAGCCTATGTGATCTACACGTCAGGTACAACAGGAAAACCTAAAGGCGTCGAGATCGAGCACCGCAGCATTCTTAATCAGCTGCTGTGGTTGAATGACGAATATAACATTGATAATAATAAAACGATTTTGCGCAAAACCCCCATGAGTTTTGACGCTGCGCAATGGGAGATTCTATCTGTTGCACTGGGCTCAAAAATCGTGATGGGAAAGTCAGGTATCTATCGTGACCCCTCAGCGATGATAGAAACCATACAACAGTTTAAGGTCAGTACAATTCAGTGCGTTCCTACATTATTGCAGGCATTGATTGATGAACCTGAATTCATAGCGTGTACGACGCTTTCACAAATTTTCAGTGGCGGTGAAGCGCTGACGCGAAAACTTGCGAAAAGCTGCCTTGATGTGATGCCGAAGTGTAGCCTGATTAATCTTTACGTTCCTACTGAGTGCACGATCAATGCTTCGGCCATCACGGTCGATAACCAGATGCTAGTTGATGGGCCAAAGGTAATCTCCATAGGCTATCCAGTAAGTAACACAAGCTATTATATTGTTGACGGTCAAGAGGTTGTTCCAAATACCGAGGTTGACAGAGTCGGTGAGTTGTATATTGGTGGTCTGCAGGTCGCCCGCGGCTATTTGAATAAGCCGGAGCAGACGGCGGAAAAATTTATAAGATTGTCCGTGGGTGATACCAAACAAAAGATTCGACTGTATCGGACGGGCGACCTTGCAAGCTGGAATAAAGATGGCAGTGTTCAATTTGTAGGTCGCGTCGACAATCAGATAAAACTGCGTGGCTATCGTGTCGAGTTGGACGAAATTCGTGTGGCCATTGAAAATCATGATTGGGTAAAAAGCGCTGCCGCCATTATTGATAGTGACTCACACTCGGGTGTTCAGACTCTGATTGCGTGTTTAGAGTTGAATCCGCGTGAGGCTACCCTAATGGATCAGGGAAGCCATGGTGCTCATCACCAATCGAAGGAAGGTCGAGTCCAGGTCAAGGCACAACTGAGCAACCTCGGATTGCGAAGTGATGCGGAAAATGCTGGGAAACCGGTCATCATTCTTCCTCGTAAAATGGCTTCAGAGCAACAAAGGAAACAAGCGTTTGCTCGGAAAACATACCGTTTTTTCGAAGGTGATGCGATCTGTAAAAAAGATATTGTAGAGCTGTTGGAGCACCGCGTCGTCGCAACAGAGTCGACAAGCCTGACCGAGGTTTCCCTTAGTACGCTCGGAGAAATACTTCGAACGCTCGGGCCGTTTACCAGCCCGGAGCGTTTGTTGCCGAAATATGCTTATGCATCCCCAGGCGCTCTTTATGCGACCCAGCTTTATCTCGAGATCCACAATTTTGCGGGCCTTGTTTCAGGTTACTACTACTTTTCACCGGTTGATCATGAGCTCGTTCTAATTCAACCGATCGAGGGGGCGCGGGCTTATGGATTAACAATCCACCTTATGGGAAAAAAATCTGCCATCGAAGCTGTTTACAAGAATAATGTTATTGAAGTCCTGGATATGGAAGCAGGGCACATACTTGGGTTACTTGACTGTGTTCTGCCAGCTTACGGGTTAGGCATTGGGAATAGTCATTTTACGCCTAATGTTAGAATGTTTTTAGAATGCACAAGTGACCATTTTTATACCGGAAGCTACGATGTTGTGCCCTCAGCTGAAAGGCGTTTGGGCGGGGCTGTAGAGTTGCTGGTTCAAGCTCATGCCGGTAAAGTTACGGATCTTGATGAAGGCCAATATCGATATTCAAGCGGTGAACTCATAAAGATTTCCTCTGATTTGATATTGAAAAAACATGTTATTGCGATCAATCAGCAGACATATGAGAACTCAAGTTTTGGTGTATCTATTATTAGTAGATCCTTCGACGGCTGGAGTAACTATGTCGATCTCGGCAGAAGACTACAGCAACTGCAACTCAATGGAATCAATATCGGCTTGATGTCCTCTGGGTACAGTTCCAAAACAGGAAATGATTTGCTGACTGCCAAGAGATTGAATGCCATCTTGAAAGATGCAGATCTTGGCTCGGGCCCTTCGTATTTTGCCCTGGCTGGCCGAGTCAGCGAAGCACAAATTCTTAGTGAGGGGATGAAGGAAGATGCTGTGCATTCCAAAGGGCCCGCAGAAATAATAAAGCAGGATCTGGTTGATTTTTTGCCTGAATACATGATTCCCAATAAAATCATTGTACTTGATAAGCTACCTTTGTCCGCGAATGGGAAAGTTAATGTTCAAATGCTTAAGTCTCTCGTCGAGGCGCAGCGCGTAAAAAAAACCTATATTTTACCTCGTTCTACCATGGAAAAAGAGGTTGCGCAGATATGGCAAGATGTGATGAATTGCGAGTCAGTGTCAATAACTGATGATTTTTTCGAAGTGGGCGGAAACTCGCTGCTTGCAGTTGTGTTAATCAACAAGATCAATAAGGTTTTGACGGCTACTTTGCCTTTGCAGACTATTTTCTCCGCAGCAACGGTCGAATCACTTGCGGTGCTTCTCGAGGAAAAGAAAACCAAACAGATCTCCCGTTTAATTAAATTGAGTGCTGAATCCGCCGGTATACCAATTTATTGCTGGCCAGGGCTTGGTGGATACCCGATGAATTTGCGCTTACTTGCAACGAATAATGGATTGAACAGACCGTTTTTTGCTGTGCAGGCACTGGGTATCAATGAAGGCGAGGTTCCATATTCAACGATCAAGGAGATGGCGGCGCAAGATATTAAAATAATCAAGGAACATCAAAAGCACGGTCCTTATACCCTGTGGGGTTATTCTTTTGGTGCTCGGGTCTCTTTTGAGGTCGCTTATCAACTTGAGCAGGCGGGGGACATTGTTGATAATTTATTTTTGATCGCTCCAGGTTCACCTCAAACTCGGAAATCAGCAGATTTTGCGTTGTCGCACTCAGGTAACAGGTTTGATCAGAGTTATCTGACAATTCTCTACTCTGTCTTTGCAAGTTCTATCTCTGGCCCGGAACTTGCTCAGTGCTTATCTTCTGTGAATACGACTGAAGAATTCATCGAGTTTGTAGCGGCTCGATACCCTAGTCTTGAGCCGGTCGTTATAGAAAGGATTGTCAAGATTGTTGAGTTGACTTATGAGTTTAAATACACATTTAAGGAGATGGCCGAACATGTGATCGATGCCCCGATCTCGATTTTCAAGGCGGTTGGCGATGATTACTCATTCCTTGAGGCATCTTTGGGCGGTCTAGCAGCAACTCCTCAGGTGTTTGAACTTGGTTTTGATCACTATGAGGTTTTGAAGGAGGCCGGCATAAAAAATCTCACTGAGGCGATTGCATCAAGAGTGATGCAGGTTGAGAATTTTGTGCCTAAAGTTTCGATTTTTTTGTAGAGGACGCTGGGTATGCCTCATGTAAATATAAAGTATTTTCGTACAGATATTGCTGAAGAGCAGAAGCAGCAGATCAACAACGGTATCTCGCAGTTGCTTGAATCCGTGTTTTCTTGCAGTGCAAATGTAATATCAATAGCGCTCGAACCTATTGATCCTCTGGGATGGCGCGCGGAGGTTTATGATC
>Ga0066798_10001333_pt1 | contig 10859 bp, 11 predicted proteins | sample PersoiDNA2013203_FD_70961 | JGI IMG/M metagenome (GOLD analysis project Ga0066798, IMG submission 70961) | Permafrost soil microbial communities from the Arctic, to analyse light accelerated degradation of dissolved organic matter (DOM) -... | ecosystem: Environmental > Terrestrial > Soil >...
CAGAGGATCTTGTTGTTGTGATCCTTCGGCGGGGGCGAAAGGAGGGGATCCGCCCAGAGAATCGCGGTGAGCTTCCCCGCCGTACTGAGAACGTGCGGCATGCGCGGTTTCGGATTGCTGAATCCTCCACGTGCCCACAGCGGTAGCACGCCGCGCAACACCTGAGACTTGCACACCTTCACCTCGGCGTGGCTGCGACGAGACGCCGAGCAAGCGGCAAGCGCGCCCATCCCGCAGAGCAGAACCGCGAAAACGAGCGCGGCGTTCCGATGTCCGTGTCCGCGCGCCACGATCATCACAGCCGGATCGATCCCGAGAGCCTCATCGCTGAGAGGAGACAGAATATACGCATGGGCCAGTGTTCGGATATGTCCCCCGACGACTCGGTCTAGCGGGCGCTCTATAGTGGGTTCGGTCCAACCAAAGGAGACCGGATGGCCGTCAAGCTCCATCGCTGCAGGTTCGAGTGGCTAAAGACTGGGCCGTGCTGGAAGGTCGAGAAAGCGCTCAAGGACATGGGCATCGACTACGAGCTGGTTCCCGGGCCCTCTCGGCCGAGCAAGCGCGACGAGATGATCGAGCACACGGGGCAGAAGCTCTATCCGGCGATCGAGTTCGAGGACGGAACGTGGTACCGCGAGGAGTCGAAGGACATGGAGAAGACGATCCGCGACGGCAAGCTGATGGAGCGCGCGAGAGGCGCGGCTCCCGCGACCTCTGGCTGAACCTGGCGGCGGTGGATCAGCGCTCAACACGCTCGTATGCGCCAGTGTGCGGGAATGTCGCTTGATGCGAGAACGTCTCGCGGTATTGTCCGTGTCGTGAGGATCGTCGAGCTTCCGGCCAACGAGACCACGAACTGGGCATGATGCGAGGGTGAGAGATCGGCTGAATACCTACACCGCCTACAGCATCGGGTGTGCCGTCGTCTGGGCTGTGCTCTTGGCCGCTGTCGCGGCTGGGGCCACGACAGCAAAGTTGCACATCTTCCTCTTACTCTTCACTGGCTGGGTGATTGGGTGGATCTCGGCCACAATTGCTCGATTTGTTTACCCGCCACCAAAGTCTCGGCGTCCGCGGTTGCGCAAGCCTGAGATCTGATCGGAGTACGACCGTGGGGACGATCGAGCGGAATGGCGCTCACCTGGGCGAGTGTTCAGAAATGTCGCTCGACGCCGCCCTCGTGTCCGAGAAAGCCTTAATGGAAGGATGCGTTTTGCCGAAGAGAGGCAAATGCGACTTCTCGCTTCCCTCATCGTCATTGGTACAGCCATTTGGGTCGGCGTTGATGCAAGCAAGCGCGACTGGAAAAATGATCGCTTCGCGACTAAGACCGCCTATTGGGTGCTCGGATCGCTTCTTCTGTGGATTCTCATCTTTCCGACCTACCTCATACATCGCACTCATGTGCCACTGAAGAACGAGGCGAGTAGAGAACAACGGAACCCGTCCTCGAGCGCTGTTGCGAGTGTTGGCACAGAAGAGCCAAGAACGCTGACTGCTTCGCCATCGGCGGCATCCAGCCTGGTCGAGATCTCCAGAGAATGTCCGCATTGCGCGAAAGCAATGCCGCGCGACGCAAGTACCTGTCCGCATTGCCAGAAAGAATCGCGCGCATGGGTAAACAGCGATGGGGTCTGGTGGTTTGAGAACGAAGGCGGATGGTTTTGGCTCAACGAATTGAGCCGTACATGGATCAAGTCAGAAGGCGCGTAAGCGCAGGAGATTCTCTAGCGCGGCCAGCGCGGTAAGCCACGCCTTAACCGCACGATAGCGCTAGAGGAGAGGCCATCATCCTCTGGGCGAGCGTGCTCTCACCTGATACGACTTGAAAGCGGTTCGGGGTCCGTTTTATGTCGCGTGCAAGCGAATACCTGCGAACGGTGTCTGACCCCGGACTCTCGACTCCCCGTCACTAACCTTCCGCACGTGTACTCCAGCTTCACCCCGTCGCATCGCGGCGGCTCCGGGTCGCCGATGGTGTGCCTGCACGGCTTCATGGACACGTGGCGAACGTGGGAGCTGGTGCTGCCGGTGCTCGAGCGCCATCACGACGTACTGGCGCCGACGCTGCTCGGCCACGCGGGCGCGCCGCCGCTCGCGGGCGAGGTCACAGGCGCCGTGCTCGCCGACGCGGTCGAGCGGGCGATAGACGAGGCGGGCTTCGAGACGGCGAATATCGTCGGCAACTCGCTCGGCGGCTACGTCGCACTGCAGCTCGCCGCGCGCGGCCGGGCGAAGTCGGTCGTGGCACTCGCCCCGGCCGGCGGCTGGAGCAAAGACGACGAGTCATACAAGGAGACGCTCGCCTACCAAGCGACGATGCAGGAGCTGCTGAAGGCGGCCACCCCGCACGCCGAGGCGATCCTCGCCAGCGCGGAGGGTCGGCGACGCGCAACGCAATTCATCAGCTCGAACTTCGAGCACATTCCGGCCGAGCTGCTCGCCCACCTGATACGCGGCGTCGCGACCTGCGAGGCAGTGGGGCCACTGATCGAGCACGCGCTCCGCGAGGGCTGGAGCCTCGACGCGGAGAGGATCACCTGCCCGGTGCGAGTGGTGTGGGGCAGCGACGACAAGCTCCTGGCGTGGCCGTCGGCCGCCGCACGCTTCCGCAACGACTGGCTGCCGCACGCGGATTGGGTCGTACTCGACGGCGTTGGGCATTGTCCTCAGCTTGATGTCCCGCTGGAGACGGCGCAGCTGATCGTTGGGTTTACCGCGGGGTGAGGACGCGGCCCGGAAGGTCGTCGACGAGGAATGGAGCGTGATGGTCGATCCGATTGTGGCCGCGTATGAGGCTGGGTGGCCTGCTGCTGGGTAAGTCTCATTGAACGACAAACGCCGAAGTAGGAAGCGGATCCCGCAATCAAGCAGATGTCGTAATGCAAGATCCGACCCCGCCTGCCGGGCGAGGAGGGTGGTGGATGAGGGGTGGCGCGCCAGTAGGCCGCCTCCCCTCACTCCACGTCCACGAGTTGCCTGGCCATCTCGTCGGCCTCCTCGGCGTCTATGTCGAAGTTCCACCGGAGTGCCGCGGCGAGGGTCTCGGCATCCCAGCCGCGGTACCGGTCAGGATGTTCGGTTGCCCAGACGATTAGGCCGCACAAGATTGAGATGCCCTCGTTCTGGCCCTGCGGATCGACGATGGCTGCGGCTTCTCCTACAACAGTGGTCAGATCGTTCATGTGTCTCTCCCTTTTGCGAAAACGGTTCGCACTTGCGCTAGCAACCGAGATCTGATGAGCTCAGCTTCCAATGGCACGTATCGCGGACGTATATCCGATGTGGAAGTTCTACCCCTCGGCGCTCGAACCGCCGGCGTGGGTGTCTCCTGTAGTCGCTTCGTTTGCCGCAGCTCGCCCGCAGATCGACTCTAGGCTCAATGTCGGCGTGACCAGCGACGACGCGCTCGCCGCGCTTCGCCCCGAGTTGGTGCGTCAGGGCTTCGATATCGAGGACGGCAAGACCAAGGCGAAGAAGATTCGTCGTCCTGTGCTCTTCGGTGAAGTCGGCAGACCGATGGTTTCGTACGAGGTCGATGGCTTCCATCCCCAGTACGAGATCGTCCTGGAGGTCGAGGCCGGGCGGGGCGCGGCGAACAACGCGGACTACCGTGACCTGATCCGCGCAAGCCTGATGGTGGATGCGCGTTATCTCGTGCTTGCCATGATGCTTCACTACGGCGCCGGGCGAACTGGGGTCAAGAGCTACGACCAGTCGCGGGACAGGATCGACGCCATCTACGCTAGCGAGCGTCTGAAGCTGCCGCTTGACGGGATTCTTCTCGTCGGCTACTGAACATCGATGCCCAGCCTCGGAAGGAGCGACGTCCGCTCGAGTCATTCCCCCGCCGACCGTGAATCCTCCGAAGTGCCTCCGCATCAATGATGCATCTGTGTCTCCGCCAGCTATCGATGTCCAGAGTACGGAAGGCGTAATCACGCGGAGGCGCTGAACTCGTCAGGCCAGGATTTCGAGCGATCTCGGACGGCGCCGTGGGGAGGTCGTTCCACGTCTTACGAATCACCACGAATCGCCGCCGCGACCGACAAGCGCGGGCGCGGCTCACTCCGGCCCTCGGACGCCCGCTACTTCAGTCCCTCGCCCGTAAAACCGGCCACGGCGCCCGCCCCCACCTCCACGCCTACTCGGTTTCTCGGGGCGCCGCTGGCCGTGCTTCGCCGGAGGGGACAGTGTTGACACACACGGCCCCGGAGAGCGAAGTGCGGCCAGCGACGTCAGGGTCATCGCCCTCGGGCGATGACCCGTCCGAGAAAGCGAGGATGGAGGCGGCGGGAATCGAACCCGCGTCCGCAGTCGCACCGCTCGAGCGTCTACAAGCTTGTCCAGCGCTTTAGTTTCGCCCGGAAGCCGGCTCGCTGGCGGCCTACCGCCGGGCTAGCCCTCCTTGGTGGTCGCGCCGCGGGCGAGTGGCTCTCCCTTGGCGCCGAGCCCGTTTGTTGACGCCGCTACCCGAACCACGGGCCCAATTCGGAGCGACGCGTCACCTATTTCTAGGCGGCGAGTGCGAGGTTTTGATCCGCACTTACGTTGTTTTCCCGGTTGATTAACGAGGCCAACCGGGGACCTCGGCTTGCAGCTCGACCGGAGAACCGACCACGTCGAAACCTGATCGCCCCCGTATGTTTCCTTCTTCTCTATTGTAGCCGCTGAGTTTTTCCGCACACGGCGCGGGCGCGTAGGCCCTATTCCGGTAGAGATGTGCGATCGAGGGGGCTCAAACCGTGGCTGCCAAGAACGCGTTTCGGAATAAAAGACCCGTCCCTGGCCGCGATCGGTGAGTGCGAGGCTAGGACGCAGTGTCGCGTTCGTAGCGGAGCTACGGGCGCGACCGAGGACAACGCATCGCGCCGCCGAGCGCGGTCAGGCGCTGCCCACGAGCAGCACTATCAGCCAGACCCAAAACGCCACGACGACGACCTCGGCGCCCCAGGTCACCCAGACCGCCGCGTCGGTGTACTCCGACAGACGGTCGGCGGCTTCGATCTCCGCCAGCGTCGACGGGTCGACTTCGTCCTCCAGCGCCAGCATGCGCAGACGGTGCTGCTCTCTTCGCCCTCGAGCGGCTATCAGAAGCACCACAAGACCGCAGGAAAAGGCCACGGCACTGGTTACGAGCATCGTGGTGAGAAGTGCGTCTCTGAACTCGGTGACGTCGGTCAAGAAGGCATTGTTGGCGATCGCGGCGAGGACGAGGACGAAGGCCGCGAGAAGCACCGGTACGGCTAGAAGCGCGCAGATATAGGGACGCCAGGGAAAGCCGGGACTGAAGACGGGCCCTTCTTCCTCCTCCTTCTCCTCCTCGGCCGACGCAGCGAGCTGCTGGTCGTAGGCTTCGCGCGCCTTGGGGTCGATTAGCGCCGCGCGAGCCTGCTCGATGATTTGCAGCCAGTCGTTCGCCCGAGGGTCGTTGAGGGCGAGAGCCCCCTTCCAGTGATCGGCGACCGCCTGCGCCGCCAGATCGATGTCATCAAACGAAGCGTCGCGCCAGACACCGAGAATCTCGTAGTAGTTGCTCACGTACTAAGAATCACAATTGCTCCGGTCGGCGCAAGGGTGATTTGCGGTTTCGCGAGCTAGTAGCGACCTAGCGGCGAGCCTTGAGCTCGCGCTCGATCTCGCGCTGCGCGTCGCGCCGGGTAATGTCCTCGCGCTTGTCGCGGCCGGTCTTGCCGCGAGCCAGCGCCAGCTCGACCTTGACGCGCCCGGCCTTGAAATAGAGCCGGGTCGGTACGAGCGTCAGGCCCTTCTCGTGCAGCTCGCCGTAGAGCGCGGCGATCTCTCGGCGCCGGAGTAGGAGCTTGCGGTCGCGGTCGGGATCGTGAGAGCCGGGCGAGGCCTGCTCGTAGGGAGCAATGTGAGCGCCGACGAGCCAGGCTTCGCCAGCCCTGATATCGGCGTAAGCGCGCGTGAGGGTCGCCTGGCCCAGGCGTAGCGACTTGACTTCGCTCCCGCTCAGCGCCAACCCCGCCTCGAAGCGCTCGAGCAGGTGGTAGTCGTGACGAGCGCGACGGTTGTCGACGATCAACTTCTCTCCGGCTGCAGACATACCCGCGATTGTAGGGGTCAACGGCTTTCCCCCTTCCGCGGTATTGCAGGTCACTCCGAAATAAGTCAGAAACCCAGTGGATGCGCTCGTCTGCGGCAGAGCTACGAATTCTGAACTCACTTCGGAATGAAGACCCGTCGACTGGGTGCGATCGGTGAGTACGAGGCTAGGACGCAGCGCCTCGGTCGTAGCGAGAGCTACGGGCGAGGCCGAGGACAACGAATCGTGCCGCCGAGCGCGGCCAGACGATGGAGTGCTTCGTTTTGAAGGGAGTTCCAAAGCTGGAGAGGAAGCCGGTTTGACGCTGATCGAGCTCATCGTGGTGATCGTCGTTATCGGCGTCCTCATCACCATTGCCGTCGTCAGCTACCTCGGTTTCAGCGATCGCGCAAACCGCTCGGCGGCGCAGGCGAACGTGCACAGTGTCGTGCCGGCGCTGACGGCTTTCTACACCGAGCACTCCACCTACTCCGGCGCCACGCTCACAACGTTGCGCGAAAAGTATGACCTGCAAATCGACGATAGCGCCGCTTCTCGCTACAAGATCTCGAGCCTGAGCGACAGCTCCTACTGCATCCAGAACCACGTTGGCGACTGGTACGCCTGGACAACGGGCCCGAATGAGCCGATCGGCGCCGGCACTGCAAGCCACTGCTAGCGACGAGCGCCGTGGCGAGTGCCGTGGCGAGCACGCGACGATCCGGCCGGCCGTAGCTCGACCTTGCCCGAGTGGCGCTCGATCCTCTCCACCTCTATCTCGATCTCGTCACCGAGACGCCGCCGGCCGCCGCGCCTACCCTCCAGCGCCGTTCCGAGCAGATCGAGCTGGAAGTAGTCGCCTCCCAGGCGCCGGACAGGCAGGAATCCCTCGAAAACCTCGCCGAAGCGAACGAAGAGCCCTGAACTGATCAGGCCGGTGATCTCACCGGCGAAGCGCTCGTCCGGGCCCTCGGCTCGTTGGCGCCGGTCGAGTAACCAGGCAAGGCAGATCTCGTCGGCCTGGAACTCGATTTTGGCGGCCTCGCGCTCGGTGGCCGAGGCATGCTCGGCGAGAGCTTCCAGATCGCCGGGGAGTGCGTCGTCGCTCAAGCCGAGCTCCTGCAGTAGAGCGTGGTGGCAAACGACGTCGGGATAGCGACGAATGGGAGAGGTGAAGTGGCAATAGGCTCGGCTGGCGAGACCCGAGTGACCGAGATTACGCCGGTCGTAGCGGGCCTGTTTGAGCGCGCGCAATACGAGTGTTGAAAAGGCCTCCCTGCCACGGCCGGCCTGCGCCACGTACTCGTTCACGCTCGCGGCGATGCGGGCGGCGAGAAGCTCGGCCTCCTGCGGCGAGAGCGATCCCTCTTTCGGCGCCGGTGGCGTCGGCACTTCCAGCGCGACGAGCTTGGCGATCAGAGCCGTGAGCGATTGAGGGTCGGGGCGCTCGTGCACGCGGTAGAGCGCCTCCCTCCCGCGCTCCGCGAGCAGCCCAGCCACGGCCTCGTTGGCGAGGATCATCAAATCCTCGATCAGGGCGTGCGCCCGCGGCTCGGTCTGGAACCAGGCTCTGGCGACGCGGCCCTCGCCGTCGAAGGCGAACTCCAGCTCGGGCCGCTCGATGCGCGCAGCGCCGCGGGCGAAACGGTGGCGCCTGAGAGCCGAGGAGACGCGATCGGTCAGCTCGAGTGCGGCGGCCAGCTCGGGCTCGGCGCTCTCCTTCCCGGAAAGGATTCGCTCGACCTGGCCGTAACTGAGGCGGGCGTCGCTGCGAATGAGCGAGCGGTAGAAACGCGGCTCGCCACGGCGGTACTCGCCGTCGAGGAGAACCTCGGTCGTGACGCAGAGCCTGTCCTGGTGCGGACGCAGCGAGCAGGCATCCTCAGAAAGCTCGGGCGGGAGCATCGGCGCCACGTTCCCGGGCACGTAGGTCGAGAAGGCGCGCTCGGCGGCGCCGTAGTCGAGCGGAGCGCCACTGGGCAGATATGCCGAGACGTCGGCGATGTGAACGAAGACGCGCACTCCCCCTTTTTCCGCGCGCACCGAGATCGCATCATCGAAATCCTTGGCCGTCTCGGGGTCGATGGTGAAGGTGAGTAGATCGCGCAGGTCGACACGATCCTCGAGCGGCGGAGAGGGAAGGTCGTAGGGCTCGAAGCCGCACCGGCGCCCACTCTCCACCAGCAACCCTTCGAGCACGGTCTCGATCCGCGAGGCCGACCCGAGTACGCGCTCCACCCGCGAGCGCTTGCGGCCCGGGCGCGCGACGACGAGATCGCCCAGATTGACCTCGCTCCTGGCGCGTTGCTCGAGCAGCAGCGGCAGCCCAGGCGTGAAGTAGGGCTCGGCGTAGACGAGCTTTCCGCGCCGGATCACCTCGGCGACGACTTGTGCTCCTTCAAGTGATGCTTCCATGCTTCTGGGTCGCTAGAGCTTGTCTCGGAATGAAGACCCGTCGACTGGGTGCGATCGGTGGATGCGAGACAAGGACGCAGGGAGCGCTCGTAGCGGGGCTACGGGTGCGACTGAGGACGCGGTATCGCGCCGCCGAGCGCGGCCAGACGGCGGAGTGCTTCGTTTTGAGACGAGCTCCAGGCACCAAGCGATGCACGGACGCAAGGAGCGCTCGTACCTGAACGGTACGGGCGCGACCGAGGACACCGCAGCGCGCCGCGTGATCGCGGGCCAGAAGTTGGAGGGTATTGCTTGAAGGGGCACCTGCTCCGGGGCCGAGCTCACCTGTGCGTCAGACCTGCAGGAAGCGACGCAGCGTGATACCCGTGCCGATCGCGCCGAGCACGAGTCCGGTCAGGATCATCGTCAGCGAAGTCAGCGCGAACGGCCAGGCATGTACGTCGCTGCCGGCGTTGAAATCGAGATGAAGCGCCGGCATGGCCACGACCTTGGTGATCGAGAGGAGTATCACCGCCAAGAGCGCCCCACCGAAGCCGCAGATCAAGCCCTCGAGCATGAACGGCAGGCGCACGAACCAGTTGGTCGCACCGACCAGCTTCATCACCTCGATCTCGCGCCGACGCGAGAAGATCGAGAGCCGGATCGTGTTGGCGATCAGCGCCGTCGAGGCCGCGAGCAATATCAGCACCATCAGCAGGAACGAGAACTCGATCACTTTCGCCACCTTGAGCACGCGCTCGCTCACCTTCTTGTTGTACGTGGTTTTCTGCACGCCATTAAGTTTCGAGGGCGTGAGTTGAGCTGCGATCTTGCTCGCATCCTCGCCGCGCGCCGGGGTGATGTCGTAGGCGTCGGGAAGCGGATTGGTTCTCAGCCCCTGAGTGAGGTCGGGGTTTTTCTGCTTCATCTTCGTCCACGCTTTTTCCTTGGAAACGTAGGCGGCGTTCTTGATCAGACCCTGAGCGAAGATCTGGTTGATGCGCACGCGCGCGGCGTCCTTGTCCTTCGTGGTTGCCGACTTGTCGCAGGTCTCCGCGGCGCAGAAGTAGACGTGCACGACGATCCCTTTCTTGGTGTGGTCGCTCCAGGAGACCATCCAGCTTCCGAGCGCGATGCAGACCCCGAGCAGGAACATGCCGATGAACACCGTCATCGTCGCCGCCACGGTGGTGGAAAGGTTGGAGCGAATCGAGTGCAGCGCTTCGGAAAGGAGTAGGCGGAAGCGACTCATTGGGAGGAGTAGCCCCCTCGGCGCTCGTCTCGGGAGATCTTGCCGTCCTCGAGCGCGATCACGCGGCGGCGCATCTTGTCGACCATCTCGCGATCGTGCGTCGCCATCAGGATGGTCGTACCGGTGCGGTTGATCGAGTAGAGCAGCTGCATGATCCCGACCGAGGTGTCGGGGTCGAGGTTCCCGGTTGGCTCGTCGCAGACGAGGAGCGGCGGGTGATTGACGAAGGCGCGCGCGATCGAGACGCGCTGCTCCTCGCCGCCGGAGAGCTGGCTCGGAAGCGAGCCCATCTTGTCGATCAACCCGACCAGCGAGAGTACTTCCGGCACCTTGCGGCGGATGTTCTGGGCACTCTCGCCCTGGACCTTGAGCGCGTAGGCGACGTTCTCGGCCGCGGTGCGGTTCAGCAGCAGCTTGAAGTCCTGGAAGACGCAGCCGATGTTGCGGCGGAGCTGCGAGACACGCGACGGGCGCAAGCGCGAGATGTCGCGGCCACCGACGATGATCGTGCCCCGCGTCGGCTCCATCTCCTTGAGCAGCAGCCGGATCAGCGTCGATTTTCCGGAGCCCGAGGCACCGACGATGAAGACGAACTCACCCTTGTCGATCTGGAAGGAGACGTTGTCGAGGGCGACGACGTGCGGGTCATAAGTCTTCGTCACGCCGTGGCAGACAACCATCGCCCCGGCGCTTACCGTTTCGGCAGCAGCGCCAGGCGCAGGCAAATCGTTCGGGTTCTGTGTGTCGAGATCCACGTCCTGTGCCGGAGCCGTAGCGACGGCGGTTCGTTAGCCGCAGCCGGTTGAGAATCGCTCAGAGAGTCTAGCCTAGTGCTCGGTCGCCCCGGGGCAGTAAACGACGCACTAAGAGCCTCTGACCGGAGAGCGTACTGGAACGGCGACCGGCCGATGAACGCGTTCGCTACGACTTTCGAAGCGCTCCCTGCTCGCTCTCTCGGCGGTAAGGAATGCGCTGCACAACGAGGGTTTCGCTGCTGCGCTAGTGACGGCACCACGTTCCTCCGCCCTCCCCCGAGAGCGCCAAGCGGAATGAAGACCCGTCGACTGGGTGTGATCGGTGGATGCGAGGCTAGGACGCAGTGTCGCGTTCGTAGCTGGAGGCTACGGGCGCGACCGAGGACAACGCATCGCGCCGCCGAGC
>Ga0066798_10001335_pt1 | contig 10857 bp, 10 predicted proteins | sample PersoiDNA2013203_FD_70961 | JGI IMG/M metagenome (GOLD analysis project Ga0066798, IMG submission 70961) | Permafrost soil microbial communities from the Arctic, to analyse light accelerated degradation of dissolved organic matter (DOM) -... | ecosystem: Environmental > Terrestrial > Soil >...
GCTAAATTCCTAGCTGGAGTATTACCTTGTCTACAGAACAAACAACTATCACTAACTTTAACGAGTTAGGTTTATCCGAACCCATTTTGCGCGCCATTAGCGACGCGGGTTATACCACCCCCACCCCCATTCAAGCCAAAGCCATTCCGCAAGTATTAAGCGGTGGCGATTTGCTGGCTGGTGCCCAAACTGGCACTGGCAAAACGGCTGGCTTTACCTTACCTATTTTACAATTGCTGAGTACCAAACCGATTACGCCCAGTAAAGGCCGTCCACGTTGTTTGATGCTCACACCCACACGTGAGCTTGCAGCGCAGATTGAAGAATCTGTAAAAACCTATGGCAAACACCTGCCCTTAAAATCGATGGTAGTGTTTGGTGGGGTGAGCATCAACCCACAAATTAATCGCCTGAGCCGTCATCTGGATATTCTGGTGGCAACCCCAGGCCGCCTGCTGGATTTAGCTGAACAAAAAGCCGTTGATCTTTCAGGGGTAGAAATCCTGGTGCTGGATGAAGCCGACCGCATGCTGGACATGGGCTTTATCCGCGACATTAAAAAAATACTTGCTATGCTGCCAAAACAGCGCCAAAACCTGCTGTTCTCAGCAACCTTCTCAGATGAAATTAAAACGCTGGCAGATGGCCTGCTGCATAATCCTGCGTTTGTTGAAGTAGCTCGCCGTAATACCGCCTCTGAAATGGTAGAGCAAACCGTACATATGGTGAATCAGAGCCATAAGCGAGAGCTCATGAGCTATTTGATCAAGCATCATGATTGGAAGCAGGTACTGATATTCACCCGCACCAAGCATGGTGCAAACCGCCTCACTGAAAAGCTGGTGAAAGACGGTATAGAAGCCGCTGCGATTCATGGCAATAAGAGCCAGGGCGCACGCACCAAAGCTTTAGCACAATTTAAAGATGGTAGCATGCGCGTGCTGGTAGCCACTGACATTGCCGCGCGTGGGCTGGATATTGACCAGTTGCCGCAAGTAGTGAATTTCGAGTTACCCAATATCCCTGAAGATTATGTACACCGTATTGGCCGCACAGGCCGTGCAGGTGCTAGTGGTGCCGCTATTTCATTAGTAGACCATGAAGAAGCGAAATACCTGAAAGACATTGAAAAGCTTATCAAACGCGAGATTCCAAGGGTTTCAGTAGAAGGCTTTGTCATGCCAACCACGATAGAGCCTGAAGCACCGCGCGCTCCTCGTCAGCCTCACGGAAGGCCGCCACGTAACTCACAAAGAGCAAACAACGGCCAACTGCCAAATAGCAGAGATGGCCAAAAACAAGGTGAAACTAGGACCGCTCAATCTAAGCCTAGAAACTCTCAGAAGCCCACACAAGGTCAAAGACCGCAAGCACAAGCCAATAGAGAGCATGGTAATAAAGCCAATGCAAGCGGTAACAAGCCTGAGCAAAACAAGCATCTCTCAGAAGCTGCCCGCCATCAGTCTATGCCGCAAACGGGACTATTTACACCACCGCAACCAAGTCGTCATAATGGTCGACCGAGTAATAGTCCAAGTAATCGCCCCTCTAGCAAGCCAGCTAACCGAACGAATAATCGTACAAGATAAACCATCTCTGGAATTGAAAACCCCCACATACTTGATTAGAGTATGTGGGGGTTTTGTTATACCCAAGGGGAAGATTGGATATTCGCTTGCTTGCTAGTGATTAGTTTTTAACTAGCAGGCTGTTCTTCACAGACTTAACGCCTTCAACTGATTTTGCTACTTCGCCAGCCTTACTGATTTGCTCAGCTTTATCCACAAAACCACTTAACTGAACGATGCCTTTGTGTGTTTCAACACTAATCTGAAAACCACTAAAGCCTTCTTCTTTCAGGATTTCAGACTTCACTTTGGTCGTAATTACGCTATCACTAGCCACACGTTTAACGTGATCACTTTGTGCTTGTGATCTGAAGTCTTCATACTCTGTCTCGCTAATAGTGCCATCTTTGTCCACGTCGGCTCTTGCAAAGTTTTTCTTGGTGAATAACTTGTTACCTGCCAATTCAGCACGGCTTAAAGTGCCATCATTGTCTTTATCAAGCTTGCGAAATTCAGCGCTATAAGAAGTCTGAGTGGTATCTGGTTGCGCAAAAGCCGCGCTAGTGAATGCAACTGTAGTTAAAGCGACCAAAATTGATGCAGTCTTAAGGTTGAATGGCCTGCGGGTACATTGATTCTTCATTTTTATCTCCATATTTAAAATTAAAAGTTGGTTGAATGACTTAATAAAAATCATTCGCTATTCATTATGTAATTTTACGGCTGTGTCACTTTGCTGGCAGTCAGCCCTTGCATGATTCATCTGTAAGCGTATGCCTACAATCATTTATAGGGATTTCATGCCTATGCTCTAACTTTGTGAACAGTGTCAAAAATATTTTTTTCCGTTGAGTAATTAATGTTGGGCTCTGTATAGAACTTTAAAGGCACTTCAATATTAGAAGTAGGCTTGAACTGAGATTTTGTGACAGCGGTCACTGGATGTTTAATTGGTTCAATGGCACTTGAATGCTTAGGCGAAAAAACAGAAATGCACATGAATAAAGTTAAGGCGAGCATCAGTAGTGTTAGCACGCGTAATACAGTGTCATTTTTCTGATTATTCATGAAGTGCCTCTCTTACTTATTCAAACCACTGATTAAATTTAACTTCTATCGATGGATTAAATATTAAGAGGATTGAATGATTGGTGCAGTCAGACAGACACAAATTATGCTGTCAGATTGGGACTACAAAGACTAGATATGCCGTTAACTTTCTGACTTTAGGTCTAGTGGAATCATTGCGCGCGTCACCATACCCTGGTCTGGGGCACTGACAATATCCAGGTGACCGCCAATCGCCAATAAACGATGTCGCATACCTGTATGACCATGGCGTGTAGTATCGATATTATTTAAATCTGTACCTATGCCATTATCTTCAATCTCCAGCTTCAGATAATCAAGCTCTATCATCATATGTACTGAGACTTTACTGGCTTTTGCATATTTGCTGGCATTATTTAATGTTTCTTGTACAACACGGTAGGCGATCAGCCCTATCGTTTCCCCAAGCGAGATATTCTCATCGGGCAGAATCACGTTCATTTCCCATTGATTACGTTCACCGTTTTCATCAATCAAGGACTTCAATGCCTGCCAGAAACCAAATGTCGTAATCATGGAGGGATGCAAATCCTGCACAATCTGGCGCTTGAACTGTATACCTTGGTCAAGATAGCGCATGGTTTTGCTAAGTTTTTCGCCAATCTCTGGGGTAGTGTCTTTGAACTTGCGCATGACCCAGGAGATATCCATCTTGGTAGCAGTCAGTATAGAACCTAGCTCATCATGTAATTCTCTTGAGAGTTTTTGGCGCTCGCGCTCTACATCTTGCTGATATTGCAGTGCCAACGTTTTTAGCTCTTGTGAGTTATGCTTAATCTGGCGCTCATAGTTAATAAGGTCTTTGGCTAATTGCTCACGTAATTGCTCGCGTGATGCCATTTCATTAATCAGTTGGCGAATCACCGCTACTACTAGGAGCAGTAAAACAAGCGCACTACCGACCACTAATGCACGTACCACTGCAACCGACATTTTGCGCTGTTTAACCATGTCATTGAGTAGATCAGTGCGCTGATCAAGGAGTACTTGCGTATTTTGCATAAACTTGTTCATGGCCGCCAAGCCTTGATCAGCTGCGACAATCTCATTTGCCTCTTTAAACTTGCCTGCTTTAGAGAGTGTCACTGTTAACTCCATTTCGGCCACTTTATATTCCAGACTAGCGCGAACGGACTTTAACCATGAGTTATCATTTTTTTTAATCAATTGCGATGGCTCTTGAGCCAGCAGTTCATTGATTCTATCGATATTCGCCCTAGCTCCCGCGATAGCATCAGCAAACGGTGCAATATAAAGCGCTCGTTGCGTGAGGATATAGCCGCGCTGTGCGCTTTCTGCCCTGAATATATTAGTACGCAAGGCATTGATGGTGCTGATGTTCTCGCGAATCTTGCCGATCTGCTCAACCTGCTGGCTAAGCGCAACAATCGATGAATCAGTAAATACCACAGCCATGATAGACAGCACCATTGCGCCTGCCAGTGTAGCGATGACACGCCCGCCAAGCATCTTTTCTATTTTGTCAGCGATCAGTAATATTTTCTTCATGTCTTGATTAATTCTAGTTCAAATAAGTTGTAATCAGGGTGTTTCAGGCTGTCAGTAATTTCTGACAGCGGTTTCAGTGTTTATCGACTGAATATAAAGCCAGTGAGTGTCTATGATGGATAGGTACACCAAACAAACACGGAAGGATTCATCATGTTGCATTATTCAATTGTATTCTTTGTGATTGCCCTGATTGCTGCGTTCTTTGGCTTCTCTGGCATTGCGGCAGGTGCTGCAGGCATCGCAAAAATACTGTTTTTCATATTTTTAGCCATCACTATTATCTCTCTGCTTGCTGGCGTTTTTATTGTTAGCTAAGCAGATTATTAGAGGAATTTAAGCTTAAATTTTCAAACCAAAGGAGCATACTATGTTTAATCTTATTAAAAATCCAGAAATCAAAGAAAACGCAGAAGATTTAGTGGATAACGCTCAAACACGCGTCAAAGAAATCAAGAACGACATCGTTGATGATGTACAAGAAATGAGTGCAGAAGTAAAAAAGTCTGCTAGCCAGCTCGGTAAAAAGGTAAAAGCCAAATCAGCTGAGACCAAACAAGAGGCAGAAGGCTTTTTGAGCAGCATCAAACGCAATTTAGATGCTGACAAAATTTCAGATAAAAGCAGCGAAATTGCAGAGCAATTAGTGGTGTTCACAGATTCAATCAAAGAAGAACTGGTTGATGCTTTTAAGGCAAGTATCGCAGGCACTGAAAAAGTGGTGCGTAAACGAACATTGCTTTCACTATCGATTGCAGTTGGTGCTGGCTTGGCGCTAGGTTATGTGCTGGCAAAAAGTGGTACCAGTGAAGAGTCTTGATAATTAATCGCTCTAATTGATGAGTACGGCTTCAAACTGATGCAAACATTTCAGTTTGAAGCCGTAAGCATATATGCTCACTCGAAACTGTTTATACTCTATTCTATATAAATTTTAAAATTCGCATTCTGAAAAAACAAGTCATGAAAAAAATTCTATTAGTCGATGACCATAGTATCGTACGCCAAGGCTTACGCAATCTCATAGAGTTAGAGTCTGATCTTGAGGTGAGTGCCGAAGCTTCTTCTGGAGTGGAAGCCATCAAACTGATACGTAACCAGAAATTTGATGTGGTCGTCATGGATATTTCCATGCCAGACAAAAATGGCGTAGATACGCTACATGAGCTAAAACATGTAGCCCCTGATTTACCTGTACTAATTTTGAGTGGCTATGCGGAAGAACAATATGCGCTCAACCTGATACGCAGCGGTTGCAAAGGCTATTTATCTAAAGATGCGGAAGGCGATGAAATCATTACTGCTATTCGCTCTATTGCCAATGGCAAACGCTATATCTCTTCGATATTGGCTGAACTGATGACCAACGAAATCACGCAACCAAAAGATAAAATGTTACATGAAACCTTGTCTGAGCGTGAGTTTCAAGTGTTTTTCAAGCTAGCAAGTGGGCAAACAGCCACAGAAATTGCTGCAGAGTTGTTTATCAGCGTAAAAACTGTAAGTACCTACCGTACGCGCATACTCGAAAAAATGAGCCTGAAAAACAATGCAGACCTTACGTATTACGCAATTAAAAATGCACTGATTTCTTAAATGCTGGCTTCTTAAGATAGCAAGAGATACATTATGGCGAAGCAGTATCAAGTGCTAAAGTAGTCAAATGTAGGACAAAAACCGATACAGGTATTAGACAAATAAATTTATGCTTGGCCAATATGATAAACATATGGATGAAAAAAGGATTTTTGCTGTGCAAACCGCTACACATAATGACATTCTCCGCAGTAACCAGCCGTATCGCTCGGAGCACAATTCCATGCAAGTGCTGCTGATTGAAGATTCAGCTTTGCTACGTGAAGCCATTATGGAAGTGCTTTCTGACGCTAAACTTACATTCAAGCATGTGGCCACCACGCAATTAGATGCGATTGCTTTGCTAGACAAAGAGACTTTTGACTTTATGATTGTTGATATCGAACTTGCCCAAGGTAATGGTTTTGAAGTGATTAAGCATGTTATGCAAGCAAACTACCCATTCACGCCACCCATCTCCATGATATTGACTAACCATGCCCACCCGCATTATCGTCAACGTGCTAAAGATTTAGGGGTTAAGTATTTCTTCGATAAATCCATGGACTTTGACAGTGCCATAGAAACGATTGAAGAAGAAGCCGCAAAATTCGCATTATAAAATAAACAAGTTAATCTAATACAACTGTCTTATAACTGCTAGCAGCCTTACTTTTCATGGGTCATTGCTGCCTGAAAACTGACTGGCTAGATTTGGACTGGTTCGATTTTATAAGCTGCACTTCTCAATAAACTGATCAGCCCGCTTTTCCCTGGCAAATGTGCTGCACCAACTGCCACAAAAAGGCTTTTGAACGCACCTTGATCAACGATACGAGCAGCCATCTGCTGATTCCGTTCATCCAGCAATTTCACTCGCATTTTTGACCAGAGGTCTTTAGGTAACATGCGAGCGGTTAGCTTTTCATCAATCGTCGCCGTCCTCTCAGGGTCACCTGTCAGATAGGCTTTGACCAGCAGTTGATAATCACCCTCTTTTTGTGCCTGTGTCCGCTTCAATACTGCCCGCAGCATGCTGAGTTGCTGGTCCATAGTAAGAGAATCCAACAACTCAAAATGCTGGACTGTATCTTCCAGCGCAAGTACCTCTTTATCCTCGTCTTCTGCCATGCTCAATAGCTGGTTATCGAGCGCGAAGTCGCTAGCGGGCTTGGGTAAGTCGAAGGTCATGGCCATCAGCCAAGGCTTCATGTGCATTGCCATATTGTCGTTCAGATAATGAAAATCAGCCAATGTTTTGACTTGCTCCCATTCTTTGTCTGTCAGCAAATCTTGTAGATTCTGGTTTTTCATCTGATAAATAGAAGGATCATTGCCTGGCAACACCTCCATCATAAAAACTTGGCTTTCGTTCAAGGCTTTAATAACAGGTGCAGCGAGTTCATTCACTCTGGCATCATCGGTATGCATGGTGCCAAACAGATAACTGACCTTACCGTTTGGTGCGACCACTTTCCATAGCATGCTATGAATTGAACTAGTACTTGCAGCTTGCACACTGCTAATGCAACCCAATAACAGGAGTGAAAAAAGGCCTCGTTTGAGGCCATTTATTGTCATTCTCATGATGAAACCTTATCGTCCATGATTAGATTTTGGCTTGACTGACTTACTGGAATGATTGGTTGTAGCAATATTGGTTTTACCCGATTTAAAAAGATTCGATTTAAATGGCTGCCTGTCATTCTTCGACCCATCATTCGGCTTTCTGGTTCTTGATGCTGGCACAACAGCTTGCGCGGCGATAGGCTGCCATGCAGGAATCAAATGTTTCTTGCCACTGCCGATTAAATCCTCACGCCCCATACGCTTAAGTGCTTCACGCAGCATAGGCCAGTTGTTCGGGTCATGGTAGCGGATAAACGCTTTATGCAAGCGACGTACATTACCTGCTTTAGGGATAGGCACCTCATCACTGTCAGCAGTCACTTTACGCAAGGGATTTTTACCTGAATGGTACATGGCAGTGGCCATTGCCATTGGCGTTGGGGTAAAAGTCTGCACTTGATCCAGCCTGAAATCATAGCGTTTGAGCCATAAAGCAAGGTTGAGCATATCTTCATCTGTTGTACCAGGGTGGGCAGCAATAAAGTAGGGAATCAGGTATTGCTCTTTACCCGCCTCTTTAGAGTAACGCTCGAACATTTCCTTGAATTTATCGTATGCCTCCATACTTGGCTTCATCATCTTGGAAAGCACGTTTTCTTCTGAATGCTCGGGAGCAATCTTCAAATAACCGCCGACATGGTGTTGCACCAATTCTTTGACGTATTCTGGCGAAGTCACAGCCAGGTCATAACGCAAACCAGAACCGATTAATATTTTCTTCACACCCTTGATATTACGTGCTTTGCGGTATAGCTGAATCAGCGCTGAATGGTCTGTGTTCAGGTTTTCGCAAATACCAGGGTATACGCAAGAAAGCTTGCGGCATGATTTTTCAATTTTTTCGCTTTTGCAGGCCATGCGATACATATTGGCAGTTGGCCCACCTAGGTCTGAGATCACGCCAGTAAAGCCTTCTACCTTATCGCGGATTTCTTCTACTTCACGCAAGATTGATTCTTCGGAACGGCTCTGAATAATGCGACCTTCATGCTCAGTAATTGAACAGAAAGTACAGCCGCCAAAGCAGCCGCGCATGATATTTACTGAAAAACGAATCATGTCCCATGCGGGAATCTTAGCGCCTTTGTAAGCTGGATGCGGGTTGCGTGCATAGGGTAAATCGTAAACATAATCCATCTCTTTGGTGGTCAATGGAATCGGCGGTGGATTCAACCAGACTTCACGATCACCATGCTTCTGCACCAGCGCACGGGCATTACCAGGATTCGCTTCCAGGTGCAGCACACGTGAAGCATGGGCATACAACACTGGGTCTTTTGCTACCTCTTCATAAGCAGGTAAACGGACTACCTGCATCGCCCTATCAGCCTTGGGCTTGCGGTGTATCTGGATGACATTGACTGGCTCCAGCTTGGCATCGGCAGCAGCAGCGTTGGCTGAAGTTTCGGCACAGGATTTTCCCGTTTGTTCTTTGGCTGGCTCCATGGCATACGGGTCAACAGGCGTATCTATTTTGCCTGGGCGATCAAGATTGGTTGAGGCTACTTCTTGCCAACCTGCTGGTAGATTTTTGCGTAGATAAGCCGTGCCACGAATATCGGTAATCTCAGCAATTTTTTCGCCTTTGGCGATACGATGGCTGAGTTCAACCAGCGCACGCTCAGCATTGCCATATAACAATATGTCAGCTTTTGAATCTACCAATATAGAGCGCCGCACTTTGTCAGACCAGTAATCGTAATGCGCAATACGACGCAAACTAGCTTCTATACTGCCAATCACCAAAGGCACATCAGAATAAGCTTCACGGCAGCGTTGCGAGTAAACGAGCACAGCACGATCTGGGCGTTTGTTGGCAGCCGCATCTGGGGTATAAGCATCATCGGAACGGATTTTACGGTCAGCGGTATAGCGATTGACCATGGAATCCATATTGCCAGCGGTGACACCAAAATACAGGTTTGGTTTACCTAAAACCTTAAACGCATCGGCAGATTGCCAGTCAGGTTGCGCAATAATGCCAACACGAAACCCCTGCGCCTCAAGCAGGCGGCCCACCAGCGCCATACCAAAGCTTGGATGATCAATATAGGCATCGCCTGTCACCAGGATAATGTCACACGAATCCCAGCCGAGCTGATCCATTTCGGCACGGGTCATAGGCAAAAAGCCAGCCGTACCAAAACGTTTTGCCCAGTAAGGACGATGTGAATTAATTAAACGTAGGGTTTCCATGAGATGCGTATTCTACAGGCAAAGCCCCACGCTGTCTGGCTAATTTTCTTATTGTGCCTTATTAATCAATCAGTAAGCTAAGGAAACTGGCATAGACACAAGCTATAAGTCGATTAGATTAGCAGCAAAAATAATCACATAAAACACTAAGGTTATGGAAATTTAGGCCGTTAAAAAAATTTAATGCGTATAAATAAAATGTGTCAATCAATTTAAGCTACTAACTTCTGCATAGGCATTTGTTTAAATTTAATCATTTTCCTTTAATCATTTTCATAGAAAAAATAGCCATTGAATAAGCCAAAATTTAAATTAGCTGTCTCAGCCTGCCTGCTATCAGCGCTTAGTCTGCCCGCTTACGCTACCAATGGTTTTAATCTTATTGGATTTGGCGCTGAATCAACTTTGATGGGTGGTGCAGATGTCGCTGTAGCACGCGATACATCTGCATTGAACACTAATCCAGCAGGCCTTACGCAAATTTCAGGGCAGCTTTTCAACGGCTTTGGTTCAGTATTGCAAACACTGGATTTATCTCACCAAGACCAGTTGAACGATCAACAGTCTTATAACCGTTTTACTCCATTGGCTGGTTTTGGCTATGCCAGATCACTAGAAAATATACCCTGCACAGTGGGTATCGGCTTTTTTACGCAAGGTGGTGCAGGCGGCGTATTTGAGAAAATCAATACCGTTTTTGGAACTAATGACCGGTTTTCTGCCTTATTAGGGTTTGCTAAATTGACACCTGGCATAGGCTGTAAAATCAATGATCAACTATCTGTTGGCATCAGTTTTGGCTTAGTGTATTCAAGCGTCCAGGAAAGCCTATTCCCCGATACTTCTACCACCCAGTTTTTTGGATTAAAACTTGCGGATGCAAGCACCTTAAAAACAACCTTAAAAATTGGCGCTCAATATCGTGCTACCCCACAATTGACCTTAGCTGCAGCTTATACCGATAAAACATCGCTGCCCATGACTGGCGGGAATGCGACGTTTGATATGACATCCATAGGCTTGGGAAAAGTGAATTACAGGGATGCCACCTATAAAGGCATAGCATTGCCGAGAGAAATAGCCTTGGGCGCAGCATTTCAGGCAACTGATGATTTGCTGTTATCGCTGAAGCTTAATTGGATTAACTGGGGAAATGCCATGCACGCCAGCGCTTTAACCGCAACAGACCCAGATAACTCTGCAGCAGCGGCTCAAATATACCTACCTTCGGCCATCGACTGGAAAAATCAATGGGTGATTGCAACTGGCT
>Ga0066798_10001338_pt1 | contig 10841 bp, 9 predicted proteins | sample PersoiDNA2013203_FD_70961 | JGI IMG/M metagenome (GOLD analysis project Ga0066798, IMG submission 70961) | Permafrost soil microbial communities from the Arctic, to analyse light accelerated degradation of dissolved organic matter (DOM) -... | ecosystem: Environmental > Terrestrial > Soil >...
CCGGCCGCCAGGTCGGTCCCGGCCGCCAGGTCGGTCCCAGACCGCCAACCGGCGGGAAACAAAAAACCTCTCGTCCACAGGGACGAAAGGTTTGTCCTTCCGCGGTGCCACCCACATTCGGCAATGCCGCACTTTGGCCGACGGGGAGTCATCGCTTCGCGTTGACTTAGGTCATCGCTTCGCGATGACGGAGGCCAAACGGCGACTCCTGAATCGGTGCTGCCCTTTATCGCTGGCGCTCTGCGCCGGAGCCTACTGGCGAGCCCTGGAAGCTCGAGGTTCGGTCCGGAGGCTCACGGGGCCATTCGTTCTCGTCGCCGCCCCAGCTTGCACCAACCGCTGGTTCTCTACGCCGGCGCCGGGAAGTACTCGTCCCGATCACAGCCCATATTCGAATGTGGCGGGAGTCTACGGGCAGAGCCCGGTCGCTGTCAAACGGGGCCGACTCGGTTGCGCGTCGGTGCAGCGTGCCGGCTTCACGCAACCTTGAAACGCCGAAGCGACTGACCTTCTGGCCATTTGCTAACCGCCATGGCACGAGGCCATACCCATCGGCAGCCGGTGCCCGGAATCGGCCGCCAGGGAGCCACAGGACCGGCGATCCACTCTCGTTGAGCGGCCCGGGACCGCCGTTGCAGGCCATCTGCCCAGCGCACCGCCTCGTCTGTTGGCCCCGTGCTACCCCCATTAACGTTTGGCAGAATCGCGCGGCGGAGATGCGGGCAATGCGCGCAGAACGCGGGCGCCTCAAGATCGGCCCGTCCATGATGGTCTGGTCGGCCGCATGCGGACCTTGATGGCACCGCGGACCGAGCGGCCTGCGGTCACAACCGAGACAATCATTGCCACCAGCTATGAAGATTTGCCTTCTCACTTACGAGTACCCGCGTTCGATGGCCGACGCCATCGTGAGCGGCGAAGTCAAGAACTCCTACCACCTCTCGCGCGGGCTCGTCGCCAACGGTCACGAGCTCACGGTCGTCAGCGTTCCCTTCCTCACGGGATCTCTGAAATCGGCCGCCCTTCGGCCAGGCTCCGATCCACCCGTCTACGACGTGTCCGAGGGCCGCCTTCGAGCGATCGCGCGATACGTTCTGCGTATCAGGACTGTTGAGCAGTTCATGACCAGTCAGTTCCGGGATCGCGGTTTCGAGGTCATCCACGCCGAATCGCCCGCTCTGGCGGCCGGCGCGATCAGAGCCCGTAGGCGCAACAAGCTCCTGGCCCCGACCCCCATCGTGACCACCGCCCACGGCACCTCCCTGCCCGAGTTGGCGGCGAATCGCATGAAGCTGACGGTGCCAGAGGGCCTTCGCACCGCGAGCGGGCACCTCACCCTCAGGATCGATCGTGGAGCCTTCGGATCGTCGGATGCCGTCATCGCCGCCAGCCGTTACCAGGAGAGCGAGATGCTCTCGCTCTACCGAGTGCCGCCGAGCAAGGTCGAGGTGATCTACAACGGCGTGGATCTCGAGCATTACTGTCCGGACGGCCCGCGCTCCGAGTTCGCGGCCTCCCGCGTCGCCGGGCCCGACCCTGTCGTCCTGTTCGTCGGGCGGCTCGTGCCGAAGAAGGGTCTCCAGCACCTGATCGCCGCCTTCCCGAGCATCCTCGCAATGGTTCCGAATGCCAGGTGCCTGGTCGTCGGCGGCTCGAAGGTCTTCGACACGTTCGGCGCGGCGCTGCGGGAGATGGCAGAGCGAGCGGGGATTGCCAACCGCTTCGTATGGCTGCAGGACGTGCCCGAGAGGGAGATGCCCGGCGTCTACCGCTTGGCCAACGTCGCTGTCTTCCCTTCCGTCAACTACGAGTCGCTGCCCACGGTGACCCTGGAGGCAATGGCCTGTGGGGTGCCCGTAGTCGCCACGGACCGCTGGGGTACGCCGGAGGCGCTCGGCGTCGACCACCCGGGTCTGGTCCCTCAGGGCGCTCCCGAGGAGCTGTCTCGGCGGGTGGTCGCCTTCCTATCGCAGCCAGAGCTGGCAGCAGGGGTCCGTCGTGATCAGCTGAGGCGCATTCGATCGTTCGGCCTGGACGCGTCGGTCGCCAGACATGAGGAGCTGTACAAGCGTGTCCTCGCCAACCGTTGAGCCGAAGAACATCCTCCTCCTAGACCTTTGGTCGGAGAAGAACCGCGGCGATGCGGCTATACAGATTGCCCTGGTTCAACTCGTCCGCAAGCGCCTGCCCGGAAGCCGGATCACGGCAATGGCCGCTTTCGGGGCAAACCAATGGCCGGCGCTAATTGAGGAGTTCGACGAGACGGGGCCACTCGTCGATGACTACGTTGGTGGCGTCCGCCCGTGGCTCGCAGGTCCCTTCAATTCCGGCCTGCTGAGTGTCCCCGTGGCGCGGAAGCTGGTCAGCGGAAGCCGCGCGTTCATGGCCCTATCGATGCTCCCGCTGTGGCCGATCTTCGCGCGCGCACCGTGGCTGGATGCATTGCTGCCCAAGTCGGCCCGTCGTTCGATCGTGGCTCTGCGATCAGCGGACCTGGTCCTATGGAACTGCCGCAACATCCGCGGGGAATCCGCGATCACGGAACCCTACGCGGTCTGGGGGCGCGTGTACAACGCCCTCACAGCGATCCTGTTCCGTAAGCCTGTCGCATGCATCGGAGCATCGATCTGGCCACTCCGACACCCCTTCAGCCGGGCGCTGGCGCGCGCGGTCCTGGGTAGGTGTGTCTTCGTATCTACGCGAGATCGCAGCTCATACGAGTACGCACAATCTCTGCTCCGTGGCAAGTCCGTGTCCGTGCACCTCCTCCCGGATCTGTCGCTGTCACTGCTGGCAGATAGCCCGCGCAAGGCCCGCCAGCTGCCGCTCGAGCCACTCAGACTCGGGCTCACCGTCGTGGACTGCCACACCTCGGGGGAGGATGCTCGCAGGCGCTACATCGCGGCCTTACGTGGGTTCTTGATGGAGTTCCTCCGACGCGACGGCACCGAGGTCGTACTCATCCCCCAGGTCACGACCCGGTGGCAACCGACGGCCAGGTTGGAGGAAGATCTACTCCGAGGGCTGGACCCGGCGCGTGTGTATCGCGTACGCGGGCAGCCAACCGTTGATGAGCTTACCGCCCTCTATGGCAGCGTCGACTTCCTCGTCGCGACCCGCATGCATTCGGCCATCTTCGCCCTCTGTCAAGGGACTCCGGTGGTCACTATCCCCTACGTCGCGGGCGGCAAGTGGGGAATTCTGGACATGATGGGCGCCAGAGACCTGGACGTGCCTTTTAGGGACATCAGCGCCGATTCGCTGCAACTCAAGGTCGAGTCCGTCTGGACCCGCAGAGCCGAGATCCTTGCCTCGGTGCAAGCCAGGCTGCCGGCCCTTGCCAGCGCGGTCGAGGCCCAAGTCGACATCCCTGTCGGGATCTTCCTGACCAGGGCCAAGAGGGGCTGCGAGCGGTGACGCTACGGCTGCCGAGACGCATGAGCGGGACGCACGTGCGGTCAAGCGCCGGCCTCGACGTCGGTTCGCTGGGACGCCAGGCCGCGACGGCGATGCTGGCCCGGACCGTCGTGATGCGCGTTATCACGGCTATGGGCACGGTGGTGCTCGCCCGCATTCTGGTGCCGGCCGATTTCGGCGTTTATGCCGTGCTTGTGCTCGTGCAACAGGTCCTGACGTACTTCGCGGATTTCGGCGTTGGGCCGTCACTCATCCAGCAGGGCGACGACCCTACACGAGAGGAGCTGGCCACTGCCTGGCTGATCCAGCAGCTGATGTGGATCGTGTGCGCGGTGGCGATCTGGGTTGCTGCCCCCTTTGTCGAGCGCCTGATCCCGTCGCTTGGCGCCGGCTTCGGTTGGCAGCTCCGACTCTTATCGCTGTCCATCGCCTTCACAATGCTGCGCTCTCTTCCTTCGGCGATGCTCGTCCGCGTGCTGCGCTTCCGCGAGGTGGCGACGATCGAGCTTTCCGGGCACATCGCGTTCTGGGCGACCGCCGTCTCGCTAGCACTGATGGGCGCCGGGGTCTGGAGCTTCGCCGTCGCCCTGACGGCGCAGAGTGCGATCAGCGCCGCTCTCGCCAACCTGATCTGCCGCTACTGGCCCGGCCTGTATTTCGACCGCGCCATCGCCAGGAGGCTGCTCGGTTTCGGAGTGGCCTATCAGGCCTCCAACGTCGTAACGACTTTACGAGACGGAGTCATTCCGTTGTGCGGCGGATTCGCCGGCAGCGTCGCGTCGATCGGCTACCTGCAATTCAGCCTCCGGGTATCGCAGCTGACCTCCTCCGTGGACGAGATCATCGCTCGGGTGAGCTTCCCGGCGTTCAGCCGAATCAAGGGCGACGCGAAACGAACTGCCCGAGTCCTGTCCGACTCGGTCACCCTTGTCTGTCTGCTCATCGGGGCGCCCCAGGCCTGGATCATCGCCACAGCGCCAAACCTCGTACCGGTCGTTTTCGGTGATCGATGGACGCCGAGCGTCCTGGCCCTTCAGCTGATGTGCCTCGGGGTCCTTTGCACCGTCCCGTCTCGCGTCGCAGGGTCGGTCGTCTTCGGTCAGGGACGACCCCGCGCCGGCCTGCTGGTCGCGCTGGCCAGTTTTGGGCTGCTGTTCGCGCTCTTTCCGCCGCTCCTGCTCGCCTTCGGGCTGCCGGGCGGCGGGCTCGCCTATGCCGTGGCAGGTTTTGTCGGCCTGTCGCTCCAGGCTCGAACCGTCCGACCCGTCGCCTCTTTCCCGTGGAGGAACGTGATCCGGGTCTACTTCCTAAGCGGTCTGGCGGGACTGGCGAGCTGGTTCGTCGCGGTCCACGTCGCCGGCGTCCCGGGCTTGATCATCTCGGCCGGAGTATTCGGGATCAGCTATCTCGCTCTGCTGTTGGCGTTCGCCCGAACCGACCTGGCCCGATCGTGGCGTCTCGTCGGCGCCGGCCGCAATCCACGCGTCTTGGGGTTTCTAGCGCGTTTCCGCCCGCGCGGCGGCCTCGGGCTTGGCCTGGGCGTCAGCGAGGTCGCCGAGCCGGGTGAGCCAGGAGATGACATCCTTGCCCCGTGATCTCCTTTCCCACATACATCGAGCGGACAACCGGGAAGTGAGCCGAACGTGAAACAGCCATCAGTGGCGATAGTCGGATTCGGGGCCGTTGGCCAAGGTATACGGCAGCTCTTCCCCGACGCCGTCGCCTACGATCCCCCGCAGGGGATTGGAACACGCGAAGAGGTCAACGCCTGCCAGTTCGCGATGGTCGCGGTTCCCACGCCCAGCCTGCCCGACGGTTCAGCGGACGTCTCGATAGTCGAGGAGGCCGTCGGCTGGATCGAGTGCAAGCACATCGTCCTGCGCTCTACGGTCCCCGTCGGGACGACGGACCGACTGCGTCGCCAGACCGGCAAGGCCATCGTCTTCCAGCCGGAGTACGGGCCGGCGTCGACTCCCGATCACCCCTTCAACGACCCGCGCAAGATCCGTTGGGTGATCCTGGGAGGCGAGCGGGGTGACACCGTTCCGGTCGCGGACCTGTACAAGACCACCTTCAACTCCGACATCCGCATCCATCAGACCGACGCCCGGACCGCAGAGCTGACCAAGTACATGGAAAACTGCTTCCTGGCGCTCAAGGTCACTTTCTGCAACGAGTTCTACGACCTGGCAGGGGTCTTCGGGGTCGACTACAACGAACTGCGCGAGCTATGGCTGCTCGATCCGCGGGTGGGACGCAGCCATACGTTCGTCTTCCCCTCGGATCGAGGGTTTGGCGGCGGGTGTCTGCCGAAGGATCTCCAGGCCGTGATCAGCGCCGCCCGAAGCGCCGGACACGAGCCGACTCTGCTGGAGCAAGTCCTCGCTACTAACCGGCGGCTGCGGCAGGGCGAGGCGCAAGAGAATCGTGAGGCGCAACAGCAGGGCGAATCAGGAGCGGCCTCAGTTCGCACGGGGGCCCCGGAAGCCTGACCGTGCGAGTCCTCCATTGCACACTCGACTACGCCCCTCGCGCCGCCGGTGGTGCCGAGCATCAAGCCCAGCTCCAGGCCGAGGAGTTCAGGCGAAGAGGTCACGACGTCCACGTCGTCTGTCCGCGTCAGGGCAGCGAGGGGTCAGGCCTCGTGGAAGGGGTCAACGTCCATCGGCTGTGGCGCATCAACCATCGGCCGGCCCAGACATTGACCGCCTGCGCGTCGCTGGCCTGGTTCCTCCTGCGCCACGCGCGTGCGTTCGACGTCATCCACGTCCACCTGGCCGACGTTCGGGCCGACGTGGCGACGCTCGTCTGCCGCCTGATGCGCAGGCCCGTCTATGTCAAGATCGCGGCCGGAGGGCCGGGCGGCGAGATCGGCAAGCTGCGCAGGATCTCGTGGCTGACGCATTACTACGGCCTCCGCCATGCGGCCTGCGTGCAGGCCATCTCCGAGGAGATCGCGGCCCAACTCGCCGAACTCGGCCTGGATCCTGACAGGATCGCTGCCATCCCGAACGGCTTCGATCCGGCGGTCTTCCATCCGGCGTTCGACTCAGAGCGAAGGGCCCTTCGGCGAACGCTGGGCCTGCAGGAAGATCGCCCTATCGTGCTGTATGTCGGGCGCTTTGCACGCTACAAGGGCCTCGCCGATCTCCTCGCGGCCTGGCCCCGCATCGCGTCGCAGTCCGACGCGGAGTGCGTCCTTTCGGGGTTCGTGGCCTATGACGATCCGTACCCGATTCCAGATGGCATCGGACGCGTCACCGTCCGCGAATGGACCAGCCATCCCGAGTTGCTATATCGAGCGGCGGACGTGTTCGTGCTGCCCTCGCACGTCGAAGGGATGTCGAATGCCCTTCTGGAGGCCATGGCGTCCGGTTTGCCCGTGGTTGCGACGAGAGTCGGGGCGGCGCCAGAGATGGTCGAAGACGGCGTAGACGGCCTCCTGGTGCCACCTGGCGACCAGGACGCGCTGGCGAGCGCTTTGGAGCGCCTTCTGGCAGACTCAGGCCTCAGACATGCCATGGGGGGGAAGGCCCGAGACTCCGTTCAAAATCGCTACTCGCTGCCCGCCGTTGTCGACCAGATAGAGGCCAGATATGCCGTCATCACCTACCGGTGACTCGACGCGCGGTTGGCACCGCGAGTCATTGTGGACAGCATTCGCCGCCGGGCCGCACTCGCCCGGACGGCACGGGGGAGTCTCGACCGTTCGCATCTCGCCTGCGGTCGTCGTCTGATGCGGATCGTCTTCGTAGCAAACTGGTGGTACCGGCGCGGTGGGCTGGGCGCCATGATGCTCGACGAGGCTGCGGAGCTGGAGCGCAGGGGACATGAGGTTCTGCCCTTCGCGGCTCACCACCCCAACAACGTCGACACGCCTTGGAGTCGCTACTTCCCTGAGAGCTTCAACACGGCCGATCTGGGAGCAGGGATGTCCTTCGCCGACAAAGCCCGGGCAGCGACCCGGCTCATCCACAACGGGGCGGCGACGGCTCTGTTCACAAGGCTCTTGGAGGAGGCTCGACCCGATCTCATTCACCTCCACAACGCGGTTCGGCAGCTTTCGCCGGCCATCCTCCAGCCGGCCCGGCGACGCGGTCTTCCCGTGGTCATAACGCAGCACGACTACGCTTTGATCTGCCCTCAAGGTCAACTCCTAAAGGGCGACGCGAGGCCATGCACGCCGCCAAACTGCACCCGAGGTAACCCGCTGCCCGTGCTCGCCTACAGGTGTATCCGCGGTCGCTTCTTCCCCTCCGCCGTGGCCGCGGCCGAATACGCCGTGCATCGTTCGCGGCAGGCGTATACGGCCCCGGAGCGATTGCTCCTCGCCCCCAGCCACTTCGCGGAGAGGATGCTCCTGGCTGCAGGATTCCCAGAGCAGCGCGTTTGCCATCTGCCGAATGGGATCGATCCGGGGCACGAGCCCACGGCCGTGCCGCAGTTCGGCGGGCACATTCTGTTCGCGGGTCGCCTGGTCCGGGAGAAGGGGCTGAGCGTCCTGCTCGCCGCAGCCCGGCTGCTGCCCGACGTTCCGATCGTGGTGGCAGGCGACGGTCCTCTGTACCGCTCGCTCAGATCCGAGGCACCAGAATCAGTTCGGTTCGTGGGCGAGCAGCCACCCGACGACCTGCGAAGGCTGCGGGAGGCATCAGTGGCCCTGGTATCGCCTTCCATCTGGTACGAGAACGCCCCGATGACCGTGCTCGAGGCTATGCGAGACGGCCGCCCGGCAATCGTGACGGGCATCGGCGGTCAGCCGGAGTTGGTCGAGGATGGCACCGGGCTTATCGTCCCGCCCGGCGACGCGCGAGAACTCGCCAACGCAATATCCGCCGTCTGGCAGGACCGGGCGCTGGCCGAGCGACTCGGCCAGGCGGCTCGGGCGCGCCTCGTCGCGCTGTACTCGCTCGAGCGACACGTTAACGCCCTCGAAGGGATCTACCGAGAGGCGGGCGAGCTTGCCGCCGGAGGCCACTCGACTTGACAGTGGACGGGTGGCTGACGCCGCCCACTCCCTCTACCAGTACTCCTCCACGTGGAGCGTGCCGATGTCGTGGCCTTTGTCGCGACTGAAGCCGCGCCCCTCTGCCCAGGTAATGACCGTCTCGATCATTCCCGGGTTGCCGCACAGGAAGATGTCGAACTTGTCCGGCGTGAGAGCCAGTCCTGTCTTCTCCTCAATCGCACCGGAGGCGATGACGTTCTGGAGGTAGCCACTCCGGCCGCGCCAGGTGACGTCTTCCTGGGGGCGGGTGATGACCGGAATGTAGTGGAAGTTGCCGCAGTGGCGGGCCAGACCCGACAGTTCGGTGCGGTAGCCCAGGTCCCATGAATATCGCGCGCCGTGGACGACCACGAAGTTGCGCTCACCGTTGCACTGCAGATCGCTCCGCAGCATCGACATGTAGGGCGCGAGGCCCGTCCCGGTGCCGACCATGAGGAGGTGCTTGCCGGGCGCCTTGTCGAGCGTGAAGACGCCGACAGCCTTAGGCCCCACATACAGCCGATCCTTGATCTTCAATTTGAAGAGCCGGGGAGTCAGCTCGCCGCTCATGACGAGGGTCAGATAGAACTCGACGTATTCGTCGGAGCGACTCTCCGAGGCGATCGAGTAGGCGCGCCGGATCATCCGCTCGGGATCCGCTGCGGCCCTCGCAATCCCGGCGGCCTGGGCATCGACGGCGGCCTGGCTCTCGGGCGTGCCCGCGATGGCACCCCCAAAGGCCTCGCTCGTCGGCAGGACACTCGGCGCGGCCTCGCTCTCCCACTCGTCCACTCGAGGCTCCGAAGCCTTCAGGCCCAGGACGACGTACTGGCCCGACTTGAACTCGAACGGCAGCTTGTCCGGGGCGACCCGCATGATGACTAGACCGGGCGCGACCTCCACCCGACTCGACACCGTGGCGTTGTATTCAGCCGCCATGCAATCCTCCGATGGGCCGGCGAGGCCGACTTGTGCCCGAATCGGCAACCCGATCGGGTCCTCGGCAAGGATACGGGCCGTAGCCTCCGGTGTCAGCCGACTCCGCGGCAGCGGCCAGCGGCGGCCAGCGGCGGCCAGCGGCGGCGACGACGCCTGTCTGCTAGAAGAAGCCCGCGAGCCCTGCCACCGGTCCAGTGGGGACCATGACTGGTTTGAGGGCGGTCCAGGGAACGACCACCGACGGTAGTCCCTGGTCGGTGGCGGCCACCTGCGACTGCGCAAACGTCGCCTTGAGACCGGCGGGCGTCAACGCCCAATTCCGGTAATTGGCCAGAGTCGCGGCGGTGCCATCGCTCACAACCGCCTGGTCGTACGCGGCTCCCAACTCGGCCTGCAGAAGCAGCTCCGCTTGCATAGACAGAACGGCCAACGCCGCCTGTGAGTCGATGAAGAGGTCGTCGAAACTGATCTGTTGTCCGGTGCCCAGGTCGTAGTTGAGCGTCTGGACCGTGGTGTTGGGGTGTCCGGGTGTAGTGTCGTCGACAAATGTCAGAGTGAACGACGCCAGGGATGGAGTCAGCAGGTCCGTGGTGAAGGTATTGGTGAGGGTGTTGACCTTGCCGCTGGCCTGGCGATTCGAGGCGGGGCCGGCCTCGAACTGGGCCGCTCGATCCTGCAAATCGCTCAGGATTTCCGAGTTCATCGCTTCGGCCCAAGGCGTGGTCCCGGCGCCGAAGGCCGGGTAGCTCAGGTGGACCACCCAGACGCCGTTGGCGTCCTTCTCCGACACGGCCGAACGGACGATGGTGGGCCGGACACTCGGCAGCGAGGCAGTTGGAGCCGGGGTGTACGTGGCCCTGGTTGGGTCCTCCGACGGGGCTATGGACGGGAGAACCGGAAATGAAGGGGCCGCGCTGGGCGTTGGAGAGCTTTGGTCGATGACGATGGGGACGGCCGTCACCAGCACGTTCATAGCCACGAATACGCCGGCGATGCCCATGCCCATGATTATGAAAACGGGCACGGTCTCGCGGGCTCGCTCGCCGAAGGACTTCTGCCTAAGCCTCATCGGCCGAGTATGCCGGACTCAGCCCCGGCGCGCAGCCCGCCCCAAGGGGAGGTCACCGAGTCGCGGGCTAGGCGGCCTGCTGACCGGAATTGGACTTGGCCGCGAGCGTCGCGTCACGCGGACCGGCGGCGCGCTCGAGCCGCAACACCTGAGCCATGACCTGTTCGGCCTCGCTCTTTTTGAGGGTCCCGGTCTGGAGCGCCTGGAATACCAGGAGACTGCGCGTCGGCTCGTCGGCATCGAGCAGGAGGTCGATCAGGTCCGCCTGCGGGACTTCGGGCAGCTTGCGGTTGAACACCGACCGATCCTCCATGTCGTGGTCGCCGAGTCTCTTCGCTCGAAGCACCACCTGCTTGAGTGTCGGCCGGGTTGGGCCCTAGGTGTTCTCCCCGATGGTCCGATTCTTGCGCATCCTTTTGGGTCGCCCGA
>Ga0066798_10001345_pt1 | contig 10784 bp, 9 predicted proteins | sample PersoiDNA2013203_FD_70961 | JGI IMG/M metagenome (GOLD analysis project Ga0066798, IMG submission 70961) | Permafrost soil microbial communities from the Arctic, to analyse light accelerated degradation of dissolved organic matter (DOM) -... | ecosystem: Environmental > Terrestrial > Soil >...
CTCGTGGGGGGAGACCATACGGTATTGTGGAAAACGTCGTTACCCATGCCAGCCATCGAGCACAAGGATATGGAAAGGCCGTAGTAACGGAAGCGCTAGCTTATACGTGGCGGGAGCGTTGCTACAAGGTCATGCTTCTCACAAGCAGAAAAAACGAAGCGACTTTTAACTTCTATGAAGCCGCAGGTTTCGATCGTCATGGAAAACAGGCATTTATAGCGACGCCTAAAGACAATGCATAACCCCCCATTTTGTGGGGCGAGTGTGCAATCATCCTTACAAGAGCCCTCTCAAGGGCGGCGGCAGAAGCTGGCCAAAACTAGCGTAGTACCTCAAGCGCACTTCAAAAACTGGCGAAAGTAGTATTAAAGATGAAAACTAAAAATAGGCATCCTAAGTTTCCCGATCCTTGGCTCGACCGATGGCTCCCCTTGATTAAGTCGCGTGCTGCCGGAAGCCCTGTGCTCGAAATAGGTTGTGGCTATGGTGACGACACCGTCAGTTTACTGAACGCAGGTCTGCAAGTGATGGGCTTTGATCTGTCATTCGAAGCAGTCGCAGCGACGAGGGCCAGAGCACCCTCTGCGCGTATCGAACAAAGGGATCTTCGAGATAGCTTGCCTGAAGAAGCCATCAATCTGGGCGTCATCTTGGCAAGTCTGTCGTTGCACTACTTTGCCTGGGAAGACACCGTGTCGATTGTGGCGCGTATCAGACTAACGCTGCGTTCTGGCGGCATACTGTTATGCCGATTAAACTCGACAGAGGATAAGAATTTTGGCGCGGGCGAAGGTGACGAAATTGAGTCCAATTATTTTCTGGTAAAGAATAAGTCAAAGCGATTCTTCGATGAAAGCAGCGTGCAGCAGCTCTTTGCGGATGACTGGAACGTTCTTTCTTTAGAGCACATCACAACGGACAAATATAAGAAACCTAAAACAGCTTGGGAAATCGTTCTCGAACGAGCGCTCTGATTTACCATGGACACTGCTTGAGCAGATGTAAGCAAACCGCCAAAAATAGACATCGGTCCCATGCCAATCAGTGATTAGCGCTTACCTTTATTTCGCTGACTAAGCCGCATACGCCTGCATAGGTATGTCCGACGGTATGTTGCTGGCCTCGATCAGCGAACGCGTATAAGGATGCCGCGGCGCACCCAGCACCTCACTTGCGCTACCGGTCTCGACGATCGCGCCATCCTTCATCACGATGACGTCATGTGCCATCGCATGAATGACGTCCATGTCGTGGGTGATGAGGAAATAACTCAAGCCATATTGTTTTTGCAGTGATTGCAGCAGCGACAAAACCTGTTTCTGGATAGTCACATCCAAGGCGCTGGTCGGTTCGTCGAGCACCAGTACATCTGGATGAGTAATTAAGGCGCGCGCGATGGCGAAGCGTTGACGTTGTCCGCCGGAGAATTCATGCGGATGACGCGCCATCAGCCCCGGGAACTGCGCCTCGCTCAAACCGACTGCGGTAAGCATCGATAGCACACGTTCCCGGCGAGCATCGGCACCGAGCCCGGGTTCATGAAATGCCAGCGCTTCGCCAACGATGCGCTCCACGGTCATACGCGGACTCAACGATGCATAGGGATCCTGAAATACCACCTGGATGCGCCGGCGCAATGCCTTTTGTGCTACAAATCCAACGGCTTTGGCCTCGGGCCAGGTGACGCCGCAGATAGCAATTTCACCTCTGGCTTCCAACAGGCCCAGCACCGCTTGCGCCAGCGTGGATTTGCCGGAACCGGATTCGCCGATGATGCCCAGCGTGCGTCCCGACGCCAGCTCGAACGAGGCATCGCGCACGGCGCTGAAACGCGGTCGCCCGAACAGTTCGCGCAGCGAGCCGGCAGGCACGCGATAATCGACGCCGACCTCGTGCGCCCGGATGACATTCTCGACCGACCTGCCATGCGCGTCGATGACGTCGCGTACAGGTTTGCTGTCCAACAGCTTGCGGGTATACGGGTGATGGGGGTGCTGCATCACTGAGTTCACGGCACCCTGCTCCACCACCCGCCCTTGCTGGAGCACCACCACGCGGTCGGCAAAGCGTCGTACCAGGCTCAAGTCGTGAGTAATAATCAGAACGGCCATGTTGCGCGAGCGCTGGAGGCGATCCAGCAGTTCCAGGATTTGCAGGCGCAAGGTCACATCGAGCGCGGTGGTTGGCTCGTCTGCCAGCAGCAGACGGGGCTCGCTGGCCAACGCCATCGCGATCATGGCGCGCTGGCGCTGACCGCCGGAGAGTTGGTGCGGATAGGCACGGGCCCGGCGTTGCGGCTCGGGAATCTCTGTTTCGGCGAGGCGCTCTACAGCCTTGGCCCAGGCGCTGCGCGCATTGAGTCCGTGCTTGACACGATAGACCTCGGCAATTTGCTCCCCCACTGTATATAGGGGATTCAAGGCCGTCATCGGCTCCTGAAAAATAACCGCGATGTCGCGTCCGCGCACGGCCAGCAAATCGCGTTCAGGCAATTGCGCCAGATCGACGCCGTCAAAGCGGACTTGCCCCTCCACGTCGGCCCCGGGCACCAGCTTCAGGATGCTGAGCGCGATCACGCTTTTCCCCGAGCCGGACTCACCTACCAGAGCGACCTTCTCGCCCGGCTTTACGTGGAAGGAAACGCCATGCACGACTTGTTTGTTGCCAAAGTGGATGTTGAGTCCATCGATGGTCAGTAGCGGTTCGGACATAAGAAACTTTCAAGAAACGATGTGTCGTCGGCAGCCCAGATCATATCCGGGTGCAAGAATCACGCAACACCAGTTCAGTGGGCACGTGGATGCGGCTGAAACTCCAGTTATCGCGGCTGGCCAGGCGTTGCAGCAACAGATGCGCCGCCTCGCGGCCCAAATCGTAGGCGGAGTAACGAATCACCGTCACCGCCGGCTGGGCCAACTCGGCCAATTCGCTGTCGTTGGTGGTGATCAGAGAAAGATCCTGCGGGATGCGCACGCCCTTGGCGCGACAGGCCGACAATACGCCTCTGAGCAGATGGCGGCCCAGTGCCAAAATGGCGGTCGCAGGTTCCTGCATCGAGAGCAGCAATTGCGTGTGGCGAAACCCGAAAGCATCTTCGGCGATGCCCTCATCCACCCGCAGCAGACGGGGATCAAGCTCCACATCTTGTTCGCGATGCGCGTCCATGAAACCGCGCAAGCGATCGCGGCCGACGCGGTTATACCGGCCGCCAGCCAGCAAGGCAATGCGCCGGTGCCCCAGATTGAGCAAATGGCGCGTGGCGTGCAAGGTACCTTCATAGTGGTCGGCGATCACCGCGCCGGCGGTATCCACGCTCACGTCGCGCTCCAGCATGACCACCGGAAAGCGCGCGCCGGCAAGACTCTCCAGCACCGCCGGATTACCTTCGTCGGTAATCGTAAAGATCAGGCCGTCGGCCTGCCGCTGGTCGAACAGGTTAATCAGACTGCATTCCTGCTCGGGGCGATCATTGCTGCTGCCGACGATCAGCAGGTAACCAGCCTGCGTGAGTACATCTTCGGCACCCTTGATCATGGAGGCATACAAGGGATTTTCCAGATCTGAGAAGATGAAGCCGATCATGCGCGAGGCCTGGCCCCGCATATTCTGCGCCACCATGCTCGGTTTCCAGCCCAGCTTGTCGATGGCATGCTGCACCTTCGCGCGCACGGCAGGACTGACGTTAGGCACACCATTGACGACCCGCGAAACGGTTCCGACAGAGACGCCGGCCAATAACGCTACGTCGCGCACAGTCGGACGCTCCCTTGTGATTCTCGTTGAAGGAGGCGTCAACAGGTCGGTTTGATCGTCAGAAATGTTCATGTCCCGATGTTTGGTTTCTGTGAATGCGCAGCGAAAAAATCCTTATTCATCGCTTGATGCATGAATCGTTTCATATCATGTCATGCAGACCAAAGATTGCACACGAAGCGTTTCTCATTTCCTAATTACTTTAATATTTCAAGCCGCCTCCGCCTTCCCGCTTGCTATTCGCATGGGAAGAGCAAAAATCTGCCAGTGAGGCAAGCAGGTTTTTACGCAAGTCATCGCCCGCATAAGTAAATACGTAAACATTCGTTTTTTGCTTTTTGATGAATCGTTATCATGCTCCGAAATCACCGTTCATCAAGGTGAACACTCATGGAGCATTAGAAATGACGATTCGCGCCAAACGCCGCCCATTCTTGTTCGGCATTGCAGGTCTGCCGATCCTGGCCGGCCTGTTGCTGAGCTCGCCGGCGCATGCCCAGGCACAACTTCAGCCCAAACGAGGTGGCACACTGCAAGCCATTGTCCAGCCGGAACCAGTGGTGTTGACCAATGCCTATAACACCAGCTTTCCGATCGGCGTGGTGGCCACCAATATTTTCGACGGCCTGATTACGTTCGATGAACAGCAGCGCCCTCAACCAAGTCTGGCGACGAGCTGGACCGTGTCCGACGACGGCAAGACCATCACCTTCAAATTGCGCCAGGGCGTCAAATGGCACGACGGAAAAGAGTTCACTTCTGCGGATGTGCAATTCAGCGCAATGGAAATATGGAAGAAGATTCACCCGCGCGGGCGTAACACTTTCGCGGCCATCACATCGGTCGATACACCCGACAAGTACACCGCCGTGTTCCGCCTGTCGCATCCTTCGCTGGTGATTTTCAGCTCGCTCAACGCCAACGAAGGCCAGATCCTGCCGCGCCATCTCTACGAAGGCACGGACATCCTGAAGAACCCCTACAATCTCAAGCCGATCGGCACCGGCCCTTTCCGTTTCAAGGAATGGCAGCGAGGTCAGTACATCGTCCTGGAACGCAATCCCAGCTACTGGGAGCCGAATAAACCTTACCTTGATCGCCTGATATTTCGCGTAATCCCCGACGCCAGTTCACGTGCAGCCGCGCTTGAAAGCGGCGATGCACAATACGCGCCGTTCGACCAGGTGCCGCTGTCAGACGTCAAACGCATTGCTGCGTTGCCAAACCTCGCCATCAGCCTGGACGGCTATGCCTGGCAATCGGCGTATGTGTTCCTGGAATTCAACCTGCGTAACCCAGTCCTGCAAAACATCAAGGTGCGCCAGGCGATCGCACATGCCATCGACAAGCAGGCGCTCATCAACACCGTCTGGTACGGTCTGGGCAAACCTGCAACTGGTCCGATCCCGTCCAGCCTCAAAACTTTCTACACCGCCGATGGGGTTCCCCAATACAACTTCGACCCGGCCAAAGCCGAGAAACTGCTCGATGAAGCCGGCTACCCGCGCAAGGCCGACGGTGTGCGTTTCAGGCTCAACCAGGAGTATCAGAACTTCCACGAAACCTTCAAGAACAATGCCGAGTTCATTCGCCAGGCGCTCAAACGCGTCGGCATCGAAGTGACGATTCGCAACCGCGACATTGCCGGTCATCTGAAGGCTGTTTATACCGACCACGACTTCGATATCAATACCGGCCGCTGGGTGCCGACGCTCGATCCGGAGGTAGGCAGTTTCCGCCACTATTGGTCCAAGGCGATCGCGACGGGCGTGCCCTGGACCAATGCGTCCGGCTATAACAACCTCAAGTTCGACAAACTGATCGAGTCGATTCAAGTCGAGCCTAACGCAAAAAAACGCGTCGAACTGTTCCACCAGTTCCAACGTCTGGCCGAAACCGACTTGCCGGTCATCCCGCTGATCGAACAAGCCAACTTCACCGTCTACAACAAAGCGGTGCATGGACTGGGCAAGGCCCCCGATGCGGCGCTGTCGTCGCTCAAGAATGTCTGGCTCGACCAATAAAAGAAAGGATCTGAAAAATGACACAAGAACTCAAAGGCCGCGTGGCGCTGGTCACCGGCGGCAGCAAAGGCATCGGCCTGGCGGTGGCGCGTCGCTTCGCCCAGGAAGGCGCACAGGTGGCCATCATCTCGCGTTCGCAGGACAACGTCGATGCCGCCATCCGCAGCCTGGCCGACGAAGGTCTGAAGGTATTCGGCATAGCTGCCGATCTGCTTGATGCAGAAAGCAGCGAAAAAGTCGTCCATGCAGTGGAGGCCGCGCTGGGACCGATCGATCTGCTGATCAATAGCGCCGGTGCGGCCAAGCGCCATGAACCCGAAAATCTGACGCCAGCTTTGTGGCAACAGACTTTCGACGCCAAGTTTTATCCCAGCATCCATGTGCAGCATTTCGTGCTGCAACGGCTGGTGGCACGCGCCGGGCAGCGTGCATCGGCCGATGAACAGATCGGCGCCATCGTCAATATCATCGGCACCGGCGGCAAACATCCCACCAGTACGCATCTCGCAGGCGGCGCAGCCAATGCTGCGCTGATGCTGGCCACGGTCGGACTGGCCGCGCATTACGCGCCGCTGGGCATCCGCATCAATGGCATCAATCCAGGTTTCACACTGACCGGTCGCATCGAGCAGGCGCTGACACTGGAATCCGAACGCCGCGGCATCAGCCGGGAACAGGCGCAGGCGGAAGGCGAAGCCGCCATTCCATTGCGCCGCTACGGACGCCCGGAAGAAGTTGCCGAAGTGGCGTTGTTCCTGGCCAGTCCGCGCGCCAGTTATGTCGTGGGCGCCCTCGTGCCAGTGCATGGCGGCGCCGGTCCGGTGATCTGATCATTCAGATTGTTCCGGCCATTCTGATTCTTACGATCCAAAGGCGTCTCGCTCATGTCCTCTTCGCTCCTTAACTACATCGGCAGGCGGCTGCTGCAATTGCTGCCGATCGCCCTGCTGATCGTGTTAACCACCTATATCCTGCTGCGCCTAGCGCCGGGGGACATGGCCGATGTCATCGCCGGCGAATCCGGCGCGGCCACGCCGGAATACATGACGCAACTGCGCAGCCAGTTCAGCCTGGACTTGCCCGCCGGGACGGTGTTCCTGAACTACTTGCGCAACCTGTTGCACTTCGATCTGGGGTTCTCATTTCATAACAGCATGCCCGTGGCCGACCTGATCCTGGAGCGCGTCGGCCCTACGCTGGTGCTGATGCTGACCAGCCTGATCATCGCCGCGACGCTTGGCGTGACGCTCGGCGTGCTGTCCGCACGCTATCGCGGCAGTTGGCTCGACGAAGTGATCTCGGCCCTTTCCACCATCGGCTTTGCGACACCGGTGTTCTGGGCCGGGCTGGTGTTGATCGTGGTGTTTTCGGTGCATCTGAAGTGGCTTCCCTCCGCCGGGATGAGCAGCATCGGCGGCCCGCCTGCCACCAGTTGGACAGGATTCGTGGAGCGCGTACGCCACCTGGTGTTGCCCGCGCTGACCCTATCGTTCTTTTACCTCGCCATCTATGTGCGCATCACCCGCTCGGCCATGCTGGAAGTATACGGCCTCGATTTCGTACGCACTGCGCGCGCCAAAGGGCTTTCTGAATTGCGCGTGTCGCTCAAGCATGTGCTGCGCAACGCCTTGCTGCCGGTGGTGACGCTCACCGGTATGCAACTGGCGTCGTTGATGGGCGGATCGATCGTGATCGAAACCATCTTCGCCTGGCCCGGCCTGGGCCGCCTTACCTTCGACGCCGTGTTTTACCGCGACATCAACTTGCTGCTGGGCGTTTTCCTCTTCAGTTCCTTGCTGGTGGTCCTGATGAATCTGCTGGTGGACATCCTCTATGCCTTCCTTGATCCGCGTGTCGTCGGAGGCCGCTCATGATGCTCACGATGCGCCTGACGTTGCAGCGCCTGCTGGGCCTCCTCGGCGGCGCGCGCCCGTTGCTCGTGGGATCGCTCATTCTTGGATTCATGCTGGCTTGCGCGCTGTCGGCCAACCACTTCTATCCTGGCGACCCGCTCGACATCGTGGCCCAGCCCAATCTCTGGCCAGGTGCGCCGGGACATGTCCTGGGCACCGACATGATGGGGCGCGACATGGCTGCCGGGCTGATGCATTCAGCTGGCGTATCGCTAGCGGTCGGCTTTTTCGCGGCGCTGCTGTCGGTCACCATCGGGATCACCATCGGTGTGACAGCGGGCTATTTCCGTGGATGGCTGGACGAAGTGCTCATGCGTATTACTGAAATGTTCCAGACCTTGCCCAGCTTTTTGTTCGCCATCGTCCTGGTGGTCATATTGACGCCTTCCATCGCCAGCATCATCTTCGCTATCGGCGTGACCACATGGCCCCAGATCACACGGTTGGTGCGCGCCGAGGCGCTGCGTGTGCGCAATGCCGAATACGTCACGGCAGCGCGCACCATCGGACTGCCGAGTCGCAGCATCATTCTGTCGCACGTGTTGCCCAATAGCTTGTCGCCAGTCGTCGTCGCCACATCGGTACTGATGGCGCAGGCCATCCTGACCGAGGCGTCGCTGTCCTTTCTCGGCCTGGGCGACCCCAGCGTGATTTCCTGGGGCAGCATGATCGGCATGGGACGCTCCACGCTGCGCACGACCTGGTACATGACCGCATTGCCGGGCGCCGCAATATTTGCCACCGTCATAAGCTTCATGCTGCTGGGGAATGGCTTGAACGATTACTTTAATCCGCGCCTGAAAAAGCAGTCCTCCCGATAACGCACATCATGACCACCCAATCCATTGACCTCGCCAACGACATTCAAGGTGTGCGCGAAGACCTGGCTGCCGCGCATCGGCTTGCGGTCTGGCACGACCTGACCGAAGGCATATACAACCACCTCACCGCGATGGTACCGGGCGCCACCGACCGGTTCTACGTGCCGCCGTTCGGCCTACATTGGAGCGAAGTACGGGCCAGCGAACTGCTAACGGTCAACTTCGACGGCCGGATCGTCGCCGGCGAAGGCATCTTGCAACGCTCTGCCTACTGTATTCATGCTCCTATCCATGCCGCCAATCCCAAACATGCAGTGGCTTTGCATACGCATATGGCATACACCAGTGCGCTGGTGCGTCTGGAAGACCAGCGTCTGCAACCTCTCGGGCAAACCGAAGCGCTGCTGATCGATCAGATCGCCTACGACGACCACTACGATGGCCTGGCCCGCGACTGGGCCGAGGGCGAACGTCTTGCCAAGGTGTTGGGTGACAAGACCATTCTGTTCATGGCCCACCATGGCGTGCTGGTCACCGGACGCACCGTAGCGGAAGCCTATGACCGCCTATATTCGCTGGAACGCTACGCCCGCGTGCATCTGCACGCACTGTGGACCGGCCGTCCCACCAAAACCTTGAGTCCTGAACAGGTCGCCAAGGTGCAAGACCAGATCCGCAATACGGCGTTGCACGACGCCAGCGGGAAAACCTACAAGCCTGCCTGTCAGCTGCATTTCGAGGCATTACGCCGACTGCTGGACAAGCGTGAACCGGATTACACATCATGAACGCCATTGACTACAAACTTGGCGGTGCGCAAGCGCTGCTGGCAGCCTCCCACCAGTTGTCAGAAGAGTTCGCAAAAGGTGCAGCGCAGCGAGATGCCGGGCGCGAACTGCCCCACGAACAGATACAAGCCCTTGCAAAACACGGGATCCTGGCTGCACGCGTGCCGCGTGAATTCGGTGGTCTGGATCTGGGCATCGTCGATCTGGTGGCGATCTATACCACTCTGGCCAAGGCCGACCCCAACATTGCCCAAGCCATTCAACCGCATGCCTGCGGCGTGGAGAAGATCCGCCTCTACGGCACCCCCGAGCAACAGCGCCGTTATTTCGCGTTGCTTCTCGAAGGCGCGATGATCACCAATGCCTCGGCCGAAAAAGGCGGTGGGACCGTGGGCGAAATTCGCGTGTCGCTATCGCGTCGCAGCGATAGTCCCGGCTGGCAACTCAACGGCGACAAGCACTATTGCACCGGCAGCCTGTTTGCCAGCCATTTCTATGCGCTGGTGCTGCGCGACGATGGCGGGCGCAGCATCGCCCTTCTCCCGCGCGACCGAACAGGTGTCGACATCATTGACGACTGGGACGGGATGGGCCAGCGCACTACGGCCAGCGGCACAGTGCGCTTCACGCAGGCAGACGTGGCCGATGATGAACACATGCCGCTGCCGGCTGCCGGCACGCTACGTACGCATGAAGGCGCGTTTGCCCAGATCCTGCATGCCGCCATCGATACCGGCATTGCATTGGCGGCGCTGGAAGACGCAGCGCGATATGGACGTGAACGCGCCCGCCCGGTGCCGGAGGCAAAGGTCACGTGCGCCAGCGACGATCCATATGTGTTGCATGCGGTAGGTGAAATGGCCATGTTGGCGCACGGCGCCGAGGCATTGCTGGAACGCGCTGCACGCGCGCTCGATACGGTCATACCGCGCGCGCTCGCGAACCAAGCCAGCGATGTCGAACTCGGTCGTGCCTCGATCGCCGTGGCCGAAGCCAAGATGGCTGCCAACGAAGCCTCACTGCGCGTGAGCGAGATGCTGTATCGCGTCGGCGGCGCCGGCGCTACTGTACGTGGCTGGAATTTCGATCGCCACTGGCGCAATGCCCGTACCCACACCACGCACGATCCTGTGGCCTATAAAGCCAAAGCTGTCGGAGACTATTACCTCAACGGCGCCTTGCCTCCCATTACGACAAAAATCTGATTGCCAACTGCCATGACCAACATCGCCGACACCGCCGAAAAATCGACACAATCCACAGCGCGTCCCCTGTCATCACTGCCGGCAGGCAGTCCGCTCGGCCAGGCACTGACGCAACCTCTGCTGCTGGGTCTGTTCCTGCCCATTCACAACGGCGGCTGGACGATGTCCACCTTGCCGCGCGACACCGACTGGAGCTTTGACTACAACGCCGCACTGACTCGCCAGGCCGAACAACTGGGCTTCGAGCTGGCGTTCGGTCCCGCGCATTGGCTGAGCAAGG
>Ga0066798_10001347_pt1 | contig 10784 bp, 12 predicted proteins | sample PersoiDNA2013203_FD_70961 | JGI IMG/M metagenome (GOLD analysis project Ga0066798, IMG submission 70961) | Permafrost soil microbial communities from the Arctic, to analyse light accelerated degradation of dissolved organic matter (DOM) -... | ecosystem: Environmental > Terrestrial > Soil >...
TCCTGTATCCTGAGGTCAGTTGACGGCCGAGGTCTTCGGCAACACGCCGGCATAGACGACGAGCTGCGTCGCCTGCGTCGTTGTTCCGTCGGACGAGACCGGCGTCACAACCAGGACCACGACCGAGTCTTTGGCATACCCCTCACAGACCGTTGTGTCGCCGAAACTATTGTTTTCGGCATCACCTGCGAAACCTTGCTGGCGCAGCCACGCGTCGATGCTTACAGCTTCGTCCGAGGTCGCCGACTTGGCGATCATGACGACGCCCGAGAGGTTCAGCTGCGTCGGGTTGCCCTGGCCGGTGGCGACGTACCAGTCAAAGCTGTGCGGCACAGCCATGGAGAACTTGAGGCTGCTGTTCGTCTTCAGGTCGCTCAAAAGTTGCCGGGCGGGGGCGATGTCAGTTGCTGGAACTTCCGTTCCCTGCTGCTGACCCCCATGTCCGAGCATATACCGTGCGACCCCGGCGGCCGCGATCAGCACGACCAGGAGAATGACCAGCACCTTGATTGCGATTTTCATTCAGCAAAACCCCCAGACTGTTGTCAAATGGATGGTTCATTGTACCACATCCGACGGAGCGTCAACCTTGGAAAAGCGATGATGCCGCGGATGGGATAAGCCCCGGGGATCGCATCCAAATACAGTTGAAACATGTTCGGGAACTCCTACAAGTCTACTCGGACGTTGAGCCTGCTATCCAGCTGGTGTCGCGTTGTGTGCCAACTCGGTGGCGATCCACGGGAAATCGAAAGGGCGTACCCCTAGTGTGCTGCATTCATCCCTTGCTTCAGGAGAGTATGTGGCTGCGAAGAAGAGAAGGAGAGCCGCTGGGGCCATCGGCATCCGTACAAGGAAGTCTCTGAGGTCTTGCGGCGTTCGGTTTAGATTGTGTTGTGAATGAGCATTTAGCACATACTGGGCCGCGCCATAGAAGGTGCGAATCTCTGCGCCGCCCCCAATGTCCCGGAGCTTCACTTGGCAGAGTACATAGATGTCGCCCAATCCATTGTCTAGCGGGATAGTTCCGTACAAGTCGATGCCCTTGTCCGTGTGGAGCCTAGTACAACGAAGTGCTGCTGATGGCAATGCCTCAACCAGGGCATCGAGGCATACTCCCTCAAAGGTCTCTGCATTGCGTGTTAGGTCGGACTTCAACTGGTTCAGCCAGTCAAGCTTCGCTTGGATGGCGTCATAGGTCGCCGGGTCTTCGAATCTGTGACTTCGCAACTCTCTTGTTGTTGGATCAAAGTAGAAGTGGAATCCGGGGATCAGTCCCGTTGAAGGGTTTGAGCCGCCATTCTCCTGCAGCGCTCGCGCTACCACCCCCTCAAGGGTGGATAGATTTTCGGCTACCCACAGATCCCCGTACCCAAGGTCCAACGCGATGCTTGACAGAGCAAGAGTGACATCGTAGTCTCGACTCGGATCCAGAGCCTGGACCCTCTCCATGATCTTGTCCAACCGACGCTGAAATGACACGTCTCTTGCCAGAACTCAGTTACTGCCGTGGCAGCAGGCCCGATATCATCTGGTCGATTCGCTGCAACAACGTGATATCGGCCTCATTAGACAAACGCGATGCCGGGAAGCGTTCGAGCTGATCCACAATGGACTGAAGCGTAGCCTCCCAGTCGACAGCAGGAGGGGTGGCAGGGGCTGACACCATGACGAGGGCCGCGTCAATCCCAATCTGGTCATCATTCGAGAGCGCCGCCAACGCCGCACTGTGTGGGATGATCTTGACGAGCTTCCTCACTTCAAGAGCCTCGCGTATCTTCTGGAAGGAATTGTCGTCGGGCGTGATCCATGAGTAGAACAGTTTCCGCCTGTCTTCGGAGTGGAATGCTTTGTCTTGATCGCTGAACTGCAACCATTCCCTGATGGCCGGTTTTCTGACCGCCTCAACGAAGTACGAGAATATTGAGGGCACGGCCCGTGGCCCGTACTCCTCATCGGCGACCATCTGCTCATAGACCCCCAAGGCGTTGAGATCGGCGTTGGTCTCAAGGACGCTAAGCCCGACGGCTGCGGCGGCTTGTGACTGGGTCAGTCGGTGCGTGGACGCACTGCTGTTCATTACGCCCCGAAGAGCGACAGCCTGCTGGTACGGACCCCACCCGCGAACTCCCGAGATATGGCGAACGCCCTGAATTACATCTCGCGCATTTCCTGGTGTCATACCACAGATCTCGGGCTTCAGTACCAGGACGTCAAGTGTGGAAATCGACTCCTCGAGTTCGGTCGAAATTGGCCTATGCCGCCTCTCTGCAAGAATCAACTTGATCGCCGCGACCCTCCGATTTCCTTCGATGACGATATACTTTTGTGTGCCAGTTGTAGCGACAGTGCTAGTGGCATCGAATTCTAGCACTACGACTCTATCTACCGGAAGAAAGCCTATCTGGCGAATGGACTGTGCTAGGTCATTCACTCCGAATCGAGGTTGTCCGAGCATTGTCTTGGTGGCTTCCTGGATGTCCAGGGAGTCGAAAGCCGCTTCGTCTACTGCTACCGGCGTTTCGAACCGTGGGTTCTGTGGGTCCAGAAGCAGCAGGTCAATTGACACGCCCTCTTTTCCTACAAGTGCATCTGACAGTTGACTCATCTTCCCTCCTTGGTCTTCACAACCTAATCGATTGTATGGGAGACTCCTGGATCCCATGCGTCCTCTGGCCTAACGCCCTTGGCATTGCCAGGATTCATGCCTTTCGCGCGCTCAAGACTGTGCGAGTAGTAACCATAGCCTTGGCGAACAGCGATATTCTGTCTGCGAACGTTCCTGCGAAACTCTTTGATGAGGGCGTCAGTCCAGCCGCCCTGTTTGCGAATGTAGTAGTCGTCGCCAGTCTGGTCCTTCCGCGGGTTGTAGTGGTCAAACGTCTGGTTCAGCGGGCGGAAGCGACAGTCGGCAATCTGCACTCCCCATTTCCAGCATTGGATGCGCTTCTTCTCCATCTCCTCGAAGTTGATGTCCCAGTTGTAGAGCATGAACACATACAGATCTTTGTGGTGGTATCCTGCGTTCTCGAGCAACAGGAGCTCCTGCTCGATTATGCGGGCGTCGCCAATTCCCCAATCCCATGCAACCCGAACGTTCCTGAACCCTGCAGCTCTTATTTGTGCCGCGAGTTCTGGTTTCTGGAGGAGCAGCCTGCCATCGAATCCCGATTGGCTCTCGCACCATGTGATCTTCTTCTGATTTCGCAGCGTTGCCAGTTCCTTCAGGAGAGACGCTATGTTCGGGATGGCGAGAAGATTATTGTCATAGAATACCAGCTTCTTGTAGTCGATTTCGCCATTTCCCGATGATATGCTCGGCAGCAGCCTCCTGACATGCTTGAACTTCGGTTCAACTCGCCACGTACCGCAGAAACTGCAGTGCCGGGGGCAGCCCCTAGAGGCGTGGACAATCTGGTAGTCCGGGGTCCCGCCGTTGAATGGGGCAATCAGAGAGTAGTCGGGGAAGAACTTCTCCGCTTGTGGCAGAACGCCGGCCACGACTTTGTCGCACCGAGTGTATTCTTTGCATTCCTCAGGCATCAGCGATGCGTAGATCCCCCCGACGACGATCTTGGCACGTGGATATCGCTCGCGATAGAGCGCAACGGCATCCCTGACATAGGATGACCAATAGGTGAACAGTGACGTCACCCAGACTTCGTCCGGAGTCCAGTTCTTGAGTGTTGAGCGATTTACAGCATCTTCTGGATGCCCACGAACCAGTCTCACCTCGTTGTCGGTGCTATTGAGCCAAGCTCCGATCTTCAGGAGGCCAACCGGCAGGAAGTTCTTGTGATTCTTGCTCTTGGAAGGAATTGGGAATGCGGGCTCAACCAAGAGGACTCTTCGTCCAGTAACCGGCAGCATCATTCTCTCTCGGCAACTGCGAGAGTTGGGCTGGTACAGTAGCTTCGCCTCCGGCGAGGACTGCGCTCTCCATTGCATTCTCTGGCCATGGGCAGGACAGGCTCCTTGTCTCTCGGTTGCACCCGCACGCGATGACTCTGCACGGATAACACTGGGACGACGCGCTCCCCCTGCAACGATGGCCGCGCCCACGTCCCCACCAATTCGTCGGGTCCCGATCCACGCCACAGAATACTTGGACTCTGCGGCAGGGCACTCCGACCGACGCTGGAGTAGCCTGGGCATACAAACGTCGCGACCCTACGCATGCTTGTTGCTGCCATTGTCCATTTCAGTGACTACGAAAGCCTCAAGTTCCTCGATCATCGCACCGCGCTTATAGGCCTCCTGCTGTCGTATTAGCTGGACGCCCTCATGTGCAAATTGCTCCGCCAAATCCCACACAGCGGATTGGTCAAGCAGGACGCTCACATCCCCTTTCCTGAAGGCTGTGATCGCAGCCATGACCACTGCCTTCGTGTCAAGGTCGATGTACTCCATTCTGACGTAGCTGGTCTTCTTCTTCAGTGGCATGGGTGAGCCATAGCGGACTCCATAGGCAAAGGCCAACAGGAATCGCTCAGTGTTGGATAGCCTCTTCGCGAGCTTCCCAGTGCCAGTGAACAGTAGCGACTTGTCGTCAGCGTAGAACGCCACATCCTGCTCATCAACGGACAGAATCTCCGGTGCTTGCACTCGGCTCATGAGACACTCTCCTTGATGACCGTCTCCTTCTCATACTCACCGTTGTTCAGCACCCACTGGGAGGCTGTGACCTCCGCGAAAGCGGGCTCGACCTCGGTGGTCAGCTCCGTGTCCTTTAACATGAGAAGGACTTGTTTTGTCCTGCTTAGTGATGCCAGTGTCTCCGCCATGTGCTTGCGCAGTTCACCCTCGGTCACGGCGAAAGGAGTGTCGATAACCATGGGTCCCTCGTAGCCTGACACGCGATGCAATGCGAGAGTGAAAGCGATTGCCGCGACCTGGGTCTCAGCTGTGCTAAGAGAACCAAGTGCCTCATGTCCCAGGTCGTCGCGCACATGAACGACGTAGTTCGAGTCTAGCGTAGCCTCATCGAAGGAATCCTTCTTCCACATCAAGTCCCTAAATGATTCGTTGAGGTCTCGCGCAACCGCACCTCTGACTTCGAGTTCACGCTCACCTTTCGCGTCCTTGACAACATCCATGGCACGATTCACAATGCCCATTCGGCGGGAAATCTCCTGCGTCTCCTTCCCTCTTTTGGCTGCAGCCTCAATCTGCTTCGAAAGATCCGCGAGGACATCCTCCAACTTTCCTATCCGACCACTGTGTCTATCCTCGTCCTTGCCCGAGGCATACAGACGCTGTTGCATCTGAACGCGCTGCCTTTCGAGGTTGGCAATCTCCTGCACTTTGTGTCCCACGAGTGTGTTGTGAATGGCATCCAGCTGCTTCTCCACATCCAGTTGCTGGTCGGATATCTCTGCAATAGTCTGTCGCGACTTGAGGAGAGCGACCTTCTGTTCCTCCGCAGCACGTAGCAAGGCCGGGACCTGGGAACGCAGCTGTGGCGGGAGAACCTCCTGAAACTCGGACTTTTCGCGGACTCGCTCCAAGAGCTCAGAGAGCGCCTCGAAATGCTCATCGCCTTTCTCAAACTTCGTACCGCAAATGCATACTAGGTCCTGCTCCAGGATTCGCTTGAGGATGCTCCCATCAATGGGAGGTGGAATCTCACGACGCTCCTCCATGCCGACCAATCGCGTCTGAAAATCTGCCAAGTCCTGCAGGAGAGCGGCCACTACGAACAAGCGACAAACGACGACGTTTCTCTCGGCCCTTTCCTGAGATAGGCGTTGCCTGAGCCCAGCTTGTTTCGTCTCCAGTTCAGCTTGCCTATCCTTAAGTTCAGTTGCAGGAGGGGCATCGCGCAGTTTCTGCGCAATGATCTCAAGTGCGTCTGTTGCAGTCTCCTTGTCCTTAATTGCAGTCTTCAGGTCCAGTTGCTCCTGTCTCAGCAAGTCCTTGTCTTCCTCGACTTGATCAGTGAGTACCTTTATGTCAGGAATCTTGGCACCGACTTTCTTCTGCAGGTCTCGAACCAGCTCTCCCAAGTGTTCTTCCACAAGCCCGAGTAGCGCCACGCCAGACAACTTCCACAGGGCGTTCTTCAGATGGCCGGGATCGTTGCCCTTGAAGAACACCGCAAGGTGCTCTCCATCAAAGAAGTAGTTGTCCTTCATCCCCTCGGGGATGAAGCGCTCTACCCATAGTTTCGCATCCTCATCGGCGTAGATCTTGGAACCAGCGGTTGTCATTGTGGAAAATGAGAAGTGAGTCTTGGGATGCCCTGCTGAATTGGTGCGCACCCGTTCAAAAGTGCCATGGCACGTTTGTCCATCTCCTCCGACAAACGTCACATCCACGCAGACACTCGTCTTCTCACTGGGCGCAACTCCCCGTGGCGGTTGGTGCGAGATGTCCAGAAGTCCATCCTCGTTCTTGCCCGAGAGATGCGATTCTGTGCCATACAAACACCACTCAATCGCGTTCATCAGGTTGGTCTTGCCGAGACCGTTCCTGCCCACCACGATATGGAGATCTCCAGGATGCCCCTGTGGCAGACAGAGAACAGCTTTCCTGTACTGGCGATATCCCGTGAGGCGTATTTCGTCAATTCTCATGGGTTGGCCTGGGCTCATCGTCAAGAGCTTTCTCAAGTGCACAGAGCGAGATAGCCTTCTCAAGGGCCTCAAGGTAGAAGGAGTGATGGAAGTGGCTTCCGTCCTCACCCTTGCTAGCCTCCTCAGCGAGGATGGCGCGAAGGAACTCCGCTACCTCACTATCGTCCTTGCATCGGGAATACACTTGCTCAAACACGTTCACGAGAGTCTTCATCCCGGTTCACCTCCAGTATTCGCGTAGATCTCAGCAAGAGCCTGTGCCCCATTCAATGCGATGCGGGCGAGTTCCTCATAGCGTCTTCTTTCTGTGCTCTCGACGCTCTTCAGGAGTGCAGATTGGTTTGCATCAGAGTCCGTCGTCGTCTGAACCAGCGCGTCATACACGATCGCACGGTGCTTGCCAGGGAATGGTCTCAGAATGCGGCCAAGTCGCTGGATGTGTTCTATGGGGCTAGAAGAACTCGCCAACAGAATAGAGATACGAGCGGGCGGAACATCGACCCCCTCATCAAGGCACTTGATCGCAACCAGCGCCTGAATTGCCCCAGACGCGAACTGCTTGAGGAGGTACTCGCGCTCAGACAGTCCCCCGAACTCGGGCGAGGGTTTCGTCCCTTGTTCCATGGTGAACATGCTAAAGTGTATATTCCTCGCAAACAATTGGTCGCGGACCCACCCAGCTTGTTTCTCCGTGCAGTATACAAGCAGATGCTCCACGCGACTTCCGATGCTGTCAAGAATGCTTGCCAGGGTGTCCTGCTTGGCTGCTGCATTCTTGATAATGCGAGCTCTTTGGATTGCGAGCAGTTTGAAAGCCTCGTCGTCTGCTTGAGCCGATTGTGCCATGCGGACCAACCTCAGCGTGATCTGCGCGTAGTCCTTCTGCTCGGTGTCGCTGAGTTCAGCGAAAACGGGGTGGTACTCGAACGGAACCAGGTAGGTTCTGCCGGTACTCGGATTGACTTCCGAGATCGCTCGGTCCAATGGAAAGGAGTACACAGTCGAGCCAAAGTACTCATTGATAAACGTTGTTCCTGGCTCATCGAACCATCGCACGGGAGTGGCTGATAGTGCCAGTCGCATGGTCGCGGTGGGCAAGAGTGCCTTTCTGTAGATGCTGGCACCTGCTCGGTGCGCCTCATCCCCCACCAACATGAGGGGCACGTTTGGCATCCTCGTCCACTTCATGGCCGTCAGACCAGGGGAACTGAGCGACGCATACGTTCCAATGGCCATCGCGCATGAACGGACGCCTTGCGAGACATCCAGTGCCGCATTGGCCAGTTGAGCAGGCCACCGTGGATTGCTGCTGTCGCAGATGATCGGCGCGAATCCCGGGAAGAACTTGAGTGACTCACCACGCCACTGCGCTACAAGGTGTGCCAGGGGGGCGGCTACTACGCACAGTACTCGCCCGTCTCTCTTCCGGACGGCATCTACACAGGCCAGAGCCGTGAAGGTCTTGCCGGTTCCAGTGGCCATTTCGAGAATCCCTTGCCTTCCTGCGTCAAGCCAAGCTTGCACGGCATCTCTCTGGTAGGCGTACAGCACAGGAGGCGCTAGGTTCTCGGCGACTCCATGGGCTCGCCGGACCTCGTACTTGGCTCTTAGGGACGGGATGTCCAATTCCGCGGGAGCTCTCTGGAGCATGTTGCGTTTCACTGCCTCAGGCAGTGAGAATACTCGGACGCCATCCGCGGTGTTGTTCCACAGGGCGTCAAAGTGTCTCCGGTCCGGTTCCTGGTATAGCTTCTGATCGGCTATCCAACTGCGGAATACTTTGAAGTCCTCGGCGTTCTCCAACCAGGCCGTTGCTGACTCGTTGATGGAACCACTGAATGAAACTATGTCTCCCTCCGAATCTGTGAGAACGCCGATCTTCTCGTGGAATATGCCGACACCGTTCACGCCCGCGGCTATCGAAGCGTCATCCAGGTGACCGGTTGGAACGGCTAGTTTGACCTCTAGGAGATCTTGGGCAAGCATGTAGGCCAGTACCATCAGGTGATCTCGCTGGAGATCACTCGCGTTCGCGTATTCCATCGCCTGGATCATTCTGTTTGACGCGAGTGCATCCAACTCTTCGGGTGACTTGGTGAGGATTTCGATGTCATCGAGTTGCAGTTCGGGTGAACAAATCAGGCGTATCCGCCCTCTGCCCTCAATGAAACTCAGCAACCCTTCGGCCACGACCGAAAACGCTGACGATGAGAAGTAACCCGCCAAACGGTCATATTGGACGGCATGTGCCAGGCAGGGCACGTAGAAGTCCATGAGAACATCGTCCTCGCTGGACTTGTACGCTGATTTCAGATCTAGGTCTCGCAACCCCATACTATCGCACCCTCCTTTCAGTCAAGTGCTGTCGTCAGGGAACTCAACTGGCAAAATAGTTTTTGAGCTTCGCGCCAGCGTCAATAGCTAATGATACATAATCTGGCGAATGATGTCAACGGACTCTGCCCAGTTTTCTGACGGTGGTCAGGTTGTTTGACGCCGACCTAGGGGCTTGACCTGTCGCTTCCAGAGACCTACATTAGAAGTGTAGTATTTGTGCATTAGATCGGAGGTCCGGAATGCTGACAATTGACCTTGCCTGGCGTGAAGAACGAGCATCAGCATTTGCGCTGACAGGCTCAGGCGGGACTGTTCACGTACCACCGTTGATGATCCTGTGGCGCCGACGTCCGGCAGATCATTGGGGGCCATTTCTCGTTGATGCGAAGAGGTCGGGTCCGCAGTTGCCCCTCTCGGAACTTGGTCGAGCTTACTTGCAGTCTCTGGGAGGGAAGATTCTGCCTCTGCGATACTGTTTCATCGTGAAGCAGTATGTCTCCGTGCCCATATTGTATGACACGTTTGCTGGGCTCTGTGCCGAAGGATGGCTGTCTCTCTGGCATCCAAGTGCGCTGCTGGCGTACTTTGCCGGTGAGAAGGCCGCCACTTTGGAAGTCGTCCAAGTCATGGAGCTTGCCAAGGAGGCCGATCACCAACTGCTTGTCAGAGGGCGAGCGGGCGGCAATTTCTACTCTGCTTTGGCTCACAGCTGGACCGCAGACATTGGGCATTATGTAATTCTTCCGGCCAAATTTGAACAACGGAGGCTAGAACTTCTGTCTTTCCTCGAAGAGCATAATTGGTTATTGAGCGACTCAGAGGCACCGACTATTGTGCAGGACGAGGAGAGCTTGTTCTAGCGCTGAGGGCTGGTTCTCATTGTGGAACCCCTCGGCGCCGCTGGCCTACTTTGAAGATCTGCATGACGGTTATCTAGCGCTGATGCGGGTCTCATGACTTGATGCCGAGGTCCCAGCGCAATTGCTCGAGCATGGCAGGTCCGGCGCCAACTTTATTTATTACCTCGACCCACCCGTCACCGTGCAGAAGCTGCACCCCGTCCTCCGTCCCGATATATGTGAGCGCCGAAAGGACGACCTCATAGCCTTCCTGTCCGACCACAACTGGCTCCTCGGCGAAGAAGGTCCGACTGCGTCAGAGGAACTGGAGACAGAAACCCTGTTTGACGCGTCGGAGTCGCCCGAGAGACCCGCTCGAAGAAGATAGGAGAGGACCACTATGAAACAGCACGAAGCGGGGCGGTTCGGGTCTCGCGATTGTTCTACTTGACGGTGACCGTGATGGTCCTGGTCTGTGCGGGGGGAACGCTTTCCCACGGGCGGGCGTAGGCGAGGGAAATTGTGGTCGTTCCCTTCCCGACAGCCTTGAACGTGAAGGTGTCGGTACCGCTTCCTCCGATGATCTGAGGATTGGCGGCTGTTGCCATATATGCGTTGTCGACGTACGCAACCACGTTCGTGTTCTTTGTCACCTGACTCCAGTTGTATCCGGTGGAGGCGTTCGCGTCGAGTGCGATGGTGAATGTCTTCCCGACGGTCGTTTCGAATGTGTCCCCGATGACCTTGTCTACTCCTGAGGCTCGGGTTACCACAAGGGTCACGGCTACGGCGGCAACCACCACCATAATCACAACAATAGCCAGCATTCTCTTCTTCATGCTCTCATCTCCTTTAATCAGTCGGTGTCCCCGACCGTCATCCCTAGGACGTACGGAAGGCCGACATGGTTCCCGGGACTACCTTGACGACCGTGGACTCTGACCGAACCTAGTATATCCTGATAGCATCTAACAGGAGGTGTTTCATGGCGACGAACGAACTTCACGGTAAGCCGGCACGGCTGGTCGATCTC
>Ga0066798_10001351_pt1 | contig 10771 bp, 10 predicted proteins | sample PersoiDNA2013203_FD_70961 | JGI IMG/M metagenome (GOLD analysis project Ga0066798, IMG submission 70961) | Permafrost soil microbial communities from the Arctic, to analyse light accelerated degradation of dissolved organic matter (DOM) -... | ecosystem: Environmental > Terrestrial > Soil >...
GAATGCCCATGGTCCGGGCAATCTCCCCCACAGACCGATCGTCCCAGTAGTGCAGCACGACGACCGCCCGCTGATCCGGGCCGAGGAGTCGCAGCGCGCGGCCGACGGCGTCGCGCGCCAGCACCGTCGCGAACGGGTCGGCCGCCTCCGGCTCGACGCCATCGAGCGGCACGAACGGCGCAATCCGCCGGCGACGGAGGCGATCCCGGCAGACGTTCACAACGATCCGGGTTAGCCAGGGCCGGAAGCGATCTTCCTCCCGCAAGCCATCGAAGCGGTCCCAGGCCCGGGCGACCGCCTCACCGGCCGCATCCTCAGCCTCCGACGCATGCCCAGGAGGTAACCCGCCAGCTGGTAGGCGCGGTCAATCTCGGGCCCCAGGAGTCGCTCGAAGCGCTCCAGGGCGCTTTCCGTCGCCGCCACGCCGACGGTGAGTGGCAACTCCATCGCTCTCCCTCGAAGACCGCGACGAGTTGCACCCGCCGCTTCATCTATCCAGACGAAGCATGCGCCTCTGCGGTTGGGTTCGTTTGGTCGATTTCGTCAGCAGATGCGCGGCAGCTGCTCCCCTACCAGCATGTCGACGATGCGCTGGGAGCCCACGATCGTGCGCATCGTGACCATGGCGGGATGGTCGACGACGACGCGGCCGATCTCCACGGCCTCTGCTCCCTCGGCAAGGGCGCGCATCGCGGCCAGCACGGCCTGGGCCGACGCGGCGGGCACGATTGCCACGAGCTTGCCCTCGTTGGCGACGTGCAGCGGGTCCAGGCCGAGCATCTCGCAGGCGGCCCGCACGGGACCCGGAATCGGGATGATGTCCTCGCGCAACTCCACGCCCACTCGGGACGCGGCGGCGATCTCGTTGAGCGCCGATGCCAGTCCGCCCCGCGTGGGGTCGCGCAGCACGTGCACGTCCGGGCAAGCGCCGACGATCGCGGCCACGAGCGCGTTTAGCGGCTGCGTGTCCGAGGCGATCTCGACTTCAAAGTCCAGGCCTTCGCGGACGCTCATGATGGCGATACCGTGAAAACCGATCGCGCCCGAGAGGATGACGGCGTCCCCCACGACCGCCCGATCCGCGCCGACGGTCACGCCCGCGGCCACGAGCCCGATGCCCGCGGTGTTGACGAACAACCTGTCGGCCGCGCCGTGGCCGACCACCTTGGTGTCGCCGGTGACGATTGGGACGCCCGCCCGAGCAGCCGCCCGAGCGACCGATTCGGTGACCTTGCGAAGCTCGTCGATCGGCAGGCCTTCCTCGATGACGTAAGCGAGCGAGAGGGCCAGCGGCTGGGCGCCCATCATGGCCAGGTCGTTGACGGTGCCGTTGACGGCAAGCTCGCCGATGTCGCCGCCCGGGAACTCCAGCGGGCTGACGACGAACGAGTCAGTCGTGAATGCCAGCCGCACGCCCGCCACTTCCACCACAGCGGCGTCGTTGAGCGGCCCGCCGGAAGTGGCCGCCGCGCCGGAGCCACTCGCAAGTGCCGGCCCGATGACTTCGCGCATTAGCGCCGCCGATAGCTGACCGCCGGACCCGTGGCCCAGCAGGACGCGCGCCCGTTCGGGGATCGGTGCCGGGCAGACAAGGTTCGCCGGGTCCGGCGCGGCCGCCGGGTCGATCGCCGTTCGTCGCTCGCTCACCGGGGCGCCTCCCCTCGTGGCCGCGACAATTCGTAGAGTGGGAACGCCGTCGGCGCGGCCAACCCGCGGCCGGCTGCGTGGTAGGCCGAGCAGACGCCCTCGCTCGACACCATCGGCGCCCCAAGCGGTTTCTGCGGCGAGCAGAGCGTGCCGTAGGCCGTGCAATCGAGCGGCGTCTTTGTGCCCTGCAGGATCTGGCCAGCGATGCAGGCCGGGTGCTCCTGGGTGTGGATGTCGCCCACCTCAAAGCGCGCTTCGGCGTCGAATTTCGCGAACTCCGGCCGCAGGTGCAGCCCGGAGCTCGGGATCGAGCCGATGCCGCGCCAGGTTCGATCGCCCGCCTCGAAAACGCGAGCTATCGCCTCCTGTGCGGCCCGATTGCCCTCGCGCTTGACCGCCCGAGCGTACTGGTTCTCAACGACCGCCCGACCCTCTTCGAGCTGGCGGATAGCCATCAGGATTCCTTCGAGCAGGTCCAGCGGCTCGAACCCGGTGATCACGATCGGCACGTGGTACCGCTCGGCAATCGGCTCGTATTCGGTCCAGCCCATCACGGCGCAAACGTGGCCGGCGGCAAGGAAGGCCTGAACCTGGCATGTGGGCGAATCGAGGATCGCGGTCATGGCCGGCGGCACCAGAACGTGCGACACCAGCACCGAGAAGTTGCTCAGGCCGAGCCGCGACGCCTGCCACACCGCCATGGCGTTTGCCGGGGCCGTCGTCTCGAAACCGATGGCGAAGAAGACCACTTGTCGATCCGGATTAGCGACCGCGATCCGGACCGCGTCGAGCGGCGAGTAGACGATCCGGACGTCGGCGCCACGGGCCTTGAGCGACAGCAGGTCCGTGGTTGATCCGGGGACGCGGAGCATGTCGCCGTAGCTGCTGAAGATGACGTCGGGTCGCGCCGCAATCGCGAGCGCTTTGTCGATCTGCTCGAGCGGCGTAACGCAGACGGGGCAGCCCGGGCCGTGGATCATGCGCACGCCCTTCGGCAGCGCCTCGTCGATGCCCTGCTTTACGAGCGTGTGAGTCTGGCCGCCGCAGACCTCCATCAACGACCACGGCTTGGTGGTCACGCGATGGATCTCGTCGACAAGCTTGCGCGCAAGATCGGAGTCGCGGTACTCGTCGATGTACTTCATGCGGTGGCCGGGGGAGGAGCCACCGATGCCGGCGGGCCTTCGGGAGCGAACATCGAGCCAAGCTCCATTTCCACCATGTCCGCGTCGATCAGGCGCAGCAGTTCGAGCGTCTTGCGCGCCTCATCCTCGTCGAGCCTGCTGATCGCGAAGCCGACGTGGATGATCACGTAGTCGCCGATTTCGACCTCGGGCACATATGCGAGGCAGGCTTCTTTGCGCACGCCGCCGAAGTCGACCTTGCCCATGCGGAGCGGTCCGTCATCACGGATCTCGACCACCTTGCCGGGGATTCCGAGGCACATTCGATTGCTCTCCTTTTCGCCGTAGAAGCTAGGACGCGCCGGCCAGACGCGCGGCCGCTACCGCAGCCTGACCGTAGCTGATTCCGCCGTCGTTCGCCGGAACCAATCGATTCGTGTGAACCTCGAAGCCATCGCCGGTCAGGCGTCGGACGAGGTTAGTCGCGAGCCACTGGTTCTGGAATACGCCGCCCGAAAGGACGACCGTTTCGAGGCCGGTCGTCTGGCCGACGTCGGCCACGAATTCGCGGCTGACGGCGGCGATCGTCTCTTGGAAGCGGGCGGCAAGAAGTCCCGCGGGGACGCCCGCGGCGCGGCCCTCCAGCAGGCCGACGATGGTCGGACGCGGGTCGTAGACGAGGAGACCACCGGGCCGGGCGAACGCGTACGGCAGGGGCTCGACAATCCCCTGCTCCGCCAGCAGCTCGAGTTCGATGGCGGCCTGGGCCTCGTACTCGGCGACTTCGCGGATGCCGAGGAGAGCGGCGGCGGCATCGAATAGCCGGCCGGCCGACGACGCCAGCGGCGCGTTCAGCCCGCGGGCAAGCTGGACGCGGACGACTTCGACTTCTCGCGGGTCCAGGCGATCGAGGAAGGCCCGAGCTAGCTCAGGGTCGAGCCAGGGGGAGGCCGAACCTGCGGGGTCGAACGCCTCGGCGGCCATGAGGTAGCCGAGTGCCATGCGGTACGGCTTCTTGACCGCCAGAGCGCCACCGGGCATGGGCGCCAGGCCAAAGCGGCAGACGCGCCGGTAGCTCGCCAGCGTGGCCACGAGCACCTCGCCGCCCCAGAACGTGCCGTCGTCGCCCATCCCCAAGCCGTCAAACGCAACGCCGATGAACTCCGTGGTGATGCCCGCCTCGGCCGCGGCCGACGCCACATGGGCGTGGTGATGCTGGACGGGGACGCGCCGGCTCTCCGGGAAGTGGCGGGCCGCGTACTGCGTCGACAGATACCCCGGATGCATGTCGTGGACGACGTACTCGGGCTCTATGTCTAGCAGCCGCTTCAGGTGCGCGAGGTTCGTCTCGAAGGCGCGGTGCGTCAACAGGTCCTCGAGATCGCCCGTGTGTGGCGCCACGTGGGCGCGGCTGCCCCGGGCCAGCGTGAAGGTGTGTTTGAGTTCCGCGCCGACCGCCAGAAGCGTGGCCGGCGTCGCGACGGGCAAGTCGAGTGGCTCCGGGGCGTAGCCGCGGCCGCGGCGGATCAGGCTCTCGCGCCCGTCCACGACCCGCGTCACGGAGTCGTCGTAGCGTGCCCGTATCTCACGATCGTGGGCCAGGAACGAGTCGGCGATGCCCGCCAGCCGCTCAACGGCCTCGGCGTCGTCCGTGGCAAGCGGCTCGTCCGACAGGTTGCCGCTGGTCAGCACTATGGGCCGGCCCAGGCCCTCAAGCAGCAGGTGGTGGAGCGGCGTGTACGGCAGGAATAGCCCGATCCGGCGGTTGAGCGCCGCGGCGCGGGCGCCGTAAGCCGCGCGACCCGGCTCGGCGTTCACAACACCGTCGGCGAGTGGCAGCTCCCCGTCCCGTGGCCCGGCCGGGCGCCGCTCCAGCAGCACGATCGGCCGCGCCGGCGACGTCAACAGCGCCTCCTCATCGACCGACATCTCGGCCTGGGCGCGGGCCGCTGCTACGTCCCGGACCATTACCGCGAACGCCTTGGCCCAGCGACGCTTGCGGTCGCGAAGTCGGGCAACGGCCACGGGATTCGTGGCATCGCAGGCGAGATGGTAGCCGCCCAGCCCCTTGACCGCCACGATCCGTCCGGCGCTGAGATCTGCGACGGCGGCGAGAAGGGCCGCTTCCCGGTGTGCCGCCGGGGCCGCGTCTCCGGGCCGCCGGTACGAGAGCTGCGGCCCGCAGTCCGGGCACGCGATCGGCTCGGCGTGGAAGCGGCGGTCGGCCGGGTCGCGGTACTCGGCCCCGCAGGCCGCGCACAACGGGAACGAGCGCATGGACGTGCGAGCCCGGTCGTATGGCAAATCGTCGATGATCGTGGCCCGTGGCCCGCAGTTGGTGCAGTTCGTGAACGGGTAGCGGTATCGCCGGTCGGCCGGGTCGAAGACTTCGGCCAGGCAGTCGTCGCAGGTCGCAATGTCAGGCGGGAAGAGCCGCTCGGCCGAAGCGGACGCCTGGCTCTCCTCGATCGAGAAGCCGGCTCCCGGTTCAATCGATCGGTCGGACTCCCTAACAAGCACCGCCTCGACGCGCGCTCTCGGTGGCGCGTCCACCGCCAGCCGCCGCGCAAATGCCTCGACCGCGTCGGGAGTGCCGGCAATCATGATCTCGACCTGGCCGGCCCGGTTGATCACGCTGCCCTCGAGCCCGAGCTCCTCCGCCAGCCGCCACACGAACGGCCGAAAGCCCACGCCCTGGACCAGGCCACGGACCTCGATCGCCCGGACGACGCGAGCGACAGGCGTGCGGACGGACGGCGTGGCCTCGCCTCGCGTCAGTCCTGCGTCGCGCATACGATCAAGCCTCCGTGTCAAGCCCGATGGGGCCCCACATATCTCACACCCGCACGCTGCAGTTTCCGCCTGCCGAGCGGCCCACGTCCCAGGCCAAAAGGTCATGACTACGTCCCTGGCCGCCCGAGTGGCCACGTCGGGGCGTCGCCCCGGATGACCGACACCGTTTGGAAAACACATGAGGGTGCTGTGACAGGGTAGATGTCACGGGCGGTGCATAAAGTTCGCCCCAGACAGAGCCGAGTCCTTCGGTGGCAGACGGGCCGCCGAGCGGCGGCGGAAGAGTCGAGTCCTTCTAGACCAGGCGAGGGCGACGGTCATGGTCAGGCCCCTCACGAGCGGCGTGGAACGCCCGCCGTGTCCGCGTGGGCACGACGGAATCATCTATCTCGACGGTCGCCGCAAGACGACCCAGGGCGGCTTTGAGCGCACCCGGTTTCGATGTGTGCCGCGCGAAGCCGGCGAGAAGACTCCGCAAGATCTGGCTCAGATCGCCGCTACGCCGCAGGTCGCTTTCGCCTGACGCCGACGCTGCGGCATAACAATCCGCTGCGTGGCGTTAGGGCACGAGTCAGATGGCAGGGCGCGGATCGCCTCGCAGAAGCACATAGAAGACATCATCCTCTGGGTTCCCATTGCGATCGAGGTCCCAGGCCCTGCGCACGCCTTCGCGCGTGAAGCCGGCACGTTCGGCCACGCGGCCGGAGGCGTCGTTTTCGGGGTGTGTGTAGAGTTCGAGACGGATCAGCCCCGGCGTTTCGAGGGACCAATCAACGAACAGGCGCAGTGCGCGAGTCGCGACGCCACGGCTACGGGCATTCGGAACGAGCCAGTAACCGAACTCTGCCCGGTGCTCCGCCCGAAGATGTCGGGCGATGGATCCGAGAACTTCGCCGGTGGTCGCGTCAGTGATGGCGAAGGATCGTTCGCCCTCACTGGACCAGTCGAGAGCGCGGCGCGCCACATACTCCCTGGCCACGGCCTCTGTGTATGGCTGTGGAACCGGCAGGAAGCGAACGATCAATGCGTCCTGGCACGCCGCCCAAACCGCGGGCGCGTCCGCCGGTTTCCACGCACGTAGCCGAACGACCCCATCAGTCAGCACCGGCGGCTGCTCGCCCACGATCACCCTCCTTCGCTTGTCTTCCTGAGCACCTCAACTGTGGGCGAGACCCCTGTTCGCGCAAGTCCTGCGACCGTCTTCTATCACCAACAAGGCGCAGGCTCCGAACTGTTTTACTGCGAGATTGTAGCGAGTCACGCACCCAGTGGATCCGGATCGGCGGATGGTTATGCGGTTCTGCGGATAGGGGTTTTCCAACCGTGGTCGGTCATCCGCGTCGCCCTCACGCGACGACCGGCGAATTCTGGAGGCCGACCCCCGCCAGGGCGTGCTGGCAACGCGGGCAGCGGCCCTCGACCAGGCGCCACTCCGTGACGGCGTAGTCGGAGCGGGAGATCAGCCGCTCGCCGCAACGTGCGCAGGACGTGGTTGCGTCCTCGACCTCGGGGGCGTTGCCGACATAGACGTGGCGCAGGCCGACCTCGCGCGCAGCCGCGGCCGCATCCACGAGCGTGGCCGCAGGTGTGGGCGCGACGTCGCTCAGTTTGTAGGCCGGCTGGAAGCGGGAAAGATGCCACGGTGTCTCCGGCCCGATCGCAGTCGCAATCCACTCGGCCGTGGCCCGCAGCTCGCGGGCATCATCGTTGAGGCCCGGGATGACCAGCGTGGTCAGTTCGAGCCAGATATCGCGCTCGCGCATTTCGATGATGGTGTCGCGGACCGGCTCCCAACGAGCGCCGCAGACTCGCCGGTAGAAGGCGTCGTTGGCGGCCTTCAAATCTACGTTGGCGGCGTCGAGATACGGCGCAACCAGCTCGATTGCCTCGGGCGTTTCGTAGCCGTTGGTCACAAAGACGTTGTGCAGGCCGGCCGCCCGCGCCTTGATCATCGAGTCGAGCGCGAACTCGATGAATATCGTGGGCTCAACGTACGTGTAGGCGATGGTTCGCACGCCGGCCGCGACGGCCTCCGCCACGACCGACTCGGGCGAAACATACCGGCTTTCCGGCACGATGCCCTCGCGGTGGGCCTGGGAAATCTGCCAGTTCTGGCAGTAGGCGCAGTGCATGTTGCAGCCCTGGGTCGCGACCGAGTAGGCGTAGCTGCCCGGCAGGAAGTGGTAGAAGGGCTTCTTCTCGACCGGCTCGGCCTTCGTCACGACGACCTGGCCGTAGACGAGGGTGTACAGACTCCCGCCGCGGTTCTGGCGGACGCCGCATATGCCGACCCGGCCAGGGCGCAGGACGCAGCGATGGGCGCAGGCCACGCATCGGACGCTGCCGGGAGTGACCGGATCGTCGAATGGCTCGCCAAGCAGGGCTGGCCTGATGTTCGGCTGAGACTCGTCGCCTGGGCCAAGGTCGGAGATCCGAAGACCTGCCGGCGGCTGCTCGCCCGGGAACCTGGCGCGAATTGGATCCGGCGTCATTGCGTCGGGATCGATCTCGACGGCCGGCGCCTTGGTGAAGGTCTCGGGGCTGCCTCGTGGGTGCGTCTTTTCGTCCATCAGGGCCTCTGAATGCGGTCTGGCCGTAGCTCGAGAACAGGGCCCGTTGTCCTCGCCCTACTCGATTTCCAGTATGCCATTCCGAGCCCGGTTGCGGTTGATCTGGCTGGCCATCGCGCGGGTTGGACCGGCTTGGGGTCCTTCGGCTCTTGCCTGAGGTCACCCTTAGCGCGACGCTACGACCAACCAAGTCCCGTACGCGGGACCGCCACGGACCAAACCGCCGGCGACCTCACGGTCGTGGCGGTCGAGGTCGGTGGCCTGTTCGGCTACGGGATCCGCACCCGAAAGCGAATGGCGAATGGCGATTTCCCAAGTTGCCATGGCTCTCCGGCCGCCGCTGCCGTGGACGCCGCTTGTTATCGCCGAGGAGCACTGCAAGGGCTGCGAGCTGTGCGTCGCCGCATGCCCCAGGGCCGCTCTCGCTCTCGACCGAAGCCGCGTCAACGTCCTCGGCTACCACCCTATTGCCCTGACAGACGCCTCTGCTTGCACCAGTTGCGCCTTCTGCGCCCGCGTCTGCCCCGATGCCGTCTTCACCGTCTGGGCTGCACCGCGCGCATACGCGACAGAGGAGCGCGCCCGATGACAACGGATCGAGAGATTGCCATTGGCGCCCGCGCCACGGCGGCCGAGTTGGAGTCGCGTCGCCGTTCCCGCGTCCTGATGAAGGGCAACGAGGCGATCGCGGAGGCGGCGATCCAGGCGGGCTGCGACGCCTACTTCGGCTACCCGATCACGCCCCAGGCGGAACTCCTCGAATGGATGGCCCGCCGCATGCCCGAGCTTGGTCGTGTCTTCGTTCAGGCGGAGAGCGAGCTTGGCGCAATCAACATGGCACTCGGCGCGGCCGCCACCGGAGCCCGGGTCATGGTCTCGTCCTCGAGCCCGGGCATCAGCCTCATGGCAGAGGCGATGAGCTACATGGCCGGCTCGGGAACGCCCATGGTGCTCGTCAACATCATGCGCGCCGGTCCCGGGTTGGGCAGCATTGGCCCGTCACAGAGCGACTACTTCCAGGCCACCAAGGGCCATGGCCACGGCGACTACCGCGTGCCGGTCCTGGCGCCGGCGTCGATCGGCGAGGCGACGGAGCTGGTGGCCACGGCCTTCGAGCTGGCGGAGAAGTACCGGACGCCGGTCATGCTCGTTGCCGACGGGATCCTCGGTCAGGCGATGGAGCCGGTCGAGCTGCGATTCCGCACGCCGGAACGCCACACGTTCGATTGGGCGCTGACGGGCGCAGCCGGTAGGCCGGCCCGGGTCGTCAAGTCCATAGACCTGGTGCCGGAGGTGCTCGAGCAGCGAAACCTGGCTCTGCAGCACAAGTACCGTGAAATCGCCCGCCGTGAGGTCCGCTGGGAAGGCTGGCAGCTGGAGGATGCCGAGTTCGCGATCGTGGCCTACGGCACGGCTGCCCGCGTCGCTCGCAGCGCCATCGCGCAGGCTCGCGAGAAGGGCATTCGCGTTGGTCTCTTCCGGCCTATCACGCTTTGGCCATTCCCCGAGCGCGAGCTGGCCCGACTCAGCGGCCGCCTGCACGGCATCCTGACCGTGGAGCTGTCGTCCGGCCAGATGGTCGAGGACGTTCGGCTGGCCGTCGAGGGACGTTGCCCCGTCGCCTTCCACGGTCGAATGGGCGGCCTGGTCCCAACGCCGAATGAGGTCCTTGGCGCGCTCAAGGCGCTCCGCGCCCGAGTCGAGCGAACTCGGTCGGCCGGGCATCACGCCCACGTTCCTGCGCCGACACACCCGCATGGGCACGACGCGGGCGAGCGGTTCGAGACCGACTTCCCGGCCCACTCAAACGCCCGCCGCGGAGGTCGACGATGACGCTCCATCCGCCGACGCCACCGCGGGCCCGTTCGGACGACGCCACTCCCCGCCTGATCTACCGAAAGCCGGACGTCCTGACCGACCGCTCGACGCACTATTGCCCGGGTTGCGGGCACGGTGTCGTGCATCGCCTCATCGCCGAGGTGCTGACTGAGCTGGACCTGCCCGCCCATACCATCGCCGTTGCCCCGGTCGGCTGCGCAGTCTTCGCCTACGACTACCTGAACGTGGACTTCGTGGAAGCGCCCCATGGCCGCGCCCCGGCCGTAGCCACCGGCATCCGTCGCGTCCGTCCCGAGGCTTTCGTTCTTACCTATCAGGGCGACGGCGACCTGGCCGCAATCGGCACCGCGGAGATCGTCCACGCCGCGGCCCGCGGCGAGCGGATCACGGCGATCTTCGTCAACAACGGGATCTACGGCATGACCGGCGGCCAGATGGCCCCGACCACTCTCCTCGGCCAGCGAACTACGTCATCGCCCAACGGCCGCGATGCCGCCCTGATGGGCTACCCGATCCGCATCACGGAGATGCTGGCTCAACTCGAGGGTGTTACATACGCCGCCCGCGGCAGCATCGGAGACGTATCGCTCATAGGCAAGCTCAAAGCCATGATCAAACGGGCCTGCCAGGTGCAGATCGAGGGCGGCGGCTTCGCCATCGTGGAGGCGCTTTCCAACTGCCCGGTCGGCTGGGGCATGACGCCGCAGCAGTCGCTCGACCACCTGCGCGGCCCGGTCGTCGACGCCTATCCGCTGGGTGTGATCGTCGACCGCGGGTCCGGCACCGGCGCCCTTCCGG
>Ga0066798_10001353_pt1 | contig 10768 bp, 12 predicted proteins | sample PersoiDNA2013203_FD_70961 | JGI IMG/M metagenome (GOLD analysis project Ga0066798, IMG submission 70961) | Permafrost soil microbial communities from the Arctic, to analyse light accelerated degradation of dissolved organic matter (DOM) -... | ecosystem: Environmental > Terrestrial > Soil >...
GTGAGTTTGGAGAGGTTATCGTTATAGGCTTGGCGTAGCTCTGGGCTAGTCACCACTGAATTCATATGCGATACCTGAGACCAGGCACGTGAAAGCTTTTCTTCAAAGTCTTCAAGTGGGTATGCAAAGTTCTGCCAGCTTGGGGCAATGTTTGACGTGCATAATGTCTCCAGCAATTCACGGCCTTGCGCTAGCAAATAATCGACTGCGGGCGTTACATGCGCTGCTTTGACCTGATCAAACTTGGGTAAGCCTGAAAAGTCGAGTAATGGGTTATCTGACAACTGGTTTTCACTCACTTAAAAATCCTTAAAATTTAATACCTTGCATTGCAAATGGGGCTTAGTTAATCAGTCCATTAGTTAATGAGTCTGAGCGTAAACGGATATCGATATTGCTCGCCTTTACTGGCAGCGACTGCTGCCAGAATACTGAGAATGATATTAGCGACCCAGAGTATGCCTGCGAGCAGAAAACCAATCAGAATAAACATCAATACCCAGCTAATGGCATAAGCAATCAATAGGGTGATCTGAAAATTCAAGGCCTCGCGTGATGCTTTAGAGATGAAGGCGCTATCGTCTTTTTTCAATAGCCAGATGATTAAGCTAGGCACAAAACTGAATAAGGCACCGCCTATATGGGCGAGCACTGCCAGATTCTTTTCATCAGCCGTAGGGCTGGCAATGCTTGATTGTTCTATATCCACCATTGTTCTATGTCTGCCTTTTTTATATCCTCTTATTGAAGATTGAGTTTTTGTAGTAATGGTTCAACTTTATCAACATCCTGATTATTGAGTATTTTGCGTGCAGTGCTGGTGATGTTGGGTAAATTGCTTTTGAGTACCTGGCGCTTAACACTCAGTATGTTAGATGGATGCATGGAGAACTGACGTAACCCAAAACCCAATAACAGCCGTGTGAGTTTGTCATCGCCAGCCATTTCACCGCAGACCGAAACTGGTTTCCCCACTTTGTTACCCGCACGTATGGTCATTTCTATCAGCATCATAATGGCTGGATGCACGGGGTTATAAAGATGTGAAACCGTATCATCGGTACGATCAATCGCTAACGAATACTGGATCAAATCGTTAGTTCCGATAGAGAGAAAGTCCAGTTCACGCGCAAAGGCTTCAGCGCATAAAGCAGCTGCGGGCACTTCTATCATGCCCCCCACTTCTATATCTTCATCAAAAGGCAGTTTCTCGGCGCGCAAGCTCTGTTTGGCGCGTTCCAGTATTTGCAAGCTTTGCCGCAATTCATTGAGCGAAGACAGCATGGGGATTAGTATTTTTATATTGCCGAAATGTGAGGCGCGCAAAATAGCCCGTAGTTGTGCCATGAATATTTGCGGCTCAGACAAACACAGGCGTATAGCGCGCAAACCCAAGGCTGGATTGGTGCAGGTACGCACTACATCGCTATTCATTTCCTTATCCGCGCCTAGATCCAGCGTACGGATGGTCACCGGTAGGCCTTTCATGTCTTTGGCCACTTTGCGGTAGGCGATGAATTGTTCTTCTTCATCAGGCATTTCGCGCCGGTTCATGAACAGAAATTCCGTGCGGTACAGGCCTATGCCTGTGGCGCCTGCCGCCTTAACTTGTACTACGTCTTCTGGCACTTCGATATTGGCATGCAGTTCAATCGCCGTGCCGTCCATGGTGATTGCCTTATTGAGCTTGATGCGCTTGAGTTTTTGTTCTTCAAGCTCCCATTGTTCCTGGCGCAGCTTATATTCTTCGAGTGTTTCGTGACTTGGACTGACAATCACAACGCCTTGGTTGCCATCGACAATAATCAGTTCACCATCGCGGATCAATTCGCGTGACTTTTGCAGTGCAACGATGGACGGAATATTCATGCTACGCGCAAGAATCGCAGTATGTGAGGTCGCACCGCCTACATCAGTAATGAATGCTGCGAACTGATGCTGCTTGAACTGGATCGCATCGGCGGGCGAGAGATCATGCGCTACCAGAATAATCGCGCTTTCCTGCGCTTTCAGGGGCACCTGGCTGGGATGGCCGAGCAAGACCTTGATGATGCGTTCGACCACTTGCACCACATCGTGCTTACGTTCGCGTAGGTATTCGTCTTCGATTTTGTCGAACTGGGCGACAATTTCTTCCATCTGCTGTTTGAGTGCCCACTCCGCATTGCATTGCTCACGCTTGATAATCTCTTTGGGCGTATCGGCCAGGCTATGGTCGGCCATAATCATCAAATGGGTGCTGACAAATGCGCTAAGCTCTGCAGGACCACTAGCAGGCAGTTCTTTGCGGATAGTTTCAAGATCGTGTTTGACGACCTTAAAGGCTTTTTCCAGGCGCTTTATTTCATCATCAATCAGGTGAGGTGGCACTTCATACTGCACTACTTCAATCAATGCATTTGAAACCAGATGCGCCTGGCCAATGGCTATGCCGCGCGAGACGCCTACACCATGCATGGTAAAACTGACTTTAAAGGCTGATTTCATATAGTGATTGATTATTAAAAATTAATGATTAGCATGAATAAAAGTAATTATTCTGGTTCACCAAATCGGTTATTGATGAGTGCCACTAGAGCATCCATCGCAGACTCTTCTTCTTTGCCATCTGTTTCAAGCAGAATCTTGCTGCCCTTACTTGCGGCCAACATCATCACGCCCATGATGCTTTTTGCATTCACGCGTCTGTTATTGCGCTCTATCCAGATTTCACAGCCATCGAATTGGCTGGCTGTCTGGGTAAGCTTGGTAGAAGCACGCGCGTGCAAACCTAATTTATTGATGATTTCTATTTCTTGCTTGATCATGATTGCTTACATGCTTCCTCTGTAAAATGAAAAACACCTTCACGCCCGCCACTTAATGCTTTTTCAACCAGCTTGCCCAGGTCGCCATTGCGATAAGTCAATGTGCGCACCAGCATGGGCAAATTGACACCAGCAACCCCTTCTACCCGTCCTGGTATCAGCAATTTTCCGACGATATTACAGGGTGTGGCGCCGTAAATGTCAGACAGTATCAGTACGCCATCGCCTTGATCCAGTTCTTTGACGATTTGTAGCGCATGCGGTAACACAAGCGCTGGGTCATCGTGCATGCTGATACCAACTTGGCCCAGTAGCTCGGGTTTTTTACCCATCACATGCGTGGCACAGTGAATCAGGCTTTCTGCCAAGTTGCCGTGCGAGATAATCAAAATACCGATCATGATAGTTCCTGTTTTATATTGGGAAACCCTGCTTCCCATACTTGCTACAATTAAAATTAATACTACTAAAGTTCTCGATGCCGCATCTGTACTTTATGACTATTTTTAAAATATTTGCCCAGTTGCTCTACAAAATATACAGAGCGATGTTGTCCACCCGTGCAGCCAATCGCCACAGTCAAATAGCTACGGTTGTCACGTATAAAGCAGGGTAACCAGCGTTCTATATAAGCCTGAATATCGGCATACATGGCATTCACAGCTTCTTGCTCAACGAGAAACTTGACCACAGCTTCATCTTTGCCAGTCAGTGGGCGTAACAATGGGTCGTAATGCGGATTGGGCAGGCAGCGCACATCAAACACAAAATCAGCATCTAGCGGAATGCCGTGTTTAAAGCCAAACGATGCAAACATTAAAGTGAGGCCGCTCTCTTCGATTGAGACAAAATCTTTCACCCAATTGCGCAGGGTATTGGTGCTGAGATTGCTGGTATCCATCCTATGACCGAGCTCAGCAAGCTGGCTCAATAGTTCGCGTTCGTAGGCTATACTTTCAGCCAGTGTTTTTTCTTCGTTGCTGAGTGGGTGGCGACGGCGCGTTTCGCTAAAGCGTTTAACCAGCGTTTCGGTGTTTGAATCCAGAAACAACAATTGCACAGCGATGCCTTGCGCTTTAAGTGCCTGAATGTTCTCGGGTAAGGTTTCCAGTGCTGCCGTGCGGGTATCAATACTGATGGCGACACGGTCATGATGGGCAATACCCAGATGCTGGGATATTTCGGGTAATAAAGTCGCAGGCAGGTTATCAACGCAGTAGTAGCCACTGTCTTCCAGCGCTTTTAGTACGATGCTTTTGCCTGAACCAGAGAGCCCTGTGACGATGATCAGTTGCATATTTTATTCAGTTGCCTGCGCTTTACGCAAACTGCGATTGATCTCGCGATGCTGGCGTTGCATAAATTGCTTGGTGCCGTTAATACCGCGCAGTAACAGCATGTGGTTACGCACGGCGACTTCTACCAGCACGGCTATGTTGCGGCCAGCGGCCACTGGAATCATGACTTTGGGTATTTTTACGCCCAGTATTTTTTCGTGATGTGACTTTACCTTCAGGCGATCCAGTTTTTCAGGCATCACCAAATCGGCCATCTCAAGCTGGATAATCAAGTCTAGTGGCTTAGTCGGCTTGACCGCATTGTCGCCAAACAGGGCACGAATATTGAGGATGCCAAGCCCGCGCACTTCCAGGAAATCCTGTAATAATGGTGGGCAACGGCCTTCCAGACGGTCAGGGGCGATACGGAAAAAATCAACAATGTCATCGGCTACAAGCCGATGTCCGCGTGAAATGAGTTCAAGCGCCAGCTCACTCTTACCAATCGCGGGACTGCCTTTAATCAATATGCCAAAGCCTTGCACTTCAATAAAGACGCCATGTGCGCTGGTAGATTCTGCCACAGCTTGCGCCAGGTAATGGCTCAATACATCCATCAATCCAGGACTTTGTAGCGGTGAGGTGAATAAAGGCGTTTGGAATTGATCTGATGCGGCGTTGAGTTCTTTCGGTGGCTTTTCCCCATTGGCAACAACAACCGCTGCTAAATCAGTTGAAAACAGGTTTTGAATAGCCTGGTGTAATTCTTTGGACTTAAGGCCGCGCAAATAATCCATTTCAGCGCAGCCCAGCACTTGCACACGATTGGGGTGTACAAAATTCAGGTGGCCAATCAGGGCGAGAGAGGGTTTGGTTACGGTCTTACTGGTGAGTAGGTTATCGCCACCATCTAGTCCTGATACCCAGGTTAGTTTGAGGTTGCGACGCGTATCGTTATAGAGTTGTTTAACACTGATTTCAGCCATGATTGTATCCATCATGGCATATCAATAAAAGAGACTGCTCGGCAGCAAGCACAGACAAAACTTGTTGATCTGATAATGATGTCCTGTTTTGCATGCTGCTTGTGCCTTGCAGTTTTATGGTGGGCAAAAAGTTATAAGCTTAACAAGCTTTATTCAGTCGTCTGATGTTTCAGCGCACCATTGGTTTTGTGGTGGTCACCCTGTTTTTCTTTGTGTTTCAATACTTGACGATCCAGCTTGTCGCTAAGGGTATCAATGGCGTGATACATGTTTTCGTCACTGCTTTCAGCGTGCAATTCATTCCCCGGTACGTGCAAGGTGGCTTCTACTTTTTGCGCCAGTTTGACGACGCTAAACGTGACTTTTACATCGATCACATGGTCAAAGTGGTTGCTGATGCGCGCGAGTTTGCTCTGGACATAGTCCCTTAGTGCAGGGGTGATTTCCAGATGATGGCCAGTAAGATGCAGGTTCATGATTGACTCCTTCATTAGTAAAAACACAAATCCTAAATAGATTTGCGCTGGTTGGCCGCGGGTATAGACAGAGACTCGCGGTATTTCGCTATGGTGCGTCGTGCCACCATAATTCCTTGCTTACTCAAAATATCAGTAATCTGGTTGTCTGATAAGGGCTTTTTGGCATTTTCTTCGCTCACCATTTGCTTGATCAAGGCGCGTATCGCTGTGGCAGAACAAGCCCCGCCAGAATCGGTAGCTACATGGCTGCCAAAAAAGTATTTAAGCTCATACACGCCGCGTGGTGTGAGCATATATTTGCGTGTGGTAACGCGTGACACGGTGGACTCATGTAAACCCAGTTCATCCGCTATTTCACGCAAGACCAGAGGTCGCATGGCGACTTCGCCGTGCTCGAAAAAGTTACGTTGTCTATCCACAATCGCTTGGGAGACGCGCAAAATAGTCGAGAAACGTTGCTGGATATTTTTGATCATCCACTTTGCTTCTTGCATCTGGCTCATTAAGTATTGGCTGGAGCTATCGCGATTACGCTTTAAAATGCCTGCATATAATTGATTGATGCGTAATCTCGGCACGACTTCATCATTTAGGGTAGCGATCCAAAGGCCTTTGATCTTTTTAACCAGGATTTCATGCTGAATATAGTGGTCAGAGCCGATTTTTGTAAAATTGCTACCAGGGCGTGGGTTGAGTTGCGTGACCAGTTGCTGCACACTGCGCAAAATATCGTCATCGCATTGCAGCACTTTGCGCAACTTGACGTAATCTCTACTAGCCAGTATAGGCAAGTGTTGTTGCGCCACATTAATCGCCAGGGCCAGGTGAGGCGTATCTTCGGGCATTGCCTGTAGTTGCAATGCCAGGCATTCAGACAGGTTACGCGCGCCGACCCCAGGCGGGTCTAAATGCTGGATGTGCTTGAGTGCAGTTTGTAGTTCGAGCAAATCAATTTCAAGCTCTGCGGGCAGCAGTTCCAGCAATTCTTCCAGGGCTTGTTCAAGGTAGCCATCGTCGTTAATGGTATCAACCAATAACATGGCAAGGGTTTGGTCCCGCTCTGAGAATTGCATCAACTTCAGTTGGCTAATCAGGTGTTCACGCAAGGTGAGAGAGATGGATTCCTGAAAACTGAAGTCGTTTTCATCGTCATTGCCGGCGCTATTATCTTCCCAGCGATTGCCACTCGAAAACTCAAAATAATCATCGCCGTATTCTTCCTGACGAGCGGGCTCATCAGTGGCGGGAATTGAAGTTTCCTGCGCCGCACTGTTAGGGATAAAAGACTCTGCGTCCAGATCGATTGGCTGGTCAGTATTGCTGGTGCGCTCAAGCAGTGGATTCTCCTGTAGCAGGGTTTCCAGTTCTTGATTCAACTCTTGGGTCGATAGCTGTAGCAAGCGAATAGATTGCTGCAGCTGCGGCGTCAGGGCTAGATGTTGCGAAAATTTAAGTTGTAGGCTTTGTTTCATAATTAATACGCCGCCTGCGCTGATTACAGGCGGAAATCCTTACCGAGATATACTTCTCTCACACTATCGTTATGAATAATTTCACTGGGTTTGCCAGCGGCAAATACGCGCCCGTCATTCACAATATACGCTCTATCGCAGATACCGAGTGTTTCGCGTACATTATGGTCAGTAATCAGCACGCCGATATTGCGTGCACTCAAAAAGCGTATGATTTTCTGAATATCCAACACGGCAATCGGGTCTATGCCTGCGAACGGCTCATCCAGCAATATAAAGCTGGGGTTTGTCGCTAGGCAGCGTGCGATTTCAACACGACGACGCTCACCACCAGACAAGCTAACCGCCATATTGTTGCGGATATGTACAATATGTAGTTCAAGCAGTAACTCTTCCAATCGCTCAGCCATGACTTCAGGGCTCATTTTTTGCAGCTCTAATATCGCCATGATATTTTCAGCGACCGTCATCTTGCGGAATATCGATGGCTCTTGCGGCAAATATGCAAGCCCTAGTCTGGCACGCTGGTGAATCGGCAATCGGCTCAGGTCTTTGCCATCTAACAAGATGCGGCCGTCATCCAGTGAGACAAGGCCGACCATCATATAAAAACTTGTGGTTTTACCAGCACCGTTCGGGCCAAGCAGGCCGACCACTTCACCACTGTTTACGTGTAGCGAAATATCCTGCACCACCGTGCGGGATTTATATTTTTTGCGCAGACCTTCTACTACCAATTCACTCATGTATTTGCTAAAACTTTCTCAAAACTTCTCGATTTAAATGCTTTCTTTATATTTTTACTTATTCAACGGCTGGTTTTGCAGCCGCGGGCTTTTTCGGTTGTATCGTTACACTTACGCGACCGCCAGGCGCAGAGGGCGTGGCAACTTGCGAGCCACCACCTAATACTTCAGCATACTCTGCATTGGCGTCATACATGATGTAATCGCCGTGGATTACATCATCACCACGTTTTACTGAGGCTTGCGTATAAAGCTTTACTACATCCATACGTCCGTCGTACTCAATGCGTTGACCATTACCTTGCATATATTCATCCTTGCCTTCCATTTTCTGCTTGAAAGTACTCGGCATGCCTGTTGAAGTGCTCTGCTGGAAGCCATCCTTATCTTCGCGCACGATTAGTTTGTCGCCGCGAATCTCCAGCGTGCCTTGGGTCAAAATCACATTGCCACTGTAAATGCTGGTTTTTTTTGCATCGTTTACAGTCACAGTATCGGACTCAATATCGATTGGTTTTTCTCGATCTGCTTTTTCGGCAAAGCTGGCGCATGAGCACAATAACAACAAGGATGTCGCTAATAAGCGGACTGACAGGCTAGGGTGTGACTTGTTCATATTGTCTCCGAATACGGGGTTTGTTTTGTACAGGGGCTGCCTGGCTATTTTGTACGTTTTTATTATTACTGCTTTTAGCATTGCTTTTAGGGGTTTTAGACTGTGTTTTTTTTGCTTGCGGCTTGGTCGCTGTTTTTACTGGTGTCGTTGTATTGCTTGTTTTAGTTACATCTAAGCCAGTGTTATGCACAAGCCCTGGCCTTAAATAATGCACATGTACATTTTTGAGTAGCTTGAGCGTATTTTCATTTTTGTTGTATATCATGCCTATGCCGCGTAATTCTGTACTTGGCGATTGTTTGATGATCACAGATTGATCACTGGTTGCGATCTCGGTTTTAGAAAATACTTTCAAATACTCAGTGGCCACAGTCATATCGCCGCGCTCTTTGTAGCCTGGTCTCAACACTTTTACGTTATCCATAAATTCGATTATCTCACCATTGCTTGATACTGTGCCGCGTTGGCTTTCAATTTGTGTATAAGGTTTATCACCTACATATTGGGTTAAATGCGGACGTTCTAGTTTAGTGCTGTCATCATCTGGATAATGGGTCATTTTCGTGGCTGCCAGTATGTATTGGACACTACCATTGATGCCCGTTTTCATCGTATTGAAATTATTCAGTACATAGTCAGGATCATGCCGTTTACTGCCATCTGGCTTGACCACTGGTGGCTGCACAGTGCGGTCTATCCAGAAGGTGACGAGTGCAAGCAGCCCCAGCACTGTTAATGGAAACAGAATCGTGGCGCGAGCAAACATCTCAAGCAAACAACTTTATAACAGCCATTAATTTACGATTTTCATTTTAGATACTGTGCCATTTGGCCATCAAAGGTACCTTGTGCCTTCATAATGAGCTCGCATAACTCTCTGACTGCGCCAAAGCCGGCTTCTCGCGTGGTGGTGTAATGCGCATGTTCTTTCACTAGTGGCATGGCATGAGGCACGGTAACGCCCAAACCTGCCCTGAGAATTGGCGGCAGGTCAATCACATCATCACCCATAAAGGCTGATGTTTCGTAGCTCAGGTTTAGTTTTTTGATGAGGTCATCAAAAGCTTCCAGTTTGTCATCTACGCCTTGATAAATATACTCAGGCTTGATACCAATATTGGCGGCACGCTTGATGACAACCTGCGAGGTGCGGCCAGTGACGATGCCCATCTGTATGCCAGTATTTTTCAACAGCTTAAGACCAAGACCATCCTGCGAATGGAACACCTTAGATTCAAGGCCGTCATCACTCAGCATCAAACCACCATTGGTCATCACACCATCAATATCAAACACAATCAGCTTGATGCGTTTAGCCCGTTCTTCTACATTCATTTTTTAAACTACCTTTGCGATTAAGAGGTCGTGCATATTGAGTGCGCCAACCAGTATGCCTTCTGCATTGACAACCAGCAGGGCGGTGACTTTTTTCTTTTCCATGATTTCTACTGCGTCTACAGCCAGTTGCTCGGGCGTAATTGTCAGCGGCTTCATGCGCATGACATCATTCATCGTGCAATCGGTAATATTCAGGCCAGTTTCAAATGCGCGGCGTAAATCACCATCGGTAAATACGCCCAAGGGCTTATATTCAGCATCTACAATGGCTGTCAACCCAAGGCCTTTTTGCGACATTTCCAGCAGCGCATCTTTCACTGTTGCCTGAATTGACACGCTAGGCACAGCATCACCGCTGCGCATCACATGCTTTACCAGTAGCAGCAAACGCCTGCCCAATGCTCCGCCAGGATGCGAGCGTGCGTAGTCATCTGATGAAAATCCACGTTGATCCAGTAACACCACGGCTAATGCATCGCCTAGCGCCAAAGCTGCTGTGGTACTGGCGGTCGGTGATAAGCCGAGCGGACAGGCCTCTTGCGAGACGTGGGCATCCAGATAAACATCTGAAGCTCTTGAGAGTGTAGATCGGATATTGCCAGTAATACTGATCAGGCGTGCACCCATACGCTTGATCAGTGGCACGATGGTGAGTAATTCATCGGCTTCGCCAGAGTTGGAAATGGCAATGACCACATCTTCTTTGGTGATCATACCAAGGTCGCCATGGCTGGCTTCGGCCGGGTGCATAAAAAAAGAAGGGGTGCCCGTGCTGGCAAGGGTTGCCGCGATTTTATTGCCGATATGGCCAGATTTTCCCATGCCTGTTACCACAACACGGCCGCGGCATTGTAAAATAAGGGCGATAGCGTGATTGAAGTTTTCATCAAGCCTGTGCGCAAGGGCTTCAACCTCGCGCGACTCAATCAATAAGACTTCTTTGGCTAGCTCGACAGGCGCTTTCACAGCGCCGATTTTTTGTAATTCTGACGTTTCCATACCTGCCAAGTATAAAAGGGAATGTCTTATGAATAAAGGATAGTTGGA
>Ga0066798_10001357_pt1 | contig 10757 bp, 9 predicted proteins | sample PersoiDNA2013203_FD_70961 | JGI IMG/M metagenome (GOLD analysis project Ga0066798, IMG submission 70961) | Permafrost soil microbial communities from the Arctic, to analyse light accelerated degradation of dissolved organic matter (DOM) -... | ecosystem: Environmental > Terrestrial > Soil >...
CAGACAATGGCTTGAGCCCTGACGAAGTATTGAAAGTCATCGCCTGGGTAAGAAGCAAAGGCAGTATTACTGGTAATTAATTGATTTAATCAGTCATTAAATCAATCATCGGGCGCATTTAGCGCCCGTTTTTTCGTCTAGTCCTCTAAGTATAGACCTCTAAAGAGATACCCAAAATCTGGGCATTGCAGTAAGCTTCTTGCTTTAAAAATCTTTCGGTTATCTTCATGGCTCAATATGTAATGTCTATGCTCCGTGTGAGCAAAATCGTCCCGCCTAAGCGGCAAATTATTAAAGATATTTCACTGTCTTTTTTCCCTGGTGCCAAGATTGGTCTGCTGGGTTTGAATGGCTCGGGTAAATCCACTGTACTCAAGATTATGGCGGGCGCGGATAAAGAGTTTGAGGGCGAGGTGCAACACCAACCCAATATTTCCATCGGCTATCTGGAACAAGAACCGCATCTGGATGCTGAAAAAACCGTGCGTGAAGAAGTGGAATCTGCCATGGGCGAGGTCATAGAAGCGCGCACAAAACTGGAAGCAGTCTATGCCGCTTATGCCGAGCCTGATGCGGATTTTGAGAAATTGGCAGATGAGCAGGCCAAATACGAAAATATTATTGCCGCCAGCGGCGCTGATATTGAGCACCAGCTTGAAATCGCGGCAGACGCATTACGATTGCCCGCTTGGGATGCCAAGATTGGGCCATTATCTGGTGGTGAAAAACGCCGCGTCGCCTTGTGCAAATTATTGCTCTCCAAGCCAGATATGTTGTTGTTAGACGAACCCACCAATCACCTAGATGCTGAATCCGTCGAATGGCTGGAGCAATTTTTAGTGCGCTTCCCCGGCACTGTAGTGGCAGTGACGCACGACAGATATTTCCTTGATAACGCGGCGGAATGGATACTGGAACTGGATCGTGGTCATGGCATCCCCTGGAAAGGCAATTACTCAAGCTGGTTGGATCAAAAGCAGGAACGCCTGAAACAGGAAGAGTCGCAGGAATCAGCGCGGCGCAAAGCCCTGAATACTGAGCTGGAATGGGTTCGGCAGAACCCGAAAGCCCGTCAGGCCAAGAGTAAAGCGCGTATTGCGCGCTATGAAGAGCTGGCAAGTGCAGAATATCAAAAGCGTAACGAAACACAGGAAATCTTCATCCCTGCTGGTGAACGGCTGGGCGATCAGGTGATTGAGTTCAAGGCTGTAAGCAAGGCATTTAATGACCGACTGCTGATTGATAACCTGAGTTTCAGTCTGCCGCCTGGCGCGATTGTGGGTGTTATAGGCCCTAACGGCGCGGGTAAATCCACCCTGTTCAAGTTGATTACTGGCATGGAGCAGCCAGATAGTGGCGAAGTACATATCGGCAGCACGGTCAAACTGGCTTATGTAGACCAAAGCCGTGACTCGCTGGATGGCAGCAAAACCGTATTCGACGAAATCTCAGGTGGCTCAGATATTTTAACAGTAGGCCGCTACGAAACACCTTCGCGCGCTTACATTGGCCGCTTCAACTTCAAGGGTGGCGACCAGCAAAAAACCGTAGCCAATCTATCGGGCGGTGAGCGTGGTCGTTTACATCTGGCAAAAACGCTTATTTCTGGCGGCAATGTATTGTTGCTGGATGAGCCCTCAAACGACCTGGATGTAGAAACCCTGCGTGCATTGGAAGATGCCTTGCTGGAGTTCGCTGGCTGCGTGCTGGTCATCTCGCATGACCGCTGGTTTCTTGACCGCATTGCCACACATATTCTGGCAGCGGAAGGTGAATCGCAATGGACCTTCTTCAACGGCAATTATCAGGAATATGAAGCCGACAAAAAGAAGCGTCTGGGTGAAGAAGGAGCTAAACCTAAACGCATTCGTTACAAGCCGATTGTGCGTTAAATATATGCTTCAGAATTACAAAAAGGCTAACTTGCGTTAGCCTTTTTGATTTTTAATGCTGTGTTTCCAGCCCTAGATATTATCCACACTCCGCTTCTTTATTCGCGTTCAAGCTGACGATATTGGCTGAAATCGCGGCAACCACTTCTGCTACAGTCGCTTGCATGCCTTGCACCATAGCATCAATACTGCTACCGACAGGTTTAGTAAGCGCTAGCTGGCAAGATATTGCATGATCTTTAGCGCTAGTTGGATCAATATTCCTTGAACCTACATCCACTCGCGTAATCGTCCAGGCAAAGTCAGCCACTATGTTGCCGCCTGGCACGGCATCAAGCTGGCGCAAGGTAATAGCGATACGGTATATGGCCTGGTTGGCGACTCGGCCACCATGCGAGACCTCCAAGGCACCAGTCTGATTGGCAATACCACTGGCAAAAACATCGTGCAGCTCGTCATTAAATGAAGATGACCAACGATCTTGTTCCAGCACTTTCAGCTGCGCACCTTGCGTATTGATAACTAACTGGGGACGTTTGAGGCGTTCTGGCACATTGACTGGCAGCACTTCTATCGCAATAGTTGTCGCTTTAGCAGTTGATTGCTGGCTTTGAACAGGTACGCTTAGCGTGTAAAAACGCGTTGGTGCTGAAGTCGCGCAGCTAGCGATTAAGATGATTATTGCCAAACTTGATAGCGTCAATTTGATTAATTTCATCTGGCTTTTCCTAATTTAAATGCCTTACTTTTAAGTTAAGGCTTTACTTCTAAAGGATTATCTAGCGCTTTGCCACGAATCAACGATTCTGGGTGTTGCTCAAGATAATCCGTCAATACTTTGAGCGAAGCGGCCGCGCGCGATAATTCTTGCAGGGTTTGTCGTAAATCCTGCTGCAAGGGCGCGTCTTCAGAAAGTGTTCGGTCTGCATTATCCAGGGTTTTGCGCACATCTTTCATGGCCGCAGTGACCTCTGGTGCAACATCGTTATTGAGGCTTTTTACCAGAGTTTCAGTGCTGCTAAGCGTCTTGTTCATGGTGACCAGCGTTTTCTGCAGATCATGGCCAATCTGGTCAAATTGCACTTTGCTCAGATTGCCTGCAATGGTGGATATTTGGTTTTGCAATTCGTCCAAGCTGTTAGGGATGGTTGGTAATTCTATGGGCAGATTCGGCTTGATGACCACTTTGGGCGCATTGGGAAAGAAATCAACCGCTACGTATAGTTGCCCTGTGAGCAGATTGCCTGTGCGTAGTTGTGCACGTAAGCCACGAGTCACCATCAATTGCACCCGCTGCTGCATGCTGTAAGGCGATTTACGCTCATTCTCAACAAATTTTCGCCCTAGCCTTTCAGGGTAAATTTCAATCACTACAGGCATTGCAAATTCACGGCGCACTGCATCATATTGAATGCCAACTGATTTAACCTCGCCCAACTCAACCCCACGAAAATCGACACTAGCACCAGGCCGCAGACCACGCAGTGATTGCTTGAAGTAGAGCACCATAGTTTGCGACTCACCATCGGCTTCTTTAAAAGCCTGGTTCTGGTCATTTGCCAGCAGAAATGCTGTATTTTCTTTAGCTTGTTCGCCCGGGTCATCATCCACAGATTGAAATGCCAAGCCGCCCAGGATCAACGTGGCAAGGGATTGCGTATTGAGCTTAAAGCCATTTGCGTTTACTTCTACATCAAAGCCGCTGGCATGCCAGAAGCGGGTATTGATCCCGACATATTTGTCATAAGGTTTATCAATGAATATGCGTAAGCTGACGCCTTTTCCATCTTCATCCAGATCATAAGCGGCTACCTGGCCAACTTTGATACGACGATAAAATACGGGAGAGCCTATATCCAGGGAGCCAAGATCAGTGGTATGCAGCACAAATTGCTTGCCAGAAGCATCACGCGTGACAATAGGCTGTACTTCTAGCCCAGTAAATTCTTTGCTAGTTTCTTCTGAAGTGCCAGCATCTGCACCGATGTAGGCACCCGAGAGCAGAGTGCCAAGACCTGTCACCCCAGACGCGCCTAAGCGTGGGCGCACTACCCAGTAGTGGGTATCAACCGCGGTAAACCCTTTGGCTTCCTTGGCTAACTGCACTTTAGCCAAGACTTTAGTACGGTCTTCACTCAAGGTGATTTCTTGCACTTCACCAATATCCACATCTTTATATTTCACTTTGGTTTTGCCAGCCTCAAGCCCCTCTGCCGTGCGGAATGCAATAGTGACGACAGGCCCACGATCCACCACCACCTTCACTACCAGGGTAATGCCGACCAGCGCAGCAATAATAGGAATAATCCATACCAGCGATGGTAACCAGTTACGCTGTTGCTCACGTTCTGGCTTAGGGATATCGGTCGGTGTACGGCTTATATTGTCTTCACTCATGGTGTTCTTTCGACTCTCAATTACACATCATGTTCAAGGAAACACGGACTAAGTGTCAACGCCTGCGAATTACTGCGTTGCGCGGTATTAGCTACGACTAACCTAAAGGTAAGTCTTCACTGAAACGAAGTTTTGATTACCTCGCCGTACTTATGTAATGTCTCGGTTATTGCGTGCCGTGCCCCTGGCACTTCATCCCGCTCGCTCACTTATTCCGTGTTTCCTAAACTGCATCCTGCTTATCAGTATCCCAAGTCAGGCGGGGGTCAAAACTAAGTGAGGCGAGCATGGTGAGCACGACCACTGATGCAAAAGCTACGATACCAAGGCCTGCGGTAATCTTTGCAAAACCTTGAATCTGCACCAAGCCAACCAAAAGAGATACCACAAACACATCCAGCATAGACCAGCGACCAATGATTTCAACCATACGATACAGTTTGGCACGCTCGCGTTGACGCCAACTGCTTTGCTTTTGCGCCGTCACGACGAGTAGTGTAAGCGATACCAGTTTGAGTAAAGGCACTAAAAAACTGGCAATAAACACAATTAACGCCAAACCCCATTCACCTGATACCCAGAAAAATATCACGCCGCTCAGAATAGTATCTTGATGTGTCTCCAGCAGTGTCTTGGTGATCATCACTGGCATCAGGTTGGCGGGTAAATACATAAGGTAGGCTGCAATCAGTAATGCCCAGGTACGGTTGATACTATCTGGCTTGCGGCTATGTAGTATTGCGTTGCAATGAAGACAATGCTCATGCGCCTGCACAGCTTTCTTATTGACACCTCTCCATAGTTTGCCACACTGATGGCAGGCCACCATGCCCAGGCTGCGGGCAGTTTTAACGGCCTGCATTAGCCAACGCCCCGCTCAATGGATGCAGAACCTTCAAACTGCCACAGATAACGCGGGTTGAACGAGACCACCACGGTGAGCAGCACAGTCAATACGCAAAATGCCCACAAGGCGATCCCTGGAATAATGGTTGCCATATTGCTTAATTTAATCAGGGCCACCAGCACGCCCAGCATGAATACCTCCACCATCCCCCAGGGACGTAAAGTCTGCATCAAACGTACCAGTAAACTAAAACCTGCCCGTGCTTTTGAATGAGACGCTGGCGTCAGCAAATAAAACAGGATCATCATCTGCATGAGGGGAAACAAAATGGTGGTGGCTAATACCAGCAAAGCCACTAAGGAAGTGCCTTCTGCGTTGAGTGATAGCACTGCTCCGATCAGGGTAGTCTGGTTGCGCAAGCCTTGCAACTCCATTTCTACGATAGGAAAAACGTTGGCAAGCACAAACATGATCAAACTCGCCATGGTCAGCGGCAATAAATGGTCGTGGCGACGTTCAGCGTTGCGATCCAACTCCGCACCACAACGCGTGCAACGGGCAATCTCGCCATTCATAAGCGTCAGCTTGCGATAAACCGCATCGCAATCTTCACAGGCTATCAGGTCTGAGACTTCATCCATGCGTTATCTGGCAGGTGCTATCAATGTGTTCACCATGTCGGCTCATACTATAACCAATCCCAATTGGTACGCGCTTTGTGCGGCGCATTTTTCATCGCACTATCCCACAACACAGGTGGAATAAATCGCATGCATCTGGCCAATAAGCCCATCTGCCAGGGAATCACCACAAAGCGCCGTTTACGCTGGATTGCTAAAGCAAATTTTTTAGCGGCAATATCAACATCCATCAAAAATGGCATTTTGTAATCGTTAATATCTGTCATTGGCGTGCGGATATAGCCTGGCGCAATGGTAGTCACGGCAATTCCATACGGCGCCATTTCTACTCGCAGGCTTTCGAGATAGCTAATGGTCGCTGCTTTTGAGGCGCTATACGCAGCAGCGCCTGGCAATCCACGAATACCTGCAACACTGGCAATACCGACCAGTTGACCTTTGCCAGCATCGCGCATGGCGGCAATAAAGGGTTGAAAGGTATGCACCATGCCCAGCACATTAATCTCAAACACAGCCTTGAACGCGGCAATATCTTGCGCGTGCTCGGTCAAGGTGCCGCGACTAACCCCCGCATTGGCAATCACGATGTCTGGTACTCCATATTGCTGAATAAATTGTTGCGCTGCAGAGGCGAGCGAATCTGCTTCACGTACATCCACTGTGTAGACTGCACAGCGCGCACCTAATTCACTTGCCAGTTCATTTAATAGCGCTGATCTGCGTGCAAGCAAGCCAAGTTGCGCGCCTGCTTTCGCATAATAACGCGCCAAGGCGAGGCCTATACCGCTGGATGCGCCAGTGATAAAAACCCGCTGCGGCCTTGCATTATTTTCAAGACTCACAGCGGGTTTATTTGGATGATTAGCCATGAGCTAATGTCGATGATTTAAAAAAACAGGGAAGCTCTGATTAAGTATGAGTAACGAAGCATAGCAACGAAGTCAAGGTTAAGCAGAGTTTCCCTGTTATTTCAGGCCTTTTTCCTGCTTCGCTTTGGCAATCAGGTAATCTGCAGTTTTGATAAATGCGTCGTTACCGCCAGCCATACTGGATGAAGTAATGTATTTACCATCAATCAGCAAGGTCGGCACGCCAGTTGCGCCTGTGGCACGGAACACTTGCATCGCATTCATGACTTTGGTGTTGATGGAGAATGAACGATAAGTATCTTCAACACGTTTACGATCAAGACCCGATTGCTTGGTGATCCACTCTATCGTGCCAGCCTCATCATTTGGCATGAGCTCATGCGTTTTATGAATCGCATCAAACAAAGGCACATGCAGTTTATCCACTAGATTCAGCGCATCCAGCGTATAAAACGCTTTTGCCATCGGCACCCAGTCGGGGCGCGGTACACCTGGCACGCGTTTGAAATAGACATTGGCTGGAAACTTCTTCACCCAGGCTGAAGCAATAGGCTCAAAAACGTAGCAGTGCGGGCAACCGTACCAGAATATTTCAGTAACTTCGATACGCTTGGGATCATCGGTGGGCACCACCTGTACAACAGAGTTATATTCAACCCCAGCCTGCGGCTCTGCCATGGCGTTTGTTACTAACAAGTGGCTTGCGAGCAGCAAAGCACAGGCCGAGAGAATTTTTTTCATCATTTATTATCCTTAATTTCTTGTCTCAAATGTTGATTAAGATAACACTTACTTGGATTACAACGTTCCAGCATCAGCAACGCCGACATATCTAATTCATTACTGATTAGGTGTATTGGTCTGCACTTTAATCAGGTCGGTGTTAAAGCCATTCTTGCTCAACTCTGTACGTGACTTTTCGATTTTATCCAAATCTGCTAATGGCCCTACCCGCACACGGTGCAGCACGCCTTTATCTGGAATGGTGACTGTTTGTACAATCGCCTCCATGCCTAACAAGGCCAACTTGGCTTTCAGATTATCCGCCTCTTGCTCGGTGGCAAAAGCACCTACCTGCAAGAAATAAGTTTCCTGGATCTGACCAGCTGCATCTTGCGCTTCTTTTTGCTTGATTTGCTCTTCAGTAACCTTGGTTTCACTACCAGGCAAAATCGTGTAGAAATCAAAGCGTGGTTTATCTGGATTATCATTAGCTGCGTTTGAATTACCCGAGTTGGAGTTGCTAGCACCGTTATTAGTTTCTTTAGGCAAGGCACTTGCGTCAGGTTTTTCTAGCGATAGGTCTGGCGTTGCACCAGGCGTGACCTTGGCCACAAATGGGCTATTGCTGCCTTTTACCAGTAACACCACGGCAACAGAAATGCCAACCCCGAGCAATAAACCAACCAGCAAGCCAGTAAAAAACGGGCTGCCTTTACTGCTCTTGTTATTAGCTCTCGGGGCGCTGGGTTTATAGTCTCGGCTCACTGTGATTCCTCTTTAAATACGTACTTTTTAATAATAAGGACTGGATAATCACATTGCCTTGGGCGCACTCACGCCCAACAAATCCAGGCCATTCTTTAATACTTGCTGTGTTGCACTCACCAGCGCCAAGCGCGCTAGCTTGGTGGCTTCATCCTGCACCAGGAATTGTTGAGCATTGTAATAGCTATGCAAATCGCTGGCTAAATCTTTCAGGTAATTGGCAATGCTGTGTGGCGAGAGTTCCGCTGCAGACGTCTCTACCACTTCAGGAAATTCACCCAGGCGCTGCATCAAGGCGGCCTCATGTGCGGTATTGAGCGGGCTTAAATCGACATGGGCTAAAGTCGCCACATCGCCGCCCCACTGGTTCAATACACTGCAAATTCGGGCATGCGCATACTGGATGTAATAGACAGGGTTATCGTTAGTTTGCGCACGTGCCAAATCAATATCGAATATCAATTGCGAATCAACCCGACGCGCGGCAAGAAAGTAACGTGTGGCATCACAGCCAACTTCGTCTATCAGGTCACGCAAGGTGACATAGCTGCCAGCGCGCTTGGATAACTTCACTTCTTCGCCGCCACGCATCACCGTGACCATCTGGTGCAGCACATAATCAGGCCAGCCCTGCGGGATGGCCTGATTCAGCGCCTGTAAACCTGCACGCACGCGGGTAATGGTGCTGTGATGATCTGCCCCCTGCTCATTGATAACCCGTTCAAAACCGCGCTGCCATTTATCCAGATGATAGGCAACATCTGGGACGAAATAGGTATAACCGCCATCAGTTTTGCGCATGACGCGATCTTTATCGTCACCGAAAGCTGTTGTTTTCAGCCACAGCGCGCCGTCCTGTTCATAGGTATGGCCGCTAGCCACCAGGCTTTGCACGGTTTGCTCAACTTTGCCTGTAGAGTAAAGCGCGGACTCGAGCGAAAACACATCAAATTTAATTTGAAATGCGCGTAAATCCAGGTCTTGCTCATGGCGTAAATAGGCAACGGCAAAACGGCGGATAGATTCGCTATCGTTGGCATCGCCAGCGGCGGTGACCGCAATGTCATCTGCGGTAACGGTTTGTTTAGCCAGGTATGCGTTTGCTACGTCTGCAATATAGTCGCCACGGTAGCCGTCTTCTGGCCAGGTTTCATCGGCTGGAGTCAGCCCCTGGCAACGCGCCTGTACCGATCTGGTCAGGTTATCAATCTGCACACCAGCATCGTTGTAGTAAAATTCGCGCGTGACATTCCAACCGCTAGCGGCTAATAAGCGCGCCAGACAGTCACCCACCGCAGCCCCACGACCATGGCCTACATGCAAAGGCCCGGTAGGGTTGGCTGACACGAATTCGACTTGCACTTTGCGGGGCTTGTCATCCTTGTCATGGGCCGCCTTGTTGTGGCCAAACTTGTCGCCTTGCTGCTGAATTTCGGCAACCACCGTGCTTTTAGCCTGCACACTTAAAAAGAAATTGATGAAGCCCGCGCCTGCGATCTCCACTTTTTCAAGCCATGCTGACTCAGGCAATGCCTGGATGAGTTTTTCGGCAATGGCACGTGGGTTTTGGCGCAAAGGTTTAGCCAACATCATGGCAAGATTAGTAGAAAAATCACCGTGCTCGGCGGTCTTTGGGCGTTCAAGCTGAATGGTTAAATCGTTAGGAGTTGACGTCAGGCTTTTTGCAGCCTGAGCCAGTAATTCTGTAAGATGTGCTTTCAAGAGAATAATACAATCGTGATATAACAAAAACGATATTCTAACCCATAGGCCGCTAAGGCTCATAACCCTATTCGACAGCAGTATTCATGACTTCATCCGCTATCTGCCCGCATATTTTAAAAGTTGCCCTGGACGTGCCGCTAGACAGGCTATTCGACTATCTGGATGGCGGTTTTTCTGTGGAAATCGGCCAGCGTGTTGTTGTGCCCTTTGGCTCACGCAAGCAGGTGGGCGTCGTGGTGGCCAAGTCTGAAACCAGCGATTTTCCGCTTGAAAAACTCAAAGTTATTATTTCGGCCTTTGCTGACGAAACCCCATTGGATAATGAAATATTCGGCTTGCTGCGATTTTGCGCTGATTACTACCAATATCCCTATGGGCAGGCGCTGCTCTCTGCATTGCCTGTGCGCCTGCGGCAAACCAAACCCGCTGTATCGCGTAAGCAATATGCCTACTCGCTGACCAATGCAGGCAAAGCGCAAAGTATTGAAAGCCTGCCTGCACGTAAATTACTACAGCGGCGTGTTTTTTCTGCCTTGCTTGAGCGTACCACACTGAATGAAACAGCTTTAAGCGAAGTCTCGGCTGGATGGCGCAAACCTATGCTAGCCTTTATTGAAGCTGGTTGGGTGCAAACGCAGCAAGTATTAGCGGGCATCAAGATAGCCTCAATTGCGGCGGTGCCAGCGCCTCAACTGAATGCAGAGCAAACGCAAGCGGTGCAAGCGATTACGGCGCAAGTAAAAATCTTCAAACCCTGGCTGTTACATGGCATTACTGGCAGTGGCAAAACCGAAGTTTATATGCAGATATTGCAGAAGCTGTTAGCCAACAATACAGGCCAAGCCTTGGTGCTGGTGCCAGAAATCAACCTGACCCCGCAACTGGAATCACGCTTTCG
>Ga0066798_10001358_pt1 | contig 10746 bp, 11 predicted proteins | sample PersoiDNA2013203_FD_70961 | JGI IMG/M metagenome (GOLD analysis project Ga0066798, IMG submission 70961) | Permafrost soil microbial communities from the Arctic, to analyse light accelerated degradation of dissolved organic matter (DOM) -... | ecosystem: Environmental > Terrestrial > Soil >...
ATAAGGGGAGAGATGGGCGGCATTGGCCGTTCCTCGGGAAAGAGCTGCACTGTTGGCCGACTGGTGACGAATCCACGGTAAGTCAGCAACATGATGGTGGCCGGGTGGTGGAGATAGGGGCGAACAGGCAGTCCTGCGAACCCTCCAAAGCACTACTCTACAAACTAGTCCTGGAGACTGTCCTGACCGGTTCCTAGTGCGTCAGACACTCTCGTCCGCCAAGATGCGTGAATCAGCTGCCCCGCCGGGAGAGGGCATTCTGAGTGCCATGTAGCTTCTGCCAGCACGAGAAGCGCGCACTGGTTGCGCTTCACTGTGGCTAGCTGGCAGTGGGTCGCGACAAGGAGACTCGAGACCTTCAGGAAGTATGAGAGGATAGAGTCTTTGTGGCCCGATCGAGCATAGGAGAGTTCAGGACTCAGCCGGATCGCGAGGCGCAATGTGTCTGTCCAAGCGCACCACTAGGCACACAACAATGCCGACTGGAACTGGCCCTTGCCGCTACGCCACAGGGCAACATGGGCAACCGTGGCATTGCACTGTGTCGTCGGACTGCTATGGTTGTTGTGACGGGCGCGCTGTGTCAACATGCCGGACGACGCCTAGGGGTGCTGGACCGCACGCGGTAAGGGCACAGAGGGGTACGGGGAGGGCACGTTGTTCTGGAACGGGAGTAGGCATCTTGGGCCAGGTATGAGAGTATGGATGCTACCTTGTCGAGGAAATGGACCAGGATGGTCTATGCGGGTCGATAGGATTTGCAGGTCGACAGCTGCGGTGTACTCAGACGTCGGATAGCATTGAATCCGGCGTGTCTCAAGGCCACGACTGGCACGAGTTGCCTCGGTTGAACGGGTAGCGGCTGGATTGGCACTGGTGAGAAGATGTTTGTGCACAGAATCTCGTGTCCGGATGAACGTACGTCGCTACTGCCTATCGATCCCGCGCTGAGAGACTCGCTGGCCGGATCAACGTTGACACAGTTGGCATGGGGGTCTACTGCTGTGAGGGGTATGATGCAGAACAACCAAGACGGGCTGAATCTTCACATCGCTAGTGAGACACAAGGTCGTCGTGTGCATAGCTTTCAAGTTCCGGCGATGACTAGGGCTCAAGTAAAGGCAGACGCCAAGGCACGCGCAGAGGCACCGTCGGCGATCGAAGCTCTCTCACGGATTCGGGCGACAGTCAAAAGCGTGAACCCGCTGCGACTCCTGTCTAGGATCTGCATCCAGTGCGGTTTCTATGAAGCATCGGAGGCTGGCGCGTTCGAATCTTACGCTTCTCTGTGGGCGAGCTGGGGCGAGGTCGTGGCGCGACTGATCTGCTCGGGCGATTGCGTAGTATCCCGCTCTGTCGATCCCACAAAGGAGACTATCGAAACACTGTTCAGTGACTTCACCAAGTACTGGCAGGCTATCACACCAGAGTTCGATCCCACAACGAGCTTCTCCAACAAGGATGACTTGGTGGCCTCGCTCGCTGCCTACTCCCGCATACATGCAGTGACAGTCAAATACGATGCTCGCGTTGACCAGCTGGATGAGGCAGCTCAGCAACTCTATTCCCCACAGAACAAATGGCTCAAGGAGAACCGTGGCTTCACTATCGAGGAAGCATTGGCAACGATGTCGGGAATTTACCGCGTAGTTCATGTGCGCGCCCAGCTCGCCGTAAGAGCAGCCACAGCAGGGCTCACTCCTGCTGCGCTCCAGGAGATCAAGGTCAGCGAGATCCTCTCGACGGAGCTAGACACACACCCCGATCTTGCTGTACTGACAGCGGAGGAGATCACTGCCGTCGCTCAGATCCCGCGAGAAGCCTGCGCAGCCGTGCTCGCTAGGTTCAGTCAGCATGTCGACGAACAAACATGTCAAGACTCCTCGAGAGCAGAGCCGGATGCACTGCAGTTGCCATTCCTGTTCAACGAGATACACCGTCGCCCTCTCGTTGAGATTGGTGGGAAGTACGTCTGTACCGAGACCACCCTGCCGGTCGAGGCGGTCTTCACAAGCCTACACTTCGATCTCTGGAGAGACGAGTCCGTCCGAGGAAGCTACGGCAACAACCGGGGCGCCTGGTTGGAACGAGCTGCAGCGGCGTACTTGAGAAGTGTCTTCGGGCCCGAGGCCGTGTGTGTGAACCCGTACCGCGACGATGGCAATGAACTCTGTGATGTGCTTGTCCACTACGACCACGTTGTCCTTGTCGTCTCCTGCAAAGCCAAGATGCTGACCGCCCTCGCGGAGTACGGGGGCGACGCGGGCAAGCTCAGGGACGATCTGCAGAAGGGCATTGGGGACAGCCACACTCAGGTGGAAGGAGCACTGGCATACCTGCAACGCTCAGGCGGCGTCAACGTACACCGTCAGAACAGGGAATTGTGGACGTCAGTGAGGTCGACCGAGTTGGATGTCATAGTCCCCATCTATGTCCTGCCCAACAGCTATCAGAACCTGACCATCGGTGTGAAAAACATCCTGTCAGGCCTGGGGATCCGAGTTGATCAGGGCACGTTGCCTTGGATAGTGTCCGTGTTTGATCTTCAGAACGTAGCTGAGATGCTCAATGAGTCTCCGGCCCTGTTCCTACACTACCTCGAACGTCGCCGAGGCATGGCACTTGCTCGGGCGAGACTCGAAGCAACAGAAGCCGACCTTGTCAGCCACTATCTCTTGGAGGGACTGGTCCTTGGGAATGGCTCCGAGTATGCCGATGAAGACCACATTGTTCTGGGCGACTTGGCAGCCCCAGTTAGCGAGTACTTGATCAAGGAGCACGTGTTGGGAGTCGAGGTCCCAAAGCCTCGCTCTCAGTTCCCGTTTGTGCTCTCAGGGCTGGTGGCCGAGATAACCCAGACCGGCGCGCCACATCGCACTGTGTCTCTCATGAGGCTGCTGGAAATTAACCGAGCTCATCAGACCGAGTTCCTAGGAGACATTGACTCGTGCCGACAGAAGGCATTGGTCCTGTTCTCGGACGAGTCCACTACAACAAACGTGACATGCGGTGACGCGGAAACCATGATATCGTACTTCAGCGGCAGAGGCACTACGTCTGAGCTGATTGAGCGGGCCAAGGTATGGGTTCGGGAGGTGCTTAGACTGCGCCGGGGCGGAACCCATGAATGGGTCTGCCTTGTCGGGGACGTCTCCGGCAGTACCCGGGTTCAGTCAGTCATCTATGTCTCGACACATGAGGGTCGCAAGAATCGTACCTGAACTGGTGATTCGAAAGGCAGCGCCCGTCCAATCACAATTCCGCGTTCCTCCTAGTAGTCCCGAACGCCAGTGGGCAGGCTAGGCTCTGGGGAGAGCCTCGGCAGTCCGCGCGTTTGGCCTACGCGCGAAGGCATTTCTGCAGACAGCGGGGAAAGGGCCGGGAGTGGGTCAGATACGCTCAACAACCCCCCACATCAACTGCTAAGAGCTTGTTCACGTCGCTCCACGCCACGTTCATGCTCCGGAGGGCAGGTCGTACACAGTGAGGCTATGGCAGGCAGAGCAGCAGCCAGGCTGCATGGCAGCCGATTGGCAGTGCCTGGATCAGTAGTCCGGAGTCTTTGGCAATCGACACAACCTTAGCTAGACCGGATACGATAGCGGCTGCTCCAAGGCGATCGCATGCTAGGAGCTCCACATCTCGGACCTCCCGGTCCGTCTGATCGTCCCGGGATGCGGCAGCCTCAGGAGGCAGTTATCAGGCTGCGGCCTCTGGACAAGTCCCAGGCCGCAGCCTGCGACTGGGATTGAGGAATCAAGATGTCACGAGTGCACAGTCGCGTGCGCAGTGGGGGACGTCGAGAGGCTGCTCATGGAGATTAGCAGAACCATGACTCCTTGTCGTATGGAACTGGATGTGAGTTCCACGTGATTCTGACGTGTCCGTGCCGCTCGACTCTCCCTCCCATCAGCGTCACCTTTGGAAGTAGGGTGCCGGAGTCTGCCCATTCTAGTTGGCAGACGAGTTCAGGCCGCAGATGGGACGCTTCGAGTTCTCTTATGCGAAGATCCCGGGAGAACAGATCAAGACAAACATACTTGGGGACAACTGTAACGGCTAGACGGGGACATGCTACGTGTAGGGCCGCTCTGGAGAGCCTGCCCAGGACGTGCTCGGGCTGGGAGGCCACCATTGTGGTGACTTCATCATGCGACCTCTCGAATGATGGTGCTCCCCATCCCCACAGTCGTACGGTGGAATGATCCCTTTTCGCGCGCGCGTTTCGTATGACAAGGAGGATGCTCTTCGGCTCCGAGTAGTGTAGGAGGTGCGCCCGTGCAAGCTGACTCCTGACTGCCTCGCGCATGAGCCAGACCCGGTGAATTGGGGTTGGCCAATCACGATGCCTGACAAAGGGCAGGCAGGATTCCTGAATGATCACGTCTGCATACGGCGTCGGGCTGTCCTGGAAACCGTTGTTGGCGTCGTCCAGGCGAGGTCCACTGAAAGAGTACAAACCTGACAGTGTCCCAGCGGGCGATGATGTCTGCACCAGGTAGCGTGCATACCCTGGTAGTAGCGCTTGAGTCCAAGCTGCTGTCTTGTGCAGGCTGAACATGAAGTCGATTTGCGCGCGTACGGCATCCTGCACCTTCACGACTAGTTGAGACTGGTTGTCAATTGCAGCAGCCTTCTCGCACCCCGTCACGGACCAAGCGCGCGTAGTCGTCCTGGCAATGATTTCCCCAATCAGCAGTTCATCGGGCAGTCTATACCCAATGGAAGACAGCGCCTCTCTATTTGCTATCAGTGCCACGGAATAGGCTAGGATCAGCGCGTTGCAGACATCCACAGTGTAGTCGAACAGTCGAATCACGGAGCCCAGCAGTACTTCTATGCTCTTCTTCGTGTCAGTGAACGTGACACTGGGTCCTGCGAATCTCACACCGCCGTGGGCGATTGCGTTTCGGACGACTGAATCGAATGCAGCTGCGGTTGCTGGCATTGCCGATGCAAAGGATGGACTTGTGGTTGCGTTGTATATGTGGTTCATGATGCCGTCAGGATTCTTACCGCGTTTGACAGTCATGGCAGCAGAAATTGGCTCGACAAGGTCCGAATACACGCCCTCTGTGAGGTTAAAGTAGCCTGGCAGGGCAAAATCGCGACACAACTGCTGAAGGTTGACATCTGATGAAGGCGTGGCTTCGTAGTGTCGTGGATCCCTGTTGATTTCCCGCATCTCCCGGATGGCATGGTCAATCCGGTCGGTGTCATGGAAGAGAAGGTTCAGGAAATCGCCAGATGGTTTCCGTATGCAAAGCATCAACCAGTCGCGTACTTCTCGATACGCATCTCGAGAGTAGTACTTCTGCGGCTCCACGAGAAGGTAGTTCGCCAGCTGCAGCGACGGTTCATTGGGATCTCGCTTGAGTTCAGGGAACTGCCGCCACAAGCACTCCTGCTTCGCAGCCCACAGCAGTCGATCGACGCCACCAGACCTGAAACCTTGCCACATGACAGCGACGCCCTGCTATGCCAAATGATGGCTGACTGTCATGAGCCTAGTTCGGCAAGCAAATGGACGAACGTTGCAGTGAGATAGAGAATGAAGTCAATCTCGGCCGGCTTCCAGCCGTCGCCGTGTTTCACGTGCTCATTCTGGTAATCACCATAGAAGTGGAACAATGAACCCATCATCTGTCGGGTTTCGACGTTGGTTCCATGACTATCCATCCACTTGAGGAGGGGTTCCTGGTTCTTCTCAAGACTCTTCTTGTTTCCGAGGAGTTGCCTGAGGAACTCCTCCAACGAGACTCTCAGCGAGTCAAGCATCTCTCGCTGTTTGTCGTGGTCGGCGGACTGGATCAATGCATGCTCAAACGCAGCTAGCGCCTTCGGGTAGTCAGACATCCATTCTAGGTCGGCATTCACGACATGCTCATCAAGGAGCTGCGCCCCTTTCGGGTAGAACAGAAAAACGCCATGGTTGCTTGTCAGCATAATCGGCATGCCAGAAGCTTGTATGTCCTCTCTGAACCCGGCAGCGAGTTGTTCCAGAGTCTTCGTGAGGAATGGGAGATGAAACAGCGATTCAAGGCGGAAAATGAATCCCCCTAGTTCCTTTGCTTCTTCTAGGGCATTCCATACCACGTTGAGGTTCAGACTGGAGTATAGTGAGTTAGAGTAGAAATTGGGCGGCTGGCCGATGATTCTCAAGTACTGGGTCGAGAGGCTTGCCACGAGGGTCAGATTTGGTCCAAGTACAGCAGCTACCGTTTGAAGTGCCCGGTTGCGAAACTCGTGAAATCGCTGTTCATCGTCTGTTTTCACATTCCATCGCTTGCGGAAGCCTCGTAGATACGTGCTGAGTTCATGTGCCCCTTCCTTCATGACAGCCCCCTTTCGTTTGTCGGAGGATCTCGTCTTGCGCTGTGTTCAATCTGTGGGGATTCGACACGCGCTGCTGCTGTTGTCGCTGGGTTCTTGCCCGATGGGTGTGCCCCAGGAGAATCCGTGAAAGTCGGTCAAGACAGACACGTGCAGTCGTCTTGGGCGACATCTACATGAACGTTCCAGCATCCTGGCGAGTACCCATGCAGTCCGGTCGACGCAGAGCCCTTCCGGTCAATGCCGAATCGCTGAGGCGCGCGGTACTGTCACGTCGAACTCATCTCTCACGCTTCGTCTGTGTCCAGGTCGGTACCGTCCGCCCAGCGCTGGAGTACGCCCCGGCAACGCCCAACGAGGTCAGGCGTGAAGGTGGCGCTGGCCCTGTGTTGATAGATGTACTGGAGAATGCTCTTGCTGCCCAGGACTGGAATGCAGCTTCCCGTATTCATGTTCCCCAGATGCAGACCCTCGGGTATGTCGGCAAACGGGAAGGCCAAGATCGACTGCACGAAAAGCTGCTCCGGGATGCCGTGCTCGGCCAAGTAGTCCCTGACTTGATACGCTTCCTGCGTTGCCTGCCGCTGGTAGTTCTTGCGAGGCTGACCTCCCTGGTCGATCGCCAACCGACCCAGTTCATCAACCGAGACGTTGCCGTGGTTTGACTTGGTCTCAATTATGAATGCGCCGGTTGGACCGATGACAACGTGGTCGATATCCCCATATCCCCGGTAGAGCCCGTGAAAGACAGCGTACTGCCGTTCGTCCAGGTTCGTCAGGACGTTCCTGACCTCCTGTTCAGCCTTCTGGGCTTTCCTGCTCTCGGCGGTCTTCGTATTGAAGTCGGCGACCACCTTGCGCAGCGTCAGGGGCACGGTGATCAGCAGCAGGAAAGCAAGCACTACAAAGAACACTAGGTCCACTGCCACGAAGATGCGCATGATGCCTTGGCTTGTTGACCAGAATGGCAACAAGATGGGCAGTGACAGGAGCAGGAGGATCGCGACCGATAGGCCGCCCAGGAATGACGTCTGGCGAGCGCGGTTCACTCGGTTCATCGAATCTTGGAAATCGGCTATCTGCTGCTCCAGGAAGGTGCCTGTGGTTCTCCCAGTATGCATTGCTGCCCCCTCTGCCTGCGGCGTAGTCCAAGTTGTCACCCCAAGGCCCGCTTGCCACGCCGCTTCGACTGGTTGCACGCATAAGGCGTGTAACATACAGAGGTATACCACGAACGGCCAAAAAGGGAAACGCGCGTCTTGGGCGTACGGTAGCCGCGTGGCAAGTAGACAGGTCCACGAGACCCCATCAGGACTACCGTTGACGCCTCTGAAGTCCGCAAGGCAGTGAGCCACACCAGACGGGGTTTCCCCGAGGAGGCGTACCAACACGAGGCAACCGTACGGAACCCTTCGGAATGGGCGGCCAAACCGCGCGAAACGGGCATGGGCCAGCAAGAGCGTAAGTCTCTTTTACCTGGGACGCAGAGAAGAGGCCGTCCTCTGCTATCGCAAGCCACTGCAGTTCGCCCCCCAACGGGCCCGTCTGCTTCCGCGAAGCACTAGTGGCGAAGAAGCCATAGCATTCCGCAATTCCATAATGCTTGCTATGCTGTGACCATGTGGAGACGCACACGGTAGATGAGTCGCGCGCCGACAAGAGCCAAGGGGGTAACCAAGATGATAATTGAACAGATCAGAGCGATAGCAAAGCCCGGTGTAGTTATTCCAAAGCCCGAAGCCAAATCAGATTTCATCGTGAAAGGCTGGGGCAAACGACGGGGAGAAGAGGCACTGATCTACTGCGTTCCCAACCATAGAAACCCCGATAGGCCGAATCAGAAAGGCATCAACGTGTCGGAATGGGAGCAGGCCCATAGTCGCGTCATGAGTGGAGAAGACTTCAGCAGACAATGGTTTGAGAAGAATATGACTGCATGTTTCGAAGAAGGCGCCTGCAATTTCACGACCATTGGGAGCATATTCCAGTTGCTCGGTCTAGTTGACTATGAACGCGGTGCATACAAGTTGTGCCGTACCTGCAAAACATAGGGGTGGCCCAGCCCTGAGTTACTGCTTGCATCTTCCATCTGTCGAACAGATCGCAGGACCGCTGGAAGAGAAACGGCCAGGTCGACGTGCAGATCACCACACCCGACGGGAGGGCAATAGCACTCGAGGAAGTGGTACAGAGGTATACCGAAGCGTCGATTCAGAAGTCGCTTGAGTAGGACCATGATTCACACCATAAAGGCGGGGGAAATGGAATTCTGGGAAATGAGTGATGAAGAAATGAGGGAAATGAGTGCTAAAGCATGGGCTGCTCTTGTAAAATGGCAGGACCGCCAAACCGAGAGAAACAATGAGGGTATCCGTCTAGAGAAGATCGGAGAAACAGCAAGGGCAATCGCTCTATACGAGATCAATGCCGCCGAGGGCTTTGACGGCACTCATCCATACGAGAGGCTTGCGGATCTGTACGGTGAGGCTGGACAGCACGAGGACGAGATTCGTATTCTGAAGCGAGCGATCGAGGTGTTCCAAAAGAAGGCGAGGTCAAGAGGGGTAGATAGGCCCTGGCAGGTAAAGCTGGACCGGTTTCAGCAACGCTTGTCCGGTGTGGAATCCGGGTACTTTGCGAATATCTCAGAGATCGAGACACTGTGGAAGTTGCTGGCAGCGGAAAAGTTCTCTTCCCGACAGCACAAGGATCAACTCTGGGGCTTGTGTCAGAAGGGAATGGAGTTGGCATGGAAATGGCTGAGCGGGGAACATGCACAAGCCCCCAGCCAGACGAGAGCAAGGGATCTGCCGTGCTACACGCGGGCCATTATGCTGCTCGAGAAGGAGAAACGTTTTGACCAAGCCATTGTGCTGTGCGATCAGGCTCTGCGTTGGGCTCCCAACGAACAGTGGTACACCAAAAAGAAGGACGCCTTCCTGAAGGCGCATCCGGTACGATGAGCTCTGATTCGTATAGAACACAGCGGGTTGGGCAGCATGAGACTCTGTGCTGTGGCAATTTGCCCCCTAGATGTCAGTAACACTCTGGATATGGCGAGACACAAACGCATTCAAGGCAAGTGCTGCCTCTGCGGCTACGAGGGGCTGGTCACTTTCGAACATGTGCCGCCCCAGGCAGCTTTCAACAAGAGCAACGCGCTCAGGTATCGTGGCATGGACTACCTGAAGGCCAGCAACAACAGCCTGCCATGGGAAATCCACGGGGTACGAGGGGAAATCCAACAAGGTGGTGCTGGAGAGTATACACTCTGCGAACGCTGCAACAACAACACTGGTAGTTGGTATGCAGACACCTACGTGCACTTCGTCGAGTGTGCGGTACAGTCCATTGGGAATCCAGTTGTCGTTCGCAGTGAAGGCCGAGAGTTCGTTAACGTGTTGTTCCGCGACGTCTATCCTCTGCAAGTCATCAAGCAGGTTCTGACGATGTTCGCGTCTGTCATTGGACCAGCTTTTTCCGAGGCGAACCCCGAGCTTTGTCGCTTCGTATTGGACAAGGAACGAACAGGTCTGGATTCCCGACACGTAGGGATTTACTGCTACGTATTGCATGGCACTATCCAGCGCCGAACCGGAGTCACCGCATGCATGAGTTTGGCGGGAGGCTCTCCCAAGCATCGCATTCTCGCAGAGTTCTCGACAATTCCCTTTGGCTATGTCCTGGAATTCGAACCCAAGGGTGGAACCGGTTTGTGGGATATCACGGACTTCGCGAATCTGTTCTCGTATGACAGTGCTTCGACATTCACTTGGCCCGTGCCAATTCGCGAGAACAATACGATGTTCCCAGGTGACTACCGAACGCGAGATCAGGTACGGGCGGACTACCTGCAGAACAAACTAGCGGAATTGCGGTCAACAAACCCCCACTAGGTACTTCTCAGCGGAATCAGGTGTCGAGAGACTTCGTGCGTGACGGCGACGCAACGGGGAAGAACTATGAGCGCCAAGCCAGCGGTGCATCGTGGCAACTCAAGGTGGCTCCGTCGGAGCGCTTGGACACGAAGGTCTATGTTGAGCCGATTCTGACGTTTCCATCTGCATCGAAAGTGCCCGCCGGATTGGAGTTGCGCCGTGTCAACGAGGTTGTTCCTGTGCGTATCGTCCATGGCAAGGACCTCATCGACGTCATTGCTGGGCATCGCACAGGCATGAGCCTTACGACCCTCGAGGCATGCAAGAAGGTTCTGCAGGACATCGTCCACGAACGCATGTCGGCGAACCAGTGACTTGTGCCACGGCGTGAATCTGCTGGTTCATTGTGCAGCATCAGTGCCTCCTGTTAGTGCAATCTGCAACACGACTCCTGATAGGTGGAACAGCGACACGCGACCGGAGCGAATGATGGAAGTGGCTGGCCCGTACGATGACAAAGCGCCAAGGTACGTTA
>Ga0066798_10001359_pt1 | contig 10745 bp, 11 predicted proteins | sample PersoiDNA2013203_FD_70961 | JGI IMG/M metagenome (GOLD analysis project Ga0066798, IMG submission 70961) | Permafrost soil microbial communities from the Arctic, to analyse light accelerated degradation of dissolved organic matter (DOM) -... | ecosystem: Environmental > Terrestrial > Soil >...
AACCAAACCTGAAGTCATTGAGGCCATGACTGCTGCCACATGGCGCTCCAAGGTTGCCCTGTCAATCAACCTGACGAGCGGCGTGTATGTGAATCAGTCATCGGCTTTCTCTGATTATCATGGCACAGGTGGTAACCCGGCGGCCAACGCGTCTTACTCGGACTCGGCATTTGTAGCCAACCGATTCCGTGTCATTCAGCGCCGTTACCACGTTTAAGGCGCTGTCATGACTTTAGAAAATATCCGTTTTGAGGTGCAGGACTGCATTGCTCGCCTGACGCTCAACCGTCCCGACAAGATGAACAGTTTCAACGCCGCCATGCACGCTGAGTTGCGTGTCGCGCTGGATCAGGTTCAAGAAGATAAAACGATCCGAGTGCTGGTGCTCACCGGTGCTGGTCGCGGGTTTTGCGCAGGGCAAGATTTGTCCGATAGCCAGGTGCAGTTTGTACCCGGTGAAACGCCGCCGGATATGGGTGACGTGGTGGAGCAACATTACAAGCCACTGATCATGCGCCTGCAAAATTTGCGGGTGCCAACGATTGCCGCGGTCAATGGCATTGCGGCAGGAGCAGGTTCCAGCTTGGCACTGGCTTGTGACTTGGTGATTGCCTGCAAGTCGGCCTCGTTCCTGCAAGCTTTCTCCAAAGTCGGCTTGATACCTGATACCGGGGGCACCTGGTTTTTGCCGCAACGCGTGGGCATGGCGCGTGCCATGGGTATGGCATTGTTGGCCGGCAAACTCTCTGCTGAAAAAGCGGCTGACTGGGGCCTGATCTGGGCTGCTGTTGACGATTCTGAATTTGTCGCAACCGTGGATGCACTGGCGACGCAACTGGCCACCATGCCTACCAAGGCACTGGTGCGCACGCGTCAAGCCATGCACGCGGCACCAGGCCACACCCTGGAGCAACAACTGTCAATGGAAGCGGGTTTCATGCGCGAATTGGGCTGGAGCGCCGACTTTACCGAAGGCGTTGCCGCCTTCATCGGCAAGCGCACACCGAACTTCACAGGAGCTTAAGCGGATGAGCGCACCTCTTACAAAGCAGTCCATCATCGCCGTGGTGGGTGCCGGTGCCATGGGTGCTGGTATTGCCCAAGTCGCAGCGGCTGGTGGGCACATAGTGAAGTTGATTGACACTCGAGCGCTGGCGGCCGAACAAGCCGTGATCGGCATTCGCAGTCAATTCAGCAAAATGGTTGACAAGGGCAAGATGAGCACAGAGGTCGCAGCAGCGGCCTGTGATCGGCTGGTGGCCGTGAGCGAACTGGCTGACCTGGCCGATGCTTCTCTGGTCATTGAGGCGATTGTTGAAAACCTGCAAGTCAAGCAAAAACTCTTCAGCGATCTGGAAGCGGTGGTGGGGACTGATTGCATTTTTGGTACCAATACCTCATCCATTTCCGTCACCGCGATTGGTGCCGCACTGCAGCATCCTGAGCGCTTAGCTGGATTGCATTTTTTCAATCCGGCACCTTTAATGGCGCTGGTAGAAGTGGTCTCTGGTCTGGCAACCGACAGCGCGGTAGCACAAACCTTGTATGCAACTGCCAGTGCATGGGGCAAAACGCCGGTCTATGCCAAATCCACGCCAGGTTTTATTGTCAACCGGGTTGCGCGTCCGTATTACGCCGAAGCCATGCGTGTGCTCACAGAAGGCGGCTCGGACGCGGCCACCTTTGATGCCTGTTGCCGCGAAGCCGGTGGTTTCCGTATGGGCCCGTTTGAGCTGATGGACATGATCGGTCACGATGTCAATTTTGCGGTAACTCGTTCAGTTTGGAATGCGTTCTACAACGACCAGCGTTTCTTGCCATCCTTGATTCAGCAGGAGCTTGTGGATGCAGGTTTTTTCGGAAAAAAAACAGGTCGTGGTTTTTATGACTACCGCGCTGATGCAGTTCGCCCTGCACCACTAACCGAGACCTTACAAGCAGTGCCAAGCACGATTGTGATATTTGGTGAGAGTGCTGCGGCCAAAGCACTGGCAACGCGATTGCTGGCAAATCAGATCAACTTTAGTCAGTTACCGGCTGAGAAGGACTTGATCGCCAAAGCAGGAGACGCACAGGTATATGTCACAGACGGACGTACGGCGACGCGCCGAGCCGCAGAGACTGGCATTGCCAATATCGTGCTGATTGATTTGGCGCTCGATTACAACAAGGCACCAAGACTGGCGATCAGCGTGGCAACGCAATGTGATGCCATCAGCGCAAGCAAGGCGACGGGCATGCTGCAAGCCGCTGGCATAGCGGTCTCACGTTTTAACGATGTGCCTGGTCTGGCCGTGATGCGAAGCGTGGCCATGCTGGCCAATGAAGCAGCAGATGCTGTGAATCAACAAGTATGTGATGCCAAAGGAGCCGACGCAGCCATGCGCCTGGGCGTCAATTACCCCTGCGGCCCACTGGCATGGGCCGATGCGGTTGGCTTGCCATCTATCAGTCAGGTGCTCATGAATCTCGGTCAAACCTACGGCGAAGACCGCTACCGCGTTTCACCATTGATTCAGCACCACGTTTTTGCAAAGAAGAATTTTCATGACTAATCAGCATTCAGATCCTCAGGTGTTGGCTGAAAAAGTAGGTGCCGCCATGTGGTCGCGAGACCGCGCCACACAAGCTTTGGACATGCAACTCATGAGCATCAAGCCAGGTTACGCCCTGGTGTCCATGCCCGTCGGTGCCGACATGCTCAATGGTCACCATACCTGCCATGGCGGGTACATCTTTACATTGGCTGACACAGCCTTTGCTTACGCCTGCAACAGTCATAACCAGAACACGGTGGGCGCAGCCTGTCATATCGACTATTTGGCACCTGCACATGACAGCGACATCTTGGAAGCGGAAGGTGTCGAGCGCTCATTGGCGGGTCGCACCGGCGTATATGACGTCACAGTGCGCGTGCGTGGTGGCAAGACCATCGCTCTGTTTCGGGGCAAGAGTTACCGCATTAGCGGTGAAGTGATCGCGGGCCTGCAACAGGTCTAGCGTAGCAATGAATCCAAATAACAAACAGGAGACTCCATGACTGTCAAAGCCCCTCTGCCTGGCGATCTTGAACCTATTGAAACAGCCAGTCGTGATGAAATTTCAGCACTTCAGCTAGAGCGACTGAAGTGGTCAGTTCGCCATACCTACGACAACGTTGAGCCCTACCGCAAGAAGTGCTTGCTAAAGGGTATCCACCCGGATGACCTGAAGAGCTTGAGTGACCTTGGCAAATTTCCGTTCATGACCAAGGTCGACCTGCGCGACCATTACCCATTTGGGCTGTTCGCTGTGCCTCGCACCCAGTTGGCGCGCTTGCATGCATCGAGCGGCACAACGGGGAAGTCAGTCGTTGTTGGCTATACCAAGAACGACATCAATAACTGGGCAGATGTTCTGGCCCGTTCGCTGCGCGCCGCCGGCGTGCGTGCGGGTGACATGGTTCACAACGCTTACGGCTACGGCATGTTTACCGGTGGGCTTGGTGCTCATTTTGGTATTGAGCGTGCAGGCTGTTGTGCTGTGCCGATGTCGGGCGGACAGACAGAAAAACAAGTTCAGCAGATCATGGACTTCAAGCCGGAAGCGATCATGGTGACGCCGTCTTATTCATTGGTCATTGCCGAAGAATTCGAGCGACAGGGCATCAAGCCGGAAGATATCTCACTGAAGATTGGCATTTTTGGTGCCGAACCCTGGGGGGAAGGCATGCGCCACGAGATTGAACGCAAGCTCGGCATCGATGCCATAGACATCTATGGTCTGACTGAAGTCATGGGTCCCGGCGTCGCCTGTGAATGCATTGAGAGCAAGGATGGCCCCGTGATCTGGGAAGATCACTTCTACCCAGAAATCATTGACCCTGAAACCGGGGAAATCCTGCCTGATGGTGAAGAAGGTGAGCTGGTCTTCACCTCGCTGACCAAAGAAGCATTTCCAGTTATCCGCTATCGCACCCGTGACCTGACCCGCCTGCTAAAGCCAACCTCACGCTCGTTCCGGCGCATTGGCAAGATTACGGGGCGCTCTGATGACATGCTGATTGTGCGCGGCGTGAACGTATTTCCAAGTGTCATTGAAGAACAAATCTTGCGCGACAAACGTTTGGCGGGTAACTATCAAATCATGCTTGATCGTGATGGTCATATGGACAACGTTGAAGTGCGTTGTGAATTGCAGCGTGAATTTTCAGGCAAGTTGAGCGTCACAGAAATCCAGGCGATCAGCAAGGAACTTCAGCACCATATCAAGATGATCGCTGGTATTTCAACTCAGGTCACGGTGCTTGATTTTGAAGGAATTCCGCGAACCTTGACTGGCAAGGCCCGTCGGGTGATTGATCAGCGACCTAAACAAAATTGAGAAAATAGACATGACTGAAGCTTTTATTTGTGATGCGATCCGTACACCCATTGGCCGCTACGGTGGTGCTTTGGCAGGCGTACGGGCTGACGACTTGGGTGCAATTCCACTCAAGGCCTTGATGGAGCGGAACCCCCAGGTGGACTGGACCCAGGTGGATGACATCATCTACGGTTGCGCCAATCAAGCCGGTGAAGACAACCGCAATGTGGCGCGCATGTCTGGCTTGCTGGCAGGTCTGCCTACCGAGGTGCCTGGCACCACAATCAACCGCTTGTGTGGTTCGGGCATGGATGCTGTCGGTCTGGCAGCCCGATCGATCAAGGCAGGAGACACCGAGTTGATGATTGCCGGTGGGGTAGAGAGCATGTCGCGCGCGCCATTTGTGATGGGCAAGGCCGAATCTGCCTACTCACGTCATGCCGCGATTTATGACACCACCATTGGCTGGCGTTTTTCCAATCCGCTGATGAAGAAACTCTACGACACGCATTCAATGCCTCAAACGGCTGACAACGTGGCGGCTGATTTCAACATCTCGCGTGCCGACCAGGATGCATTTGCCGTGCGCTCACAACAGCGCTGGGCGGCTGCTCATGCCGCCGGGCGTTTTGTGCCCGAAATTGTGCCCGTGCTTATTCCTCGCAAGAAGGGTGAACCTGTGGTGGTTGATACCGACGAGCATCCCCGCCCTGAAACGACGCTGGAGATGCTGGCTAAGCTAAAAGGTGTGAATGGGCCGGAGCTTACGGTGACGGCGGGTAACGCCTCGGGAGTGAATGACGGCGCCTGTGCATTGCTGATCGCGTCTGAGTCTGCCGCTCGACAGCACGGACTCACACCGCGCGCTCGTGTGGTGGCCATGGCAACGGCGGGTGTAGCGCCTCGCATCATGGGCTTTGGCCCGGCGCCAGCGGTACGCAAGGTATTGGCCAAGGCAGGGTTGACGCTGGCTCAAATTGATGTCATCGAACTCAATGAAGCTTTTGCAGCGCAAGGCCTGGCAGTTCTGCGAGATCTCGGGCTGGCTGACGACGAAGAGCGGGTGAATGCCAATGGCGGCGCGATTGCCATGGGTCACCCGCTTGGTATGAGCGGGGCCCGGCTGGTGACCACCGCCAGCTACGAACTGGCGCGCCGTGGTGGGCGTTATGCGCTGTGCACCATGTGCATCGGTGTTGGGCAAGGTATTGCACTGATTATTGAGCGCATTTAATTTTTACAACGAGGAGACAAAACCATGAAATTCAAACTGAAAACGATCGCGCTAGGTGCCGCATTGGCGTTGGGAACCTTGAGTGCATTTGCGGCGGATCCGATCAAGATTGGCTCCGTACTGTCGGTGACGGGCCCGGCCGCTTTTCTGGGTGACCCCGAGCTGAAAACACTACAACTCTATGTTGAAGAGTTGAACAAAAAAGGCGGCGTGCTGGGGCGTCAACTGCAATTGGTTCATTACGACGATGGCAGCGATGCCAACAAAGCCAACGGCTTTGCCAAGCGGCTCATTGATGATGACAAAGTCGATATTTTGGTGGGAGGCACCACCACGGGCTCAACCATGTCGATGGTGCCCTTGGCAGAAAAAGCCAGCATCCCCTTCATCTCTCTGGCCGGGGCGGTCGTGATCGTTGAGCCGGTTAAAAAATGGGTTTTCAAGACGCCTCATACCGATCGCATGGCGGCTGAAAAAGTATTTGAAGACATGAAAAAGCGTGGCTTGACCAAAGTGGCTTTGCTCTCTGAGACCAGCGGTTTTGGTCAGTCCGGAAAAAAAGAAACCGAGGGCGTTGCGGGCAAGTACGGCATCACCCTGGTGGCCAACGAAACCTATGGGCCCAAAGACACCGACATCAGCCCACAACTGACCAAAATCAAAAATACAGCAGGCGTGCAGGCTGTATTTGTGTTCGGTTTGGGACAAGGCCCGGCCATCGTCGCCAAGAACTACAAACAGCTTGGCATCACCTTGCCTATGTACCAGTCACATGGTGTGGCCTCTGATGACTTCCTGAAGCTGGCTGGATCAGCTGCTGACGGCATTCGCTTGCCATCGCCTGCTCAATTGATCCCTGCCAAGCTGGCTGCCAATGACCCGCAAAAACCCGTGGTAACCGCTTATGAACTCGCCTACAAAACGCGTTACAAGCAAGATGTATCCACTTTTGGTGGCTATGCCTACGATGGCTTGATGATTGCTGTCGATGCGATCAAACGCGCGGGAGGAACAGACAAACCCAAAGTGCGCGATGCCATTGAAGCTACCAAAGGCTACGTGGGGTCGAGCGGCAATGTGAACATGTCGGCAACAGATCACATGGGTCTGGATCTGTTCTCGTTCCGCATGCTTGAAATCAAGGGTGGCGACTGGACGATTTCGCATTAATTGCACATCTGGAATAGACCGTCGTATGTACGAAACCCTAGAAATTGAACGCTGTGGCCGGGTCGCCACCATTTGGATGAATCGTCCTGAGGTGTTTAACGCCTTCAACGAGCAACTGATTGGTGACCTGAGCGACGCCTGCTCGGTACTGGATGCGGAGCAGGCTGTGCGTGTGGTTGTGTTGGCAGGGCGGGGCCGCCATTTTTCTGCAGGTGCTGACCTCAACTGGATGAAGCGTGCTGCCGTTTATGGTCAGGCTGAAAACCTGGAGGATGCTCGCCGCTTTGCAAGCATGTTGCAAAAGCTCTCCAGTATGTCCAAGCCCACCATCGCACGCATTCAGGGTGCGGCGCTGGGTGGCGGCACGGGCTTGGCTGCTGCCTGTGACATGGCGGTGGCGTCTTCAGATGCTGTGTTTTCTACGTCCGAGGTGAAGTTCGGAATTATTCCAGCAGTGATCAGTCCCTACGTGTTGCGTGCCATTGGTCCGCGTCATGCCTTACGCTATTTTCAGAGCGCCGAACGCATCTTGGCTGACCGGGCGCTCCTTATTGGCCTCGTCAACGAAGTGACTGCTGTCGATGCACTGGATGCTGGCGTGGCCAACTTGGTCGAGGCCTTGATTGCGGGTGCGCCGCAAGCCCAGACCGCCGCAAAACACCTGATTGCTGCGGTCAGTAATCGCCCCATCGATGCGAGTGTTGTGGAGGAAACAGCACAACGAATTGCCCGCCAGCGGGCGACTGATGAAGCAAAAGATGGCGTCGTTGCGTTTCTTGAGAAGCGCGTGCCCGCCTGGGTACTTTAGAGACATTTAAATTTACTACAAAGGAGATGAGTCGCTATGTATACGCAGTCTTTTAATGTGCAGGATGCGCCCGGCCTGAAGTCGGTGCCGCAAGCACTTTCTGCAGAAAATCCGCAGTGGCAGGCCCGCTTTGACGCCAAGGTTGACGCTGAAGGCAAGATTGAGCCGCAGGACTGGATGCCTGATGCTTACCGAAAAACACTGGTGCGTCAGATCAGCCAGCACGCCCACAGCGAAATCGTGGGAATGCTGCCTGAAGGCAACTGGATCAGCCGTGCACCCAGTCTCAAGCGCAAGTGCATTTTGATCGCCAAAGTGCAGGACGAAGGTGGCCACGGTCTCTACCTCTATAGCGCTGCCGAAACCTTGGGCACCAGCCGTGACCAGATGCTCGAAGGACTGCACAGTGGCAAAGCCAAGTACAGCTCCATCTTCAACTACCCCACGCTTAATTGGGCCGATGTCGGAGTGATTGGCTGGCTGGTCGATGGTGCTGCCATCAGCAACCAGATACCGCTGTGCCGTTGCAGCTACGGCCCTTATGCCCGTGCCATGATCCGCGTGTGTAAGGAAGAGTCTTTTCACCAACGCCAAGGCTACGAGGCCCTGCTGGTAATGATGCAAGGCACGGTCGAGCAAAAAGCCATGGTGCAAGACGCTGTGAACCGCTTCTGGTGGAAGTGCCTGGCCATGTTTGGACCACCTGATGCCGACAGCCCGCACAGCGCCCAAGCCATGCGTTGGGGCATCAAGCGCATCTCCAACGACGACCTGCGCCAAAAGTTCATCGACGCCACCGTGCCACAAGCCCGGGTATTGGGGGTGACCTTGCCAGACCCAGACCTGAAATGGAACGAAGAGCGCCAACACCACGACTACGGACAAATTGACTGGACCGAATTCTGGTCAACCGTCAATGGCAACGGCCCCTGCAACAAAGAGCGGTTGGCGACTCGCGTCAAGGCACACAACGATGGCCAATGGGTGCGCGATGCCGCACTGGCCTATTCTCATAAACAAAAGACACAAACAACGAAGGAAGCAGCATGAGCACCACCGCATTGAAAGAATGGCCCCTCTGGGAAGTATTTGTTCGCAGCAAGCAAGGCCTGGAGCACAAGCATTGCGGTAGTTTGCATGCTGCTGATGCGCAGCAAGCCCTGCAAATGGCACGCGACGTTTACACCCGCCGCCAGGAAGGCGTGAGTATCTGGGTGCTGCCTTCAGCCAGCATCACCGCCAGTGCGCCGGAAGACAAGGAGTCGATGTTTGAACCCGCAGCGGACAAGATTTACCGTCACCCCACCTTCTACGAAATTCCTGACGAAGTGGGGCACATGTAATGGCAGCGCATACAGACTATCTGCTGCACCTGGCCGACAACGCCCTGATCCTTGGGCAGCGCAACGCCGAATGGTGTGGTCACGGACCGATTCTGGAAGAAGACCTGGCCCTGGCCAACAACAGTCTGGATTTGATTGGTCAGGCGCGCCTGCTATATCAGCACGTTGCGGCCCTGCGCAAAGATGGCCGCACCACGGAAGACCACTTGGCCTATTTCCGTGACGTGCCAGATTTTCGCAACTACACCTTGCTGGAATTGCCTCACAGCACGGCGCTGGCGCCTACTTCGGCGGGCAACCGCGACTATGCCGTGACGATAGCGCGCAACTTTCTGTTCAGTGCCTTGATGGTGCTGGTATGGGAGTCGCTCAGAGCTTCAAAGGATGCGCAACTGGCCGCCATTGCTGCCAAGTCACTCAAAGAAACGCAATACCACCTGCGCCATGCGCGTGACTGGTTGCTGCGTTTGGGTGACGGCACGGCTGACTCGCATGCGCGCATGCAGGCGGCCATGGATCATTTGATGCCCTACACCCAGGAGTTCTGGACGTCGAGTGAGATGGAAACCTCAGCCGTTGAGGCTGGTGTGGGTGTTGATACCAACACCCTGCGGGCGGCTTGGGACGAAGTCATTGACGATACGCTGGCTCAAGCCACATTGAAGCGCTCTACGACGGATGGCTACGTGTCGACCGGCAAGCTGTGTGTTCACTCCGAGCACCTCGGGTTTGTGTTGGCCGAGATGCAAAGTCTGGCCCGAGCCCATCCAGAAGCTGTTTGGTAACACCCATGCAAGCAGCATCCTTGCCGGATGGCCCGATTGAACAAAAGCTACCGTCTGACCCGCACCATGCGGTGTGGACTCTGCTGGAGTCGGTGGCCGACCCTGAAATTCCGGTGGTCTCGCTGCGCGAAATGGGTATCTTGCGGGCAGTGCGGGAAGGCGCTGACGGACTGGAGGTGGTGATCACCCCCACCTACAGCGGCTGCCCGGCCATGAGTCAGATGGAAGACGATGTGATGGCGGCGCTGGCGCAAGCCGGTGTCCCGGCACGGGTCGTCACTCTGCTGGCTCCCGCCTGGTCTACCGACTGGATGACGCCCGAAGCCAGAGATAAGCTGCGGGCTTATGGCATTGCGCCGCCGCAAGCCACAAGCTGCGCCAGTCAGGGTCTCAATGTTGTACAGTTTGCTACAAAAAGAGTAGCTTCTTACGCACGGCCAGCGGTGGCTTGCCCCCAATGTGGCTCAGAAAATACCACCGAAACCTCACACTTTGGTTCCACCGCTTGCAAGGCGCTTTACCGCTGCCTCAATTGCATGGAACCGTTTGATTACTTCAAGCCTTATTGAGCGCTCAGGCGTCCTCACCATGTCTAATTCCCCCCATTTTCACAACCTTAAAGTTTCACACATCAGTGCTGAGGCGGCCGGATCCGTCGCCATTACTCTCTACATTCCAGAGAATCTGCGTGGCACCTTTGAGTTCCAGCCAGGCCAGTACCTGACGCTGCGCGCAACGATCAATGGTGTTGATGTGCGACGTAGCTATTCGATTTGCAGCACACCGAGTCATCTCGCAAAGCACCTTGAGTTGGTGGTCGGCATCCGCCCCATGGAAAACGGTGTGTTTTCCAACTGGGCGGCCAAAGAACTCAAGGAAGGCGACACGCTTCTGGTCATGAAGCCTGAGGGTCGCTTTGTCTCCAAGCGTGCGCGCGCGCTGCACCGCGTCGGTTTTGCCGCCGGCTCGGGCATTACGCCCATTTTGTCGATCATGACCAGCACACTGGAGGCGCAAGCGGACTCCAAGTTCACCCTGATCTATGGCAACCGCAGCATGGC
>Ga0066798_10001361_pt1 | contig 10737 bp, 9 predicted proteins | sample PersoiDNA2013203_FD_70961 | JGI IMG/M metagenome (GOLD analysis project Ga0066798, IMG submission 70961) | Permafrost soil microbial communities from the Arctic, to analyse light accelerated degradation of dissolved organic matter (DOM) -... | ecosystem: Environmental > Terrestrial > Soil >...
GGTAGGTAATATCCTGCAGAATCCATAAAGACGACGCCCTCTGCACCATATGACTCCATCTTTCTGGCTTGCTCTAACAGCAGACTTGGGCTGACCATATGAGACATCATCAGGCAACCCCAAACTTCCACGCCCTGGCTCCTAGAAAAACCAATGTGTCGCTCACAGATGTCTGCCTCGGTACAATGAGATGCTACGCGTACTACATCAACACCCATCTCTAAAGCAGGCTTTAGGTCTCTTTCAATAGTCGCAAACCCAGGAATTACATGAATCCCTAACTTGGACTTGGTAAGACTTGCTCGTGCGGTCGCCAAGGCGATGTGGTCAGGGGTTTTAGATTCACCCAATTGCAGTGAGGAGGCGCCAAGGCCGTTGCCATGGCCGACCTCTACAATGGACACGCCCGCTGCATCGGCTGCTTTACAGTACGCGGCTATTTGCTCCGTACTTAACTCATGCCTAACCGCATGGTTACCATCACGCAGCGTCGGGTCACTTATTACAATTCTGCGGTCATTCATTGATGGCTCCCGGTTTTAGTAAGAGCCCGCGCATACTCTTCAGCCATGGCAATCGCAGCGCAATTGATAATATCCAAATTGCCTGCATAGGCGGGTAAATAATCCCCTAAGCCACGCACCCTCACCATCACGACAATGCGGTCATTATCAACAATCGGGCCAAGAACAATCTCATATCCAGGAACATACTCGCGAATTTTTTCAACCAAACCCGTTAACATTTCCGCCAATTTTGCAATATCCGGATTTTTTACTTTGGCGAAAATGGTCGCCTGCATATCAACACATGGCTCGGCTGGGTTAAGGTTAAGAATGGCCTTGGTCCGTATAGCCCCAGAAAATTGTTTTAGCCCATCCTCGGTTGTTTTTATGTATTCGTCAAGATTTTGTCGAGTAGCAGGTCCGGCACTTCTTGAGGCAATGCTAGAAACAACTTCGATGTACTCAACATCGGTCTGCGTTTGTCCAATGGCGTACGCCACTGGAATGGAGGCCTGTCCGCCACACGTCACCATATTGACATTGGATTCAGTAAGTGAATCAGCCAAGTTAACGCTTGGCACGCTCATCAGCCCAATTTTCGCAGGGGTGAGGTCAATGACCAGTTTATTCAGTCTTTTCAAAATTGGCGCGTGTTCAAGATGACTTTTGGCTGATGTAGCATCAAACACCAAATCACAGCAATCTGGATTATTTATAACGTAATCAATCCCTTCAGCCGAGACAGTCACACCTAATGATGATGCCTTCATCATTCCAGCGGAAGATAAATTTCTGCCAATGAATGCACCGCATTCAAGATAGGGTGAACGGAGTATCTTAATTAAAAGATCCGTACCAATATTCCCGCTACCAATAATGGCTACCTTGAGTTTTCTCTTGGGTTGAATCACGATTGCTCGACTCATCTCTAATTAGAAATTCATGCCAAAAAACGCTTCGATCTTATCTGCAATAAAACTCAGCATTTCTTCGCTAAGCCCTGGATATACCCCTACCCAGAAACTGTTGTTCATGACTAAATCAGTATTGGTGAGTTCCCCACTGATTCTGAAGTTGCGGCCCAGCATGTAAGGCTGCCTAGTCAGGTTGCCGGCAAATAACAAACGCGTGCCAATTTTATTCTGATCCAGATAATTAATGAGGTCTACGCGGCGAATATCCGCTTCTGGACGGATGGTCATTAAGAAACCAAACCAGGAAGGGTCGCTGTTAGGGGTGGCTTCAGGAAGAATCAAGAACTCCTCGCAAGAAGCCAGCCTGTTTCTGAGGTAAGCAAAATTATCCTTACGCGCTTGCACAAAGCCATCAAGCTTATCCATCTGTGCTAGTCCACACGCTGCTTGCATATCAGTAATTTTTAAGTTGTAGCCTAAATGTGAATAGGTATATTTATGATCGTAACCTTCTGGCAAACTGCCTAATTTCCAGCAAAAACGTTTACCACAGGTGTTGTCTTTACCCGGTGCACAGTAACAGTCGCGCCCCCAGTCACGGAAAGATTCTGCGATCTGTTTTAGTTCGTGATTATTGGTAAATACCGCACCACCCTCACCCATGGTGATATGGTGGGCAGGGTAGAAACTGAGCGTACCAATGTCACCAAAAGTACCGGTAAGCTGTCCATCGTAGCGTGAACCCAATGCATCGCAGTTATCTTCAACCAGCCATAGCTTGTATTTCTGGCAAATTTCTTTGACTACTTTGATATTGAATGGGTTACCTAAAGAGTGCGCCAGCATGATGGCTTTAGTCCTAGGACTAATCGCCGCCTCAATCTTGCTAACATCGACATTATGTGAAGCTAGGTCAATATCCACAAACACGGGCACTGCACCGAACTGCAAGATCGGGTTCACCGTGGTAGGGAAGCCTGCGGCTACGCCAATCACCTCATCGCCTGGTTTAATCGCACGATCACCCAATCTTGGGGAAGTCAGTGCCGTAAACGCCAGCAAATTTGCAGAAGAACCTGAGTTCGTCGTGAGAAGGAATTTAACACCGAGGTATTCTGCCAAGCGCTTCTCAAAAGCATCATTGAATCGCCCAGTGGTTAACCAGCCATCCAATGAAGCTTCAACCATATTCTTAAGCTCGGCAGCATCCAAAATCTTGCCTGAAGGCGGAATGATAGTTGCACCTGGCTCAAAGGCATTGGGGGTATATTTAATAGCTGCATACTCATCGACCAGCCGAGCAATCTCTTGGCGAAGTTGTTGAGATTTATCCAAAATGGTATTCCTTATTATTTAACCGTAAAAGTTATCACTGGTCTTACTGTGTGATTTGGTATTGATGTATTTGATAGTGACACATCGCTTGCATATCCGCACCGGCAAGGTGCGCTTTGTGCCAAGTACAAATATGGTCAATAGCTGTCGCGAGACTCCATCTGGGTTGCCAGTGCAAACGTGATTTAGCTTTTGAGCAATCTAACTTCAAGTAATGCGCTTCATGCGGATGAGCACCGCCGTCTAGTTTCCAGCTGGCGCCCTCTCCCCATGTATTAGTCAACGTATCTAATATCCATTGCACCGGTTTTGCATCATCATCGTTCGGCCCAAAGTTCCAGCCTTCAGCAAAACTAGCCCCCTCTTCATATAGCTTTTGCGCTAATACCAAATACCCAGACAAAGGCTCAAGTACATGCTGCCACGGGCGAATGCTGTGCGGATTACGAATGCTAACCGACTGACCTTGCATGATCGCGCGCATTATGTCAGGAATGAGTCTATCACCAGCCCAATCACCACCTCCGATAACATTTCCGGCTCGTGCAGAACCAATAGCGACGCCGTGAGTTTGGTATTGGTCAGGATGAAAGTATGAATTACGGTAGGCAGCAGTGACTAACTCAGCACAGCCTTTACTATTGCTGTATGGATCATAACCGCCCATCGCTTCGTCCTCACGGTAGCTCCAAACCCACTCTCGGTTCTCATAACACTTATCACTCGTAACATTCACTACAGCTTTGACACTATTAGTGCTGCGCACTGCTTCGAGGAGGTTTACTGTTCCCATCACGTTAGTAGAGTAGGTCTCAACAGGTTCCAGATAGGAATAGCGCACTAAAGATTGTGCCGCCATGTGAATTACAATTTCCGGCTGGTGTTCAGCAAAAACTATACGCAGATGCGCCAAATCACGCATATCCCCGATGATACTGACCATGCCTTCACCGACGCTGGCCACTTCGAACAAGTTGGGATCGGTTGGCGGCGCTAGTGCGTAACCTACGACCTTTGCTCCCATGGATTGCAGCCAAAGCGACAACCAACTCCCTTTGAATCCGGTATGACCCGTTAGTAGAACACGCTTGCCTTGCCAAAAAGCAGCAATCATGCCCAGACTTTCCACGGCGCTTTGCCTGATTGCCACAGCCCGTCCAATTGAATCTTATCACGTAATGTATCCATCGGTTGCCAGAAACCATTGTGTTTAAACGCAGCAAGCTCACCTTCTGCGGCCAAACGCTCTAAGGGTTCGCGCTCCCAAACAGTAAAGTCATCCACAATATAGTCGAGAACGGTTGGCGATAACACAAAAAAACCTGCATTGACTATCGCGCCGTCACCTTTAGGCTTCTCCATGAAACTATTGACCTTGCTACCTATTATGTTTAGTACACCAAAACGGCCTGGTGGTATAGCAGCCGTCACTGTCGCTTTCACTTTTTGTGTTTGATGGAATCGAATCAATTCAGTGATATTGACATCACTTAAGCCATCACCATAGGTTAAACAAAATGCTTCGTCATCCTTCACGTGATCTGCAACACGCTTCAAACGTCCGCCCGTCATAGTATCTTCACCCGTGTCGACCAGAGTAACCTTCCACGGTTCAGAATAACGCTGATGCACTTCCATCTTATTGTTGGCCATGTCGAACGTTACATCGGACATGTGCAAGAAATAATTGGCGAAATATTCCTTAATCATGTAACCCTTATAACCGCAACAAATCACGAAGTCATTGATACCATGTGCCGAATAAGTTTTCATGATATGCCACAAAATAGGCATACCGCCAACCTCTATCATAGGCTTTGGTCGCATGGAGGTTTCTTCAACAATGCGGGTACCTAAGCCACCGGCAAGAATTACTGCTTTCATTTAATAAGGCTCTCTAAATAAGCTGCATCGACTTGAGCCAACACATCAAGTAATATAAGGTAGTAAATTTCCATAGCTAATGATCCATAACTGGCAAAAGCGACGAACCAAAGTCTACAACTGAATCAAATAATAATCATATTTCAGCTTAAAGCAATTCGACGTCTTGAATCTTTTACTTTTAAGAAACAGAGAGTGATGTCAGATTTTTCATCCAGACCAGCTGCCGTCAATAAATATAAGCTAACTTATTTTGACTATTAAGATAAGAATAGTTGGTTTCCTGTAATAAATTCAACTCAATTATATAGTGCCTTCAGACAAAAGTTAGCTTTACCAAGGCTAAAACTCAGATTTTTAGCAGGCTCACGCTGATCGACTTTAGGGTTAGCCCTCACCCGTTTAAGGATATTGTATCGGCAATGCCTGTTAATATTTTATTGGCTTATATTTTTGTTAGTCAATTGAAGGTTATGGTATCAAAGATTCAGGTAAGGACAAAGCCAGATCTAACATACGGTATTCAGGTAGATTATAAACAACTGACCATTTGCATTCTAATGTGCTAAATGGGCATTAGCATCCATCTTCACTCCAAATGAGAATTAGTCCGTTCTGTGACAAGCCGTGCTAGCAGGGAGTACTAAGCCAAAACCGATTGTTGCCCCAATTAATCCCAGCCAAAATAACCTCCCAATCAACCGAGGAGCGTTTCTCATGGAATGCGTAGTGCCCAAGGAAATGCAGGCATTACCACGCCGCTGGTGAAATTAGCCTGAGTAACTCCAGTGCCTTATCGTTGCCGGATGACAGGTTTTTCTGTCAGGATTTTACCGGTTGAACGTAGATTCTCTTCAGACATGATGCCGAACGCACGGAGTCTTTGCTCACTCACAATTTATACGGTAAATTACCGTATACGTAAATTTACCGTACTTTATGAGGTTAATATGTCTGCTGTCGCTCGATTTGAGTTAAAAATGGATGTTGAGGAAAAAGATGCTGTTTCTCGCGCTGCGGCTTTAGCTGGTACCACGATGGCCGCATTCGTGCGTACGGCAGCCAAAGAAAAGGCGCGTGAACTGTTAGATCGGGAATCCCGCATTACAATGACAGCGCAGGATTTTCAGGCGTTCACAACTGCTCTCAATGGAGCATTTATGCCAAATGTACCTTTGCAAAATGCGTTGAACACCGCGCGCAAGGTTAAACGTGCTTGAGGAGCAATTACTCGACCCCCACCACCACGATCGACAATCCTTCACCTGAAATGATTGGCGTTTTAAAGCTATAAAACGCCAATCTTAATTGACTCGATCGTATTCACTATATTCAAACCACAGAAGAGCGAGATATCCTAAAAAAGGCCGCTGCGTACTTTGCTAAGCTGTACGATTAAAGTACGCATTCATTGATCAGCACCGTGAGGCATTTCGATTAGTGAGTATGTGCCGTGTACTTAACGTACATCGGAGTGGATATTACGCTTGGAAGTCCAGTTTAGCGTAGCCAACAATCGTATTAATCAGCCCAACACCTAGAAATTTAGCTATTTTCTGGTTGATGTAAATAGGCAACCCGTTCATACCAGAATACCTTCGCGTTCACGCAACAGTATTTCCCTGGCTTCAATTAGAATCCCATCCATTGATGTATGGCTGGGCTGATACCCAAAGTCAGCAGCACGGGTATTCAGCGAGTAGTAATGAGGCTTGCTACCTGTTGCATTAACGGTTGCAGTTACTTCAGCTATTTCATACCGCAATCCGAATTTTTCTTGCATCGCTACCAGTAGATTAGGTTTATCTACGGGAGCTTGAGTGTAACAGTCGACAGCCACATTAGTAGGTGGTGCAGAAAGAAGTACGCTGACCAATTGATAAAAATCAGATGGATGCAAAAAGTCACGCACAATGTAATCGGTGGATGTTTTCAGTACCGTCTTATCACGAATGGCGCGCAGAATATCAGTGATTAGAAAGTGTGAAGAAATATCCTGCGTGTGACTGAAATAATTAAACACACGTATATCGATGATAGGAAATTCTGGGTGTGCACGATGCCTGCATTCCGCATGTAGTTTTGCGACACCGTACCATTCTTGCGGTGCCAGATTGTTGATTGCCACAATGGCTTGCGTATCACGGTTCGCTGGTTCATTAAACCTCGATCCATATGCGGCGCCACTACTTAAAAACAAATAGCGGCATGTCGGGTGGGTCTGCAAGTAGTCCAGCACCATCTCATCAAAATGTAAGGTGATATCAAAGATCGAATTGCCCATCGCCAGTGCTTGTGCCGGGTTGCCAACACCCACGAAATTAATGACTGCATCGAACTCCTGTTTTCCAAACTCAGTAAACTCATCTACAAGATAGCGCGCGGATAGACCCACGGACGCTAACCATTTCGTTACTTCATCTGGGCGACGCGCAAACAAGTGTAGATATTTGTCTTCCTCAGCAGAAAACGAGACGATCAAGTCTCTTGCAATCAGGCTTGTTGCTCCTAGTATGGCTATTCGGTGAATATTGCTCATGTACGCATCAATCTAGGGTGCTTATCTCTAAATTATCAGACTTTTGATGTAGCCCAATCAGCATGTTCTTTCTCATCTCTTCCCTTGGCAACAAAGGCGATAAATCCTCAAGTGGCGGAGAGATGATGCTGCCATCTTTCTGCTGCACAAGAGAAAGCTTCGGTACGAACGGTTGTTCTGGGTGTGTAAATACCTCACAAATGACAGGCCCATTGATTGCTTGCACTTTAGGAACAATGGCTTCCGCATCTTCCCATGTTCGAATTTGGAATGATGGAATACCGAAAGCATAGGCAACTTTTGAGAAGTCTGGGCATGTAACCCCAGAATTTTGATCAGATCCGGAATAACGACCTGCAAACAGCGCTTTCTGCGTATGTTTAATCATCAAGTAGCCGTCATTATTAAAAATAATGATTTTGATAGGGAGTTGGTGATGCGCAATGGTTTGTAGTTCTTGCAAATTTAGCATCATGCCGCCATCACAATTCAAGCACATCACTTCTCGATTCGCGCCGATTGCTGCTCCGATGGCTCCAGGCAAACCAAAACCCATCTCGCCCAGCCCTGTGGATGTCAACATTCGCTGACCTTCTTTAAATTTCAGGACTTGATGCCCAGACAGTAATGCAGTTCCCATATCAGTGACCACGATCTGATCATCATGGAAATACTTCTCTAAAACCTGCATAAACCGATAGGAGTTAATAAAGCTGGTACCTGACGCATCCTGCATATCAGCATGTTCCGGGCCAACAACAGGATAATGCTGGCGGTAGCCTTCACATTGATTGATCCAATCCGGGCGGGAATAGGTGTCCGTCGTTTCGCTCAAAAGGGAATCAATGAACTGGCCAGCATCACTCAATATAGGAACCTGAATTCGATCACCCAGCTTCAGCAGCTCTTCGGGGTCGATATCAACCATGGCCACTTGGGCAGCACGTGCAAACTCAGTCAGGTCGTAGCCAACTTGCGGAATGGCCAAGCGCGTACCTATACAAATTAGTGCATCACAATTTTGCAGTACAAAATTAGCCGCGCGCTGTCCATAAACACCAGCCCGGCCAAAACACAGTGGATGGTCGGAATCCAAAATATCGCAGGCTTGCCAACTGACTAATGTTGGAATCCCAAGTGTTTCAACTAATTCCTTTACCCGATGCTCGGCACCTGCCGATCTGATGCCATTTCCCAACCAGAGAACTGGGCGTTCAGAAGAGGCCAGTATGTTCAAAACTGCACGAACCCCGTCCTTACAGCCGACAATATGAGTATGATCATCGCCAACATTAACATTAACATTAACGTCTGGTTGCCAGGCCTTAACCGGCATTAAATTAGTGGCATTAATTGGGGCTGCTTGAATATTCATCGGAACATCAATCCAAACAGGCCCTTGTCTTGATGTGCTTGCAATTAAATATGCCCGAGAAATTACATCAAGCACGGTCTCCGGCTGCATGATACGCTCAGTCCACTTGGTGACACCATCAACCATTTTGGTGCTGTCATATCCTTGCACACCCCAAATGCGTAACGGGTTTTTTGCTGATGTAAACCGCGAATTTTCGTTACCAGAAATAACTAGCACTGGCATTGAGTCCATCCAGGCGCTTACCACTCCAGTCACGCCATTTGTAGACCCAGCACCTGTAGTGAGTAACACCACAGATACTTTTCCTGTCATACGATAATAGGTAGTAGCTGCCATCACGGCCGCTTGTTCGTGATGAACACAGACTATTTCAGTAAAACCTAGACGAGTGATTGCATCAAAAATCTGTGCGTTTCCCGCACCGACAATGCCAAACACATGACGAATTCCCTGATCTGCAAGAAACTGCGCGATGTAATCACTGACCTTTTTTTCTAACACGGTTAAACCTTCACTTGATTGTCTGCATCATCTGATGCCACTGCACTGTTAATTTAACAGCCTCATCTAGAGGCGTAAACACTGATAGTCCATATTCGTTTTGAGCGTGCGTTGTATCCGGTAGCAATTTAGCCAACCTGCCAGCGCTTCTCGGAGCAGTGTTAAACATAATATCTGGCGATGGCTCGAAATTTCTTGCCACCTCTTTCGCCAGATCCTGTAATGAAATACCGACTGGACTGCCCACGTTGACAACGTCACCACTCTGCCCTGCAGTCAATATTCTTAAGAACCAATAAGCAGCATCGCTACCGTAAAGGTAACTACGCACGACCTGACCATCGCCCAAAACGCGAATGGAATGACCACGCAATGCGTCAGACAAGAATGTAGTTTGAGCCCACGGCGTATCCAACGACTGATACGGCCCAATAAATGAGAATGGGCGAGCCACCAGCACGGGTATGCGCGATTGCGCACGTGCTGCAGAACAGACCGTTTCTGCAAAGCGCTTCGCATTGGGATACATGAAGCTAGCATCAGGCGCTGGTGCTCCCTGCGCATTTTCAGCCAATCCATCTACTGAAGCAGATTGAGAGCCACAAACTAAACCAGAACTAAGATAGAGCAGTTTCTTTAGACGCCCAAGCCGTTCAGCAGTACGCATCACTGACATGGTGCCTTCAACAATGACCGATGCCGTATCGAGCGGGTTGGATGCATGCGTTCGCACATCCGGGTTGGCTGCGGCATGAATCACCCAATCAGCATCCATGGGAAATTGTCCTAATTGCCGCACATCCGACTTGATCAATTGAACATCGGTTCGATTAGCCAAATGTGGCAATCGACTTGCAAATTGATCCGTGCTGCGCGACATAAGAGTCAGCTTGATGCCAAATTGATATTCGTCATTGAGAGCCGCAACCATTTCCGCAATCCATGTTCCGACAAAACCAGTGCCTCCAATAACAACCAATTCAGACTGGTGCAAGGCCTGCAGTGCTTTCTCGCGGCCATTGAAAACCCGTAGGCAGTCTTGGCGTATTCTCTCTTGGCATTCTAGTTTCATTGGTTTCCTTTCTTAGCTCGCAGGGCTAGTTCTTTGGCGACTTCAAGAATAAGGTCCTCTTGACCCGCCACTATCTTACGTCGTCCAAGCTCAAAAAACATATCTCTTGGGTCAATATTGAACTCCTTGGCAATACGCGTAACAGGTTTCATAAAACCAGAAAACACACCAGCCATGCCACTCACAACACTCACCGATTTTATTGAGGGCATTTCTTTTATCAGAATTTCCTCAGCAAGATCTCCTGCATCCAGAATTTTATAGAGATCAACACCTGTCTTGTACCCTAATCGCTCGAGAACTGCGACTAGCACTTCAAGTTGTGCATTTCCTGCCCCTGCGCCAAAACCACGCGCACAACCATCTAACAAGGTAGCGCCAGCATCGGCTGCAGCAATAGAATTAGCAATGGCCAAGCCTAGATTGTTATGCGCATGGAAACCAACTGAAATGGACAGCTCACTGACCAGCAGTTCTACACGTTGCCTTACATCATCAGGTAGGTAATATCCTGCAGAATCCATAAAGACGACGCCCTCTGCACCATATGACTCCATCTTTCTGGCTTGCTCTAACAGCAGACTTGGGCTGACCATATGAGACATCAT
>Ga0066798_10001362_pt1 | contig 10736 bp, 7 predicted proteins | sample PersoiDNA2013203_FD_70961 | JGI IMG/M metagenome (GOLD analysis project Ga0066798, IMG submission 70961) | Permafrost soil microbial communities from the Arctic, to analyse light accelerated degradation of dissolved organic matter (DOM) -... | ecosystem: Environmental > Terrestrial > Soil >...
GGCGGTGCGGTAGTCGAACACGAAGCAGTCGCCCGTGTAATGGTCGCCGCCCACTTCTTCAAAATACTTCAGGATACCGCCGTCGAGCTGGTACACGCTGTCGTAGCCGATTTCCTTCATGTGGATGGCGGCTTTTTCGCAGCGGATGCCACCGGTGCAGAAAGTGACCACGGTCTTGCCTTCCAGTTCATCCTTGTGGGCGGCGGCCACCGCCGGGAATTCGGTAAACTTGTCGATACGGTAATCGAGGGTGTTGTTAAACGTACCCACGTCCACTTCAAACGCGTTGCGCGTTTCCATCATCACCACTGGTTTGCCCGCATCATCGACGCCGGCGTCCAGCCAGCGCTTGAGCGTGTGCGCGTCGACGGACGGCGCGCGGCCCAGTTCCGGCTTGATCAGCGGCATGCGCATGGTGATGATTTCTTTTTTCAGCTTGACCAGCATGCGCTTGTGCGATTGCTCATTCGATAAACTTTCCTTCCATTCCAGATCGGCCAGGCGGGCATCGCTGCGCACCCAGGCCAAAAAGGCGTCGATGTGCTCGCGCGTGCCGGAGAGGAACATATTGATGCCCTCTGGTGTCAGCAGGATGGTGCCTTTCAGGCCCAGTGCCAGGCATTGCTCCTGGTACAAGGGACGCATGGCTTCCGTATCGTCGAGCGTGATGAATTTATACGCTGCAATATTGACAAAACTGTCGGCGGGCGCGGCGGCCAAGGGGCTGGCGGCAGCGGAAAGGGAAGGTGTGGCTTGCATGATGGCGATCGGGTTAGACTGAACAGCCGATATTATAAGCCTGACAGTCTGGTGGTGATACCCACCTTTGGACGTATTGCCACGCCACCGGGCGTGCCGGGTCTACGCGGCCGGGCATAATTTCTTGCCTGCCGCGGCGCTCTGCGTCTGTGGGCGGGGGCTGTGACGCGGTAGAATAGACCCTATTGAATTTTGCAGGATTGGTAGACAGGATGGAAATGGTAATGCAGGAAGCCGGCGTCCCGGCGGGTGTGCCACACTCTTTACAACAAGCCCCGCAGGGCCCGGGATTTGTGCACTTGCGCGTGCACTCCGAGTACTCGATCGTCGATGGCCTGGTGCGTATCGACGACGTGGTCAAGGCGGCCGCCAAGGACAAGCAGGTGGCGCTGGCCGTCACCGATCTGTCCAACCTGTTTGGCATGGTCAAGTTTTACAAGGAAGCGCGCGGCAAGGGCATCAAGCCCATCGTCGGCGTCGATGTATGGATCACCAACGACGACAACCGTGAAAAGCCGTCGCGTTTGTTGCTGCTGGCCAAGAATCGCATGGGTTATCTGCAATTGTGCGAATTGCTGTCGACCGCCTGGCTGACCAACCAGTACAAGGGCCGCGCGGAGTTGCGCATCGAATGGCTGCAGGCGCTGGCCACGAATAGCTATGAACTGTATCCAGGCGAGAGCGCGGCCAACGGTTTGATTGCACTGTCCGGTGCGCATTTTGGCGATGTCGGCGTTGCCATCGAGAATGGCAACCTGGCCTTGGCGGAACGCAATGCCCAGCGCTGGGCTGAAATTTTCCCCGGTCACTTTTATATTGAAATCCAGCGTGGCGGTCAAGCCAATCAGGAAGCACAGGTGCGCCATGCGGTGGCGCTGGCGGCCAAGCTGGGCTTGCCGGTGGTGGCCACGCATCCGGTGCAATTTATTTCCCCTGAAGAATTTATCGCCCACGAAGCGCGCACCTGTATCGCCGAAGGCGAGATGCTGGCCAACGCCAAGCGCGTCAAGCGTTTCAATGACAGCCAGCGCTTCATGTCGCAAGCGGATATGGCGGAACTGTTTGCCGACTTGCCGGCCGCGCTGGCCAATTCGGTGGAAATCGCCAAGCGCTGCAATCTGACCTTGGTGCTGGGCAAGCCGCAACTGCCAAACTTCCCCACCCCGCCTGGCATGACGATCGACCAGTTCCTGGTGGCCGAATCGCAGGCTGGCCTGGAAAAACGCTTGATCCAGCTGTATCCCGATCCCGAACGCCGCGAAAAAGAGCGTCCGCGCTATGAGTCGCGTCTGAAGTTCGAGACCGATACGATTTGCAACATGAAATTCCCCGGCTACTTCCTGATCGTGGCCGAATTTATCCAGTGGGCCAAGGAAAATGGCGTGCCCGTCGGTCCGGGCCGCGGTTCCGGCGCCGGTTCGCTGGTGGCGTATTCGCTGCTGATTACCGACCTGGACCCGCTGCAATACAATCTGCTGTTCGAGCGTTTCCTGAACCCCGAACGCGTCTCGATGCCCGACTTCGATATCGACTTTTGCCAGGAAGGGCGCGACAGGGTCATCCAGCACGTCAAGGATTTGTATGGCAAGGAGGCGGTCTCGCAGATCGCCACCTTCGGTACCATGGCGGCCAAGGGCGCGATCCGCGACGTGGGCCGCGTGATGGACTTCGGCTATAACTTTTGCGACGGCATTTCCAAGCTGATTCCATTCAAGCCCGGTAAACCGGTGTCGATTGCCGATGCCATCGAGGAAGAGCCGCTGCTCAAGGAACGCCTGGAAAACGAGGAAGAGGTCAAGCAGCTGCTGGAGCTGGCGCAGCAGGTCGAAGGCATCACGCGTAATATCGGCATGCACGCGGGGGGCGTGCTGATCGCTCCCGGCAAGCTGACCGATTTCTGCCCGCTGTACACGCAGGGTGGCGATTCGGGCGTGGTGTCGCAATACGACAAGGATGACGTGGAAGCGGTCGGCCTGGTGAAGTTCGACTTCTTGGGGCTGACCACGCTGACAATTCTCGACCGCGCCGTGCGCTACATCAAGCAGCTTGATCCCGCGCAGGCGAACTTTGACCTGGCAACCTTGCCACTGAACGACAAGCCGTCCTACGATTTGCTGACCAAGGCCAAGACCGTGGCCGTGTTCCAGCTGGAGTCGCGCGGCATGCAGGGCATGCTGAAAGACGCCCGTCCCGACCGTTTCGAAGACATCATTGCCCTGGTTGCCTTGTACCGTCCGGGCCCGATGGACCTGATTCCCGACTTCTGCAAGCGCAAGCATGGCGAACGTTTCGATTATCCCGACCCACGCACGGAGTCGATTCTGTCTGAAACCTACGGCATCATGGTGTATCAGGAACAGGTGATGCAGATGGCCCAGATCGTCGGCGGCTACTCGCTGGGCGGCGCTGATATGTTGCGCCGCGCCATGGGTAAGAAAAAAGCCGAGGAAATGGCCGAGCACCGCGAGATTTTCCGCGCCGGTGCGGCAAAAGACGGCTTGACGGCAGAAAAGGCCGACGAGATCTTCGACTTGATGGAAAAGTTCGCTGGCTACGGTTTTAATAAATCGCACGCCGCCGCCTACGCCTTGCTGTCCTACCATACTGCTTATTTGAAGGCGCACCATCCGGCCGCCTTCATGGCCGCCAACTTGTCGCTGGCCATGGATGACACGGACAAGATCAAGATCCTGGTCGAAGATACGCTGGAAATCTGCAAGCTGACCTTGTTGCCGCCAGACATCAATGAATCGGATTACCGTTTCATGCCGAGCGGCGAAGCGCCTTCCGTCAGTGGCAAGAAAGTGACGCAGATCCGCTATGGCCTGGGCGCCGTAAAAGGTTCGGGCCAGAACGCCATCGAGGCCATCATCGCCGCGCGCGAGGCTGGCGGGCCGTTTACGAGCCTGTTCGATTTCTGCAAGCGGGTCGACAAGAAACAGATCAACCGCCGCACCATCGAGTCCCTGATACGCAGCGGCGCCTTCGATTGCCTGAAGGTCGACCGCGCCATCCTGCTCGCTTCCGTGGCGTTCGCCATGGAGTGCGCCGACCAGGCCGCCAAGGCGGCCAACCAGGTCAGCCTGTTCGGCGGCGACGACAGCGACATGGTGGCGCCGCCCGAGTACGTCAAGGTGCCTGTCTGGACCGACAAGCAGCGTTTGACGGAAGAAAAGATTGCACTGGGCTTTTATCTGTCCGGCCATCTGTTCGATTCGTATGCGCCTGAAGCGCGCCGTTTTGCCCGCACCAAATTGTCCGAATTGTCGCCTTCGCGCGAGCCGCGCATGATGGCCGGCGTCATCACGGGCTTGCGCACGCAGATGACGCAGCGGGGCAAGATACTGATCGTTACCCTCGATGACAAGAGCGGCACGGTCGAGGTGACGGTGTATGGCGAACTGTTTGAAGCGAACAAGAAAATCTTCAAGGAAGACGAATTCCTGGCGGTGGTGGGCAAAGTCTCGGAAGACCGTTTTTCGGGCGGCTTGCGCATCACGGCCGAAAGTGCCTTCGACATCATTGCGGCGCGCGTGCAATATGGCCGGCAGCTGGGCCTGGTCTTGCCGGCCACGCTCGATGCGCGCCGTATCCGCGACGTGATCATGCCGCACCGCACCGAGACGGGCTTGCCGATTGCCGCGCGCGTCAGTCCGCAAGGCGTCAGCTGTGTGTTGCAATTTGGCGAAGACTGGAAGGTGGCGCCATCGGATGAATTGCAGACGGCGCTGGAACAGGTGCTGGGCGCGCAAGAGGTAGCAGTCGAATACTGACCAGCTATTGCGCAGACACAGCCAAACCGGATGGAGATCGGGTTTGGCTTTTTTGTTTACATATCTTTCAGGCCCGTGATGGCGTAGCCCTTGGCGGCGATTTGCTGGTGTGGCTGTTCAATATGGTAACTGGGCAAGGCATCGGCATCGTCAGCCACCTCGCTGGCACGTACTTCCAGTTGCCAGTCGGTATTGGTGACTTCTTCAGGAATCAGCTTTCCTTCGGGTACGGCGAGATAGGAAAAAATGCCGTCGTGCTCGGCCCGGCGGTAGATATCTACGCGCATGACTTGCCTCCTTGTAAGCGTTGGGGAAAGCGGCTGGCGCATACGCCAGCCGATAAGGAGTAGCGTAACAGGATTGCGCCAGCAGCGGTTTTTGTGGCGTGCGCAGCCAGCTTGCATGGCCCTTCAAACCCTTTAGGCCACTGCGCTTTCGTCGTCTTCCATGTGTTGCATATCGTTGGCTGCCACCTTGTGCCGTATTGGCATGGGGCTCGCGCAGCGGTGTGCGTCCAGGCCGTGGCGCAGGCAGGCGCTGAGAGCTATGGTGAGTTCGTGGCGCTTGCGCATTTCCGAGCGTTTCTTCGAAGCGATTTCTTCCATCACCGGCATGGGCAAGTCTTCGCATGGCAATTCGAAATCGCCATCCGAACGGAGCAGGGCGCCGAGCTCATGCCACAACTCATTGTAATTCGCAAACAAAAGTCCTCTTTTTTTGGCAGACTGGTGCACGGCGTGGTTTTCATTACTAACCAGAATTACCTTGCGGCAGCCATGCTCGTAGCCCAGCTGGCGCACCAAACGTATCATCAAATTCTTGGGCCGCAAACCATGCAGGTCGCGTGTTGCTTCGCGCACGCGTCGCAGCCCTTCCTGGCCGCCACGTGGCCCTTGTATGCAGCCGATACCCACGTTCATGCCAGCGCGTTGTGGCGAGCCAAAGAAGGTGAAGGCCACCGTATAGAGCACGACATCGTCATCGGTCAGCTGCAAGACCATTTCGCCTTCGCGGTCCATCGGATGCAGCGAACACAGTTGCAGATGGTACAAGGCGCCCGACTTGCCTGGTACCGCACCCAGGTGCACCGGGCCACGGGCAGCCTGGGCCATCAAATTGCCCCAACCCCGTTGCAGGATGAAATGATAGTGTTCAATGAGTAAATCCACGCGCTGGCGGCAACTGAGTTTTTTGCTCAGGTAGTCGCGGTACACTTTATGGATCACGTGTGGATAAGCTTGCACCAGATCGCGAAAGACGGGATGCGAGTTCAGTAAATCCAGCCAGTCGCGTGTCTGGCTGTGTTGCAAGCGCGCCCGTATTTGCAACTTCAGCGTTTCGCGCAGGCGGCGTACAAAACCGCCGCGCGTTTTTGTCAAACCCGAAGACAGGGTAATTGATGGCGTCATCTGGCGCTTTTCCAAAAAATAAAGAATGTAGGGCGTCTGCGCCGCGGATGGCCGCTCAGACGGGAACGGGACTGCTGACACCATCCTGGTTTGCTTGCAGGACGATGGAGCTGCGGCTATCGCGTGCCAGTTTGCGGGCAAGGTCGCCCGAGAAACGGCGTGGCCAGTGGCGGGGTTTGGGCGCTGGCAAGATGACTTCATGGCAGCCAAGCAATTCGGCTGTATCCAGTATCGTAAAAGCCACGTCACCGGAGGAAATGAAGGTAGAGAATTCGATGTGGGAGCGGCTCAGGTACAAGCCAGCCTCCTGCATTAACTGTGCGGCGGCAGCCTCGCTTTTGCTGCTGTCGCCGATGCCGACGACGCCGCTATGCGAGCTTGCCGGGGTGACGTGCAGCAGGTTGACCTTGACGCTGATGCCCCATTCCTGCAGGCGGCGGGCGTAGCGGGCGCCAAAAACGATGTCTTCCACCTGCTTGATGGGCACCAGCAGCAGCAAGACTTTTTGCGCCGCGTCATCCGGCCCTGGCACGCCGTGGCCGGCATGGTTCTGGGGTTGCGGATGAGGGGGCGCAGCGTGCATGGTATGGCGGTCGGTAGACTCAGTATTGTTGCATCTTAGCTACCGTGACCTCCCCTGTAAATTGGCGAAATGCCGTACGTGTTACCCTTATGTTGTCCGATCAGTAGCGATAACTGGCGTAGATGGCGCCCATTGGTGCCGTCTTGCGCTGGACGATCGGGCTCTTGCGAGCGTCGCCGATCAGTGTCGTTACGCCGGCCAAGGCGGTGAGTCCCCATTTTGCATCGAAGCGGTGTTCCCAGCTGACGGTGGCCTGTGCTTCATAAAAGCCCCCTTTTGGGCCGTATTGTTTGAACGCCGTATTGGCGGCCTGGGTGGCCGTGACGCCATACATGGTTTGCATGTACTTTTTCTCGCCCCAGCCCGCTTGCGTGCCCAGGCTGATGGTGTCTTGCGGCACGCCCTGGCTATCGTTTCTGCTGTAGATCTGGCCACCCGCGCCGAATTGCAGCCGCGCGCCATTTTCACGGTGATTCAAAGGAATATCGCTAGCCACGGTCAGTTGCACGCCAGGAATCGGTGTATACGCCATGCTCAACAGCACGCTGGCATTGCCCTTGACGTCGCCCATGCCTTTCAGATAATCGCTGCCGCCGTAGCCATTGACACCGCTGCGCTTATGGTCGGTGCGTTCGCCGCGGTAGCCGAGTGCGACGCTATAGCTGAGTGGACCAGCCTGGCCGCCATAGCCGATACCACGCATGGAGCTGGCAAAAAAACCATTCGCCATGCTGTAATCGAGAACCACCACAGGCATGGTGCTGAGCTTGTCAGAGCCGGAATAGCTCGATACGACGGCGGCGCCAGCACCGACGGTCAGCACATTGCCGGGCGCCGGATCAGCCGCCATGGCAGACAGGGGAAGCAAAAGCAGGCCAGCCATTGCCAGAGTAGAAGACAGGGAAGTAGTTGCTTGCATTGTAGGTTCCGTCAAGTGGAGAACCGAGTCCGGGGTGGCTCGATTGACGGGAGACAGTATCCCTGCTTGTCATGAAGGAAAGATGAGCCATTGATGAAGATTGCATGAAGATACAGGCCGTGTGATCCACCTTGCGCGCCCTGGCGGCGGCCTTTAACTATTCTTCAGCTTGTGATGGTTTAATGTCGGTATGAAAATACTGCTGATAGAAGATGATATGGACCTGGGCAACGGCGTGCGGATCGCCTTGCGTGACCAGGGCATGCAAGTAGTCTGGGTACGCAGCCTGGAAGATGCGGCGCGCAGCCTGGAGCAGGATAGCTGCGAACTGGTGCTGCTCGACCTGGGCTTGCCCGACGGCGACGGCCTCGACTTGCTGGCCCGCTTGCGTGCGGCGCGCCTGCCGGTGCTGATCCTCAGTGCCCGCGATACGCTGGAGCAGCGGCTGCGTGGTCTGGACGGCGGCGCCGACGATTATCTGGTGAAACCCTTCGTGCTGGCCGAGCTGCTGTCGCGCGTGCGTGCACTGGCCCGCCGCAGCTATGGTTTCGATGGCGATACCATCGAATTGCGCGGCCTGCTGCTGCAAGTGCCGACGCGCCGTGTCAGCGTGCATGGGCGGGCCGTGGAACTGACGGCCAGCGAATATGCCTTGCTGAAAACCTTGTTGATGCGGGCCAACCGCGTCATCACGCGGCGCGTGCTGGAAGAGCATATCTTGCCGGGCGGCTTGGCCAACGCCAGCAATACGCTCGATGTGCATATGGGTAATTTACGCCGCAAGATAGGCGAGGGCTACATCCGCACCGTGCGCGGCGTCGGTTATGTCATCGACCAGCAGGGAGATCCTGCTTCTGTGCCCGGTACGTCGGCATGATGCGCCGTTGCTGGAACATGCTGTGGCGCCCGACCCTGGTGCGCCGTTTGATGCTGGCGCAGATGCTGATGCTGACCGTGCTGTGGAGCCTGGCGGTAGCGTATGTCCTGGTCGAAGGGACAGGCGAAGGCAGCAACGTGACGCGCAGCGTGTTGCGCGCCATTATCAGCGTGGCCGACAACCTGGCCGACCAGCCGCAGCGCCAGCAGCAAAGCTTGCGCGCGATCGACGAGGCTTTGCGCGAAGAGTTTGAAACAGGGAAGGTACAGGAACTGGCGCCGCGCATCCTGGTCTGGCGCGATGGCAAGCTGGTCTACAAATCACCCGATACGCCCAGTGGTATCCGTAGCGCCGGTCCCGAGCAGATGGAAATAGTCTACATCAAGGGTCAGCCCTGGCGCAGTCGCAGCCTGGCCGAGGGTGCCACGCGTGTGACGGTGCTGGAGCTGGGCGGACCATGGCAGTTTTTCGTTACCATCAATTCACGGGGGTATTACTTGCTACCGTTGCTGATCAGCCTGCCTTTTCTGCTGTTGCCGGCCTGGCTGTCGATCCGTTTGGCGATGCGGCCATGGCGCAAAGTCGCGCAGGAGGTGGCCGCGCGCGGGCCGCAGGACTTGCGCCCGCTGACATTCAAGCCGCCGCACGGCGAGCTGGCGGCGCTGGTCGACAATATCAATGCGCTGCTGCAGCGGGTCGATGCGAGTGCGGCGCGCGAGCGCAGCTTCATTGCCGACGCCACCCATGAATTACGCACGCCGCTGGCGGCCATGCGGGTCAATGTGGAAGCCCTGCAAAGCCAGGCGCATGCGCCGCATCAGCAGGAGTTGCTGGACGGTATCTTAAATAGCGGCAACCGCGCGGCGCGCCTGGTAGGGCAGTTGCTGCAATTGACGCGCAGCGAAGTGCAGGCCGAGACGGGCCGTTTGCCACTGCCGCAAGCGCTCGATAGCTTGTTGCAGGATCGATTGGCGGCTTTGTCCGGTCTGGCGCGAGCGGGGGGGATCGAACTGGAATTGCAGGCCAGTGTGTCCCTGAGCGTGGCGGGGCAGCGGGAAAGCCTGGTCTCGCTGATCGACAATCTGGTGGAAAACGCCATCAAATACAGTCCCCGCGGCAGCAGTGTCACGGTATCGCTGCATGCGGAACGGGGCCAGGCGGTGTTGCACGTGGCCGACCAGGGGCCGGGCATACCGCCGGCCCTGTATGCACGTGTATTTGACCGTTTTTTTCGCGCCCCGCAGCAGTTGCAGCCGGGTAGCGGCCTGGGCCTGGCGATTGTCGCCTCGGTGGTGCAGCAGCACGGCGGCACGATCCAGTTGCACCGTGCCAGCGGCGGCCAGGGCTTGCTGGTCGAGGTGCGCCTGCCGCTGGCGCCGTCCGTGTAGCAGCGCCGACACGGAGTTGTTGCATGAATGGAATCGGGAGTGCTTATAACGCAATGCGGCATAGCGTGTCGCACGGATGGGATGCATAATGCTGGACAGTTAGAAAACAATTCCATGCGCCCATCCTTGTCCCCTTACTTGCCGTATCCCGCCTTCGTCGGCCTGTATCTGTTATTCGACTGGGCGACGTATATCGACCCGCTGTACGGCCTGAATATCACCCCCTGGAACCCGGACCCGGCGCTGGGCCTGGTATTTTGGCTGATCTATGGCCGCAAGGCGGCGTTGCCCTGGTTTATCGCCTTGCTGGCGGGCGAATTCCTGGTGCGCGGCCTGCCCGCCGGCTGGCCGCTGACCTTGTTGTCCTCGGCATGGCTGATCGTGGGCTATGGCACCATAGGCGCGGCCTTGCGCCGCCGTTTCAGCAGCGGCGATATTTTCGATAACCGCCGCCGTCTGGCGATCTGGGCCGTGATCGTGCTGGCCGGCACCATGCTCAATGCGCTCGGCTATATTTCCTTGCTGTCGCTGACGGGCAAGATACCGCCAGGCGAATGGAGTTCGGCTGCCTTGCGCTTCGGCATCGGCGATATGGTGGGGCTGGTGGTATCGATGCCGCTGATCTGGATGCTGGTCAGCGAGCGTGGCCGCATGCGCCTGAAAGAAACCGTGTGGCGCTGGGAAACGCTGGGTTATCTGGCGCTGGCCATGTTCGTGCTGTGGTGCGTGTTCGGTTCCATCGTGCGCTCCGACTACAAGCATTTTTATTTCCTCTTCCTCCCGCTGATCTGGGCGGCGTCGCGCCAGGGACTGTATGGCACGGCGCTGATGGTGTTTGTCTTGCAACTAGGCATTATCACCATGGTCAAATGGTCGCATGCGGTGAATCTGCAGTTTTATGAATTGCAATTGCTCGATGCCGTGCTGGCGCTGGTGGGCTTTTTTATCGGTATCGTCGTCGACGAGCTGCGCAAGGTGGCCGATGAGCTCAAGCACACCATGCGCCTGGCCGCCGCCGGTGAAATGGC
>Ga0066798_10001363_pt1 | contig 10732 bp, 9 predicted proteins | sample PersoiDNA2013203_FD_70961 | JGI IMG/M metagenome (GOLD analysis project Ga0066798, IMG submission 70961) | Permafrost soil microbial communities from the Arctic, to analyse light accelerated degradation of dissolved organic matter (DOM) -... | ecosystem: Environmental > Terrestrial > Soil >...
GGACTTGCCCTGCAGGCACTTCAGCCCCGCCTCGATCACGTCCCACTTCGAGCTGTCGAGCATGATCGGCAGCTTCGCGATGTCCGGCTCGGCCGAGAGGAGGTTCAAAAAGCGCGTCATCGCGGCCTTTCCGTCCAGCATCCCCTCGTCCATGTTCACGTCGAGGAGATTCGCGCCTCCGTCGACCTGCTGGCGCGCCACGGTGAGCGCACCCTCGTAATCGCCCGCGAGGACGAGCTTCGCGAACTTTGGCGACCCCGTGACGTTCGTCCGCTCACCCACGAGCGTGAACGTCTCCTCGGGGCGGAGCGTGTACGGCTCGAGGCCCGAAAGGCGGGTGCGGCGCTCGGGGGCGGGAATCCGCCGCGGGGGCAGCCCCTTCACCGCGGCGGCGATCGCGCGGATGTGCGCTGGCGTCGTGCCGCAGCAGCCGCCCACGATGTTCACCCATCCCTCGCGGGCGAAGCCGCCGATATCGGCGCTCATGATCTCGGGCGTCTCGTCGAAGCCGCCGAATGCGTTCGGGAGCCCCGCGTTCGGATACGCGCTCAGGAAGACGGGCGCGATCCGGGACAGCTCCTCGATGTAGGGGCGCATTTCCTTCGCGCCGAGCGCGCAGTTGATCCCGACCGCGAGGAGCGGCGCGTGCGAGACGGAGTTCCAGAACGCCTCGACCATCTGGCCCGAAAGGGTCCGCCCGGACTTGTCCGTGATCGTGACGGAGACCATCAGCGGGACGCTGCGCCCCACCTCGTCGAAGTGCTGAAGCGCGGCGAAGAGCGCGGCCTTGAGGACGAGCGTGTCGAAGACGGTCTCGAAGAGCAGGACGTCGACCCCGCCGTCGATCAGGCCGCGGATCTGCTCCGTATAGGCCGCGACGAACTGGTCGAAGACGTGGGTTCTCTTTCCCGGGTCGTTCACGTCCACCGCGAGCGAGAGCGTTCGGTTCGTGGGGCCGACCGCGCCCGCCACGAAGGCGTCCTTCCCCGTGGCGGCGCGGTGCGCCTCCACGGCCCGGCGCGCGAGGCGCGCGGCCGCGACGTTTAGCTCGTACGCGAGGCTCTCCATGCCGTAGTCGGCGAGAGAGATCGCCTGCGCGTTGAACGTGTTCGTCTCGACGATGTCGGCGCCCGCCTCGAGGTACTGCCGGTGGATCCCTTCGACGATCGCCGGCTGCGTGAGGACGAGGAGGTCGTTGTTCCCCTTGAGGTCCTTCGGGTGATCCCGGAACCGCTCGCCGCGGGTTTTCGCTTCGTCCAGCCGATGGCCCTGGATCATGGTGCCCATCGCGCCGTCGAGGACGGCGATGCGCTCGTGGAGGAGCGCGCGGAGGCGGGCCTCGGCGCTCATGCGCGTTTCGGCGGTCATGTTCGCTTCGCTTCCACGCCGAGCGCCTCGAGGATCCGCTTGACCGCGTCGTAGCGTGCCATCGGCATGATGTGGATGCCGCGCGAGCGCTCGGCGACGGCGCGCGCGAGCTCGACGCCGATCGCGAGGCCTTCCTCTTCCTCGAACTCGGGGCCCTTCTCGGCCGCGCGGCGCATCCGCGTGAGGATCTCCTCGGGCACGACCATGCCCGGGACCTCGTTCGCGAGATAGAGAGCCTGCTTCAGGCTCTTCGGCGGGATGAGGCCGATGAGGACGGGAATCGCGTGCGTCTCGGCGCGCGCGTAGAAGCGGTCGAGCGCCGCCACGTCGTAGACAGGCTGCGTCTGGGCGAACGTGGCGCCCGCCTCGATCTTGGCCGCGAGCTTCGAGATCTCGACGTCGAGGTCCCTCGCCGCGGGATTCGCCGCGCACGCGATCGCGAACGACGTGGCCGAGCCGATCGCGCCGCCCGCGAGGTCCGTGCCCGTGTTCAGGCCCTTCACGATGCGCAGGAGGCCGAGCGTATCGACCTCGCCCACGGGTTTGGCCTGCGGGTAATCGCCGATCTTCAGGGGGTCGCCGCCCACGACGAGAAGCGCCTTGATGCCGAGCCCGGCCGCGCCGAGGAGGTCCGACTGGATGCCGAGCACGTTCCGGTCGCGCGGCGAGAAATGGAAGATCGTCTCGGCGCCCGTCTCGATCCGGATGAGATGCGCGACGGCGATGGACGACATCCTGAGCCGCGCCATCGGGTTGTCCGTGATGTTGATGGCGTCCACGCCGAGGGCCTTCAGCGTGCGCGCGCCGTCCACGGCCGCCGAGGCGTCGATGCCTTTCGGCGGCTCGACCTCGGCCGTGACGACGAACGCGTGCGAATCGGCGAGCTTGCGTTTCAGGGCGGACGTCTCGAGCGCGGCTTCGCGCGGGCGCGCCGCGCGGCCTTCCGTCACGGCGATGCGCGCCGCGGGCGCGGGAGCGGTTCGCGCCTTGCCTGAGACCTCGCGCGCCATCGCGGCGACATGCTCCGGCGCGGTGCCGCAGCAGCCTCCGACGAGCGCGGCGCCGGCGCGCAGGAGGTCGCGCGCATTCTGGCGGAAGTAATCGGGCGTGGCCGGATAAACGGTGCGCCCCGAGACGACCCAGGGATATCCGGCGTTCGGCCGCACGGAAACCGGAACGGCCACCGACCCGGCGACGCGCGAGAAGATCTCGAAGGCCTCCTGGGGCCCGACCGTGCAGTTGATCCCGACGACATCGGCGCCCGCGGCGACGAGCGCTTGGAGCGCGTCTGTCACATCCTCGCCGAAGCTCGTCTTGCCGTCTGCGAGGAACGTCATCGAGGCGGCGATCGGAATCCCGTCCGACAGGGCGCGCGCAGCGCGCAGCGCCTCGGTGGCCTCGAGCGTCGAGGAGAACGTCTCGAAGGACAGAAGGTCGACGCCTTCCTCGAGGAGGATCCGGATCTGCTCCGTGAAGAGCTCGCGCACGTGGAGGCGCGTGAGCGGCCCGTAGGGCTTCACGAGCTGTCCGAGCGGCCCGACGGATCCCGCCACGTAGACGTATTCCCCCTCGGCCGCGGCGCGGGCGAGGCGCACGGCCGCGCGGTTGATCTTCTCGAGCGAGTCGGCCCAGTCGAACCTGGAGAGCTTCGCGCGGTTCGCGTCCCACGTGTTCGTGGAGAGCACCTGCGAGCCGGCCGCCACATAGTCGTCGTGGATCTCGCGCACGAGGTCGGGCGCGGTCACCGAATTCGGCGAGCGCGGGCCCTCCGCCGGCGCGCCGCGCGACACGAGCAGCGTCCCCATCGCCCCGTCCGTGAGGAGGACTTCGGCCTTCAGCCGCTCCCGGATGTCTCTCTTCATGAAAAGCGCCCCTTCGAGGACGAAGGGGCGCCGGGGACTCCGCGCCGTTTTCGGCCTCGATCTCATCTTCCTCCGGCCGCGTCGTGCGCCCTGGAGCGGGATTTGGCACCTGGCGTCCGCCGCCCCCTTCGGGGCGCACCGGACCGGTTGCCGCGGCATCGCAGGGCCCGTCCCTCCGCCGCTCTGGATGAAACCCGGTCAAAGAGCCGCCGTCAGGGTACGGCGCGCCGACCGGGGTCGTCAAGCCTCCAGCCTCCGGTCGGTTAGCCTCCGGTCGGTTAGAAAGTGTGTTGGCGCGAACCTGCCGCGACGTTTTCGCATCCGCCACGTCGATTAGGTACCCGCGAGACCTGCAATGCTCTGCTCGGGAAGCTCGACGAGCGGAGCCGGCGGCTTGTGCTGGGGCATCTCGTGGACGAGATTCCGCTTGTCGATCTCGCGGAAGAGGTTGGTTATTCGCGGAAGACGGTCGGAAAGAAGTATCGGCGCGCGATTGCGCGGCTGCGAACGGCTGCCGTGGGGCAGGCATCCCGGCGCGGACTGCGCTGATTCGTCAGCCCGCCTTCTTCAGGACCGAGACTTCTCGCTTCAACCGGGCCCCCAGCCGGTCTCGCCCCACCTCGAGGTCATAGCGCACCTGCAGGTTCAGCCAGAAACGCTCCGACGTTCCAAAGAAGCGGGCGAGACGGAGGGCGGTGTCCGCCGTGATTCCCCTCTTTCCCAGAACGATCTCGTTGATGCGGCGGGGAGGCACCTGCGTCTCCTTCGCGAGTCGGTATTGAGACAAGCCGAAGGGCTCGAGAAACTCCGCCCGAAGGACCTCGCCGGGATGAATGGCTGACAGCCTGGATGATGGCATGAACTCTCCTAATGATAGTCGACGATCTCGACGTCGAAGCAGTCCCCGTTGCGCCAGAAAAAGCAGATTCGCCACTGATCATTGACGCGGATGCTGTGTTGTCCCGCGCGTTCGCCTTTCAGTGCCTCGAGGCGGTTTCCTGGCGGAACCCTGAGGTCGGGAAGGGATTCGGCGGCGTCCAGCACGATGAGCTTTCGAAGAGCGATCCGATGCAGTTCCGGAGGGAGCCGCCGGGACCGGTTCCGGTTGAAGAGGCGTTCCGTCTCATGGTCACGGAAGCTCCGGATCACGAGGTGATAATAACGGAACCCGTTAAGGCCGTCAAGGAACGCTGCGCCGGAATGTCGGGTAGACTTGATCCCTGACCAGATGAGGATCCTCGTCGTCGGCTCCGGGGGTCGCGAGCACGCGCTCGTGTGGAAGCTCGCGCAGGCGCCGGGCGTCACGGATGTCTTCGCGGCGCCGGGCAATCCGGGCATGGCGTCGCGGGCGACGTGTCTTCCGATCGGCGTCGAGAACGTCGTCGAGCTGGCGGACTTCGCCGAGTCGATGAAGATCGACCTGACCGTCGTCGGGCCCGAGCTTCCGCTCACGCTCGGCCTCGTGGACGAGCTCTCGCGCCGCGGCCTCACGGCCTTCGGACCGAACCGTCTCGCGGCCGAGCTCGAGGGCTCGAAGGTCTTTTCGAAGCTCTTCATGAAGAAGTACGGCATCCCGACGCCGGATGCCGAGGTGTGCCAGACGCGCGGCGAGGCGGAGCGCGCGCTCAAGTCGTACGGCCTGCCGTGCGTCTTCAAGGCGGACGGCCTCGCGGGCGGCAAAGGTGTCGTCGTGGCGCAGGAGGCCGAAGAAGCCGAGCGTGCGCTGAAGCTCTTCTTCGAGGATCGCGTCTTCGGCTCGGCGGGTGACCGCATCCTCGTGGAGCGGTTCATCTCGGGAGACGAGGTGAGCTTCATGGTCCTGTGCGACGGTGAACGCGCGCTGCCGCTCGCCACCGCGATGGACTACAAGAAGATCTTCGACGGCGACCGCGGCCCAAACACGGGCGGGATGGGCGCGCACAGCCCGTCGGTGCTCCTCGACGCGTCCACGGCGTCCGACGTGCTCGCCTTCATCGTGCAGCCGACGCTCAAGGGCATGGCGGACGAGGGCCGCCCGTTCCGCGGCGTGCTCTTCGTCGGTCTCATCCTCGAGAACGGGCTGAACCCCTTCGTGCTCGAATACAACGTGAGGTTCGGCGATCCCGAGACGCAGGCGGTCCTCCTGCGCCTCGACGGCGACCTCCTGCCGCTCCTTCTCGGGGCGGCGCGCGGCCGCTTCGACGAGGGGGCGCAGCTCGGCTGGCGGCGCGAGGCGACCGCGGCCCTCGTGATGACCGCCGAAGGCTACCCGGGGCCGTTCGAGCGCGGCCGTGCCATTTCCGGAATCGAGGACGCCGAGGCGATGGAAGGCGTTTTCGTCTTCCATGCGGGGACGGCCCAGGGCTTAGACGGCCGCCTCGTGACGTCGGGCGGCCGGGTTCTCGACGTCTGCGCCCGCGGGCGCGGCCTCTCGCAGGCCCTCGCGACCGCCCGGGAAGCGGCGGGCAAGATCCGCTTCGAAGGCGCCCACTTCCGCCGCGACATCGGAAAGAAGGCGCTCGAGATCCTGATGGAGCGCTCCGGCTCTATGTTGAGGTGAAATCGACGAGCACGGGCGGCGGCCCCGGGGCGTCGAGGAGCGCGAAGGCGGCACGGAGGATCCGGGTCTGGAGCGCGGGGTCGCCCGGCTTCCCAAGCGGACAGCCGAGCGCATAAGGCACCGCGAGAGCGCGAGGGGTCCGCACCTTCCGCGTGACCTCCCGGAGCATCGTGACGGACGTCGTCGCGATGCCGCGCCGCTCGAGCTCGCCCGCGATCAGACCGACGGTCTGATGGCACATGGGTCAAAGCGGGACGAGGACCGCCGCGTCGACGCCGTCCGCCGCGAGGAGCGCGGCGGCCGCGGGCGCCGTTTCCTTCACGAGCCGCCCCGGCGCCGTGATCGAGCCCATGAACGAAAGCGCGCGGCCGTTCAGCGAGCCGATCTCGCCGTGCGCGGCCATCTCGCGCAGCCTCTCGAGCGGAAAGCCGAGATTGCGGTCCGCTCGAAACCCGCTCTGGTCGAACGCGTCGGACTTGTGCGCGATTCCGAGCGTCGCGACGTCCACGTCCGCCGGGATCTCGCGGAACGACGCGTCGCCGCCTTTCAACTCGTCGTCGAACGGAACCTGCGACGGCAGGTGAACGCCGCCCGTCGTCACGAGCGCGACGCGCGCTTGCCGGAGCGGTTTTGAGGGGCGCGTGAACGGCACGGGATCGAGCGCGCGGTACCGGTACGTCGCCATGAAGAGGCGGTTCTTGAGCGACAGATCCGAGAGGCTCGCCACGCCTTCAGTATGACGAAATATGATCGCGCCCATGTACGTCCCCGCCATTCTCGCGCTGCTCGCCCAGCTCGTCTCGTCCCACGCCGGCGCGTCCGCCCCGGCCGCGACGCCGGCGCCTGCCTTTCCCGTGACGAAAGGCGGCGGCCTGACGTGGGCCGTGCCGAAGACGTGGGTGCCCGGGCCGTCGTCCGCGATGAGGCTCGCAACGTACTTTCTTCCCGCCTCGGCGGGTGACGCCGAAAGGCCGGAGCTGGCCGTCTTCTGGTTCGGGCCGGGTAAGGGCGGGAGTGTCGACGCGAACGTGGAGCGCTGGTTCTCGCAGTTCGCGTTCTCCCCCGGCGATCCGAAGCCCACGCGCAGCCTCACGCGCATCGGCGCGCTGCCCGTGACGCTCGTGAGGGCGGCCGGGACCTATTCCTCCGGCACCGGGATGGGCGCCGCGCCCGCGGCGAAGAGCGGCTTTGCGCTCCGCGGCGCGATCGCCGAGGGGCCGAACGGAGCCGTGTTCTTCAAGCTCACCGGCCCGCGCCGGAGCGTCACGGCCGCCGGCAAGGATTTCGACGCGCTCGTCGCGAGCCTCAAGCCCTGAGAACCGGCCTTTTCGCGTCGCGTATCAGGGGGACATGAGGCCCCTCGACCGTCCCCGGGCGCGCCCGGCGTGGGCGGTTCATCTGATCCCGAACGTCGCGAGGAAGAACGTCGGGCCCGCCTTTCGCGCGACGCCGTGGTCGGGATTCGCCGCGAGGTGTTCGAGCACCTTGAAGACCGTCTCGGTCTCGTCCGGTGCTCCGGCCGAGGCCGCGATGCGCTCGGCGGTCCGGAATACGCCCTTCTCCCGGCGCAGATCCGCGAGGAGCCTGGCCTGCAGGGCGAGGACCGCGGCCGCGGCCTTCTTCCCGGCCTCGACCCCGGGCTGGTGATACGCGTTGATTCCGGCGAGCTGCGCGTAGAGGCCGACCGTGCGCTCGTAGAGCGCGATGAGCATGCCGACGGAGCGCGCGGAGGCGTCCGGAATGGTGAGCGTGATCGAGCCGCGCCCGTTCTCGTGGAGCGCCTTTTGCGTACCGAGGAGAAAGCAGTGGAGGTAGTCGCCCGAGGTGACGTCGGACTCGACGGCGAGCGAAGCGGCGGCGTTCTCGCGGTCGCGCGCGACCTCCACGAACGTCACGAAGAAATTCGGCACACCCTCGCGGAGCTGCTGCACGTACGCGTGCTGGTCCGTCGAGCCCTTGTTGCCGTAGACGGCGATGCCCTGATGGACGACGTTTCCCGCGAGGTCCTTCTCCTTGCCGAGCGATTCCATGACGAGCTGCTGGAGGTATCTCGAGAACAGCCCGAGCCGGTCGCGGTACGGGAGGACGACCATGTCCTTCTGCCCTTTTCCTCCCGTCTCGCGGTACCACGCGAGCGCGAGCATCGCGGCCGGGTTTTTCGCGACGTCCTTGACGCGCGTCGCCTCGTCGCACGCGGCGGCGCCGGCGAGAAGGCCGTCCACATCGAGGCCCTGGAGCGCCGCGGGCAGGAGGCCGACGGCGGAAAGCTCCGACGTGCGTCCGCCCACCCAGTCCCACATCGGGAATCGCGCGAGCCAACCGCCCCCGGCCGCCACGGCGTCCAGCTCGCTCCCCTCGCCCGTCACCGCGGCGGCGTGGCGCGAAAACGTGAGCCCCTGGGCGCGGTACGCCTCTTTCGCCTCGAGCATTCCGTTGCGCGTCTCTTTCGTGCCTCCGGATTTCGAGATGACGACGGTGAGCGTGCCCGCGAGGCCGCCCGGCGTCGAGGCGATGCGGGCCAGCTCGCGCGCCATGCCGTCGGAGTCCGTGTTGTCGAAGAAGAACGGGCGCAGGGGGTCGGACGGCGCGCCGAGCGCATCGGCCACGAACTGCGGCCCGAGGGCCGAGCCGCCGATGCCGACGACGAGGACGTTCGTGAAGCGCGGGGCCTTTTCGGGCGCGATGCGCCGGGCATGGACATCCGCTGCGAAAGCTTTCACGCGTGCGAGCGTCGTTTCGATCGCGCTCCGCGTCGCGGCGTCCGGGGCGCGCTCCGGCGCGCGCAGCCAGTAGTGGCCCACGCGCCGGTTCTCGTCGGGGTTCGCGATCGCGCCGGCCTCGAGCGCCTCCATCGCGGCAAAGGCCGCGGGGAACGCGGTCAAAACGAGCGGGTCGCGATGGAGCGCGTCGTCCGTGAGCGACGTCTTCGAGAGGTCGACGAGGAGCGAGAGCGACGGAACGTGGAGGGAGAGGGCCTGATAGCGCTGCCACGGATGGAGGCTCATGGGGCAAGACTATCCTCCCCGGTGCAGACGGAGGTGGAGATGGCCGCTCGGACGCGGGGTGCGATCGCCCTCGGGATCGATCTCGGCGGGACGAAGATCCTCGCGGGCGCCGTGGACGGCGCGGGAAAGATCGTCGGGCGCGGCAAGCTCAAGACGCCGTTCTCGGACGGTGTTCGGGCGATCGGCGAGGCGCTCGTCGCGGCCGCCGATCTCGCGCTTCGGGAGGCCGGCGCCGCGCGCGAGAGCGTCGCGGCGCTCGCGGTCGCCTCGCCGGGCGCCGTGGACGCGGAGAAGGGGCTCGTCCTCAGGTCCGGGAACCTGTCCGCGACGAACTGGCCGATTCTCGAAGCCCTGCGCGGGCCGTTCCCGAACGCGCGCCGCCGTCTCGAAAACGACGTACGGCTCGCCGCGCTCGGCGAGGCGCGGCTCGGCGCCGGCCGCGGCGCGGAGACGATGGTCGCCGTCTGGGTCGGCACGGGCATCGGCGGAGCGGTCATCCGCGGCGGAAAGATCCACTCGGGCCGCAACCGCAACGCGGGTGAGATCGGGATGACGCGCATCGACTTCCGGCACGTGAAGGCGGGCTCTTTCGAGGGAACTCTCGAGAGCATTGCCGCGAAGGTCGGGATCACGGCGTGGCTGAGAAGGAGGATCGCCGAAGGCGAGAAGACCTGCCTCGAGAAGGCCGTGTCGAAGAAAGACGCGCGGCTCAAGGGCTCCCAGCTCCGCGAGGCCGTCGAGGCGAAGGACGCGCTCGCGCTCCGCGCTCTCGCCCGCTCCGCGAAGGCCGTGGGCCTCGCGATGGCGAACGTCTTCAACGTCTTTGCGCCCGATCTCTTCGTGCTCGGCGGCGGCGTGGCGGTGGACGTCGGCGCCTCGTATCTCGCGGACGTCAGGAGATGGGCCGACACGTTCGCATTCACCCAGGAGCTCGGGAAGCTGCGGGTCGAGCCGGCCGCGCTGGGGGACGACGCGGGCCTTCTCGGGGCCGCGCTGTACGCGCGGGAATAGCCTCTGGCACAATCGGCCGCGTATGGGCTGTACCGGCTGCTCCCTCGGAACCTCCACGAACCCCGGCGGCAACTACATCGGGGTGCGCCTCGCCGACGCGATGGACGGAAAGACGGCGCTCGTTTTCACGGGCGAGATCGCCGTCAAGCCGGGCGAGCGCATCATCGTGGAAGCCGAGAATGGTCCCGAGTTCGCCGAAGTCACGACGACGACCCCGGTCCTCGCGAAGGCGTGCTCGTCGAAGAAGGCGAAGCGCTTCCTCAGGCTCGCGTCCGACTCGGAGTACGCCGACTACGTCGAGAGGGTCGAGCTCCAGGACGCGGCCCGCCTTTTCGCCGACGCGGCGGTTCTCGAGCTGAAGCTGGACCTCCACATCGTCAAGTGCGCGGTCGGCTTCGACCGGCGGCGGATGACGGTGCTCTACACGTCCGAGAAAAAGCCCGAGACGCGGGAGGTCGCCCGCCGGATCGGCGACCGCTTCGAGATCCGCGTCGAGATGAAGTCGATCGGGGTCAGGGACGAAACGAAGCTGATCGGCGGCATCGGCTCATGCGGCCTCACGCTCTGCTGCTCGACCTGGCTCAAGAGCTTCCATCCCGTGGCCATCAAGATGGCCAAGATGCAGGGCCTCACCCCGAACCCCTCGAAGCTCACCGGCCAGTGCGGGCGCCTGAAATGCTGCGTCGCTTACGAGCTCGAAGGCGGGATCGAGGCCGCGCGCCGGATGAGCCACGGGGGCGACCGGGCGCGCTCCGCCCCGCCCGCCGCCTGAGGGCATTTCGGGGCCTCGCTTTTCCGCCGGAGCACGGAATAGACTCCCTCTTAAGTTCGTTCCCCCTCCTATGGGTCCCCCAAGAGGAGTCCTCGACATGGCTTCGGTGAAAAAGCCGCCGACCCCAGCAGAGCCTTCCGCCGCCGCGGACGGACCAGCCGAGCTGGGCCCGCGG
>Ga0066798_10001364_pt1 | contig 10727 bp, 13 predicted proteins | sample PersoiDNA2013203_FD_70961 | JGI IMG/M metagenome (GOLD analysis project Ga0066798, IMG submission 70961) | Permafrost soil microbial communities from the Arctic, to analyse light accelerated degradation of dissolved organic matter (DOM) -... | ecosystem: Environmental > Terrestrial > Soil >...
TTGCCCGGCGGGGCTTTTTGTTGGCCTGCTGCTGCCACCCTGCTGTCACGAAATAAGTGAGCTGACAGCAGACCGGCGCGAGAGGCCCTATTTAGATGGTGTCCCAGGGCCGGTTCGAACTGCCAGCCTTCCCCTTAGGAGGGGGATTTTAAAGATAGTCGTATAGCCTATTTTCAATACGTATCAGCTACTTATCTTCTGGTTATGTACGGTTGCGTTTACTCGAACACAACAATTTGCCCCCTTATTGCCCCCTTGCGACCAACCCATACCGACTGTATAAATAGCCAGAAACAGGAAGGCAGCATCGCATGGCTATCAAATTTACCCAGACAACACCCAGAACCCTGGAGACAAGGGAAAAAACCTATGAAGTCTACGATTCAAAGACGACAGGTTTTTTTATCCGGGTTTACGCATCTGGAAAGAAAAAGTACATGGTGGAGTACGCCCGGAAGCGGAAGGAGACTATCGGCAGTGTCGGGATAATGACCCTAGATGCCGCACGAGATGAGGCTATCAAGCTCATCCTGCTCGCCAAAGCAAATGGTGGCACCCTTCCCCAGCATCAACCCAATCAAGAAAAGCTGACCCTTAAGCGATTCATCGATGAGCACTACGAAAGCTGGATGACTCAGCACAAGAAAAACTACGCCAAAGACCTCAGCACCATCAAAAGCGCATTCGTTGACCTCATGGAGATCGAGCTCAGCAAGATCACCTATAAACAGGTTGATGATCTGCGGACAGCCTGGCTTGAGTCAGGAAACAAGCCAGCCACCGTCAACCGTAAAACGACGGCCTTGAAAGGGCTTTTTGCTCGCGCTATCGAATGGTCGTATGCCTCCGCAAGCCCCCTGGAAAAAATGCGAGACCTAAACGTCGATGAGAACATTAATCCCCGTTACCTGAACCGAGATGAGGAATCTCGCCTCTACTCCCAGCTTGATGCACGGGAGTCCAGATTAAGAACCGAGAGAGAATCGGCGAACGCGTGGAGAATGAATCGGGGTATTCCTCTCCTGTTCGACCTCAACCAGACTACTTTTGCTGACCACTTGAAGCCAATGGTCATTACCCTGCTCAAAACAGGCATGCGGCGCGGAGAGCTCTTTAACCTAAAATGGAAGGACGTTTTTTTGACCGATGGCTACCTCAGCGCAACAGACACAAAAAATGGAAAAAGCAGACATATCCCACTCCACCCCGAGCTCTATAAGGCCCTGAAAGCCTGGAACGGACAGCCAACGCCAGAAAGCTATGTGTTTCCAGGACGCAGTGGTAGCCGCATGACAGATATAAAGTCAGCCTTTAACAAACTGATTGAGGATGCAAAGATCACCGATTTCAGACTGCACGATCTGCGCCACACTTTCGCGTCGACCCTGGTAATGCGTGGAGTGCCTCTCAACACAGTCAGGCAACTGCTGGGGCATAAAGATATCAAAATGACACTTCGGTACGCCCACCTCTCCAAAGACAATCTTGCCAATGCCATCAATTTGCTATGACCAAGAATCGCACAATTGACAAAAAGTCAAGAGGCTGATCGACTTTTTTTCTCGCAGGGTATTGCAAGCCATCCATACTCTCATTAGCATTTCGTCATCAGCGTCGATCATGGCAGCTGACACACAGAAAGATGAGCGGACAATGGGAGCGATTCAAAAATTAGCCGTGGGGCCTGATGATGCTGCAGAAATGACCAGCCACAGCAGGAGCGCTATTTACGAAGCCATAAACTCGAAAAGCTTGAAGAGTTTTAAAAGTGGGAAGCGAAGACTTATATTAGTGAAGGACTTGGAGTCTTGGCTAAATGAGCTAGCAAAAGACAATAGTATGTAACACGGAGCGCAGGCACGATGCCCAGCTTAAACATATACCCTTAAAAGCCCCAATAAAATGGGGCTTTTGCATTTCTTGCACAACGATTAATTCACTCGCCCACACCAATCATGCCCATAGCGTAAGTCATAAAAATGGCTCGTAGCCGATTCTTTGCTGCTGCCGCTTCCAGGTCGGCACGTAAGGCTTGATTTCTGGCGCTGCAGGCGTAGCCCCAGGTGGTTTGCCTCCTTCGCTGGCACTTGCACCGGCATTTACACTCGGTAAAAGCATGTCGAGAATGACGTCAAGCAGCAGTGCTAAAGCAAGCATAATCGCATCCATAAGCGTTACTTCGATATGCAAAACCTCGCGGTACTCATGCCTGGACTTATCAATTTCGATGTATCGACGCGCCAACCCGGTGCTTTGTAGCTTAAGCAGCGCATCAAAGGCCGCAGGCACATCAGTTCGGCGGATTTCGTAAAACTCGACAAGATCACGATTTTTTGGCAGATCTGCGAGCGTCCTAGTCATCACCGCACTTAGCCTTTCGCCAGGAAAAGTTACCCCCGCTCTAGCCAAAACAATACGATTATTTTCGGACAAAACTAGATTTTTTGTTTCAAGCATGGCGGTTTCCCCTGTCGCTATTATTGTTGTCTTACTCAATAGTATGCACATGGAGAAAATGACCGCGCAATCTCACCATCAACCACCACAGGCAGTGCTTACAACACAAAGCCTTACGATTTTTCTTTGTTTTAGGCTCTCCCCCAAAGGGGGCCGGCGCTTCTGGAACTTGCGGAGCAAGTGTAAGAAGCATAGTCGGTCACTATGCATTTTATTTTATGCTTGTAGTTGCAAGATCTCACCCCCAACAATGGCGATAAATAACAATAAAAGGGTCATTGCATGTTCCAGTTTGCGCACATTGAAAGTTATTCTAGAAAAACACCAAAAACAGGAAAGTCCGGCGGGCACTCTGTTTCTTCCATAGTCAATGAGGCAATTAGGGAAGTTAATTGTGTTCCGCATGTAGCAAATCCACAGCCACCGAAATATATATACGGAAAACCACTCGATATTCTGGAAGCGACCTGTGACGAGTGGGCCGACTCGATAAAGGACGCAGCAGGACATAAAACGCGAAAAGATGCTCTGTGTCTGCTTGCGGGCGTAGTCTCTGCCCCAGCCGAAATCGAGCCGGAGGCATGGGGAAAGCTCAAAGTGGACACGCTTCTGTGGCTTCATAAGAAATACGGTGATCGCTTACAAACGGTGGTCGAGCACACGGATGAAGCGAACCCGCATTTGCACTTTTACTGCGTGCCGCTACCGGGCGAGAGGTTTGATCAGATCCATGATGGAAAGCGTGCCGCTGCGGCCCTGAAGGGCGAGCCGAAAGGCAAGCAGAACGCAGCTTACCGGCGAGCCATGAGGGGTTGGCAGGACGAGTACAGTGTTGAGGTAGGAATGCCAAACGGCATGGTGCGTTTCGGGCCTCGCAGGCGGCGCGTGAGCCGCGAGGGGTGGATTCAGGAGCAGGCACTGGCAAAAAGTATTGCTGCATCTCTGGCGAACTCAAAGGAGCTCAGAGCAACAGCTGAGAGGGAAGCCACGAATGTCACCCGCGAAGCGAGGCGGGAAATTGGCCGGATCGAGCGAGAGGCCATTGCAAAGGGCGAAGCCAAGGGAGCTAGGTTGTTTTCCCAAAAAAGCCTGTTCGGGAAGTTGTCGGATCTGGTAACGGGGCTTAAGCAAGAAAACCGGGAGTTACGAGCAAAGCTCGGGCGCTCAGAGACAAGGGCTAAAAGTTGGTACGAAAAAGCGAAGTTGTATAGGGAAAAGGGAATTGGCCTACTGAGGCGGCTGGAGTTCATTAAGCCGAAATACCGGGAAATGGAAAGGAACCTGGAGGGCTTCGATGGTCTTAGGCTCGAACTGGATTCTAAGCGACGAGCATTAGAAGATGCGCAGAATGACCTTCAGAAATCACGGGCTGGGAAGTTACATCTCGAAGCGCTTGTAGAAATGTACCAGCGTGAGGAAGAAGTGCGCGAAAATGCGAAAAGAGAAAGGATGGGGCGAGAGAGGGGGCTAGAACTAGAAAGGAATAGCGTAAAGCCGAAGGGACGCAAACTTAGTTGGGAAGATAGTTCGCTTGATCTTTGATGAGCGGACAAGCCATTATTACTTTAATTTCTAGTGGTCTGAGCGATTAACCCATTAATTTAATTTTTATCACGCTCAGCTTCGCCTTACCGAGCTAATGATTTCCTCAGCCGTTTTATTCCACTTGAATGGCTTGGCTGATTGCTCATTATGAACCTCGATAAATTGGCGGATAACCGCCTTCAGGTCGGCGACGCTGATGAAGGCGCCCCGGTACAGCGCTCGTCTTTCCAGGTGTGCAAACCAGCCATCAAGCTCGATGAACTGGAGAAACGTGCCGTGGGGAAAGTGTGGAACAAGTCGGAACGAGCGGGCGAGGTTCGCTTTGATCGGTCAATACGGAGCCACCCTGACGAAGTGGGCCGCCGAGGTCGGCGGCTGGGAAGCACTGGGTAAGGCTCTCGGCGTTGCTCTTGATCCGGCGCTGGCAGAGGCTGCACGCACAGAGCGTCGGCTACAGGCCTAGGTCGTCACATAGCAGCTGGCCTCGGCGCTTACTGTCTCCGAGGCCAACGCGCAGACCTATGTTTTGAAGTGTTTCAATCCGGTGAATGAGCTCCGTGGGCGGATAGGGCCCAAATTCGGGTAGGTCAATTTCAGTGCCTGGACGGGCCTTCTGGATGCTTGCGATCATGACCTGCTCAATCCATGAGCGGTCGTCTAGGGTCTCAAGAAAGGGCAGCCAATCCTCCGCATAAAGGCCATCACAGAAGGTCGTGGGCAGGTCAAATACTTCGGCCAGTGCTAGGTAGGTTCTTTTGAGGATCTCGATTATTTCTGCTTCGGTCATTTACAGGCCCAGGTCGTCATTAAACATTCCTTTTTGTCGCCTTTATCCTTCATTTCGATGATCGCTAATTGGTGCCATAAATCCAAGGTGGCCGCCATCGCAAACGGACAGAGAGAGCATTCAAGTGCCATAGAGGGGGCCGTGCCACTGGGTGGCGACCTGATTTATGCGAATGACTCATGTTCGCGCCCAGTTTGGCGTTCAGATCCGAGTCTTGGCGGTGCGTGAAGGGTGGCGGCGATATCGAAGTTCCATGAGATTCGTCATCCCCCTCTATATTTAAGCCATTAACGGTAAGTGCCCCCCCTTGGAAAATCAGTCCATAGGACAACCCTAGATAATGAGCAACGGGATCAAACTTATGCCTAATAGCCGCCAGCTTAGTGGACTGTTCGCCATAGCGATTTAGCGTAGGAACGCGGATCAGTTCGAGCTGATTCAACTCGCCCGCCAAGAGCTTCACCACGCCTGAGAGCTGTATCTGCCTACCCAGTTGGTTTGGAGCCTGGACAAGATCGGCTGCGATAGTCTTGAGATGCTCAGGTGCTCCCCGGCACCGTGAGACCTTCCTAAGCGCTCTCAACTTGGTCGCCAGGCCATTGGAACCAATCAATTGGATTTGCCTAACACCCGCCGATCTTATCGCGTAGAAGTTTCGCTTTGAGGCGCAGTTCTCCTCGCGGCTTTTCATTCGCTGAAGACCGAAGGCTAAATGTTTATAAATATAAGATAACGGTGTGCTAGAAAACTCCCCGGCGGACGATAATCTCACTATCTCCCTTTGGTTATCTTCAAAATATCCGGAGGGGCGATTGCTGGCGGAATAGATCGAACTTAGCTTTTGGGTCAGTTTTGTAAAGAAGTCGTCCGTTGAAAAAAGGATGATGTGCCAGTGTGGGCATCCGTCAAGGTGAGCTTCAACCACCCTTATGCCAAAGTAATTCTCATTGGCCTTATAGGTTTTTCCTAAGTGGCGAAATAGTTTCCTATATATATCATTAAGATATTCATGCCCGTCTTTGAAGCTTGATCCGTCATACACTGGTGAGTTCGGATGATAACTAGCCGGACAGGTAAGGGTAATTAATGCCCAAGAGTATTGTCTTTGTTGAGCGAGGGCGACCATACTTTTCCCGCTCAAGTACAGCCGATTGAATCTCCCACGCTGTGAGTCTTGGTAAAGGTTTGCTTTTGTCAGGCCAAATACAGGATCTAGCCTCTGCTCGGACAATTTGGCCGCGATAGTTTCAATCCGGGCCTCAAATAGCTGATATGTCGCATCCGAACAATATGGTGCTAGCCCCTTGAGGGGATCGCCAAGCTCCTGGCGTTGCATGGCCAGGTGCTCTCGATGGGAGTCAGCAACTGAGTTGACGCGTTCTCTCCAAAAATACTCGCTGCGCAGCCGTGCCATCAAGCCACCATCAGTTCTTGATGAGTCTGGGGCAAGTGTCAGGTCATATTCATGGCGTTTCCGAACATAGTGTCCGATGCTGTCAGAAGGAAGGCTTAACTGCTCAAAGTAATGATGTTTTGCGATCAATTTTGCTACATAGCACAACTGATCGTTGTCCATACAGGACAAGACTCCCAACGGCGGAGGGATGTATGAAAATTTAGAGCGCACGACCATCCCCAGAAGGGGCGTCGTGCCGGTTTCAGTTAGATCCGCGTAATCTCATACGGCGGACGCAGGTAATTTGGCATTACGGGGGCCGCAGTTCCAATTGCTTATAATCAACAAAGCAGTCAGCTCGATAGAATTATTCTATCGAATATACCGATTCCATTGATTTTGCTGAGTTATCGAAATCCGAAGAGCTTTATCTGGTGTCATAAAACGACCGTTAAACGATGCCAGTCTGACAGGTGGTATAAGGGATCATCTAAATAGACTTCTATCATTATTGATACGCTGGTACACTGATTCCACGTTAAATGATACCAAAGGAGCTACCTGCCATGTCCCGCGCTTTCCTGTACTGCCGCGTCAGCACCTCAACCCAGTTCACCGAGAATCAAGTGCAGGAAGTCAAAGCCGCTGCCTTTGATGTGCAGGCTAGTCGTGTGGTTGAGGAAACAATCTCAGGCAGCATCGCTGCCAATGAACGCCCCGGCTTTCAGAAGCTCCTAGAGCGTATGGAGTCAGGAGACGTGCTGGTCGTGACCAAGCTTGACCGTCTAGGTCGTAACGCTATGGATGTGCGGCAGACCGTTGAGCATCTAGCTGCTAATGGCATCCGTGTTCACTGCCTCGCCCTTGGCGGCGTAGACCTAACATCAGCACCGGGCAAGATGACCATGCAAGTGCTGGGCGCTGTAGCTGAGTTTGAGCGTGACTTACTGATCGAACGTACCCAGCAAGGTTTGATTCGCGCAAAGGCTGCGGGCAAGAAACTGGGTAGACCAGAGGCTGCTAGCACTACAGCAGCAGTACAACGACTCAAAGCAAACGACATGACACAGGCCCAGGCAGCAGCGGAACTGGGGGTAGGCATTGCCACAATCAAACGGCACTGGAATAAGGCTTGAGTAGACGTGTAACGCCCCATGAGCCAGCCTAGAGTGGGCTTTGTTGCATCTAGGATTGAGAGGAACCCAGCGAGAGACTGCGCAGAACGGCGTTTATGGTAAATCCAACCAGGACTGACCTGTCCGCGCCTATGTCCTGGCTGCGCCACATCGTCAGGCCGCCTTTCTTTCATAACTGTTCCCCGTACTTAAATATCACCCCGCCCTTTTTCAGGAAACATACCATAACGGCTGCCTCGGACGACTGCATCGCAACTTGATCGCTCATATGCCGGGGAAATTGCTGCAGTGAGTAGGCGTACTTAATGGAATTGTTCAGGTGCAGTTGATTTGAATCCGCGAGCGTCTGCCGAATGATGTTCTCCGGGACACCTTCTTGCGTCATCTTAACCACGCCCATCACGACCGTACCCAACTCCTTGCACTGGTTGTGTTCTGCTTCCGTAATCGTCTGTGGGTCAGTGCCGAATCCTTGGGGGTTTTGTAGCCAGTCCTCTATTGTGTAGCTGGGCTTTGCAGGCGTGCTAGCCTCACGCGCTTTGCATTCTAAATAGTGCTTTTTGCTGAACGCTTCTATTTTCCCTTCTCTCTCCGCCTCTGAACCAACCTCTACTAGGTAAGCTTCTCTAACGCGCGTCCTGAATGAGCCGGGGAAATTTTCAGCCTGCCGGAATACCGCCAAAAGGCTTTCTATGGGCTCGCCATCCAATCGCCTTTTCATGATATCGGCGGCCACTTTGGATTGTGTCGCACAAGTGCTTTCTATTTCCTGCGCTGTGGTTTGCGCCTGTGCTGCCAGCGGCAGGGCCAGCAGTGCTATTGCAAGTAGTCTGGTTCTCATTTTGATCCTCTACGTCCCGAGCGAGCGAAACGAACGGCTTGAATACCTATTGTTAGGAATATTAAAGCTAAGCATCAGGTTTGAAGTGCGAGATCACTCGAAATATCTCATTGGACAGATGAAATAGTTCGGTATTGAAAGTCCACTCTGCGCCACCTTTGACTCCCTTTGCTTCTATAAATATCGAATGGCTTTTATAGACTCCCTCCGGTATGCGGAGACCAGGCTCCGAACTATCTCCATATTCTCGCGACACAGTTACTTTGGTAGGCCGGGAAAATATCTCAATAGATTCGCTATGAATTATTTTGTTGAACGCTTCGCGCAGGCCAACCTCTACTTTTTGGGTGCTGACTTTACCGCTATTTTTACGATCATACTCGTTTAGCAATTGGCACTGATCGTCTAGAAATCTCATTTTGATGGCTATGGAGAGAAGCTTTTCTATTATTAATTTATGGCCATTTTGGGAGATGAATTTTTCTGTATACGGATGTGTGGATAGCGTTTTTTGGCTATCACAGCTTACAAATAACGTGTTAGCCAATGAAACCATTTCCAGGCTTTCTTCAACTATTTTTCCAAGACCGGGTAGGTATTTCATAATATGCCGAATGTTTGGTTAAAGGCTGGGCAACGCAGACACGAACGAGCGAAGCGAACTGCCGTAGGCAGCATTGCATTTCAACGTGGCCTAACAACTAATTAGACGACTTCGCTGTCGAATAATACCCAAAATAATGCAGGATAACTATCCAAACCAATGCATAAACCCTTGATCAGACTATAAATCTATTCTGCAACTGCGACTCCAAGAATGGGAAGTGCAACAGGAGTTGTCTACACATTCTGGCTGCCGGTTTCACCAGCCCACAGTTGTCGCGCTACTCCTAAGTTATGTGACTCAGGCACCTGGTCAGGTTCTGCGGGCTTCCGGCTGTCGCATAAGTCAGTCGCAGGCGCTAGCTTACCTGCGACGACTAATGCGACAGGTGCCCCATGGAAAATGCAGGACAGCAGATTGGATACGCTCGGGTATCTACACAGGGGCAGGCCTGCGGTCGCTTGCTGAGCCATGGGCTGACACAACCTCACCAGAAGGGCTAATGGTGTTGACGATCATCGCAGGGATGACCGACTTCGAGCGATACCTTATTGGTGAGCGCACCAGTGCTGGCCGAGCTGATGCGAAAGTTAAACGAGTTCGATTTGGGCCAAAGCCTATCTGACTTCTGAGCAGTTAGACCATGCGCGACGGCTGATCGATGAGGGACAGTCAGTGTCTGAGGGCTGGCTTGAGTGAGAACGCCCTATAGCGAATGGCACGCACAGCCAAAAACCTTCCACACCCACTTTCCCGGCAAACCTTGAACCTATGCATCAAGCAGAGAAACACCACAAAGCCAACGCTCGAGAAAAGGGTGACTACGATCATGGCTGAAGCGGTCTACCGTCCTCGCCTAATGGCCGAAAATAACCTTTAATGCGCCTAGGATTGCGTACACAAAGCTGAATGTGTGTCTTCTGACGGAACAGCGTTCCAGGAAAGAGCTCATCACCTTCCCAGAAGGGAGCCCGGACTGAGTCAAACGGATCCAACTGTCCTTCCTCACGCAACCCATGCAAAGTCTCGAAGACTGCACAGTCGAGGTGCCGCTTGAGTAAGTCCTGATCACCCTTGAATCCCGGTTCATTGATCGGCATAGCGGTTTGAGCATCTGCTGAAATAGATGCAAGATCACTATGCGCCTGCTGCACAAGGATCAAAGCATTCTCGTCGGTGAGGTTAAGACAAAACCCCAAATCAATCACAGCCCCAACGACGAACGGATTGTTGATCGCCTTTATGGCGCGCTTATCATGATCGCGGAGAAAGGTTGCATAGCTCAGCGCTCGCTCTGGATTGTTCTCCCAGAAATAAACGCCTTTGCCGAGCCAGTCGTATGAGTTTTTGCTGGGATTCAGCTGAGTGTTACCCGAAAGCACCATCTCACCGGTTTCTCGGTCACACCCATGAAATCCTAGGACGAACGAGGGAAGAAGCTGATACATCAACGATAGGCTTCGTTGAGCTCGCCTTTTTGATCGACTATACCAATCCGCTGTAGGAAGGTTTTAGCAGACTTTTTGTCTTGGGATACAGCTTGGGCTGCCTGGTGAATACGCGTAGCAGCCTCAGCATACGAAAGACGCTGGTTCTCGCGGAACTCATCAAGTCGCAATGTTTTGGCCTGCATAAAAACCTCTGGCAGTGATTCTATCTGTAGGGGAAATATACTGGACTCTAGTTCAGCTATCAAACGCCAGCCATCCGACTGGCAGCCCGGCAAGCAACAAGGGATACGATTTGCCCCCTTATTGCCCCCTTCAGAAACCAGCTTAGCAACTCAGACAACCCAAGATGCCTTATAAATATGGTGTCCCAGGGCAGGTTCGAACTGCCAGCCTTCCCCTTAGGAGGGGGATGCTCTATCCAATTGAGCTACTGGGACAAATGACAGCCATCAGGCCAACGGCACTGCGACGGACGGCGTGCATGTTAACGGCCGAGGTGGTTTTTGTCAT
>Ga0066798_10001367_pt1 | contig 10708 bp, 9 predicted proteins | sample PersoiDNA2013203_FD_70961 | JGI IMG/M metagenome (GOLD analysis project Ga0066798, IMG submission 70961) | Permafrost soil microbial communities from the Arctic, to analyse light accelerated degradation of dissolved organic matter (DOM) -... | ecosystem: Environmental > Terrestrial > Soil >...
AAATGAACTCCAGAGGCGGTGGCGTCGGAATCGTGGGCGTGATCATCATCGTGCTGGTGATCCTCTGGCTGGTCCACGTCATCTAGTTGTGGCCCGAGGAATCGAGCCGGCGACGCCTGGCTCGGCAGCGCCGGAACGAAGGACCCGGGCGGTCACGCCAGCCCCTTTGTGATGCCCGCCGAGATCACGGGCCGTCATGACGGGGCGGCACGTCCGACGCCGTCGAGCCGGACCTGCTGCAGTACTAGGATCGAAGTCCAGATCCGCCCCGTGGAACAGTCCGAATGTCTTCAGTGACCAGGCTTGCCCGACTCGTCCGCATCGTTACCTTGCCCGAGACTCGTGGCCTGATCGTCGCGGTCGCCCATTCGAAGACCCTTCGCGACATCGGTCAGCGCGCCGTCCACGATCGAGGCGCCCTCGTGCGAGACCTGAGCAATCCTGCGAACGCTCGAGACGTGGTTCGTAGTGCCGCCCGACACCCGGCCGTCCGGGAACTTGCGAGCGCCGGCCTTATGTTTCTGCCGATTCGATATCTCCCAGTGGGTTGGGCGGCGACATGGGTAACGCACAGGCTTCTCCGTCGTCACACCGGTCCGCCTGCCGAAGTGCTGGACGCCTCGTCCTTCGGGGCCAGCCGACCGCTTAAGAACGTGACACCCGAGGCTCCCAAGGTGTGATTCCCAGGCACGTTCGCCCCGGGAAGAGCGCGTCATCGCAGCTGGCCCCGCTACTCAAGCCATGGTGTGGGTCCGCCGCGCGACTTATTGGTGAAGGTCCGGCAGCAGGCGAACCGGCTGTACTGCGTCGTGGAGCGACGCACGCTAGCTCCGCGCGGCCGCGGGATTGGTGCCCATCGGCAACGCTCAGGCCATTCCGCGCGTGATAGCGAAACCCCAGACCCGGGGGGGCCAGGGCCCGATCCGGAGACTCATCCGGCATCACCGGGATGTCCCTTCTGCTTCCTCGGCAGAGGCGCATTCTGGCTCGGTGTGGCTGGCATCTGGGGTGGAATCTCCATCATTGGTAGTCTTTTCTTCGGCATGGACTCTAGCGGCGAGCCGGTCGGTCCAGTCGGTCCCTCGCCAACGCCGTCACCGACACCGGGGTCAAGCCCCTCTCCATCGCCGTGGCCCGTACCAGCACCTTCAGGCGCTGCGCCACCCTCGCCCTAGCCATGAAAGTCTCCGCAGGGACGTATTCTCTGACAGACGACACCCGATGATGAGAACAAGATGACGTTTTACTGGGCAACCGCCCTCATCGCCGTCGCCATGGCGGCGGCCCGATACCTCGGGGTCAGGTTGATACTGAGGCGTGCGCTCGCCAAGCCTCTGGCGCATCTTCTGAACGCCGTTCGAGGCATTGCGATCATCATTTGGCTTGCAGCTGCTCCCATGGCTCTTCCTGCTGGTCTGCTGATCTGGAGCGAGGTGGTCATTGTCAGCGCCTTACTCCTGATCCCGTACCAATGGCTCATCGTCATTTCCGGAGGCCGGGAACCCAAGGGGGAGCTCCGGCACGTCGCGTGGAAAGCCGCAGTCCTGTACGACAAGAAGCTGAACCAATATCCGCCGCCGCCCCGGGATATCGATCGCATGCGCCGCCTGATCCAACAGATGGAGCGGGCGCGCTCGCCGGAGACCTCCGAGTTTTGTGATCTGCAGGTGGCCGAATGCCGTGACTGGATGGCAGGGACCTGCTGGATACTCGCTCAAGGCTGGAGAGCTATACGTAGCCATGAGATCGAGCAGCAACTCTACGGTGGCTTCGCTCGGCCTGCTAAGCTCGATCACGCCGAGGCCACCTTCCGCTGGCAGCTCTTCCGCGTATTCGCATGGCTCACCGACACAGGGGACCAGGAGATGGATCGCGAATCGCGCGTGTTCCTCGAGCAACTGCTTGCCGAGCTCGACGAATTCAGACGACCCGACACCGAGCGGTTCATCGATCTGGTGAAGGAGTCGGCCACCGTATGGCTATCGAGCGAGCCCAGGACCGGACCCTGGATGCCAGCGTCGGGTCTGGTCGGATTGGGCCCGGCCATCAATGCCGAGTACGCTCGACTCTGGCCCGGCTGCGCCGTCTTTCACGGGGCGCAGCTCGATGAGCGGGACCAGGCGTACTTCTCCCAGCCGGCCGTAGCAGCGGCCGCCCTTGGACGAACCGGAGCCACATCCACTGCCACTGCCACTGGTCCGTGACCGGGGCTTCCGAGGACGCCACGGACCACTCGAGGCCACTGTCGGCAGCGAACTTCCGCGTTTCGGCCAACGGCGCTCTTGGCGCGGGCGGCTGGAGCCAGTACGAGTCGAGCTGCGTCATCGGCATCTGCCAGATGGCCTGGGCGACGGCGCGGCCGCACTTTGTGAGTGTGGTCTGGCCCGATGGCCACACCGAGATCTTCGACTTCACCCCGTGGACCAGGGCCCGAAACCAGGGGACCCGGGCGGAATTGAGTCAACGGCCGCCGGTCGGGTCACGGCGAGCTATCATCACGACTTGGGGCGGCGGCCCGCGATCGGCCGCCAGCTGGCGTCTCGAACAGACAGCGGCTCAGCTGCCGTATCTACCCCGGCGGTAAACATGACCCTCCCCTTGCGGCGCACCGTCAGGATCGTCCTACTGAATGAGGCCGATGAGCTGCTGCTCATGTGCATGGACGACCCCGAGATCAGGTCCATCGGGAGCTTATACGGCGGTCACTTCTGGACCTTGATCGGAGGCGAAATAGAGGCCAATGAAACGCTTCTCGACGCTGCGGCAAGAGAGCTGTTCGAGGAGACCGACATTGGCCCTCACGATGTCGAGTTCGGCCCAGTTGTCTGGCAGGGGGACCTCGACTTGATCCTCCATGGCGTACCCGCTCACATCGAGCAGCAGTTCATCGTCGCCAGGACACGCCAGAAGACGACATCGCTTGCCAACCTGACGCCCAGCGAGACGGTCGTGGTCAGGCAGCTGGCGTGGTTCTCGTTACCCTCCATCGTCAGCAGCGCCGAACGCATCTACCCGGTGTTGCTTCCAGACTACCTTCCCGACGTCATTGCCGGGCAGTACCCACAATCCCCGATTCTGATTGACCTAGCTGTACAGCCGAGGAGCCAGTAGGCGAGTGCTGAGGCCGGGGGCACTGCCAGGTTCCTCATGCGGCGTTGCATGAGCTCCGCCTTGCGAGGTTGCCTCGATCGGTGGCAGCCAGCAGTAGTCGATGCCGTACATGCCTTCGGCTACACGATTCTCAGGGAGCCCGACGAACCACCACGAACGCGCAAGCGCTGCCAAAGCGCGCGGCAAGATGATCTCGTTGTGCTCCCGAACAGCGTCGCCCGGACGTCAGCCGGCGCGTTGCCTCAGCCTAGCCGTTGAGCTACGGACGAATACCCGTAAGGTGTCGGCCTGACTCCAGAGCGACCTCCGATGCAGCCGTCCTCGTATCTCGCAGGCACTTCCGTTTTCGAACCCGCACGAGAGTCGCGGCCCTAGGGCTGATACAACTCCGCCGTGGCGAGAGACTCGGAGCCGCCGACGACGGCTATGGAACCACCGGTCAGAAGGGCGCCACCATCAGCGAGACCGGTGGCTGTGGCAGTGCTAGCGGCAATCGTCGCAACCGGCAAGCTGTGGGTGGGCTGAACCGGCGGCACATCCCGCTTGCAACAGCTGGCTTGTTTTTGCGTAGAATTGCGGCATGGCAAAACGACTCGCGGAAGTAGCTCGGAAGGTCGGCTTTAGCGAGGCCACGGTCAGCCGCGTCCTCAACGAGAAGCCCGGTGTGTCCCAAGCGACGCGGCAGGCGGTGCTCACCGCCCTCGACGTGCTCGGTTATGAACGGCCCACGAAGCTGCGCGGCGAGCGGGCCAGGCTCGTTGGGCTGGTGCTGCCGGAGTTGCAGAACCCGATCTTCCCGGCCTTTGCCGAGGTAATGGGTGCGGTCCTCGCGCAGAGGGGCTTCACGCCAGTGTTATGCACCCAGACCACAGGCGGAGTATCCGAAGCCGACTACGTCGATCTCCTGCTGCAGCAACAGGTCTCCGGGATCGTGTTCATAGGGGGCCTGTACGCGCAAACCGACGCACCTCATGAGCACTACGCCCGCCTGGCCGCACGGCACCTGCCGACGGTACTGTTCAACGCATCCTTCGGGGACCTGGGTTTCCCCTGCGTGTCGTGCGACGACTCTGTGGCCATGGAGCAAGCCATCAGCCACCTGGTTTCGCTCGGGCACTCCCGCATCGGACTCCTGATCGGTCCACTGGACCACGTACCTTCCCAGCGCAAGCTCGCCGCCGCTCGAGTGGTGGCCGCAAAAGCAGGTATTTCGCTCGAACCCGAGCAGATAGCGCACTCCTTTTACTCACTGGAAGGCGCCCAAGCGTCGGCCGTGCGGCTGCTCGAGGCAGGCGTCTCGGGGATCGTATGTGCCAGCGACCCGATGGCCCTGGGTGCCATTCGCGCCGCCAGACGAGCCGGCTTCAGCGTGCCCCGGGATGTCTCAGTCGTCGGCTTCGACGACTCGGCCTTGATGACCTGCACAGACCCGCCGCTTACCACAGTGCGCCAGCCCATCGAGCCGATGTGCCGAACGGCCATCGAGCTTCTCGTCAGCCAGATCGCCGGAACAGCCCTCTCGCACAACGAGCTGCTCTTCGAGCCTGAACTGGTCGTGCGCGGTTCGACAGCTCCTCCCGCCACATCGCGCTAAGGCGCGGCTCGGCCTGAGCCGAGCGGCTTCGGCACGCAGCTCGCCAGCCTAGGCCCCGGTGGCCGGCTCGTTGGCGTAGTAGCCGCTGCCGCTGCGTAGCCCAGCCCAGCCCGCGCCGGGGCGCCAGCTCTTCCCCCAAATCACCTGGGCACGGTTACGAACCAGCGTTCACAAATTGCGGTCTACCAGACGAATATGCAAAGTTAGTCTGTCAAGATCTTGCGTAGAATTATTCGATAGTGTACTTTGCGCTGGCGGCCACCGAACGGCCGCCCGGTGAGACACCGGCCACCCGACCGGAGCACAGTGCAAGTGACTGACGGAGTCCTCGAAGGTACGGCCTCAACGGGCAGCACTGCCGGCACGGACGGCTGGTCTCAGAGCGTATTTGACGCGGACAACCAATGGTGGCGGAGCGCCGTCATCTACCAGCTCTACGTCCGCAGCTTCGCGGACGGAAATGGCGACGGCATCGGTGACCTGGCTGGTGTGCGGACGCGACTGCAGTACCTGGCGGACCTGGGAGTCGACGCCATTTGGTTCACTCCCTGGTACCTGTCGCCGCTGGCCGATGGCGGATACGACGTCGCCGACTACCGAGCCATCGACCCGGCCTTCGGGTCGCTCGGAGAGGCAGAGCGGCTGATCGCGGAGGCCCGCGAGTTCGGCATCCGAACCATCGTGGACATCGTTCCGAACCATGTTTCGGACCAGCATGCCTGGTTCCAGGCGGCCCTCGCCTCAGCGCCCGGGTCGCCGGAACGGGCGAGGTTCTGGTTCCATCCCGGCCGTGGCAAAGACGGCAACGAAATGCCCAACGGGTGGGTATCCAACTTCTCGGGCCCGGCCTGGACGCGGACGCAGAACCCGGACGGCACTCCAGGCGAGTGGTATCTGCACCTCTTCTCGGCTCATCAGCCCGACCTGAACTGGAGCCACCCCGACGTTCGGGCCGAGCACGAGGCAGTGCTGCGCTTCTGGCTCGACCGCGGCGTCGCCGGCGTCCGGATCGACTCGGCAATGCTGCTCATGAAGGACCCGGCCCTGCCCGAGATCCCCGCTGCGCCCGGTCCCGGCGAGCATCCCAACACTGACCGCGACGAACTGCATGACGTCTACCGCCGCTGGCGCGTCCTGGCGGATTCCTATTCCGACTCCCGAATTCTGGTCGGTGAGATCTGGCTTCCGGACATCGATCGCTTTGCCAACTACCTCCGGCCCGACGAGCTCCACACGGCCTTCAACTTCGACTTCCTGGCTCGGCCGTGGGATGCGGCGAGCCTGAGGGACTCGATCGACAGCACGCTGGCCGCCCATGCGCCGGTAGGCGCTCCCGCCACCTGGGTCCTGTCCAACCATGACGTGACGAGACCGGTGACGCGCTATGGCCAGGCGGATTCCTCGTTCGCCTTCGCGACCCGACGCGCCGGAGTTCCGTCGAACATCGAGCTCGGTCGGAAGCGAGCGCGGGCCGCGGCATTGCTGGCCGCCGCCCTGCCGGGCTCCCTGTACATCTACCAGGGCGAAGAGCTCGGCCTCGAAGAGGTCCAGGACTTGCCACTCGATCAGCTGCAGGACCCAATGTACCTGCGCTCCGGCGGCACGGACCCGGGTCGGGACGGTTGTCGAGTTCCTCTGCCCTGGGCCGGGACCAGCTCGCCCTTTGGCTTCAGTCCCGCCGGCGCCGTGGGCGACCCCTGGTTGCCGCAGCCGAACCGTTGGGCGGAACTCACCGTGGAAGCCCAGCAGCGAAACCCGCACTCCATGCTCAGCCTGTATCGAACGATGCTGCGGATCCGGCGGAGCGATCCGGATCTCGGTGACGGTCGCCTTCAGTGGCTGCCCTCGGCGGACGACGTGCTGGCCTTTGCAAGGGGCGAGAGGTTCATCTGCATCACCAACTTCTCCCGTGTCCCGATCGAATTGCCATCCGGTTGCCTCCTCCTCCTCGCCAGTGCTGATGCGTCCGACGGTTTCCTGCGGTCGGACGCCTCAGCCTGGTTACGCCTAGAACGATCCCCGACCTACGACGGCACCCTCCAGGGCCCGACCGAGGGAGGAGAATGAGGATGGAGTGATAGTCCAAATAGCGCTTTCTGTGGGGGATTCACAGGTCAGTCAACAAACCTCAAAAGCGAGCAATCACCCAAGAGTGAGTGAGGACATGACAGCCAAACCCAACCGCAGGTTCAAGACGCTGGTGATGGCCGCAATGGCCATCGGCATGGTCAGTGCCTGCAGCTCCGCAACCACTACATCCAATCCCACAATTGCTCCCGCCAGCAGCACCGCCCCGACCAGTGTCCCGAGCGTGGGCGCCACCCACAAGCCGGTGACCATCTCCGTCGGCGCGCTGCGGCCAGGCGCCACTCAGGAAGCGGTCGACGCGCTGAATCTCCAGATCACCGAATTCAACGCCAAGTACCCGTGGATCACGATCGAGTCCCAGGAGTACAACTGGACCGCCCCGACGTTCACGGCCCAACTCGCCGGCGGCACGCTGCCGACCGTGTTCAATATCCCCTTCACCGACGGCAAGGGTCTGATCGCGCAGCACCAGATCGTCAACATCGACTCCCGTGTCCGCGCCCTTCCGTACGTCGCCAAGTTCAACCCAAATGTGCTCGTCAACGGCCAGGACAAAGACGGCAAGATCTGGGCCGTGCCTTATGCCGCGTACGGCATGTCGTTGACCTACAACCGCACCCTGTTCACGGCCGCTGGCCTCGACCCTGACAAGCCGCCCACGACTTGGGACGAAGTCAAGGCCGACGCCAAGATCATCGCCACCAAGACCAAGGCCGCCGGCTTCGCCCAAATGGCCACGCAGAATACCGGTGGCTGGCAGCTGACCACCCTCACCTACTCGCTGGGTGGGCGCCTGGAGTCCGTCGACCCCAAGACCAACAAGGTCACGGCTACGCTGAACAATGCGCAAACCAAGGCCGCCCTCGCATACCTCCACGGCCTGCGCTGGGACGACAACTCGATGGGCGCCACGTTCGACTACAACTGGGGCACCATCAACGCCGACTTCGCCGCCGGCCAGATCGGCATGTTCACGGGTGGCTCTGACCTCTACACCGCCATGGTGCAGAACAACGCTCTCAAGCCCGTTGACTACGGAGTCACCGTCATCCCGCTCGCCACTGACCCCAACGCGGGCGTCCTCGGCGGCGGCAACCTCGCGGCCGTCAACGTCCTGACCACCGAAGCTCAGCGTGACGCGGCCGTCACTTGGATCGACTTCTACTACATTGGCAAGCTCATCACCCAGGACGGCGCCGTGGCTGATGCCCAGGCCCTCAAGGCCAACAACCAGGCCGTCGGCGTGCCCTCCCTGCCGGTCTTCGACAAGGCAACCTACGATCAGTCGGTCATCTGGATCAAGGACTACATCAACGTCCCCACGGCCCAGATGACCCCGTTCACCAGCAAGATCTTTGCCCAGCCGGTGCTCACTGAGCCGCTCTTCAACACCCAGGATGTCTACGCGACCCTTGACCCGGTCGTTCAGGCGGTCCTGACCAAGAAGGACGCAGACATCAACGCGCTGCTCGACGCAGCCAACGTCAAGGCTCAGAAGATCATCGACACCCCCGCCCACTAGTCCGTATCCCCGATGGGGGCCCGATGGTCGCGGGCCCCCATCGAAACCCCAGTCCGACCGACAACCATCAACACTTCAGAGCGTGGCGTGGGACGCGCAGAAAGGCAGAAGTTGAAGGCATGAGCGTTCGGGCTGAACCGGCAGTCGCAGCGAGCGGTGTGCGCAAGCGCCGTGGTCCGCTGACCTGGGTCAGCAGAGACGGACTCAGCAAGCTGGTCTTTCTACTGCCGTTGCTACTGATCTTCGGGACGTTTTCCTGGTTCCCGATCCTCCGCTCGTTCGTCATGGCCGTCCAGCACACCAACCTGGTCTCGCCAGCCACGTTCGTGGGCCTGGACAACTTCGCCACCGTCCTGGCGGACCCGCTCTTTGGCACGTCCGTCGCCAACACGGCCTACTTCGCCCTGCTGGCGCTGATCATCGGCTACCCGATCCCGCTCGTGCTGGCGGTGATCATGAGCGAGACGCGTCGCTTCAAGGGCCTCTACAGCGCCCTCGCCTATCTGCCCGTGGTCGTTCCGCCCGTCGTTGCCGTCCTCCTGTGGAAGGTCTTCTATAAGGGCGGAAGCAACGGAGCCTTCAACTCCATCCTTGGCGCCGTCGGGCTCGGGCCGATCCAGTGGCTCGGAGACGCCGCAATGGCGATGCCAGCGGTCGTGGTAGAGGCAACCTGGGCTGCCTTCGGTGGAACAGTGATCATCTACCTCGCGGCGCTTCTCAGCGTCCCGCCGGAGCTCTACGACGCGGCCGAGGTCGATGGGGCCTCGATCTGGCAGAAGATCCGATACGTGACCCTGCCGCACCTTCGCGGGATTCTCTTTATCACGCTCATTCTTCAGCTGATCGCGACGGCCCAGGTCTTCACGGAGCCCTTCCTGCTCACCTCGGGAGGCCCGGCCAACGCGACGACGACTGTGCTGCTTCTGATCTACCAGTACGCCTTCGGGAGCAGTCTCGGCGGCCACTTCGGTGAGGCAGCCGCACTGAGCTTGATTCTGGCGGCGTTCCTCGGCGTATTCACCGCGGTGTACTTCTGGCTCACCCGGTCGTGGAGCACCGAATCATGAAGTTGCCACTTCCCTTCCGTCGCGGTCGAAAGACCCCACAGGCCGCCCAACGCGGCCTCGTTTCACTGGCGGATTGGCGCAACCGGAGGTTCCGCTGGACCCTCTCGACAGTCCACACTCTGACGCTGGTTGCACTTCTCATCATTGGACTGGGCCCGATTCTGTGGCTGGCCAAGGCGGCCGTCACGCCGACCCAGGACACGCTGCGACAGCCGCTGGCGCTGTGGCCCAATGGCTTCGACCTGAGCCTGCTGACCCGGGCTTTCACTCAGATCCACATTGAACGCTACTTTATGAACACGATCTGGATCGCGGCGGGATCCTGGATCTGCCAGATCACGGTCGCGACGACCGCCGGTTACGCGCTCTCGGTGCTGCGACCCAGGGGCGGGCGCTTCCTGTATGGGTTGGTGCTGGCCACTCTGTTTGTTCCCGCGATCGTGTTGCTGGTTCCGCTCTACCTGACCGTCCTGAGCATGCCGATTGTGAACATCAAGCTGGTCGACACGTTCTGGGCCGTGTGGCTGCCGGCTGGAGCGAGCGCGTTCAACGTCGTGCTAATCAAGCGGTTTTTCGACAATCTGCCTCGCGAGATATTCGAGGCGGCACAGGTCGATGGCGCCGGCCCGTTCCGGCTGTTCTGGTCGATCGTCCTGCCGCTGTCGCGTCCGATCGTGGGCGTGGTATCTGTCTTCGCCGTGATTGCTACGTGGAAGGACTACCTGTGGCCGATGCTGGTGTTGCCGACTCCGGCCAACCAGCCGCTGTCGGTGCGACTCCCGACCCTTGAGAGGGGCATTCAGCTTGACCTCTTCCTTGCGTCCCTGGCGATCTCGACCTTATTCCCGATTGTGCTCTTCCTCATCTTCCAGCGCATGTTCCTGAGCGGTGGCGGTATCAGCGGAGCCATCAAGGGCTGACGAACGACCCGACATGTTTCCGAACGACCGTCAGGGGCTCCAAGAAGCGGCCGCCGACGGACGGCGCTGGGCGGCGAACGGTTCCCGATGCCTGGAGCGCCTCAGCGGATACGTGGTGCGTTCGTCGCACCTGGTAACCGTTGGTCTCCTGTCAATCCACGGCGAGAAATGGCGACAGCCCGGCGGGCCTACCTGCCGGGCTGTCGCGTGTTATCGAATGGTTGAAGGGTACTGGTTAGCGGCGCACCTGGACCGTCTTGAAGACGAAGGCTGATGCGAGCATCGACCCAAACAGAAGCACCATGAGCAACATCGGCAGTCCCTGGTCGGGCCCCGACGGCGTGCTTGTGGTGGATGTCGGAGGAGGGGTGGTAGTCGGCTGGCTGGTGGCGCCCAGGAACGACTC
>Ga0066798_10001368_pt1 | contig 10707 bp, 5 predicted proteins | sample PersoiDNA2013203_FD_70961 | JGI IMG/M metagenome (GOLD analysis project Ga0066798, IMG submission 70961) | Permafrost soil microbial communities from the Arctic, to analyse light accelerated degradation of dissolved organic matter (DOM) -... | ecosystem: Environmental > Terrestrial > Soil >...
TTCAAGCTGTACCTCACCAATACGCTGGACGTCAGCACGGCCGAGCAGAACCCCATCCCCGGCCTGTCGCCCCTGGCGGACGAATCCCACATGGCCGAGGCCGTGAAGACCACCCAGCCGGTCCTGGTGATCATGGGCAATCCGCCGTATTCGGGCACAAGCACCAACAAGGGTGCGTGGATCATGAACCTGATCAACGACTACAAGCAGGTGGATGGAAAGCCGTTGGGCGAGAGGAAAACTTGGCTAGATGACGACTACGTCAAGTTTATCCGCTTCGCGCAGTGGAAGATCGACCAGGCAGGTGAGGGCGTCCTCGGGTTTATCACCAATCACAGCTACCTGGACAACCCGACGTTCCGTGGCATGCGTCAGTCACTGATGACATCCTTTGACCAGTTGCACATCCTCAATCTGCATGGCAATTCACTGAAGAAAGAGAAGTCTCCCGACGGCAGCAAAGATGAGAACGTCTTCGATATTCAGCAAGGCGTTGCCATCGTGTTGGCTGTCAAGAAGAAAGGAGTCCAGAAAGGCTTCTGGTACAAGAGCATGTGGGGGACCCGCGAGCGCAAGTACGAAGAACTCAGTTCGACCGACAGCTCCAAGACTGTATGGGACGAGTTGCATCCTTGGGGAGAATTGCGGCTCCTTGTTCCTCAAGATGTTACGCTCGCCGATGAGTATGAACAATGGCCCAGAATCACAGACATCTTCCCCATATCAAGCGCAGGCGTGCTTACAGTTCGCGACCACTTGGCAATTCACTTCACGAGGGCCGAAGTCTGGCGGACTGTGCAGCGTCTGGCTAGCCTCGGTATCGAGGAGGCTCGCGACGAGTTCAAACTGGGGAAGGACTCGCGCGACTGGAAGGTGCAGCGTGCGCAGGATGACGTGCGGCAGAGTGGCCCGACAGAGGATTTGATTGTCCCGATTCTCTATCGTCCGTTTGACTTCCGGTTCACTTATTATACGGGTCGTATATGTGGATTCATCTGCTGGCCACGAACAGAGGTGATGCAGCATCTTATGCATGATGACAGTCTTGCCCTCATCGCTCCACGTCAATTCAAGGAGCAATCGGGCGCCTTGGCAACTTCGATCATTGCTGGCCACAAGACCGTTAGTGCCTATGACAGCAACAACGTGTTCTCGCTCTACTGCTATGACTTGCCAAGTCCAGCCGAAACGAGCGAGCTCCTCCACGGATTCAAGGTGGGTCAATCCCGCCGGGCGAATCTGAACTCTGACGTCGTATCCAGCGTGGCCAAAGGTCTCGGACTTGCGATCATCTCGGACGGCCATGGTAGTCTGGCGGATGGCACGATGGGTCCGGAAGACCTGTTCGCCTACATCTACGCCGTTTTGTACTCGCCGGCCTACCGTACCCATTACGCCCCGTTCCTCAAGACAGACTACCCGCGCATCCCGTTCACCAAGGATCGTGACACCTTCTTCAAGCTGACTGATCTGGGTCAGCAGCTCATCGACCTGCATCTCATGCGTTCGCCTGAACTCGACAACCCCATCAGCCGCTTCTGCGGAAAGGGCGACAGCGCTGTCACCAGGGTCGAGTACGACGCCGACCGCGGGCGCGTCAGCATCAACCCCACCCAGTACTTTGATGGCGTCACCCCCGACCTCTGGTCCTACCAGATCGGTGGCTACCAGGTCCTCACCAAGTGGCTCAAGGATCGCAAAGGCCGCTTCCTCACCAGCGCCGACACTCAGCACTACTCCCGTGTTGTAGCTGCGCTCGCTCGCACACTCAGCTTGCAGAGCAACATTGAGGAAAGCACTACGGCGCTGTTCCCAGATAAGACAGTCGAGATCGGGTGAGTAGGATGTTCGCGCATAAACGAAGGAGGCAAAGGTAGATGACCCAACAGGTGCAGCAAGGCGTGGCAGTACGTTCTGCTCCACTACAGTGGCCATCTTGCTGGTGCAGACCGCCGAGGAATCGTTCACGCATCTTCAGAAGGAGTCAACAGCATCACGAAGACCGGAAAGGTGTGAATCAGTGGCAAATGGAGCTGCTTCCAGATATGCAGATGAAGCGCGAGGTCTCTTGGCAGGGGCTCAAGAGACTGTGCACTCAGAGGGGGTCTTGCTGTGAAGTTACCAATTGAGCAATGGTTGGACCGCAATTCGTTCGGCGAGGAAGTTCATGCCTTGTTTTTGGAGTCTGCTCTCGCCTACAAGGCTGACTGCTATCGTGCAAGTCTGATAATGGCCTATCTGGGCCTGCTTGCCGAGGTCCGATCAAGGATACTCAAGGCGGGCAATCCCACAGGCGTTGAACCTGCTGAATGGAACCGAATCCAAGAAGGAGTGCGGGATGAGGAGCACTGGGACACGCAGGTCGCAGAACTCCTGTTGCGTGATGCCATCAAGGATGGCAGACCTGTACCGTTTACCATATCGAAGGATGAGATGCAGGGAATTCGTTACTTCCGGATGCTCCGGAACAAATGTGCACACGGAAAGAACGAGGAAATTGGGATATCACACGTGGAGGCACTGTGGGCCTTTGTTTGCGGCAATCTTCCGAAGTTCGTCATCAACGGCAGTCTCCAGGGGTCCATCAAAGCCACGCTTGAACACTTCGATTCGGACTTGACGCCTCCGGACAGGTCGTTTGATGACCTTGCAGCGTCCCTCAACGCGGCGCTTCGACCCGATGAGGTGTCGACGTACCTGGATGCGCTGCTGCAAGAACAACCAGGCATGAGTCTTCTTGGGACAACTGACTGGGAGCAGTCATGGTTCTGCGAGGTGTTGGTTGCGCTGTCGCGCCAGCTTGACTCCAGTCATGAACCAGCCCTCAAGGAATGGTTGGAATGGGAACAGCACCTCAGTGCTCTGCGGGCAACGATGCTCCGGTTCCCGGAATGTGACATTATGTCCGGGCTCGATGGCAGAATTGTCCGGAAGTTGTGGCATGGGGGTGGAAACCTGAGGTCGCGTGAGGTTCGTGTGTATATCAACCTCCGCCGAAAACAACTGATTCCGACTGCCGAAGAAGACGAGAGTATGGTGTTCCTTGTGTCACACATGGGCTACGACAAGGTTCTGTCTAGCGACGAGATGGCAGACCTTGAAACGTGGGGCTTCTGGACACACGTCAAAGCATATCTACTTGGTTCGATTATTGGGACAAACAAGGATTTCGACACAGCGAATCCTCGAACTTGGCTCGTAGAGCTGTATCTTGAAGGCTGTGGTGTCGATGCCGATGTCGCCAGCGCCATTTTGAGAATGGAGAATTCCAACCAGCCGTTTGGTGTCGAACGAGTGATCGTCCGGTACCTGCACGGGCACCCAGACGCTTGGCAGACCGTAAAAGATCTAGGCGACCTGCCGTCGGCCTTCATAGACAAAGTTGAGAAGGGTTCTTGAGGTTTCGTGTGGACATCTCTCTTGGCATCGAAATCCGAAATCGGCTGAGGGTCTTGCGGTTCCTGCAATTGTCAGTCAGATCTCAGTGATTGGAGAAAATGGGAGGACACTGTATGCCACGACATGTTGTAATAGCGGATTGGTCCAGCCCGTCTCTCTTGGCTCGACCCCTGCAAGGCACATACAGTTAGAGAAGATGAGGCAGCCGTGAAGAAGCCGAAGCCACAAGCACCGACAACTCCGCGCATCACGCCGTCGGGAGCTCGACGGGCAGGTGACAACTATCAAGATGCCCGAGCGGCGAAGTTTCTCGTTGAGTGGCTGAACGAACCTCACAAGTATCGGTACGTGATTCTTGAGAATGATGATGCAGGGTCTCTTGACGACATCACCGCGCAGACGCAAAAGGGCCAATGGATTCTAGTCCAAGTCAAGTACACCACGGATGCGGAAGCCAAGCCCTTGACATTCAGCGACTTGCTCGTCAAGTTCAGTAGTAAGACAGGCCGCACACGGTCCTTGTTGGAGAAATGGTCTGATTCATTGAGGGCGTATTCGCCAGACCAAATACTGCTGGCGACTGTTGAGACAAATCGCCGTGCGGGTGATGATCTTCAGAAATGTCTCGATAACGGTCATGTGGACTTGACTCGTGTCGAGTCAACCATACGCCAAGAGATACTGGACCAACTTGGCGAAGAGAGGGCGGTTGAACTCTTCGGCACGTTGGTCTTCCAAGTCAATCTGCCAAACATAGACGAAACAGAGGAATATGGGCGCGGTCTTCTCTCGATGCTCAATCCCCAGCGTCCAGATGCATGGGACAACCTCATGAAGGCAATCAAGGACTGGATCGTCAGTCCTTCTTCTCTTCCAGATGGGCCTCGCATTGGCCTGGCCGACGTTCAGATGGCGGCACGCTGGCACGTGTTGCGCGAAATCAATGAGCGATTTCACGTGCCGAGCGACACGATAGTTCCGGATGATAGCGTGTTCTCATCGATGCTCACTGAACTTGACGCGGGAAGTCGGGTGCTTGAGGTCACCGGTGCACCGGGTTCGGGTAAGAGCACTCTGCTCAGCATGTTTGCTGAGAGCATGAAGAGTCAGGGCGATGTGGTTCTGCGTCACCACTACTTCATCTCACTGACTGATGAGACCGAACGGCGGTACTCGGCTGGGGTGACAATAGAGTCTCTAATGCGACAGATCAAGGAGTATGGGGCGGACCTGCTGGGAGGAGAAGAGGATCGCCGGAGTCCCGACCCTCACGAACCAGGCGAACTCGGGAGCTGGCTCAGAAGTTGCGCTGGCAAGATGAAGGAGCAGCAACGACGCCTAATTGTGATAATAGACGGATTGGACAACGCGTATTCTGAGTCGCGGCAAAACGCGCAGGAGGAGCTGGAGAACGTCTTCGAGATACTCCTTCCTCCACCGGACGGCATGTATGTCATTATCGGCAGTCAGGTCATTCGCGAAGAGGAGCTTCCCAACGCACTTGTCAGACGCGCGCATGATCGTAAAGTCGTGCGTATTCCTCCGCTTCGCATAGATGCAGTGGACAGCTGGCTTGAAGAGCATGGCACGACGTCAATGAATGTTGACCCGAAGGTGTTGGAGCGCGATGAACAGCGCCACAAGATGGCAGGGGCGATCATTGAGGCTTCTGGTGGGCTCCCCTTGGCTTTTCGACTGTTGCAGCATCAGGCCATGGCAAGCGGATCGCCTGTGGACGAGTGCTCCATATCGAACCTTCCGAAAGTCATTGATGGTGACATTGAAGAGTACTACTCCTCTCTGTGGGTGCGAGTCGGCCTAGTTTCTCGTGCCATCTTGACTCTTCTGGTGCAGTTTCCGTGGTTATGGCCAGTATCGGGGATCCGTCAGTGCATGATGCGCGGCGGCTACACTTCCGGCGACGTGGACCAGGCAGTGAGGGAAATCCGCCACTTGCTCTCCCAAGAACCTGGTCCGGTGACGGTATTCCACACAAGCCTTGCGTGGTTTGTGGCGGACCAAGCAGAGTTCGGAACTTGGAAACCGAGACTCACTCCCACGGTGGTAAGTTGGCTGCGGGATGAGGCTCCTGAGACGTATCGAAGGGCTCACCTCTGGATAGTCCAGGCAAGCGTTGAGGACACCGCTGAACTGGTGAGCCAGCCTGAACGCAGTTGGCTCGTGGATTCGCTACGCCACCATTTGCCACGCAGATACATTTCCCAGATTCTGACGGCAAGCGGTCGATGCGCACTGAAGCAAGGTCGATTCGACCTCTTTGCGCGAAGATCAGTTCTGCAGGACTACGTTTCCGACGTCTTTGACTACGACGGCAATGGCAAAGAGGCACTCGGTATCCTGTTGCCAGGGCAGCTAGTCCGATATGCGTCACAGGGTCTCGCAGAGCAGCTCGAAGGGGAGATCAGAAGCCTTAGTGATATGGAAATCCATGCCCTCTTTGAGTACTTTCAAGAAACGAAGGATGCACTTGGGGCAAGAAGGTGTCTCGAGGAGATTGAGGAAAGGACTGCCCAACATGGATCAGACGACGTCCAATTCCACGAGCTGTCCGAGAGATTGGCATACTATGCTGACATGTTGACTTGCATGCCAGACGTGTCAGCAGACAAGTTGGTTGATTGGATCCGACGCAACAGGAAGGCCGGCTCGTCTGCAGCGGTCGCAGTCAACTGCGCCAAGGGCATACTGAAGCACAAGCGGGTCGCGCTCGCACATGAGTTTCTGACGCATGCTGCCGAATTGGAGCCGAAGGAGATCAGGGGATGCTTCCCCTGGTTGTACGCGCTTCTCATTGAACAGCACACCTGTTTGGCATCCGATATCTCCAGCGAAATCATCGTGGCCTCTGGCCCGTGGCCCCACCTACTGCTCATGTCACAAGAGAAGGACCGATCCAAGATCCCCTCGATCGAGTTGCCGGACATAAGAGAGGTCTTTGTTCCTGACGAACCCACGTCATGGGGTGAGTCTGATCGTGTCCGCCGTATTGTGGATCTGTTCTTCTCTTTCTTCGTGAACTACGGAACAGGCCGCGAAGACACGATTCGGGATTGGTGCGATCGCAAATCCTCGACGGAATGGATCTTCAGCTTCGTTCACCTACTGGCAGAAGCTGCCAGACGTCTCTTTCAACAGACTGTTGCTGGCAGTGATCAGGAAACGGCTCCCTTGTACGCTGGCTTCGTCGGCCTAGATCCGTTTCCGAAAGACGAAATGCACGAGTACACCTTTGCTGGAGCGGACTGCCGGAAAGCACTTGCTGACATAATGCTTCTGTCTCCATGTCTGAATCCCTTGGGAGGGAAGAGGTACTTGCAGGCAGAGACAGAGGCTGCACTTCCCAGCAGATGGTTCATTCCGGGTCATTTTGTTCGGTCCGTGGTTGACTTCAACCGTGGTCAGACTTGGAGCGATGTCGCTGATGCTATCTGTCAGTCTCTCCTCAAGAACCTGCGTGTTGAGAAGGAAGAAGGATTCATGGGCTGTGCCACAACCTTGGCGATCTGCTCGGAATTTGCCCGTCAGGCCGGAACAGAGTGGATGAAGCTAGCGGACCTGAGCTGTGACTACTTGATCGCCTATGGAAACCACAAAGATATCTTCATGTTCGATTTATTGGAGTGCGCTGAAGAACTCGGTATTCGTGCGCCTGATACAGCTCGCCGTATCCTTAGCAGGGTCTCTGGGCCAGCACTCTCGGTTTTGTCATTTACCGATGGACGGGAGACGCATGACTTGCCAAACGCTCTGGCATCCACGATGGTGTCCGTGTGGCCGGATCGGATTCTCCCGTATTATAACTGGCTTCAGGACCATGAGAGGTATCGTGAAGCGGCGCATGCCTTTGCAGACTGGTTGAGGAGTTCGGCCTTCGATACGAGTTGGGACCGCGCGCTGAGCTTGACGTCGAGCGATTCGGAGTCGATATTGGAACTCCAGAAACGCTCCGAAAACAGCCCGGAAGCACAGAGTGTTCTTGCCGCTGTCGAGAAGAAGTTCGGAGGAGTGGAAGGTATAGCCCGATCGACGGAATCGGAGTCGCCAGTCTCCGAAACGAGGATGGTTGAGAAGGCTCCCGATCCGAGCGCCTATCCTCCCGATCGCTTGGGAGATTTCCTGCTGGATGGCCGCTCATCAGCTTGGGAACAGGACCTAACTGCCGGTTGGCTGCGGTTCTGGATTGAGAAGGGGCGGGGACAGGAGGCAGTCGACTCCTTGGAGAAGCTACATCGTCGCGATTGGCGCCGAGCGGGCGCCGGGATAGAGACTTATGTGCAGGTCCGATCAGTCGTCGGGAATGACGCAGCCTTTGTCTGGCTTGTCAGAGCGAATCAAGGCATTCGTGGATGGTTGTCCTTCTACTGGGATGCCAGCAAATCAGAGACTCTGTGGAGAGAGGTCAAGAGACAGTTTCCCGAGAACTGGCTCCGATTCATAGTGGAGACAGTGTATGACGAGGCCAGAAACGAGAACATCGGCACACGCGGAATGCTGGCGCGGCTGACTCGATATCTTGTCTTTCAGGGACAGACCAGCGCCGCTCGTGATCTGGCTGACGGGGCCTCTGTACTACTCGGGGAGTTGGTTCCGGCCGGACTAGGTATCGAGTTGCTGCAGTCAGAGTGGCTAGAACAGCTATGAGTGACATTGATGGTTCCTTCAAGGCTCTTCTGAACAGGCTCTATTGGCCCACGCCGGACGTGGCATCGGCTTCTTGTGAGGAAATTGCCGGGCTTCTGGCAAGTCCCGGCACGTGCCAAGCCACGGGAGATGCGATCTTGGGCTGGCTTGCGCAACAGAAATCCGAGTATCGCGCAGGTGTCGGTCTACTGCCTGTTGTGTATGCGCAAGATGTCTTGCATGCTGACTTGGAGAGACTCCTCACTCCGGGACAGCTTCTCTCTGTGATACGTTGCCCTTCGCCTTTGACCAGTTCATACTTGAGGGCTCTTGGCGCGCCAGACTGGCTGATCGATACTCAGAAACCTGAGTTCATGTCCATCGAAGACTGCTGCTCGACAGACGACGATGATTCCTTCGGGACCATGGTCGACCACGGCGTTCCTGGGATGTTCCCGTACACCATGGACAGGCTGTCGCAGAGCTGTGGCATCAATTGCCTGCGGCACATACACGATGAATGGCGATATCTCATGGGACGTCCCGAGAATCACGACGTGGATTTGGATCCAGACATTGTCTATGATCAACCTGACGGCTATGTCCCGATCGTCACACATGCGGTCGAAGTCTACATGTCCGCCTATCTGCGAACCCTCTCGTGGCTCGTTCACAAGAGCGCGTTGACTAGTCGTAAGGCTGAGCAGAAAGCAGCTATCGTCAGCCCTGCGATTCTGAGATACTGGCGCACCATGCCAGTGTCCAGGCCCGCGTGGTGGCCGTGGCTTGAGACGAACGGTAGCTCAGAAGCAACGGACGATGTGAGGCATGCCGTGGAGGCATTGGGAAGAGGAGATCATGGCCTCGGAGGTGACTCTCCCATCTTGCATGCCTCTGGAAGGGTGTTGGCTGGGAAGTGTCCGATGGACCTGGATATTCTGGGCTATTTCACCGGGAGCTCCGAGACTCCGGTGGACAGCACGTGGAAGACTGCCTATGAACAGCTCGAACAGAAAGCAGCAGCGGTTCCAATCAACTTTGGGCTTCCCGAGACTATCCCAGCTAGCACGTTGGCACCCGAATCGGACATGATCCAGAACGGTGCATTCTGTGCCGCATCGATACGCCTCCAACTCCAGACACGAGGCATCTGGCATTGGACGTCGCTGGCTCGTGGGTTGCATGCGCCGTCTGGGTGGCTGTTGACAGGAGACGTGACGGTGCGTTGCGGGGAATCCGAGATCGGTTTCGACTGTGACGACTTTGGCAAAGCTTCATGGACTAGATGGAACTCCGGTCTAGAGAATACGTGTGCGCGTCTCGATCGTTACGGGTCTCCCAGATCGGGTTTTGTTGAGCCATCCAATGGAACTGCTCTCGTGACAACACGGGACACGCTTGATAGAGTAAGCGCGAGAACTGGAATGCATCTCGCTTGGCTATGCCGAGTCAGGGCCTACTCCCAGAAGGATGGCTACGGATCGTATGAGGTCGTTGACTCTTTCTTTCCAGTGGTCCGCTAGTTCAGGACCGTCGCCAGCTGTGCACGAATACATCACAGGTGGCTTGACAAGAAAACGGGCCACACAATCTCCTGAACTGAGGAGCGATCAGCGTACGGCGCCACCAAACACGATGCTCCCGCGCCATTCAACTGGAGTTGCAGCCTGTGGCTTCTAGACTCCTAACGGTGAAGGCCAGAGCGGTCCGTGGCAGGAAACGCTGTTCCGTTGAGGCAACTGAGACTGACAGTACCGTTCTCGGGTGCATCAGGACCTAAATCCCACAAGTAATGACTCTCATCGGAGAGGGCCGAGTCTCTCAAACACCACATGGACGCAATCGCTTGGGCGGCTAGTTCCAGACAATCCCAACTCCTCCTCTGTTATCGAAAAACGCAATACCCTTCGCTCTTTCCCTCGTGTGGTGTTCTCAGGACAACGTTGGATTCCTCGTATTTCCGTCATGCGGAGACTACCCAACTCCAAGGCAAATCTGTGAGAGACTTCCGCTCGTAAACCTCGATCAAGTGTTCAGAACCTCTCCGCGAACTCTCTTGCTGCCTTGTCCAGGTCCTGGTCGTCGACCTCTTCACCACGGGTGGCCCAGGCGGGGAGAGGGAAGTTGATGAGGACGGGGGCGGGGATGTCGGGCTGGTGCACGATCATCGTGCCGGGCTTGGTGCCCAAGACGGACCCTATTGGTGACGCCTCTCCCATACCAGCTCCTTTTGTTGTGTCAATCAATTTTGGATAGTATAGCGCAAAAGAGCGCAGAGCGTCAGCGTGAGTTGCATCAACCGCCAAGACACGACGAATGGGTTCCCGCCTTCGCGGGAATGACAGATCCAAGATGGGCTCTTGCTTCCGCAGAGAAGCGCCCCTTGCCTTGTACAAAAGGGCTCGGGGGAACGACGGACGCGACGGATGGAGATGCAGTATTCTTGCCAGCAGTGCGACCTTCTGATTAATTGAAGGCCGATGATGCTGTAATCACTGTTTGCGGGTTGATGCTGCAATCACTTGAGTATACTGAAAGTTGTCTTGTTGCAAATCATTTGCATGTAGAGAGGGAGTTGGTCTGTGGCGAAAGTTATTCTGGATGCTCTCAAGGAAACCCTCAACATGGTGCCAATCCTGTTTGGGGTCTACCTGATACTGGAATACG
>Ga0066798_10001371_pt1 | contig 10704 bp, 10 predicted proteins | sample PersoiDNA2013203_FD_70961 | JGI IMG/M metagenome (GOLD analysis project Ga0066798, IMG submission 70961) | Permafrost soil microbial communities from the Arctic, to analyse light accelerated degradation of dissolved organic matter (DOM) -... | ecosystem: Environmental > Terrestrial > Soil >...
ACAGGTAAATCAGCAGCAGCACGCTCACGATGCCGCTTAAAATAGTAATAAAGCTCATTTTTTTCCCCCAAGGTAAATACAGGCCACGGCCACGAGATAAATAGCCACGAAATATCCAAGTACTAATAATGAATCTGAAATTGCACTCATCATGTCTCCATCTACTTCCATCAAATTGCTAATCAAGACCCAATAACGAATGCACAGCTTACGTAAACCAAAATAAATAATTTGTAATGACTTGAAGTAAATATGTAAAAATTCCGTAAAAATGATGTAGGCGCTGCACCTGAATACTTAGTACATGAACTCTTAGTAACTAAAAACTAGCAAAGGACATCCATTTGAATAGCTGTGAGTTATGCACAACGCCAGGTGGCGAACTATTGTGGCAAGACAGTTTTTGCCGTGTAGTACGGATTGAGGATGCTGATTACCCAGGCTTTTGCCGCGTGATACTCAAGCAGCATGTGCAGGAAATGACTGATCTATCCATCAAGGATAGAGAGCGGCTAATGGCTACAGTGTTTGCGGTGGAACAGGTGATTCGAGAGGTATTGCAGCCGACAAAGATCAATCTGGCAAGCCTCGGCAACATGACACCACATATGCACTGGCATGTGATTCCACGTTTTCAGGAAGATAGAAACTTCCCTAACCCGATCTGGGCGGGCAGTATGCGGGAGTCTTTACCGCAGCCCTTGGACTTTAGCACTTCAGCATTACTCAAAGCAGAGATACAACGTGTATTAGGCTAAGCTTACTGATAGTCAGACTTATAGTTAGTCTTATAGCCAGGCGTTATTTAAGTCCGACTACTGCAAGCCAAGCGATACCTATCGTAGCAATCTGGCCTACTTCTTGCGTGTTATCTCATTGATTTATTGAAATAATATATTTTCTGCAAAACTTTGGATTGACTATCCGAAAACTGCAAGCAGTATCCTAAAAATGTAATTTTTACGCCTGAAAATTCATTTTTCACTGACTGACGGATAGTGTGTCCGCACAAATGGGGTGCATGATGGAAATAAATGCAATCGCCGCAACAAACACAAAACAGATCGCCAACGCGCTGCTAGTGAATAAAGAAAGCATGGTATTCCAATCTTCGGATATGGAAGAAATGCGCGACCATGTCAGTAAAGTATTCAAACCACATACATTAAAACTGTTAAAGCGCGCAGGGGAATCTGAGGCCAACATGCATCATGTTGGGCATGGCAGTGTCTCTATCAACCAGTTGTGCTACCAAAATGAAGTGATTATTGACCCTGGCAAGCTGGATGATTTTTTTCTGCTACATATCCCAGTGCGTGGCACAGCAGATATTCGCTGCGGTAAAAAGCATTTCACCTCTACACCCAAAGTAGCTTCGCTGGTATCGCCTACCCTACCGCTTTTTATGCGTTGGGAAACTGACACGCCGCAAGTGATTTTGCGCCTGGAACGTGAACGGGTGGAGCGCCATTGCGCGCAACATCTGCGTATGAGTTCTGGTAAACCAGTAGAGTTTGAACCCGAGTTTAATCTGGAGACGCCGTCTGGGCATTATTTCATGCAGCTATTGAAAATGCTGGCTGATACCCTCACCAGCCCTTACCCACCGTTGCGCTATGCGCTTGCCTTTGAACAATTTGAATCCACACTCATTAACTCGCTGATTTACGGTCAGCCAAGTAATCTGTTGCTGGATGCCCCAGTGACCAATATCGCCCCTTACTTTGTCAAGCGTGTGGAAGAGTTTGTGCAGGCACACGCCGCTGAACCGATTACCATAGAACGACTGGCCGAATTGGCAGGCGTGAGTGTACGCACCCTGTTTGCTGGGTTTCACCGTTACCGCGAAACCAGCCCCATGGAATATGTGCGGCAAGTGCGACTAGAACATGTGCATGCAGAATTAATGTCTGATACTTCAGGCATAAAATCAGTCACAGATATTGCGCTCAAATGGGGCTTTAACCATCTGGGGCGGTTTGCCATTGACTATAAGCGCCGTTTTGGGGAGTCGCCATCAGCCACCTTGCGTTTCAGGCTGGGTGAACGCGCTTATGCTGAGAATATGCATCATGTGAATGCGCCGCTAAAAAAACAATTTGCAGCGCAATAAAGCTACTTAGCTCATATTAAGCTAGTTAGCTGACCACGGAATATTCAGCAATATCTAATTTGTTTGAACCCTTGCTATCAGCTTTAGAAACAAAAGCATCTGCAAAAAAAGCGTCAGGCTTTAGCCTGCAAAGTTCGACGAAATCGCGTTTTGCGGCATCTATCATCGCAGGCGCACCACAGGCATAGACTTCATGCTGGGATAAATCAGGGTGATCCTGCATCACCGCCTGATGCACAAAGCCCTGACGGCCTGTCCAATGATCATCAGGCATCGCATCAGACAGCACGGGTGTAAACTGAAACCAGGCAAACGCTTTACTCCATTGCTCGCAGAGTTGATGCAGGTAAATATCCGCAGGCCGCCGTCCACCCCAATACAAGATCATGCTACGCGTATTGCCGTGCTCAATAGCCGCTTCAACGATAGCCTTAATCGGCGCAAAACCAGTACCGCTGGCCAGCAAAATCACAGGCGCAGTGGATGCGCGTAAAAAGAAACGGCCATGCGGCCCTTCCAGATCAAGCCAGTCACCAACACCCAGACTTGTGAACACACGGTCAGTAAACAAGCCGCCTGGCATGTGACGTATATGCAGATCTAGCACTCTTGAGCCTTGCGCACTTGCCATTGAATAACTGCGGCGCTGACCTTCGCTAAGCAAAATATCGATATATTGACCAGCCTGATAGGGCACAGGCGGGATCAAGTCATCCGTCATTATTTTGATGATGGCAACATCGGCTGCGGCGCGCTCGATGGCAAGCACCACGCCTTTATATTGCTGAACTGTATGCGGCTGGGCTTCAGCCCCCATAGTGCTGGGCGAATTATTCACAGCAACTTCAACGCGCCCAGCGACAACGCGAACTGGGAAACTGCGCACCGCCTCGGTAACAGGCGCACAGCGTGGCGCGCCATTACGAATATCGAACAAGCCCTGGTGCAGCGGGCATTCCACACAGCCATCTTCCACATAGCCATCAGACAGACGGGCATTACCGTGCGTGCATAAGTCATGCAGGGCAAATACTTCATCACCTAAGCGAAATACGGCTACCGATGTACCGCCTACATTGATCGCCGCTGGTTCGTTTTCGACAAACTCATCAGAAGCCCCTATATCTTGCCATTGCGTCATTAGTGTGGCCTCAAATAGGCGTAGCAAGCAGGGTTTGTACGCGCGAGGTGTCATACACCACACGGCGTTGGCGGAAATGCCAGCCATCATCAGTGTTCACCATCAAATCAAAATAGCGCCCAGTCTGGTAAACGCTGGATTCGCCATCCTGCTTGGTCTGCACTACGACATAACTGGATTGTGCTTCCACAGAATTCTCATCGAGCGGGGTAATGACCAAGCCAGAAGTCATATGCCGATAGCTATGTTCCTCAAAAATATTGGCATTGCGCAATGAGGTGACGCGGTCTTCCAGCATGTTACGGCTATCACAGTAGATAATGCCTATCGGCAAGCCTGCATCTTCATTCTCGCGCGGGATAATTTCATATAAACAATCCTCGGTGAAAAATTGCGGCCAAGCTTCTAGCTGATCATTATCCAGCGCCGCCACATAGCGCTCGTGTAACTGGTGAATCTCAAACCACAAACGTAAGGTATCCATTGTTTATCTCTCCAAAACGCCATCTTTCTAAAACGCTATCTCGCTTAAAACCCCATGAGCTTTTGATAGCCGACCCAGAATTTTCGAATCAGGTTTTCAGTAATCAGCGTGTCTTGCTGGTCAGGGTTATCCTTGCTCATTTCTATCACTGAGGAGGTGGTAGCATCACGTATCGTGCCGCGCTGCACCAGCTCAGTTGCCTCGGTATCTTCCATAGAGATATAGCCTGCGGGGCCAACCAGATTAGCCTGCTTGATGCGCATGGCGCGTAGTTCTGGCGTGTCGTCCTCGTAGCCAAAAAAGTGGAAAATCAGTTCAAAATTGCTCGGGCCTATGGCCAGCAACTGACGCGCCACCAGCGTGTTGTGGATCTGCTGCACGACTAATTGCGGGAAAATCGGCTGAATATGGTTAGTCGTCATCTCTTCAAATTCCTGAATCTGCCCCAGGATAGATGGATCTTTCAGCTTGAAGCCTTCATCAAATGAAGTAATGCCCTGGTCTTTATAAGCCGCCGAGGTTTCCACCTGATTTTTGGTGGCGGTGATAATGCTGTGCAAGCCATGCGTGGCATCAGGGATGGAGCGCGCCTTCATGCCGACACGGAAGATATTGAAGGTGGTATGAAACAGGTGCAGCAAACTGGCGTGATAGGGGTCTTTCACATTCTCCAGATACAGTTTCCAGTTCGATTTTGAGTATTGGCGGGTACAACCCAGATACACAATCGGCTTATGGAAAATACGATCCAGCCAGGGTCGCATCTCGGCGCCTATATAGTCATGCAGCGATACAACGCTATCGCTGAAGGTCGCAAATACCAGGCCACGATAACTATCTATCCGCAGTTGCCGCAAACTATGGCTCTTGGGGTCAAAGTCCTTGGGCATGCCGCTCATGCCTTTTTGCCCACGACGAAATGGCACGCCCTGCAAATTGCCGCAGCTATCAAAACTCCACTGGTGATACACGCAAGTATGCGAACTGGCATTACCACGCGCAGTGCGGCATACCTGCGCACCACGATGCGCGCAACGGTTGACCCAGGCAGCCAGTGAACCATCTTCAGCGCGCGTCATGACGACTGGTGTATCGCCAATAAAAGTGCTTTTGTAGTCGCCAGGCTTGAGGATTTCTGCCTCTAGCCCGAGAAAACTCCAGGTCGGGCCACGGAATATACGCTCCTGCTCCAGTTCATAGACTTCATCCGAACTAAACACGCCGTAAGGTACCCGCGAACCATCGGTTCGCGGGAACATGACAATGGGTTTAGCCTTGATTTCGCTTTGTTGTGTTTCAGCTATCATGTTCATCTTGCTGCCCCGTCAATATCACAAATTAAAAGTGGTGAACCCAACGTGCCTGAATGCGATTACCTTCAGGGCGATTTTCGGCATCCTGCTCAAAATAAGCATTGAAGAAAAGATGGTCATCTTTTGAGAAGCTATACATAGCACCAGGACCAACCGCCCAGACACTTTCCTTACGATTCGCGACATCTACACCATTGTTTTTGGTATCAGTAAACTGATCAAAGAAATAACCATTCAGACCCACACGCAGTTGTGGGGTAACTGCATAATCGACTGTCCAGTTACCATGCACGGCTTGACCAGCTTGCGAAGTTCCAGCGGCTAAACCAGAGGAGGTGTCTGCCTCGTCATTTTTAGCATTCCACAAGTAGTGCAAGCGCCATGATGCGGTCAATTCAGGCGTAAAAAAGTAAGTGGCTGCCCAATAAGGGTTAAACGACCAGAAGTTAGATCCAGGATTCACCGCCGCGGTTTTATCGTATTCGCCTGTAGGCAGGATGAAAGTGAATTCCACGCGATTAAGCATTTTTGGCCCTGCAGCGCCCATAATGGGTGCGAACTGCAGGAATGGTCCGATTTCCAGATCACCGACGCCAGTCTTACCATGCAGTGCAGCGCCATTTAATCCATCATCAGTATCGGCCTGAAACACTGCTGGTAGCAGGAACTGCACACCCAGATTAGCGGTACCCAAAGTCTGCTCAGAGACATAGGTTATTTGCGTCAGCAAGTCAGTGACATCGACTGACTGTTTAGGCAAGGTTAAGTTATTGCCATTGTTGTCTTTAAGTTTATTTGCGGTGTAATACTGTAAATACTCAGTCAAATAAACCCCTGGGCCGGCGGGTGGCGCGCCATCCATAAAACTGGTAGCGCCCAGATTAACGGTAGGCTCATCATAAGCACAGGCGACTGACGGTAATAAGGCACCCAAAGTAGCACAGGCAAGTAGCTGGTTGAGTTTGATGGCTTTTGATTGCATGGTAAGTCCCCTTATCAAGGTTGAGTGGTGGTTGGATTGCTGAAAATATTGACCGGCATCTATTCGGCTAGCCTCTACTCGGCTAACTTGGCAATGGCTGGTACGTTCTGCTCAGGCCCCATGGCGGAGTAACCGCCATCCACGTCGTAAGTGGCGCCAGTAACAAAAGAGGCATTATCTGAACAAAGAAAGACGACGACTTCGGCCACTTCGGATGGGTTGCCCACACGACGTAAAAGATGGAAAGGCGCGGCAACTTGATCGGTTTTACTGCGGTTACCGCCAGTCAACTCGTCCATCACTCGTGACCATATCCAGCCAGGTGATACCGCATTGACGCGGATATTGTCTTCCGCCATATCCATCGCCATGCTACGTGTGAGTTGCACTGTGGCAGCTTTGGTCGCGGGATATAGCCAACGCCCAGTCTGCGCAATGCTGGAAGAAATACTGGCAAAATTGACGATAGCGCCGCCGCCACGTTTCAGCATCTCGCGGCGACAGGCTTTGCCCATCACTACAGCGCTGACGATATTGACGTTATAACTATCCAGCCAATCCTGCCGCGAGGCACGAATGCCGTCATCCAGATAGCTACAGGCGAGGTTGACCAGAAAATCAATCGCCCCGAATTTAGTCACGATTTCGCTAATGCAAGCGGCGATTTTTGCGTCATCGGTAATGTCAGCCTGAATAAACAGAATGTCATGGCTGATTTCGCGTGCCACAGCACCGCCTCTGGGGTCTATATCTATGCCTACCACTTTGCTACCGCGCTCGTGAAACGCCTTGAGCACGCCAGCGCCTATCAGGGTTGCGCTGCCTGTGACGACGACGACTTTGTCTTTTATTCCACGCATTTAAAATCTCCTTGAATTTCAAATCTGCTGGCATTTCAAATCAGCAAGATCAGGCGCGCTTGTATTAAGCACTTTTAGCCCAGTTAGCCATGAGCGAATTGGAAGGTAACGATGGGTCAAGTAGCTTGCGCGCCTGCTCTCCCCCTGCAATGGCCGGAGTCAGCGCAGGGTCAAGCAGGCCTACCTGCACCAGCACACCGGCTTGATCCCAATAGATATGCTCGTTAAACAGTTTGTCACCACGGAAAGTGACCACCACCAGCATGGGGATTTCAACACGCTTACCTGTGGGTGCAACATTAGGCAACAGCCAATCAATCTCGCGGTCATGGGTAAACGTGAGTACGAACTCATCCACCATGCGGTCTACGCCTACAATGCGCGAAATCGGCAGCATGCTCATATCAGCTGGGTTGTTATGAATAAAATGGTGCTGATAAAAGCGGCGCAACATGCTGTAACCCACGCCGCCCGTCATAGTCGGTACATGGTTCACATAAGGCTCGGGCACCATGGTGGTCATGGTGGCATCCGCATCGCGGGTGGCAAATTCCAGCGCAAAATGGTGATCGGCAATCGCGCTTAAGTCGTAATCTGGGCCCAAGGTCTTGCGCAAGGCACCTAAAGTACGGGTATAGGCGGTTTGTGTTGAAGGCTGGTGAAAATGGTCGCCACCGATACGTGCAAACGCATGATCAACCCCTGGGTACACATAGGTCTTGACACCCGCTTGATCGCTGAGCGCAGTAATAATCATTTGCTGCGCCTCGGGCGGGCAAAATCCATCCAGCGCTGCAATATGCAGTACCAAAGGGCAGCGTATATTTACCGCTTCATCCAGCGCCTGTTCTATGCCCACGCCGTAATAGCCAATCGCGACATCGGCATCCGTGCGCGCTGCCGCCAGATAAGCCAGCTTGCCGCCGAGACAGTAACCCAGCACGCCAACTTGCCCAGTGCAATAGTCTGAGTCACGTAGCAGTTTGATGGCGCTGGCAATATCATCTACGCCCAAATCAATATTAAATTGCTGATAAAAGCCAAACGCCTTTTGCATGTCTTCGCCCTGGTCGGTCAACTCTATGCCTGGGCTCAGCCGCCAATATAGATCGGGGACCAGCACGGCATAGCCTTCTTCAGCATATTGGTCAGCCAGCGCACGCATATTGGCATTCACGCCAAATATCTCCTGACACAGCACTAATCCAGGGCCGTTACCTGAACTGGGCAATGCCAGATAGCCAGTGAAACCATGTTCGGTGTTGCTGATTTGTATTGTTTGTCCCATCAAAACCTCGCCAGTAAACATCATTTCGATTGAATCAGCGCTTGTTATCAAGCATTCACAAGACTGAAACGGTATGGCGCAACTTTCTCTGACTATCGCCAACACGGCTATCCGCGAAATGCAAACCCTATCCTCTGCACGCAACGAATCACGCGGCTTTGCGAATAGATGCTGATTGCGGATGAGACATGCACGATTCGGATAGTCGGTACAGAGTCGGCTATCCAATACTGTGCTCACTGTCATTTGGCAGAATTGATCAGGTATTTTTTTAGGGGCTTTTACCTGTTTTGTGTCTGGTCACTTCTGTATTTGGCCAATGGAGTCTTACTCAACCATAAGGATTAAACATGGACATTTGCATCATAGGCGCTGGATTTGCTGGTCTTAGCGCAGCCAAGGTACTCAGCACATTTGGCCATCGCGTCACCGTATTTGAAAAAGAAGCCGATGTTGGCGGCGTATGGAGCGCATCGCGCCGTTACCCTGGGCTGACGACACAAAACGTGCGTTCCACTTATGCGTTCTCTGATTACCCATACCCCAACGATTACCCAGAGTGGCCATCAGGTGAACAAGTGCAACGCTATCTGGCAAGCTACACGCGTGAATTTGGTTTGGAAAATAAAGTAAAGCTGAATAGCGAAGTGATCACAGCAAAGCAGATTGAAGGCGATCTTGGCTGGAATGTAGAAGTCAAGCGTAGAAGCCCAAGTGGCGATAGCGCAGAAGTAGTTAGATACAAATTTGATTACCTGATTGTATGCAATGGTATTTTCTCGCAACCCTTGATCCCCGAATACGCAGGTGCAGCAGATTTTGTCGCCAGCGGCGGTCGCATCTGTCATACCAGCGAATTCAAGGCGCTGGAAGATGCAAAAGGCAAACATGTGCTGGTAGTGGGCTATGGAAAATCGTCCTGTGACGTTGCACAGGCAGTGTCAGGCATTGCGCTCAGCACTACAGTCACTGCACGCAACCTGATCTGGAAAGTACCGAAAATGCTGATGAATGTGCTGAACTATAAATACCTGCTGCTCACTAGGCTGGGGGAGGCTTTGTTCAGATATATCCATCTCAAGGGCTTTGAGCGTTTTCTGCACGGCGCTGGCAAACCCATCAGAAATTCTATGCTAGGCCAGGTGCAATGGGTGATTACGCGCCAGTGCAAGCTGGACAAACTGGGCTTGAACCCAAAAGTACCTTTTGAGACCATCGCCCGTAGCACGGTGAGCCTAGTGACCGATGGCTTTTTTGAAAGCGTGGCCGCAGGCAAGATTCATGTGGCAAAAAACACCTCCATCACTAAGCTGACCACAGAAAACGACAAGCGCTACGCCGAGTTGTCTGATGGCAGTACAGTTCTGGCGGATATTGTGATCTGCGGCACTGGCTGGCACCAGACTGTGCCATTCCTGGATGCTGCTGTCATGCAACGCGTCACCGACCATGAAGGCAACTTCCGTCTGTATCGCTCCATGATTCCTGTGGGCTTACCGCGGCTGGCGTTTAATGGTTATAACTCGTCATTCTTCAGCCAGTTAAATGCAGAGATAGGCGCATTATGGATTGCAGATTTACTGGGCGGCGATCTCAAGCTACCGACTGAAGCGCAGCAGCAACTCACCATCAGCGAACGTCTGGCGTGGATGCAGGAGCGTACCGACGGCAAACATTCCAAGGGCACTAATATCATTCCATTTTCCGTGCATCATATTGATGAACTACTGGAAGATATGGGCTTGACACTAGGCACATTCACGCGCTTCAAACAATGGTTGATGCCTATCAACCCTGGGGATTTTGCCAGTGTTACAACAAAATTGCTGAAACGTTATAGCAAAGCCAAACCAGCGATAAATGGTGAGAAAATAAGCAGTACGGCCTAAGCTTATAACAGTAGGCGCTCAACAATAAAGGCAGCCCGAGCTGCCTTTATTGTTTTGATAAGCTAAGCCTTAGCACTCAAACCATCAAACGCTCAACGGGCTGACCATTCAGCAAATGTGACTCAATAATTTCATCCACATCATCGTTATCCACAAACTGATACCAGATAGCCTCTGGATATACCACCATCACAGGACCGAGTTCGCAACGATCCAGGCAACCTGCACGATTGATACGTACTTCGTGATGTTTATTCAGTTTTAAGGCTTTAACCCGCGACTTCATGTGATCAAACGCAGCTTCTGCGCCCAGATTGGCACAACAGGATTCGCCTTGTTCTCGTTGATTCAAACAAAAAAATACGTGGTGCTGGAAATAACTCATTAAAAGATCCTTACAGTAAGCGCTATTGATCGGTGTCCAAGCTATCTTGCTTGGTAAATGTCCAGGTACGGGTGATGCCCAGAATATCGGTATCTTTGCGTATATCGTCGGGGAATACGGCGTAGGGTGCAGCCATGGTGACGATGTGTTTGGCCGCATCATCCAGCACTGTGGAGCCCGAGCTTTGGTCTATGGAAATACTCTCAATGCTGCCATCGGATTTGATATTCACTGTCATGCGCAACTGCC
>Ga0066798_10001372_pt1 | contig 10703 bp, 9 predicted proteins | sample PersoiDNA2013203_FD_70961 | JGI IMG/M metagenome (GOLD analysis project Ga0066798, IMG submission 70961) | Permafrost soil microbial communities from the Arctic, to analyse light accelerated degradation of dissolved organic matter (DOM) -... | ecosystem: Environmental > Terrestrial > Soil >...
CCGGATCGGCCAGATCGGCCTTGTTGAGGATTTTGAGGCAGGGCCGCTGACGATGCAGGCGGATCTGCTCGATCATTGGGTTACAACTGGCCTGTGGCAAGCGGGCGTCGAGCACCTCGATCACCATGTCGACCTTTTCCATCGCCTCCGCCGCCTTCTTGCGGGCGGCGTTCATGTGACCGGGGAACCATTGAATAGACATGCGCGTTCTTCTTTTAAGCAAATTAGCCGCTATTCTAAAGCCTGCGGCGGCTTTGCCCTAACAAGAACGCGCTGGATGTTGCATTCACCGGCGCAAATTATTCACTGGCAGCAGCCAGTGCAGCAGCCCTGGCACCAGCGGCGGTGGCTGTGCCGGCACTGATATAACGTAATACCAGCAACAAACCCAGGGCGTAAGCGGCAGCGATAACGCCATAGGCTAATAGCACACGCCAGCGCCAATCGTTGACACTGTGCAACACCGCCCCCATCACGGCCACGCCGACCAGCGCGCCGATCTGACGATTGGCATTCAATGCGGCGGCGGCGCTGTTGGCATTGACCTTGCCGGCCACTTGCATCACCGCCGTGGTCATGGCTGGAATCGCAGTGGCGATGCCGAGGTTGGCCAGCGCGCCGGCACAGGCCAACATCCAGTATGGCGTCTGCGGGGTCAGTCCCATCTGCAAAGCACAGAAGATGGCGCCGACCGACAAGCCTATGCGCATCGGCAAACGCGGACCCCAATGCGCCGTCATGCGCCCCGACAACAGATTGCCGGCAAAGATCACCACCATCATCGGCAACAACTGCAAACCGGTTTGCAAGGCATCGGCACCACGCGCCTGCTGCAAAAACATGCTGAGGAAAAAGAACTGGCCATACACACCAAAATTGATCAAAAAACCAATCCCGTTAGCGGCCGCAAACTGCGGCGTGGCAAACAGCGCCCGCGGCAGCAACGGCACCGCGCCATGACGTTCACGCTGCACCAGTAAAACCAGGCTAGCCACGGTCAGCGCCAGACTGGCGAGAATCGCTGGCGAAGTCCAGCCATAGACCGGTCCCTGAATCAGCACAAAACTCAAGGCCGCCAGCATCACCACGCCCAGCAAATGGCTGCTGATGCGTAACGCCCGCCTATGCTTGTCGACCGCTGGAATCAGCTTGACTGCCATCACCAGCCCGACCAGGCCAACCGGCACATTGATCAGAAAGACACTGCGCCAGCCGAATGCATGGATCAGCACGCCGCCGACCAAGGGCCCCACCGCCGCCGCGCCACCGACCGTGGCCGACCATACTCCCAGCATGCGCGCACGCACCCGGTCGTCTTCGTAGACATGGGTCAGCAAACTCAGCGAGCTAGGCATGAAGAAGGCCGCCCCCAAACCCTGCAACAGCCGCGCCGCCACCAGCATGCTGCCACTCGGTGCAGCGCCGCACAGCAGCGAAGCCAGCACGAACACCACCAGACCCAGCACATAGATATTTTTGGCGCCGTAGCGGTCCGCCAATGCACCACCGACTAGCAGCATGGCGGCAAACGTCAGGGTATAGCCATCGACGATCCAGACCAGCATGCTCAGCGGTGTGGCCAGGCTATGTTCAATCGACGACAGCCCGACATTGACGACGGTGACATCGAGCATGGCCATGACGAAACCAATGGCCAGTGTGACCAGTGGCAACATGCCGATATTGGCAGGCGCGGCCTGGGACGAAGATGAGGTTGGCATGATGGCAATTCTTTCTGGCAGAAACGGCTGAAATTTACAGAAAATACAGAATGAGGATGCCATTCTAGGCTTCTTGCACGATGCAATAAATAAGCATAAGCTCATACGTCTGATGCAAAAATGCATCACCAGACACCCCTTGAACTTTACGTGAGTGCCTTCATGGATTGGGACAATGCCCGGATTTTCCTGGCGATACAGCGCGTCGGCACCTTGCGCGGCGCAGCCGAACAATTGCAGATTGATCAAGCGACTGCGGGCCGTCGGCTAGCGGCAATGGAAAAGTCATTGGGCGCCAGATTGTTTTTGCGTACGCCGGCCGGCTATGTGACCACGCCAGCCGGCGACCTGGCCGTTACTGCCCTCGAGAAGATGGAACAGGCCGCCGACCAGTTGCAGCGACAGATGCAAGGCATCGACGAGCGCTTGTGCGGGGTCGTGCGCGTGGCCGCGACCGATACCATGGCCAAGCATGTACTGATGCCGGCCATGCAGCAACTGGCGGCCGACCATCCCAATATCCGCGTGGTGCTGACAACCTCAACCCAGGTTTCCAACTTGACCCGGCGCGAAGCCGATCTGGCTGTACGCAGCTTGCGGCCAACCAGCCCGGATTTGATTTCGCGCCACCTCAAGCGACTGTCCACCGGCCTGTATGCGTCCAAGTCTTACCTGAAAAAACACGGTGTGCCACAGAGAGGTACCGCGTTGGCCGGACATGAGGTTGTGGTGTACCAGCGCGCGGTATCAAGCTCGCACATTGACAACATTTGTGGCGAATCGATTGCCAACGCGCGGGTTTCGATGGAGGTCAATTCAGGCTTGATGCTGATCGAAGCAGTTGCCGCCGGACTGGGCATCGGTGAATTGCCGACCCATATGGGCGACGCCGTGCCGCAACTGCTGCGCGTCTGGCCCGAGCACACCGAACCGTATGACATGTGGCTGGTGCTGCATGACGACCTCAACCGCACTGCGCGCGTACGTGCCGTCGCCGACGCCATCGTGGCGGCTTACGACAAGCTCAGCGTCAATTAGCGGCAGCGCTGAGTCTGCATCAATCCAGGTCAGCCAATACCTTGAGATGCGCCACCACGCTGCGCCCCAGTGCCGACAGGTTGTAGCCGCCTTCCAGACAACTGACGATGCGCCCGCGTGCATATTGACGCGCGACGGCCATGATCTGCTTTGTCATCCAGGCATAATCGGCTTCGACCAAGGCCATTTGTCCCATGTCGTCTTCACGATGGGCATCGAAGCCCGCTGAAATAAAAATCATCTGCGGCGCATGGGCGTGCAAGGCTGGCAGCCATTTTTCCGTGACCAGACGGCGGACGACGTCGCCGGCAGTGTAAGCCGGCAGCGCTTGATTGAGCAGATGTGGTTCGGTTGGATCGGTGCCGCTGAACGGATAGAACGGATGCTGAAAGAAACTCACCATCAGTACCCGTGGGTCATGGCGAAATGCCACTTCGGTGCCGTTACCGTGGTGCACATCAAAATCGATAATGGCGACACGCTCCAGACCATGGATGTCGATTGCATGACGCGCGGCAATCGCGACGTTATTGAACAGACAAAAACCCATTGGCGTGGTCGGTGTGGCGTGATGACCGGGCGGACGGACGGAACAGAAGGCATTTTCCAGCTCGCCGGCAATGACCGCATCGGTAGCAGCCACGGCGGCGCCCGCTGCACGCAAGGCGGCTTGCCAACTATGTGCGTTGAGCAGGGTATCGCCGTCGAGCGGATAATATTTTTCGCCGCTGGCGGCCAGCCCGGCGACATTGTCGCGAATCAATGCCACGGCGTTGTCGGTATGGATGCGCGCAATGTCGCTCAGCGCTGCCTGCGGCGCTTCGCGCCGTTCGATGAATTGATCGATCCGGCTGGTAATGAGCTGGTCTTCGATGGCTTGCAGGCGCAATGGTGTCTCAGGATGATCGGCGCCCATTTCATGGCGCTGACAGTCGGCATGGGTATAAAAAGCGGTCGTCATTATTATCTTTGCTTGAAGCTATCGTTCTTGCAATCACCATCGACACGCCAGTGGCTGCATTGCGACAGTTATTCTCGGTCTCATTTACAAGCTGCTCATGCGTTGCGGCCTTCCTTCCGATCAGCGCCAGCCGTTTAGAACGCATCTCACGATTATCGGTGAGATGCGTTCTAGTGTACATCCAAGCAGCGGGCATGCAACGGCGCACCCGGTTGATCATGTATACTGGCCGACTTGCCTACCTGTCTTGCTCATATCAATGAAATCCCGTCTTCATCCGCGCCGCCTGCCTGGTTTGCTTGCTCTGTTTGCCTTTTCGATGACCTGCCTGACGCCCGTGATCGTTCACGCAGAGCCAGGTGCCGAATCCAGCCGTAAATTGACCAAAAGCACGGCCAAGAGCACGCACAAGGCAAAAGCCAAGGCCAAGCAACAGAAGAAGGACGACGATGCCAACGGTGAATTTGCCAATTTCAGTCAATGGAAGGAAGTCAATACCTTCATCGACGACCTGGTAGCGCGCGACGGTTTTGACCGCAGCACCCTGCAAGCGGTGTTCAGCAAGGCGCGTTACATGGATACCGCGATCAAGCTGATCAAACCGGCGCCAGCCGGCAAGACCAAGAACTGGCAGGCTTACCGCGCCCGTTTTGTCGAACCCAAACGGATCGCCGCTGGTGTCGACTTCTGGAATGAACATGCCTTGGCACTGCAACGTGCCGAAACGCAATATGGCGTACCGGCCGAGATCATTGTCGCCATTCTGGGCGTGGAAACCGTGTATGGCCGCAATACCGGTAATTTCCGCGTGGTCGACACACTGACTACGCTGGCCTTCGATTATCCGAAAACTGCCAATCGCGATGCTCGCATGGCATTTTTCCGTGGCGAACTGGAAAGCACGCTGCTGTTTGCACGCGAATCGAACATCGATCCGTTTTCGCTGCTCGGCTCCTATGCCGGTGCCATTGGCTGGCCGCAATTCATGCCCAGCAGCATCCGTGAATATGCCGTCGATTTCGACGGCAATGGCAAGATCGATCTGCGCGCCTCGCCGGTCGATGCGATCGGTAGTGTTGCCAACTTCCTCAAGATTCATGGCTGGAAAGCTGGCGAACCGACGGTCTTCCCGATTAGCGCGCCCGCGCCTGAGAGCGTTGCCGAGTTGTTGAATCAGGGACTGGAAGCCAAATACACGGTGGATCAGCTCAAGGCGACCAGCCTGGTCACCAGCGTCGATCTCCCGGTCGGTCAGTTGTTTGGCTTGATCGATTTGCAAAACGGCGACGCTGCTACCGAATACTGGTTGGCGACCAACAATTTTTTTGCCATCACACAATACAACCGCAGCTATTTCTACGCCATGTCGGTGGTCGACCTGAGCCGCGCCGTGCGCGCCGCACGCGGCCAGTAAGCTGAAACGGTCGCATTTGTATCTTATCCCGGCGGCGCTTGACGCTGCTCCACCAGAACTGCATTGAAGCAATCGTGATGAAACGTTTTTCGCCCTTGGCTCTTTCCCTGACGCTGGCCAGCGCCGCTTCGGTATTGACTGCCACCAGCACCTGGGCGCAGGAGAGCGCCAGTGAAGCATTGCCTGCCATCAACGTCAGCGCCGACGGCGTCAGCAACGACAGTGCACGCAAACGCACCGCCAGCATTGCCAGCTTCGACGACAGCCCGCTGCTCGACACGCCGACGTCGGTGAACGTGGTCAACGCGACCCAGATCAAGGATCAGCAGGCCCGCCTGCTCAGCGATGTCATCAAGAACGATGCCAGCATCGGCGAAAACTATGCGCCGGTCGGCTATTACGAAAACATCATCATGCGCGGCTTTGCGCTCGACCCCGCCAGTGCTTACCGCATCAACGGCTTGTCGGTGGCAGGTGAGCAAAACGTTGCCCTCGAAAACAAGGAGCAGGTCGAGTTTCTCAACGGCCTGGCCGGTCTGCAGGGCGGCGTGATGAGTGCTGGCGGGATGGTCAACTACGTCACCAAACGTCCGGCCGAGGTGCGCTCGGTGGTGTTGAGCACCGATTCCAACGGTTCACGCTATGTCGCGGCCGATGTCGGCACGTTGTTTGGCGAGCAAAAGCAGTTTGGCATCCGCATCAATGCCGCACATGAAGATATCCATTCTTATGTCAACGGCAGCGACGGTTATCGCGATTTTGCCTCGCTTGCGGCAAGCTGGGCCATCAGCGCCAAGACCTCGTTGCAGATCAACGGTGAATATCAGCAAAAATCGCAAAAGTCGGTCGCCGGTTATCAGTTGCTGGGCGGCACCACACTGCCGGCTACTGTCTCGCCGAGCACCATGCTCACGCCGCAAACGTGGGCGCAACCGGTAAAGATCAATTCGACCAATCTGGACGCGCGGCTGGATCACGAATTCAATGACGACTGGCGCGGCTACCTGCAGATCGGCCGCAGCCGTACCGTGATCGATGACTATATTGCCTTTCCCTATGGCAGCGGCGGTGGCAGCTCGCCCTACTTTGCCGCCAACGGCGACTTCGATGTCTATGATTTCCGCAGTCCCGACGACACGCGCCGCAATGATGAAGGCAAAGCCGTACTGCTGGGCAAGTTTGATACCGGCAGCATTCGGCACGATCTGACGATCGGATTGGACATGTCGCGCCGTGTGGTCGACAAGTCGGATGGTATTTCGGTACTGGTCGGCAGTGACAATATCTACAACCCCAATCCGGTCGCGCTGAACGCGGCGACGGATGCGATTCCTGCGGCTTACCGCAACCTCGACAGCCGCCAGCAGGCGATCTTCTTTACCGACAAAATTTCCTTGAATGATCGCTGGCAACTGGTCGGCGGCGGCCGGGAAATCTGGCTCAAGGAACAAACCTACGACAGCACCGGTGCGCTCACGCGCGACACCCGCCGCAATATGTTCCTGCCGCAACTGGCATTGATTTTCAAGCCGCAGACCAATATGTCCTTGTACGGCAGTTATGCCGAAACGCTCACGTCCGGCACGGCGGCGTCGCTGTGGGATACCAATTACGGCAGCACCTTGCCGCCATCGGTGGCACACCAGCTCGAAACCGGTATCAAATACGATCTCAGCAAAGACCTGAGCCTGACCGCAGCGCTGTTCCGCCTGAGCAAGGCCTACGAATATCCGCAGCCCAACGCCGATGGCACGCTGACCTATGTACAGCAAGGCACACAAGTCAATCAGGGCCTGGAACTGGGGGCCGCCGGCAAGCTCACGCGGCAATTGAATATCGGCGTCAGTGTGGCGTTCACCCAGGCGCATGCGCATGACACTGGCACCGCCGCCTACGATGGCAAGCAAGCCATCAATGTGCCGCTGCTGCGCAGTGCGGTCAATGCCGACTACGCCGTGGCCAGCCTGCCCGGCCTGAACCTGCAAGGCAGTTGGCTCTATAGCGGCCGCAAGTCAGTGATCCGCGACGACAGCGTCGAAGTGCCGGCTTATCATATCTTTAACGTCGGCCTGCGTTACGCTACCCGCATCGGCGGCCATCCCACCACGCTGCGCCTGAATATCGACAATCTGTTCGACAAGCGCTACTGGAAGGATAGCGGCGAATATCTGGGCGACAGTTATCTGTTTCCCGGTGCGCCGCGTGTGGCACGCCTGTCCGTCCAATACGATTTTTAAACTGCCGCCATGGAAGCTGCTTCCCATCACCTGACCCGTGTTCTCAGCCACGGCATGAATGCTGATACGGTCATATCCGACTGGCCGGCGCTGACCTCGGCCGAGGTTGCCCGCATCCTGCTGCACTATCCGCAGGTGGGTGCGCCGCAACGTCTGGTTTGGCACAGCCCGCGGCCATTTTCGGCCGGTTGCGTGATGCGTACCGCGAACATGGAGGTATTCGTCAAACGCCATCACCTGTCGGTACGCGATATCGCCGGTCTGAGCGAAGAACATCGCTTCATCGACCACCTGCGTCAACGCGGCATTGCGGCTAGCCCGGCATTGACTACCGCCGACGGCGCCACCGCAGTGACCGACGATCACTGGACCTATGAAGTGCATGCGCTAGCCTCGGGTGTCGATCTGTATCGCGACGCGGTATCGTGGACACCGTTCAGCAGCCCTGTCCATGCGCATGCCGCTGGCCAGGCGCTGGCGCAATTGCATCTGGCAGCACAAGACTACGACGCACCGGCGCGTCAGGCGCAAACGCTGGTGTCGAGTTTTTCGATTTTTTCGCAGGCCGATCCACTGCCGGTGTTGCAACGCTATATCGAACACCGGCCCGCCGTCGCCGATTATCTGGCACACCGCAGCTGGCGCGAAGAAACTGCGGCGACCTTAATGCCGTTCCACGCACAACTACTGCCCTATCTTGATGAATTGACACCACTGTGGACGCACAACGACTGGCATGCCTCCAACTTGCTGTGGACCGATCGCAGTGCCGCCGCAGGGGTGGAAACCATTCTCGATTTTGGCCTCAGTGACCGTACCTGTGCATTGCACGACCTGGCCACGGCAATCGAACGCAATATTGTCGAATGGCTGGCAATACAGGAAGGTAAAACCGAGGTGGTGCATCATGACCTGCTCGATGCCATGCTCGATGGTTATCAAGCTGTACGGCCCTTGAGCGCGCGCCAATGGCGGGCGCTGGCAGCGTTGCTGCCGCTGGTGCATGCAGAATTTGCACTGGCTGAACTGGCCTACTTCCACGGCATCACGCATTCGGCCAAAAATGCAGCGCTGGCCTACGACACTTATTATCTTGGCCACGCCACCTGGTTCAACAGCGCTGACGGTCAAGCCTTGCTGGCCCATATCCTGCGCCGCGCCACATCAACGCAGGTATAAATCAGGCACGCGCCTTGATCACCTGCGGATCAATCTGCACCATGTCTTCATTACTGCCCAGCCAGATCTGACCATCCTGGATCGAACATTGCAGTTGCATCGATCGCTGCGCCAGCTTGGCCAGGGCCTGACTGGTATCCGCATCGATGTTGATCACGGTCAAGTTCTTAGCGCGCTCGACGCGGCTGCCGGTCTGATTCCACCAAATATTGCTAACGCTGCTATAGCTATAGATGATCACATTGGCGGCACGGCCGCAGGCTTTCAGAATGCGCTTGTCGTCGGGCTGACCGACTTCGATCCACAGGTCGATGGCGCCGGTCAGGTCTTTTTGCCAGACATCCGGTTCTTCCACATCCGACAAACCCTTGCCAAAGCTCAAGGCTTCACTGGCGTTGAGCGCGAAGGCCAGCACCCGGATCATCATGCGCTCATCGGTTTCGGACGGATGGCGCGCGATCGTCAGCGCATGATTTTGATAGTAATGCCGATCCATATCGGAAATCTGCAGTTCGGCTTTGAAGATAGTTGCTTTGAGCGCCATGTTAATAATCTTGTTTCTTCTGATGTTTTATCGTCAGATTGCTTGCGAAGGAGCTGAAGGATAGCCGATTTCAGCTCGTTTGATCCACGACGCCTGCATCAAAGCCAAATGACGTATGAGACAATGACGAGATGCGCCCTATAGAACCTACTTCAGATGATGCGATCATCGCCCTGACCCGTGCCTGGGTCGACGAAGCGGTCATTGGTCTGAACCTGTGTCCGTTTGCCAAAGCAGTCCAGGTCAAACAACAAATCCGCTATGTGGTCAGCCATGCTGACAATCTCGATGCTCTGAAACAAGACTTGCAACGCGAGTTGGCACTCTTGCGCGAGTCCGATCCTGAGGTGCTGGACACCACTCTGCTGATCCACCCTGATGTGCTGCAGGATTTCCTCGCCTACAACGATTTCCTCGACATTGCCGACGAAACACTAGAACAAATGGACCTCGATGGCGAGATCCAGATTGCTAGCTTCCATCCTGATTATCAGTTTGCGGATGCAAAATCGAACGATATTGAGAACTATACCAACCGTTCGCCGTGGGCAATTCTCCATTTGTTGCGAGAAAGCAGCATCGATCGCGCAGTTGAATCTTTCCCCGATGCAAGTCGCATTTACGACCACAACGTAGCTACCATGCGCACTCTGGGGCTAGATGGCTGGAATCGACTGGGTTTTGTCGTATCAAAGAAACAACAGCAACTCCACAAAAAATCCTGTTAATATCTGTTACAAATTCGAGGTGATTTTTCGCAACTATTTTGTAATAGACTTTTCTCAACGATGTACTGATCGTCAATATTTGATATTTATATCAATGTTTTTCTAGTACAGTAGTTCAAAACTGGGAAATGAATAGTGAAGGCTGGCAAGTCATACGGACTGATCCTGTAGTCCCCGGCTCTGGTTGCGTATGTTGCAGTGGGAAAAGAAAGACACCTCCAATGAAAATGAGTTAACCACGTTTTGCAGTTTTACCAAGAACTAATGCACTTGCCCAAACAAGGCTTTTATAAACATCTGCATAATGGAATGTCCGATCATGACTACACCTAATGGCATCAACGACGCAAACGTCTCGGATCAAATCAATTACGATCCTAACCACCTGCTGGATGCATTGATTGAGAAACTGCATCTGAAAAACGATGCTGCATTGTCGCGCGCGCTGGAAGTGGCGCCGCCGGTGATCAGCAAAATCCGCCACCGCCGCCTACCGGTTGGTGCATCGCTGCTCATTCGCATGCATGAAGTGAGCGAACTGTCGATCCGTGAATTGCGTGAATTGATGGGCGACCGTCGCGAAAAATTCCGCATCAGCGACAAGCAGTTCAAACCGAAGCCAGGCACTCCGAGCACACCATCAGTGGAAAACGGCGCGTAAGCTCTAGTGTCGTTCAGTTAAGAAAAGGCCGGCTTGGTTTTCTTGGTTGCTGATGCTGGGTTTTCTTCGGACGTGCTAGCCGTGGGCGGCTCGGCAGCCTCTTGCCTCAGTACGTAGTTGAATCTTTGTTCTCTTCGGACGAGCTAGCCGGGGGCGGCCCGGCAGCCGCTCACTTTCTTTGGTCTCGCCCAAAGATAAGTAAGCAAAGAAAGGCGACCGC
>Ga0066798_10001375_pt1 | contig 10699 bp, 13 predicted proteins | sample PersoiDNA2013203_FD_70961 | JGI IMG/M metagenome (GOLD analysis project Ga0066798, IMG submission 70961) | Permafrost soil microbial communities from the Arctic, to analyse light accelerated degradation of dissolved organic matter (DOM) -... | ecosystem: Environmental > Terrestrial > Soil >...
CGGCTAGCGAGGCTTGGCGACGGCGAGGGTGCTCAGGATCTGCTGGATCGCGGCGTCCTGGACGAGCAGGTGGGCCTGGATCTGCTTGGCCTCTTCCAGCACCGCCGACGCGTCGTCGTAGGTCGCCTGGGACCGGGCATCCGCCGCCGCCGCCTGGATGTTCTGCCCGACGATGATGATCGGCAGCAGCACCAGCTGCAGGAACGTCACCGCGATCCACCCGATGATGGTGAGCAAGTTGCCGCTCTTGAAGGCGGAGGGCGCGCTGACGAGCGCGATCACGGTGAAGACGTACGCCGCCCACATCGTGCCGACGACGAGCGTGATCTTCAGCCCGACCTTGGCGTTGAACCGCCCGATCGGGCCGGGGCCGTGGACCGTTGCAGCGGCCGCGGCCACCTTGGGCGCGCCGGTCTCCTTGCGCTTCTCGGTGTGCGGGTGAGGGGTGTAGTCGAAGAGCTCACGCATACTGCCCAGCATGTCACGGCGGCAGGCGCGCGGTGCGGTGGCGCGCACGAACCTTGGCGCGCGGTGCGACCCGGCCCGGCAGTCCGCCGACGCGTGACCGCTTATCGGGTGTCGAGCAGCACGACCCGGCCGGGCGGCGTCAGCGGTTTCCAGCCGGCCACCCGCTCCAGGGACGCGGCGCTGAGCCCGGTTGCCCGACGGACGACCATCGTCGCGTCGCCCGACGAGAGATACCCCATCACCTGCTGCTGCCACCCGGCGTTGTCCGCGCGGGGTGACGGTGCCTGACCGTCGGCAGGACGAACACCCGCGCGGTCGTAGGCCAGGCCCGAGACGTCAACCCACACCCGACACCCGCGCTCCAGGTCTCGGGTCAGGACGTCCGCGAGGATGAGGACCGTCGGGTCATCTGCGGTGACGCAGCCCGGCAGCCCCGCCGCCACTGCCGGTATCGCGGTCGGCAGGTGTGAACCGTTCGGCCTGACCAGCGAGGGGACGGCCAGGACGAGCACGGCGAGCGCCACCGCGGACAGGCGTCGGGGCGATGGCGCCCGACCGAACGGCACCAGGTCGAGCCGGGTCGCTGCGGCACCGATCATCACCGCTGCGGGCGCGGCCAGAACGGCGCCGTACTGCAGGAACAGTGACGGGGTCACCAGCAGCAGCAGCCCCATGACCGCGCTCAGGACCACGTAGAGCCGGGCAGCTTCGACCTCCCAGGCAAGACAACCGACGGCAACCGCCGCGACCACCAGAGCCAGCAGAAGTACCGCGATCCCCAAGCCGAGTGCGCCGGTGAACCTGTCCCGCCCGAAGCCCGCCATAAAGCCGACCCGGTCGACGATCGTCATGAAAGAGCGCGGCCGTCCCAACTGGTCCACCACCACGTACCGGAACATCGACTGCGGGCTGAGCAAGAAGAACGGCAGGCAGACGGCAGCCCCGGACAGCACGGCCCCGCCCGCGAGCAGCAAGGAATCTCGGCGGCCGCGTCGCCACCGGACCCACACAGCCAGCACGACGAGCGGGACGACGCCCCAGATCTTGACCGAGACGCCGAGACCGAGCACGAGGCCCACGAGCAGCATGTTGGGCTTCCGCCGGCTCAGCAGGACGAGCGCGGACAGCAGGCACAGGTTGCCGAGCCCTTCCAGCATCGCCGTCCGTTCGGCATAGACGGCCGTCGCGGACAGCGCGTAGGCCAGGCCCGCGACCAGGGCCGCCGGCCGCCCCCACCGCCGGGCCACCTGAGCGGCGAGCACGGCATTGACCGACCCGATCAGCATGAAGGCGACCCGCGCGATGACGAGACCCAGGCCGTCCGAGGTGACCGAACCGAGCCACGCGAACGGCGCCAGGGCCAGCAGGATTCCCGGCGGATGCAGCAGCACGAACTGCCCATAGGGGATCCGGCCGTGGATCATCGCGTCCGCGGCCGCGAAGTACACCCCGTCGTCGTAGGTGCCCCAGGTCCTGAGACCACCGAGCAACGCCGCGGGTACGAAGCGAACGAGCAGAGCCACGCCGAAGACCGCAAGCTGGATGCGGCGATCCGAACGGAGCACCTGAGTCCACGTCGCGTTGCGCAACACCCGCACCCCCGCCCGTCCGTCTCGCCGTGCGTCGGCGTGCGCCCGACAACGTGCCGGACAATACGCCGTGCGCGCGGCACCCGAGGCTCCCGACACGAATCACCCAGTACGACGACGGGACCCCTGCGCCCTCTGTGCGCAGGTTCCGCGCTGTGCTATTGCTAAGGGTGTGGCCACCACGCGTGGCGCGCCCGCGACCGGCACCACCGTCGGCCGCGTCCGACGACGTCAGGACGTGATCGCTTGTCAGACCTCCACGACGACCCGCTGGGTGCGGGCAAGCGGCCGTCGATCGGTGCGCTCCTCGGTCAGCTGTCCGAGCAGGTCTCCACCCTCGTCCGGACGGAGCTCGAGCTGGCCAAGGCCGAGGCCACCCGTTCGGCCAAGTCCTTGGGAGCCGGCGGCGCGGTCATCGCCGTTGCCGCCGTCCTCGCCTTCTTCGCACTCGGCACGCTCATCGCGGCGGCAGTGCTCGGCATCGCCGAGGCGCTGCCCGCCTGGCTGGCCGCGCTGATCGTCGGCGTCGTCCTGCTCATCCTCGCGGGGATCGCCGCCGGCCTCGGTGCGCAACGGATCAAGAAGCAGCGTCCGCCGACCGAGGCAGTCGCGGGTCGGCTCAAGGAGGACCTCGCGTCCCTGAAGAAGGGCTTCACGAGATGACGACGCAGCGCACGCCCGAGCAGATCCAGGCGGACCTGGCACAGGCCCGCGCCAACGTGCAGTCGACCGTTGACGACCTCGCCAGCCGCCTCGACCCGCGCACTCACCGGATGAAGCTGGGGCTCGCCGCGGCCGGCGTCATCGGCGCGGTCACCGTGGTGAAGGTCCTGGGGCGCCTCGTCAAGCGCCGCTGACCGCTGGTCGAGGTTCTCGACCCCTACTTGCCCCAGCTGGCGAGCGCGCGCTCGACGTCGACGGAGGCCTCGAAGTGCGCGCCTCGCAAGCCGCATGCTGGGTGAGGGCCACGCCGAGCAGCACGATCACCCCGCCGACCGGCTCGTACCAGTCGAGACGCTCGTGCAGAGCGAGCACCCCGAGCGTGGTCGAGACGAGCGGGATCAGGTAGGTGGAACTGGCCGCGACCGTCGCGCCCGCGATGGCGATCACCCGCCAGAACAGCACGTAGGCCAGTCCGGTGCAGCCGAGCCCGAGTCCGAGCAGCGCGAGCGCTGGGCCCCACGTCAGCGAGGTCGGCGGCGGAGCGACAGCCACGAACGGGACGAGGACAACTGCCGCACTAGCCAGCTGGAGCGCCGCGAGGACGAGCGGCGGAAGGCCGGTGTTCGAGAGCCGCAGCCTCGTGAACGTCGTGCCGAACCCGTAGCACGCGGTCGCACCGAGGATCAGACCCGCACCGAGAGCGCTCGCCGACCCGACCTGCCAGACGCCGAGCAGCACCGCGATGCCGAGGAACCCGACCAGGAGCCCGAGCATGCCGCGCAGATCGGACCGCTCGCGAGGGATCAGGATGGCGACGAAGATCGCGGTGAACAGCGGCATCGTCGCGTTCAGCAGCCCGGCGAGGACCGACGTGACGTAGGTCTGTGCGGTGGAGTTGAGCAGGAACGGCGCGGCGCACAGCGTGATGCCGACGACGACGATGTCCAGCCACTGGCGTCGCGACAGCTGTGGCCGGATCCGGCGCACCGCGAGGATCGCGAGCAGCAGCACGGCTCCGATCACGATGCGGCCGAACGCCACCTGGGACGGCGCGAACGAGCGGAGTGCGATCGCGATAAAGAAGAAGCTGAAGCCCCAGAGAAGCGTCATGAGCAGCAACGCCGGGAACCACGACCGGCCCAGTGGATGCAGGACGCGCGCAGGGCTCAAGGACGCGCTCCTTCGTGCGCCAAGAGCGCGTCCTTGACCGCAAGGCCATAGGCGTAGCCGCCGAGCGCGCCGTCGGAGCGAAGCACCCGGTGGCAGGGCAAGAACGGCGCCAGCAGGTTCCGCGCGCACGCGCTGCCGGCAGCCCGGACCGCGCCGGGGTTCCCGGCCCGCGCCGCCAGCTCCGCGTAGCTGAGCGTGGTCCCGGCCGGGATCTCCCGCATCGCGCGCCAGACCTCCTGGAAGAACGGCCCGCCGTCCTGCTCGACGACGACCGTGTCCAGCGCGGCGAAGTCGCCGGCGGAGTACGCCTTGACCGCGTCCCTGACCGTTCCGAGCGCGCGCACCGAGCCGCCACTCGCCCCGACATCGTCCGCACCCCCGGCACCTGACGGCGCCGGGACGGTGCCGCGCGCCCGCAACGGCAGCGGCAAGCGACCGAGCAGGACGCTCGGCGCGGTGAAGCCCGAGGCTCGGACGACGCCGTCCTCGGGCGAGACGAGCACGGCGAGCGTGCCCGCCGGGGTCGGCAGCTCGAGGGCGATGAGCGGCGCGTTGGTCATCGAGAAGACTCCTTGATCCTCGGGACGGAAGGCCCAGAATGGGCGTCGGTCGGGTCGTCTCCCGCGCCGCGCTGCTGCGACGCCGCGGTCCACAGATGTTGGGCAGCATAGGCGCGCCACGGACGCCACGCGGCGGCCAGGTCCGCTGCTTCGCGTGCCGTCACGTCGCCGAGCTGACGGCGCAGAACCAGGTCGCCAGCAGGGAACGCGTCGGGGTCGCCGAGCGCGCGCAGGGCGATGTACTCGACCGTCCACGGACCGATGCCGGGCAGCCGGGCGAGCTCCGTCCGGGCCCGGCCGCGGTCGGCTGCCGGACCCAGGTCGAGTCCCGCTCCGAGCGCCTCGGAGAGCGCCACGAGCGTCGCCGCTCGGGCGTGCGTGAGCCCGATCGCCTGCAGCCGCACCCGCCCGGCCGCCGCGATCGCCGCGGGCAGCGGGAAGTGACGGAGCCCTCCGGGGCCGGGTTCGCCGAGCGTCTCGACGAGCCGGGCGGTCAGCGTCCGCGCACCTGCCACCGAGACCTGTTGGCCCAGCACGGCCCGGAAGGCGAGCGCCACCGGATCCAGCGCGCCCGCGACCCGAAGTCCGGGACGGGCCTTGACGAGGTCCCGCAGGCGCGGATCGGTGCCGAGAGCCGTACCGATCTGGGCCGGATCCGCGTCAAGGTCGAGCCAATGGCGAAGCCGGGTGACCACCTCGGACAGATCCTCGAGCGAACCGAGGCTCAGCTCGGCCTGGACGTGGTCGGCGTCTTCCGGGAACCGCAGCGTGACCTCTGCGGAGGCCCGGACGGCGCGGTACACACAGGTGAGCGAGCCGTCCCCGTTCACCTGTTCGTGGCCCGGGATTGCCCGCGCCGTGACGTGACCGAGCCAGGAGGCCGCGTCGTACGGACGGGTGTATCGGAGGCGCAGGCTGAGGCGAGCGCCGTCGACCGGCCGGCGGTCGTCGTCGGAGGTCGAGCCGTCGCCCGTCGCGGTTGCCGGTCGCGGGCCGAGGTGCGTTCCCGCCGGGCTGCGCACGCCCCGCGACGACGGACCGCGGCGCAGGGCGCTCGGCGCCGCGTCGAACTCCTCGCGCATCACGTCGTTGAACTGGCGGATGCTCTGGAACCCCGCCGCGAACGCGATGTCCGCCATCGACAGCGGGGTCTGGTCGATCAGCATGCGGGCCAGTTGTGCCCGTCGCGTCCTGGCCAGCTGCAGCGGCGTCGCGCCGACCTCGCTCACGAGCACTCGCTGCAAATGCCGAGCGCTCACGTGGAGCGTGTCCGCGAGGCCGTTGACGCCGAGGTCATCGACCGCGCCGTCCCGGATCAGCCGCAACGCCCGGGCCGCAAGATCACTGCGGACATCCCAGTCCTTCGAGCCCGGCAGTGCGTCCGGCCGGCAGCGACGGCAAGCCCGGAACCCGCCGGCCACCGCAGCCGCCGCGTTCGAGTAGAAGCGGCAGTTCGTCGGGAGCGGGGTGCGCGAGGGGCACGAGGGCCGGCAGTAGATGCCCGTCGTGACGACGCCGACGTAGATCCGGCCGTCATAGCGCGGGTCGCGACCACTCACCGCGCGGTACGCGACCTCGGCATCCCACCCGACGACGGCGCGCGCCTCGACCTTGGTGGTCGGGCTCCGCTCGGCGGTCGGGTGCTGCGAGGTCATGCTTGAGATTCTGCCCTGCCATCCGGCCCGCTACTGGCGGGTTTCGGACATCGCGGCCGGGCCGAGATGCGATACGGCGCCGGACCCGAAGGCCCGGCGCCGTGTTGTTCGTGATCCGTGAGGCTCAGATCTGGCCTTCGCGCTGTTGCGGCACGCCGCTGAGCAAGCCGCGAACCTCGGCCTCGCGGTACCGACGGTGGCCGCCCAGGGTACGAATGGAGGACAACTTGCCGGCCTTCGCCCATCGGGTCACGGTCTTGGGGTCCACGCGGAAGAGGTTCGCCACTTCTGACGGGGTCAGCAGTGTCTCCGATTCGGCGGAGTGAACAGACATCTTGTCCTCCCATACGGTTCGCAGCCAGGCCTGGCATCGTGTGCCTTGGCTACTGGCGGGTACCTGTCGTCCCATTCGTACCCGATGACGTACGGCTAAGTCAGCACGACGCGCCACAGGCCGAACAGACAACCAGGTCACACCAGCACCTTTCGGGCGGTCAGATCCTGACAAACTGTAGTCAAACCGGCTACCCCCACGGGGATCAGTGGAGATACGGTCCAATATTGCATACCGAATGGTACTTATTCAAGCGATCAGCCCATATGTGACGTATCAGACATCGCGAGCGACACCGATCGGCAGGCCACGTTCTACAGACTCAGGCCCCCGGGGAGTGGATGCAGCCACCGTCGAGCATGTATCTTTGCCACACGACACCGTGACCAGCACACCGGGACCGGACGTGTGAACACGTCGCCGGGTCCGGTTCTACGTTAGAGGGGGTCGACACCATGGGGCGCGGCCGTCAGAAGGCCAAGCACACGAAGGTGGCCCGGGAGCTGAAGTACTTCAGCCCGGACACCGACTACCGCGCGCTCGAGCAAGAGCTCACGACTGGCCATGGAGACGTAGCGACCGAGCAGCGCCCCGTCGATGACAGCGACGACGCGTACGCGGCCTGGTCCGACGAAGACAGCCGCTAGGCCGTCCGATACTCCCCCAGCAGTTCCACCGCTCCGCCGTGCACACCCTTCGTGCCGCGGATGATGTCGAGGCCTGAGCGCCCGTCGTCCGCGGTCACGCTACCGAGCACCCAAGTCGTCACTCCACGTTGCGCGAGGATCTCGCGCGTGCGAGCCGCGCCGTCGGCGCCCACGACGGCGACCATGCCCACGCCGAGGTTGACCGTTGCCTCGAGATCGCGCCACGGCACCTGGCCGAGCCCACGAATGACGTCGAACACGGCCGGCACCGTCCACGAAGCACGGTCCACGGTCGCCTTCAGGCCGACCGGCAGCACGCGAGCGAGGTTCGCGGCGAGCCCTCCGCCGGTGACGTGACTGAACGCGTGCACCGCGGCCGCGTCGTCGGCTACGAGCGCCACGCAGTCCGCGGCGTACACCGTCGTCGGCGTGAGCAGTTCCTCGCCCAGCGTCCGGCCGAACTCCGGGACCTCCCGGTCGAGGGCCCACCCGGCGCTGCTCACGACGGCACGCACGAGCGAGAAGCCGTTCGAGTGCAGACCGGACGACGCCAGGGCGAGCACCGCGTCGCCAGCGAGCACCCGCTCCGGACCGAGCAGCGCATCAGCCTCGACCACACCGACCGCGGCACCCGCGACGTCGTACTCGTCCGAACCGATCAGGCCAGGGTGCTCCGCCGTCTCGCCGCCGACGAGGGCCGTGCCGGCAACCTCGCACGCCGCAGCGATCCCGCGCACGATGTCCGCGATCCGCTCCGGCACCACCCGGCCGCACGCGATGTAGTCCGTCATGAAGAGAGGTCGCGCGCCGCACACGACGATGTCGTCGACCACCATGCCGACCAGGTCGAAGCCGATCGTGTCGTGCACGTCGAGCGCCTGCGCGATCGCCACCTTCGTGCCAACGCCGTCCGTTGAGCTCGCCAGCAGCGGCTGCCGGTAGCCCTTGAGCACGGACGCGTCGAACAGTCCGGCGAACCCGCCGAAGCCGCCCACCACCTCCGGGCCGTGCGTGCGCTGCACCGCCGCCTTCATGAGCTCAACCGCGCGGTCACCGGCGGCGGTGTCGACGCCCGCCGCGGCGTAGGTGATGCCCCGAGGATCAGTCACGGGTGCTCCAGCGCGCCGGCGCCGCCTAGCCCGCCGATCAAGGACGTGAGGCGATCCTCGGGTGCGCCGAGCGGCAGCTCGTTCTGCTCCAGCAAGTACTTGCCGAGCCGTTCGGCCGGCGGCAATGCGATCGGGTAGGAGCCCGTGAAACAGGCGGTGCACAGTCGACTGGCCTGCTGTTCCGTCGCGCCGATCATGCCCTCGAGCGATAGGAAGCCGAGCGAGTCCGCCTGGATAGACGCGCGAATCTCCTCGACGGACAGTCCCGTCGCGATGAGCTCGGCACGGGTCGCGAAGTCGATGCCGTAGAAACACGGCCAGCTCACCGGCGGCGAGGAGATCCGCACGTGCACCTCGGCCGCGCCGGCCTCGCGCAGCATCCGCACGATCGCCCGCTGGGTGTTGCCCCGCACGATCGAGTCGTCGACGACGACGAGCCGCTGCCCCCGGATGACCTCGCGCAGCGGGTTGAGCTTGAGCCGGATGCCCAGTTGTCGGATGGTCTGCGAGGGCTGGATGAAGGTACGCCCGACGTAGGCGTTCTTGGTCAGGCCCTGGGCGAACCGGATCCCCGACTCCGCGGCGTACCCGACAGCCGCCGGCGTCCCCGATTCGGGAACCGGGATAACCAGGTCGGCGTCGACCGCGTGCTCACGGGCCAGCTGACGGCCCATCTCGACCCGGGCGGAGTGCACGGAGCGCCCCGCGATCGTGGTGTCCGGCCGAGCCAGGTACACGTACTCGAAGATGCAGCCGCTCGGCGTCGGCTCCGCAAAGCGCTGGGACCGCAGCCCGTCGGCGTCGATCGTGATCAGCTCGCCCGGCTCGACCTCCCGGATGAGCACCGCGCCAACGATGTCGAGCGCCGCCGTCTCGCTCGCGACCACCCAACCGCGCTCGAGGCGACCGAGCACCAGCGGGCGGACGCCGTGCGAGTCGCGCGCGGCGTAGAGGGTCTGCTCGTCCATGAAGACCAGGGAGAACGCGCCGCGGAGCCGCGGCAGGACCTCGAGCGCCGTCTCCTCGAGGGTGTGGTCCGGGTCCCCCGCGAACAGCGCCGTGATGAGAGCCGTGTCCGTGGTGTTCCCCCGCGCGAGCTCGCCGCGCCGGGCCGGGCCGTACCGCTCGGCGACCAGCTCGACCAGCTCGGAGGTGTTCGTCAGGTTGCCGTTGTGGCCCAGGGCGACGGTACCGGCGGCGGTCGCGCCAAGCGTGGGTTGCGCGTTCTCCCAGTTGCTCGACCCGGTGGTCGAGTAGCGCGTGTGGCCGATCGCGAGGTGGCCGGTCAGCGCGGACAGCGCGGTCTCGTTGAACACCTGCGAGACGAGGCCCATGTCCTTGTAGACGAGCAGCTGCTCACCGTTCGAGGTGGCGATGCCGGCCGATTCCTGGCCGCGGTGCTGGAGCGCGTAGAGCCCGAAGTAGGTGAGCTTCGCCACCTCTTCGCCGGGCGCCCAGACCCCGAAGACACCACAAGCGTCCTGAGGTCCCTTCTCGCCGGGCAGAAGGTCATGCGTCAGTCGTCCGTCGCCACCGGGCACGCGCTCATCGTCCCATACCGCTGGGTTCCCGACGGCACCGTCTCACCGGCGCGAGCGCGCGTCGGCGATGACGGCAAGCCAGGCGCCGAGCAGCGCCCCGGCAAGAGCGAGCCCGAGGCCGGCCATCAGCCAGGCGATGCTGGCGTTCGGGTCGTCGCCACCCCGGTCCAGGACCCGGATCACGAGACCGGCGAGCAGCCCGAGCGTCACTCCGGCGCCGACGAAGCGACCGAAGCGGGGCGCGCGGCGCGCCGTCGCGGGCGTCGCAAGGGATTCGAGCTCGGCCTCCGACGGCGTCGAGCCCTCCGCGGGTGGGCCGTCATGCTCGTCGGTCATGCCCTACCCCTTCGCCGCATCGGCGCGCGCGTTGCGTGCCAGCTCGAGCGCCAGCGAACCAGTCGCGGCCGCGGACCGTCACGCCGCACCCGAACCAGAGCCCGATACCGCCGGTCACGGCCGCACCCGGGCTGCCTGCAGCGGGAGGTACGCCGCGAGGTCGGCACGTTCGCCGGAGGCGCGCACTGCGCTGGCCGCAACCGCGTCCGCCCAGGTCAGCAGGCCGCTAGCGAGGCGCAGCCAGGTCTCCGGCTCCATCTCGACCACGTTCGGCGGTGTACCGCGGGTGTGCCGGGGACCGGCCACGCACTGCACCGCGCCGTCAGGCGGCACCCGGACCTCGACCGCGCCGCCGGGCGCGACCTCGGCCAACTCCTCCAGGGTGAACCGCACCGCGGTTCGCACGATCTCGCGCGACGCGTGTGCCGGGTTTGCGAGCCACTGCTGCAGCGCGGCGCGGCCCTCGGCTGGCGACGTTCGGCGGCGGGCGGGCATGAGGCGGGTGAGCGTGGGGCGTCCCTAGCCGAAGTACCGCGGCAGCGTGCCCAGGTGCGCCTCGGCCAGCTCGGCCAGCGGGACCGTGAACACACCCTGGACCTCCAGGACCGGCCCGGCATCGCCGTCGGA